>Ga0247704_1000327_pt1 | contig 13594 bp, 14 predicted proteins | sample 41W_NmetaG_FD_189042 | JGI IMG/M metagenome (GOLD analysis project Ga0247704, IMG submission 189042) | Soil microbial communities from hillslope of Landscape Evolution Observatory, University of Arizona, Oracle, AZ, United States - 4-1-W_N | ecosystem: Engineered > Artificial ecosystem >...
CCGGAGCCGGCACAGGTCCGGCACGGCGTCTCGACCCGCATGCCGGTCCCCCGGCACTCCGGGCACGGCTGGCTGAACGAGAAAAGCCCCTGGTTCTCGTTCACCGCTCCCCGCCCTCCACACGCCGAGCAGATCACCGGCGACGTCCCCGGCGCCGCCCCGGTGCCGTTGCACGTGTGGCAGGCGGCGTCGCTGATGACGTTGACCGAGGTGATCACCCCGTCGACGGCGTCGGAGAACGACAGGTTGAGCGTCGCCTCGAGGTCGTCGCCGCGCTGGGGTGACGACCGGCTGCGGGTGGCGCGGCCCTTGGTGAAGAGCCCGCCGAGCAGGTCGCCCAGGTCGTCGACGCGGAAGCCGCCGCCGAAGCCCGGGCCGCCGTTCCCGCCGGGCCGGCCGAACCCCGCCGGCCCCATGCGGCGGACCTCGTCGTACTCCTTGCGCCTGGCCGGGTCGCCGAGCACGTCGTAGGCGGCCGAGACCTCCTTGAAGCGGTCCTCGGAGCCGGGGTTGGCGTCGGGGTGGAGCTTCTTGGCCAGCCGGCGGTACGCGCTGGTGATGTCCTTCTCGGACGCCTTCTCGGTGACCCCGAGGACCTTGTAGTAGTCCTTCTCGAACCACTCGCGCTGTGCCGGCACAGCCTTCTCTCTCGACCTCTAGCCCTTCACCTTCACCATGGCCGGGCGCAGGACACGGCCCTTCCACCGGTAGCCGGCCCGCATCACCTCGATGACCTCCGGCTCGGCCGAGTCGCCCCCCGGCTCGTGGAGGACGGCGTCGTGCTCGTTCGGGTCGAAGGGCTGCCCGGCCGGGTCCATGCGCTCCAGACCGGCCGACGCCAGCACGCTCAGCAGCGACCGGTGGATCGGCTCCAGGCCGGCGTCCGCGGCGGCGTGGGAGATGGCCAGGTCGAAGTTGTCCAGGACCGGGAGCAGGCTCTCGACCAGCTTCTCGGCCGCCCGCTCCTGGATGTCGGCGTGCTGGCGGGCGATGCGCTTCTTGTAGTTCTCGAAGTCGGCCTGGAGGCGGCGCAGCGAGTCGAGGTACTCGTCGCGCTGGGCCTCCGCCTTGGCCAGGGCGTCGATGTCGTGCTCGACGGCCTCGGCGGCCTCCTCGACGGCGTCGCCGTCGTCCTCCTCCTGGCGCCCGAGCATCTCGGCGACCTTGGCCGCCGCCTCCTGGGCCGGGCTCGACCCGCCCGACGGGGCGCCGCTCTCGGCGGAGCCGGTCCCGCTGCCCGCTGACGGGCCCGGGCCCGGTGCCGGGTCGGTGGCGGGACCGGCGGACGGGCGCCCGGGCGGGCCGGCGCCCGGTGAGCCGTCGGCCGAACCCGACGTCCGCGGGGGACGCGAAGGGCCGCCGCCGGCCGACGACGGCTGCCCCGGCCGGTCGATCCAGCCGGGGGGCTTCGGGAAGTGGCCGGGGTGGCCGGGTCCGGGCACCGTGGGTTACCGGTCCTCGTCGACGATCTCGGCGTCCACGACGTCGTCGTAACCGCCGCCGCCCCCGGGCGCCTGGCTGCCCTCGGCCTCCGCCCGCTCCTGGGCCGCCTGCTCGTAGAGCCGCTGGGCGAACGCCTGGCTGGCGTGCATCAGCGCGTCGCTGGCGTCGCGCACGGCGTTGGTGTCGCTGCCGCCGAGGGCCGCCTTCAGCTCCTTCAGGGCGGTCTCGGTGTTGGTGCGCTCGTCGCCCACCAGCTTGTCGCCCTGGTCGCGCAGCAGCTTCTCGGTCTGGTGGATGAGGGTCTCCGCGTTGTTGCGGATCTCCGCCTCCTCGCGCCGCTGGCGGTCCTCCTCGGCGTGGGCCTCGGCGTCCTTCACCATGCGCTCGATGTCGTCCTTGTTCAGCGACGACTGGCCCGTGATGGTCATCGACTGCGTCTTGGCGGTGGCCCGGTCCTTGGCGGACACGTGGACGATGCCGTTGGCGTCGATGTCGAACGTGACCTCGATCTGGGGCACGCCCCGGGGCGCCGGTGGCAGGTCGACCAGCTGGAACTTGCCCAGCGTCTTGTTGTACATGGCCATCTCCCGCTCGCCCTGGAGGACGTGGATCTCCACCGACGGCTGCATGTCCTCGGCCGTGGTGAACACCTCGGAGCGCTTGGTGGGGATGGTGGTGTTGCGCTCGATGAGCTTGGTCATGATGCCGCCCTTGGTCTCGATACCGAGGGACAGGGGGGTCACGTCCAGCAGGAGGATGTCCTTCACGTCGCCCTTGAGGACGCCGGCCTGGACGGCGGCGCCGACGGCCACCACCTCGTCGGGGTTGACGCCCTGGTGGGGCCTGCTGCCGGTGAGGGACTGCACCAGGTCGACGATGGCCGGCATGCGGGTGGACCCGCCCACCAGGATGACGTGCTCGATGTCGCCCTTGGTGAGGCCGGCGTCCTTGATGGCCTGCTCGAACGGCCCCCGGCAGCGCTGCACCAGGTCGGCGGTGAGCTCCTGGAACTTGGCCCGGGAGAGCTTCAGGTCGAGGTGCTTGGGGCCCTCGTTGGTGGCGGTGATGAAGGGCAGGTTGATGGTGGCCTCGGTGACCTGCGACAGCTCGATCTTGGCCTTCTCGGCCGCCTCCTTGAGCCGCTGGAGGGCCATGTTGTCCTTGGACAGGTCGACGCCCTCGGTGTCCTTGAAGCTCTTGACCAGCCAGTCGATGACCTTCTGGTCCCAGTCGTCGCCGCCGAGCTGGGTGTCGCCGTGGGTGGCCTTGACCTCGAACACGCCCTCGCCGATCTCGAGCACCGACACGTCGAAGGTGCCGCCGCCGAGGTCGAACACGAGGATCGTCTGCTCCACGCCCTCCTTGTCCAGCCCGTAGGCCAGGGCGGCGGCGGTGGGCTCGTTGATGATGCGCAGCACCTCGAGGCCGGCGATCTGGCCCGCCTCCTTGGTGGCCGTGCGCTGGGCGTCGTTGAAGTAGGCGGGCACCGTGACGATGGCCTGGCTGACGGTGTCGCCCAGGTACGCCTCGGCGTCGCGCTTGAGCTTCTGGAGGATGCGGGCGGAGATCTCCTGGGCCGTGTAGCGCTTCCCGTCGATGTCGATCTTCCAGCTCGTGCCCATGTGGCGCTTCACCGAGCGGATGGTGCGGTCGGGGTTGGTGATCGCCTGGCGCTTGGCGACCTCGCCCACGAGGACCTCGCCCGACTTGGAGAAGCCGACCACCGACGGGGTGGTGCGGTTGCCCTCGGCGTTGGGGATGACGACGGGTTCGCCCGCCTCGAGGACGCTGACGACGGAGTTGGTGGTGCCGAGGTCGATCCCGACGGCCTTGGGCATGGAGGTGCCTCCAGAGGGACTCGTTCTTACGTGACAGCGCCAGCCTAGCAAAGTTGAGCGCCTGATTGGCAAGTCGGGCGGCCGGTGTCGTCAGGACGCAGCGGGAGCGCTCGGCGGCCCTCCGCTACGGTACGCCGGTGCACCGTCTCGTCCTCCTGCGCCACGGCCAGAGCACGTTCAACCTCCGGAACGTCTTCACCGGCTGGCAGGAGTGCGACCTGTCGCCCTCCGGCGTCGAGGAGGCGATGGAGGGCGGCCGCCGCCTGGCCGGGACCGGGATCGAGGTGGACGTGGTCCACACCTCGGTGCAGAACCGCGCCATCCGCACCGCCAACCTCGCCCTCGCGGAGATGGACCGGTCATGGGTGCCCGTCCGCCGGCACTGGCGGCTGAACGAGCGCCACTACGGCGCCCTGGAGACGCACGACAAGGCGGAGACGGCCGCCGTCCACGGGGCCGACCAGGTCCGCGTGTGGCGGCGCAGCTACGACGTGCCGCCGCCTCCGATCGCGCCGGACGACCCCCGCCACCCGCGCCACCTGGCCCGCTACGCCCGCCTGCCCGTCGACGTCCTGCCCACCGGCGAGTGCCTGCGCGACGTGGTGGTCCGCATGCTCCCGTACTGGTTCGACGCCATCGCCCCCGATCTGACCGGCGGGGCCACCGTGCTGGTGGCCGCCCACGGCAACAGCCTCCGGGCCCTCGTCAAGCACCTGCTCGGCATCTCCGACCACGACATCCCCGAGCTGGAGATCCCCACCGGGGTGCCGTGGGTGTTCGACCTCGACGACCGGCTCGCCCCGGTGTCGGAACGGCTACTCGGCGACCAGGCCGAGAACACCGCCTCGTCGTTCTAGGACCGGCGCTCGCTCGGGTGCCGCGCGGTCGGGTGCCCGGCGGCGCGCCCGGGCCCGTCGACGGGGAGCGGGCTCGTCACGCGTGCCGGACCCGGACGTCGCCCCACCCCGACGCGGCCGCCTCCAGCAGGTAGCCCCGGGAGCGGACCGTGCGGATGGCGAGGGAGACGGGCACGAGGCGCCGGCGCAGCCGGAGGACGTGGACGTCGAGGGCGTTGCGACCGGGTGCCCCGTCGGGCCAGCCGGCCCGGGCCAGGGCCTCCCGGCTGACCACCGCGCCGAAGCGCTCGAGGAAGGCGGCGGTGAGGCGCGACTCCACCGGCGGGAGCGACACCCACGCCGCCCCGAAGCGCAGCACGCCGTCGCTGTCGAGGACCGGTGCCGTGCCGGCATGGCGGCGGGACCGGTGCAGGAGGGCGCGGACGCGCACCTTCACGTCGGCGTCGGGCGCCGGCACCCGGATCCAGTCCTCCACGCAGTCCTCCGGCTCGGGCGGCGCGGCCCCCTCCTCGACGAGCAGCAGACGGGCGGTCTGCGAGCTGGCGAGGACCTCGCGGCGGTCGCGTTCCAGGGGCCACCGGAGGAGGACGACCTCGGGGGGTGACGCTTCCATGCTGCCGGACGCTAGGAGCCCGACATTACGGCCATGTTGCCTCGGCATGAACTCCGGCGGTCCGATGATCGGGCCGCGGCGAATCCCGGCGGTACCGTTCGGCGTGGCCCGCCACCCGGCCCGGCGCCTGTCGCCGTCGCATCTCGCCCTCGCCCTGGGGCTGGCCGGCGCCGGCGTCGTCGCCGCGTCGGGGCTGGCAGGGCTGGTGGTGGGCGGCCACCCGCCCGCCGCCGTCGGCCGCGAGGTGTTCGCCAACGTCGCCGGCCCGGTGCGGGCGGTGTTCTACACGGTGACGGCGGTGACGGTGGCGGCGGTCGGTGCGCTGTTCGCCCGCCGCGTCCGGAACTGGGAGCGGGGCGGGGCGGAGCGGCGGGACACCAGCCGGGCGACGGCCGGCCGCCGGCTGAGGCGGTTCTGGCTCGGCGTCTCGATGGGGACCGTCGCCGAGGACCGCGCCGCCGGCGTCATGCACTCGCTCCTCTACTTCCCGTTCCTCGTCCTGTTCGCCGTGACCGTCGTCCTCGAGGTAGACCACCAGCTGCCCGAGCGGTTCAAGTTCCTGACCGGCGACGTCTACCGGGGCTACAGCCTGGTGGGCGACGTGGCCGGCGTGGCGTTCCTGGCCGGGGTGCTGTGGGCCATCGCCCGCCGGTGGGGGCGGCCACCGTTCCGCCTGCGGACCAAGACCCGGCCCGAGGACGCCGCCGTGCTGGGGACCTTCCTCGCCGTCGGGGTGAGCGGCCACCTGGCCGAGGCGATGCGCATCGCCCTCGACGGGCGCCCGGCGTTCGAGCGCTGGTCGGTCGTCGGCTACCCGCTGTCCTCGCTGTTCGACGGGCTCGGCGAGGGCGCGCTGGCGAACGTCCACCAGGCGACGTGGACCGCGCACGTCGTGGCGTTCCTGGCGTTCCTGGTGCTGCTCCCCGAGACCAAGCTCCGGCACATGGTGACGTCGCCGCTCAACCTCTACCTGTCGCCGCGCGACCGGCCCCGGGGGGCGATGAGGCCGATGCCGGACCTGGCGACCACCGACCTCGAGCGGTTCGGCGCCGGCGTGGTGGAGGACCTCACGTGGAAGCAGCTGCTCGACACCGACGCCTGCACGGTGTGCGGCCGGTGCACGGAGGTGTGCCCGGCCCAGATGACGGGCAAGCCGCTCGACCCCCGCGAGATCGTCCTGAAGGTGGGCCAGGTCATGGCCGAGAGCGCGGCGGGCACCAGCGGGCCGGTGGCGCCCATCGTCGGCCACGAGCCCGAGCTGACCGTGCGGGCGCCCGACCTCTTCGCCCGGATCACGCCCGAGGAGCTGTGGGCGTGCACGTCGTGCCGGGCGTGCGACGAGGTGTGCCCCGTCGACATCGAGATCCTCGACAAGATCCTGGACATGCGCCGGTACCTGACGCTGATGGAGTCGGAGTTCCCGGCCGAGCTGGGACGGTCGTTCCGGTCGCTGGAGAACAGCGGCAACCCATGGGGGATGAGCCAGTCGGACCGGGGCTCGTGGACCGACGCCCTCCCGGAGGGCGTCCCCGTGGTGGACGGCTCCTCGCCCCTCGACCACGAGTACCTCTACTGGGTCGGCTGTGCCGGCTCGTTCGACGACCGGAACAAGAAGGTCACGGTGGCGACCGCCACGCTGATGCACCGGGCCGGGCTCGACTTCGCCATCCTCGGACCGCGGGAGAGGTGCACAGGCGACCCGGCCCGGCGGTCGGGCAACGAGTACCTGTTCCAGATGCTGGCCGGGGAGAACGTCGAGACGCTGAACGGGCTGGGCGTCCGCAAGGTCGTCACCCAGTGCCCCCACTGCTTCAACACCCTGGCCAACGAGTACCCCCAGCTGGGCGGGCACTACGAGGTCGTCCACCACAGCCAGCTGCTGTCCGAGCTCATCTCGTCGGGCCGCCTCGACGTGGGCGGGGCCCGCCTCGACGAGCGGGTGACGTACCACGACGCGTGCTTCCTCGGCCGCCACAACGGGGTCTACGAGGCGCCGCGGCGGGTGCTGGGCTCGCTCAAGGGGATCGAGATCGTGGAGATGGGGCGCAGCAGGGCCGACGGGCTGTGCTGCGGGGCGGGTGGCGCCCGATTCTGGATGGAGGAGCACACGGGGAAGAAGATCGGCGTGGAGCGGGCCGAGGAGGCGGTGGCGACGGGCGCTCGCCGGGTGGCCACGGCCTGCCCGTTCTGCGCGGTGATGATCGACGACGGCGTCAAGGAGACGGGCCGCGACGACGTGGTCGTGCAGGACATCGCCGTCCACCTGCTCGAGGCGATGGATCGGGAGTCGGGACGCGGCGCGGAGGTGGCGCGACCCTGACGGGGCCGACCGCCCCGGTGGTCAGCCGGGGGGGCGGAAGTTCTCCGAGTAGCGGCTGGGCGTGGGGCCCCGCTGGCCCTGGTACTTCGAGCCCGCCGTCTTCGACCCGTAGGGGTTGTCGGCCGGCGTGGTCATGCGCAGGAAGCTGATCTGGCCGATCTTCATGCCCGGGTACAGCGTGATGGGCAGGTTGGCCACGTTGGAGAGCTCCAGCGTGAGGTGCCCGTCGAAGCCGGCGTCGACGAAGCCGGCCGTGCTGTGGATCAGGAGGCCGAGCCGACCCAGGCTCGACTTGCCCTCCAGGCGGGCCACGAGGTCGTCGGGGAGGCGCACCCGCTCCTCGGTCGACCCGAGCACGAACTCGCCGGGATGGAGGATGAACGCCTCGTCCTCGTGCATCTCCACAAGCTCGGTGAGGTTCTCCTGGTCCTCCTTGACGTCGATCACCCGCATCGTGTGGTTCCGGAAGACCCGGAAGTAGCGGTCGACGTGGAGGTCCACGGACGACGGCTGGATGCAGCCGTCGCCCAGCGGCTCGATCACGATGCGGCCCGCTTCGAGCTCCTGGCGGATCGTGCGGTCGGAGAGGATCATGAGCGCCGCCACGCTACAGTTGGCCCACTCCGCGGGCGTAGTTCAGAGGCAGAACATCAGCTTCCCAAGCTGAGAACGCGAGTTCGATTCTCGTCGCCCGCTCTCGACAAAGGCCCTGGTGAGAGAGTTGTGCGCCTCCCGGCTGGCGGTGTCGGACCCGATGCCGTGCCACAAACGTGCCACGGCTGTGCCTTAGGGGGTTGTGCGGACCCGGTTCATAGTGGACACCGTGGCCCCGGCACCTGCCTGACACGGCCAGCCCCGTGAGGACATCGACTGCTTGCTCACCCAGTGATCACCAGTAACTGCCGCGGGGTGGCGATACCGTCGTAGGGCTTCTCTACATGTCCTCGCTCAGGTCGGCTGCATCGCGCTGGACGTTCCCAACACGCGCGGTGTGACCATCGCGAGATCTCCGCCTCCGCCCGGTGCCCGACACCGTCACGGCCCGCCGGCTCGAACCGGCCGACCGCGCACCGAGCTGAAGCCGCAGCCGGGCTACTCCGACCTCTGGCGCACCGCCCCGGCTGGCCAGATCACCCTGACTGGCACCCCAATTTGGCCGGCGTAGGCGACGACGTCGGCGGTGCCGCCCCGGCCTCGGGACGGGTTGCCGTCCCAGATGGCCACGAGCAGCTCTGAGCGCTCCGCCACCCTGCGCCCGGCGGCCAGGTACGCATCCTCCGTCGGGGCGGGGTAGTCGAGGGTTTCGCTGGCCGTCGCTCGGGCCAGCATCTTCCGGTAGGCGGATGCCGCCGCGTCCGTGGCGAAGCTGGTCTCGTAGTCGGCGCAGGGCACGACTGCCTCAAGGCGCCCTCCGAGCTCGAGGGTCACCTCGGCGAAAACTTGGTCCGCCCCGGCGGCCAGAGACGACACCCCAACGAGGTCGCCGGCGGCGGCGAGAACGGAGACGAGCTCGGCCCGGATCTCGGCGACCGCCCCGGCCGGGAGGTCCTGGTGGCCAGTCACCCCGACGGTCGTCACAGCCTCCCCTGGGCGGCGAGACGGCGGTAGTGCCGACCAGGCTTGGTGAGCCGGCACGAGCGCGACTGCATGGCCGCGAAGTACATGTGCTCGACGCCGACGGGCTCCACCAGCTGGGCGGCCCGACAGCGCTGCAGGATTGCGAAAACCGCCTCGTGCTCGGGCTGTCGCGGCTCCGCCTCCGGCTCGAAGGAGGGGTCCAGGTCGAACTCACCGTGGGCGTCGGGGAAGAACTCCGGCAGCCTGCGCAGCTCGTGCACCGGCACCGCTGGGACGCAACGGCGCAACTCCTGGAGGCGCTCGACGTTGGCCTTGAACATCGGACGCTGGTCCCACGGGCCGAACGACTCGTCCAGGTAGGCGTACACGTTGGCCACCGTTACCAGGCCCCGGATGTCAGCCGCCCCGCCGTCGAGGGCGTCATAGAGGTAGGTCGAGAACACGCCTCGCCCCACCGGCGTCTCCGCCGAGGTCTGGTCCTCCCGACTGGCAGTGAGGATCGCCACTCCGTCGCGTAGGTGTGCGCCGGCTCCGAACTGGGGGATGGTGGCCGCCGCCCCTGAGAAGCAGCAATCCAAGATGATGGTGACTGCGGGCACCTTGGAGCCGGCCACCATGGCCATAATCTCCGCCAGGCCCACACCGGGGGTCTGCGCGGTGCCGTCGGCGGCGGCTAGGACCACGTCACCGTTGACGATGGCGCCGTGCCCGGCGAAGTAGAAGAGGGCCAGATCGGCGCCCGGTCCGAACAGTCCTACGAGGTCGCGGAGGAGCCGGTCCCGGGTGACCCGGATGCCTGGGCAGGTGCGGGTCTGGCAGGTGAAGTTCGGCGAGCCGTCCTCATGGCGGGCGAGTACCGGCTCGAGCGCCGCCACATCGTTGACGCAGCCGGACAGGGCCAGGAAGTTGTCGTAGTGGTCAATTCCGACCAGCAGCGCCCGCCGCATCGGCCTTCCCCCTACAGCCCGTCGATGAAGGCGGCGACGTTGTCCCAGGTCCACACCCGGCACGGAGCGCCGATCATCGCCGCCGGCTTGGTGCGGTAACCGGCCTCGATCCAGATGCCGAGCAGGGGCACACCCTCTTCCACAGCGCAGGTGATCTCCCACAGCTGGCCCGCGGCGTGCGGGGTGTGGGACGAGATGAGGGCGATGACGCCGTCTGAGCCCTTGATCCGGGTGCGGGTCCGGGTCTTCCAGGCGCTGTCGTACGGCTGCTTGACGGACATGTCGATGAACTCGAACGGGGTCTTCGTGTTCACCTTCTGCCCGGAGAACAGGTTCCGGGTCCTCTCGTCCTCTTTGGCGAAGGCGATGAAGATCCGCTTGGTCTTAACCTTGAGTGTCATGGCGGGCTCCCCAGGAGCGTCGTGACCGGCCGACCCTCGGCCGTCCCGCCTACCCTACCTTGTGTTGTGACACAACACAAGGTAGTGCGGCCGAGCGGCCCTCCTACTGGGGCACGATCCCCGCCAGACCGAGCTTTTCCAGGCGGATCCGCAGTGTCGTCTTCGACACCCCCCAGCTCGCCGCTGCGGTGTTGAAAGCCGGCCTGGATGAGAAGCCGGTTCTGACCTCGGCCCGGAGCAGCGCTTCCGGCAGCAGGAGGGCCGAAGCGAAGCCGTTGGCGTTGATCTCACGGATGTCGGCGGTCTCCGACGCGCTTCGGGTGCGGCACAGCACCGGTTCTGCCGGCGCCGCCGCCCCGAACAGGCTGGCCTGGGTGCGCCCGTCGACCGCGTCGTAGGTCCAATGCCCCAGTTCGTGGGCGTAGGTGAAGCGTTCGGGTCCGATCACCGAATCGAACAGAGCCATGTGGCGCTCGTTCAGCCGGACGATCCCAGTAGCGGGCTCCAGCGCCCCCAGGATCATGGCGCCCTCAGGCTCGTCGATCTCCTCGCACAGGATGGTGAGCCCCGCCTCTTCCAGGATCTGCTCGACCGGGACCGGAAGGCTCGGGTTCCAGCCCGTGCGCAGGGCGAAGCGGTGAAGTACGTCTCCGGCGGCGTCCTCGTGCTGGGCGGCCCGGCGCGGGTACGTGGGCCGGGTCACCGGCCTGGGCGCCCCGCCCGGGGGGTGTTAGGCGTCATCCGACGCAACAGCAAGAACGCCTGGGTCGGATCGCTCTTCACTTTCTCGGCCACGTCACTCGGCAGGCGACCTGCCGCTGCGAACAACTTGTCGGCCTCCTCAGGCGACTTTCCCAACGCCTGAGAGATGCGCTCCAGCAGCTCAGCCGACGCGTGTTCCTTGTCTGACTCGATCTTCGATATGTGAGGAAAGGTGACCTTCACCTTCTCCGCCAGCTCGCGCTGAGACATCTTGGCCTCGTTCCGCCATTGGCGAATCAGTTGGCCGACCGTCATCACCGCTGCCATCCCGTCATCATGCCCCGACCAGAGCCGCCCGTGTCCCTGGCTCGAGCGCGCAGCGAACGACCACCTCCTGGGTCCGTGCACTGATCATCCGATTCGGCCTGGTCCGGTCATCGCTCACCACTCCGGGTTCTTCTGGCCTAGGCGATCCGGCGGTCGGTGGTCGAATACGCATTCAGCGGAAAGTACGCCGCCACCCCCTCCGGTAAGGGCCCTGGTAGGCCCTCCACCATGGCCCCGCAGGCCAAGACTTCCGTCACCCCCAACGCCCGGGCGTGGGTGGCGGCCTGCGCCAGGGGCAGGGCCGAGAGCGAGTTCACCACTACCAGTAGTACCCGCTGACCGTCGAGCCGTCCTGCCCAGCTGAGTGGGCGCAGGTGTGGTCCCCCCACCACGGTGGCGGCGCCTACCAGGCGCTCGGCTCCCCGCCCCACCGGCCAGACGACCGGCCAGCCGTCGGGCCCCGCGAGCCGACTGCACACCGCCACCAGCGCCGCTGCGTGGCCGCCCAGCAGGCGCCAACTGACCGCTTCATCCTCGGCCTCCTGAACGTCCAGGAGGCGCTGCAAGGCCGGGCCGATGACATGAGAAGAAGCCATACGACAAGTATCCCAATTTTTCTTTTCGAGCACCAGCATGACGACCCCTTGAGATGAGAAATATTGGCCGGTAACTTTCCTTTGGTGGAGATCTCGACAGCCCAGGCCGCTGAGCTGCTCGGCGCCAGCCTCCCCACCGTCCGAACCCTCCTGACGAACCAGACCCTGGTCGGAAGGCAGGTCCCGCGGCGTTCGCGCTTTGCCTGGAGGGTCGACCGGGCCAGCGTCGAGGCGCACCTGGCCACCCACGGCCGCTACGACCAGGGGCCCCGGGATAAACGAGCCCGCCTCGATCGCCTCGAGGCCGAGGTCGCCTCCCTTCGCGGCCTTCATGAAGCCGGACCTGCGAAGACGTCCCCGCCCGCCGACCTGCTCGCCGAGCGTGACGACCTACGGGCTCGGATCGTGAACCTCGAGGACGCGCTCGTACGCACCCGGGCGGCCGTCGAGCTGCAGCGCCAAGCCGACGAGGAACGAGCCGCAGTCGTGGAGCACCTTGCCGCCGCCCTCCAAGCCGGCGAGCGTGCCGACGCCCTACGACGGCGGGCCGTCGCGGAGCTCGACGAGGCCGTGGCCGGCTTCACCCGACCCGGCCACGCCGGCGACGTCCGACTCTAGGGCTTGGCTAGCCCGCCCAAGGCGGCGGCAGTGGCTCCGGCGAAGGCCTTCGGAACGCCAGAGCTCGCCGCAAGGGCCGCCCCCGCGGCGTCGACCCCCGCCTTGTCGGTGCCGTGCCAGGAACCAAGGTCCCGGCCGGTGCCCAACTGAGTGTCGACCATCACGGCCCGGGCGGCGGTGAGAATTGCCCCCTCGGTGAGCAGCCGCAGGCGCGGTCCCTCCTTGTTGGACGAAGGTCCGTGATCGGCTCGGCGCACCACCACCCGGTCCACCGCCAGCCCCTGAAGGCGGGACCCGACCGCGTTGGAGGTGTCGTGGAGTTGGGTGGCGATATCGACGTCGTCCCCGGCGAACTCCTCATGGAGCTCGATCACCGGAGAACCGGTCGCGTCGTCGACGACGACCAGCCGGGTGGTCGGCCTCTTCGTGATCTTGACCTCCACTCCTGCTACCCGCATGGGGCGAACCTATCGTTGAGCGTGGCTGCCCCCGCCCTGATAGCCGGCCGATACCAGGTGCGGCGAACCCTCGGCGCCGGGGCGCAGGGTGAGGTCTACGAGGTGTTCGACACCCACGAGGGCGACGTCGTCGCGCTCAAGCTGCTCACCGCTCTTTCGCCCGGAGGCCCATGGGGTGAGGCTCAGATCCTCCGCCACCTCGCCGACCACCACATCCTCCCTATCCGCAACGCCGACCACCACCTCGGCCAGCCCTATCTCGTCACCGAGCTGGCCGCCCACGGCGCCCTCGACGGCCGCCTCGCCGCGTCTGGGAACTGCGGGCTGGATGTCGACGAGGTCGTGCGCTGGACCGCCCACGCCTGTCATGGCGTCGCTCGAGCCCACGACGTCGGGCTGGTCCACAACGACATCAAGCCCGCCAATCTCTTCCTCAATGCCAAGCACGAGTGTGTGGTCGCTGACTTCGGATTCGCCTCGCTGATCCCACCAGGGGCGCCCGCCGCTGTCCCCCAGGGTGCGACCGCCGAGACCGCCGCGCCCGAGATCGCCGGAACCTGGAATACGTGCACGCCGGTGGCTACCCCCGCAAGCGACGTCTACTCCCTCGGAGCGACGGCCTACTGGCTGCTCGCTGGCCAGGCGCCGGTCGACCTGACGGGCGTGGTCGGCGGCGACGCCCGCATGGCCGCGGCGGCAGCGAGTATCCCGCCGCGCCTTCGCGATCTGGCACCGCACGTCCCCGCCGGCATCGCCGCCGTCATCGAGCAGGCCATAGCCCGGAACCCCGCCGAAAGGCAGCCCACGGCGCCCGCCCTCGCCGCCGATCTCAGCAGCCGCCGCCAACGTCTCGTGAGACGGCGGCGGCTGCTGAGATCGGCGGCGAGGGCGGGCGC
>Ga0247704_1000328_pt1 | contig 13545 bp, 7 predicted proteins | sample 41W_NmetaG_FD_189042 | JGI IMG/M metagenome (GOLD analysis project Ga0247704, IMG submission 189042) | Soil microbial communities from hillslope of Landscape Evolution Observatory, University of Arizona, Oracle, AZ, United States - 4-1-W_N | ecosystem: Engineered > Artificial ecosystem > Mesocosm...
GTCGTACCCGCTGCCGCTCTACACCGGCAACCGGCTGTTCGGCGCCGAGGTCGGCGTGGTCGTCGGCCTCGTCGAGGTGGTCGGGGTGGCCGAGCGGCCGGACGGCGTCGACCTCGAGGTCCGCACCGACGCGCCGGCGGCCGGGCCGGCGACGGTGCGGGTCCGGCGGCTGCCCGGCGGCGGCGCGCGGGTGCACGTCGAGCCGCCGGACGGCGTCGAGCCGGTGTCGTCGGTGGTGTCGCTCGCCAGCCCCGAGGGCGAGGGCCTGTACGGCCTCGGTGCGCGCAAGGACTCCTTCGACCAGCGCGGCCTGCTGCGCAACGTCTGGACCGAGCAGCAGAACGCCGGCGACGAGCGGGCCGAGCCGCTCACCTGCGCGGGCCCCTCCGGGACGACCGGCTGCGACTACACCTTCCCCAACGGCGCGCAGGCCGCGTACTTCGTGCAGCCGTCGCTGCACGGCAGCCGGGGCTGGACGGCGTGGACACCGCAGACCGAGCTGTCGCGGCTCGACCTCGCGGCCTCGCGCGGCGACGTCGTGCGCTGGGCGGTCGCGGCGCCGTCGCTCGACCTGCGGCTGGCCGGCGGTGGGCTCGAGCGGTCCGCGGCGGCGCACACCGCCGACGTCGGCCGGGCGCCGGCGCCGCCGGCCTGGGTGTACGAGCCGTGGGTCGACGTCATCAACGAGGGGGAGGGCGAGGCGGCGCCGAACGGCGGCGGGTTCAGCGGCGGTCAGCGGGTGCGCGACGACCTGCTGGCCGTCGTCGAGGGGTCCCGCCGCAAGGGCATCCCGGTCGGCGTGCTCGGCGTCGAGGGCTGGCACGTCGTCCCCGACGGTGAGCGGCTGTTCGCCGACCTGCGTGCGCAGGGCTACCGGCTCTCGGCGTACTGGAACCCCTTCCACTCCCCCGGTAACCCCAGCTTCGACGAGGCGGCCTCGCGCGATCTGTTCATCGAGGACCCGACGGGCCAGCCCTACCCCTTCGTCAACAACCGCGGCGCGCTGACCTACGCGATCGACTGGACCAAGGACGGTGCGCAGCAGTGGTGGGACGAGCAGCTCACCCGCTCCATGTCGCTCGGGTTCGAGGGCTGGATGCACGACTTCGGCGAGTTCGTCACCGAGGGGATGCGCTTCGCCGACGGCACACCACCCGAGACCATGCACAACCGCTATCCCGTGCTGATGCACGAGGCGGCGCGCACGGCGGCCGACCGGTACGCCGCCGCGAGCCCCGGCTTCGAGCCGTTCTTCTACGTCCGCAGCGGGTTCGACGGCGTCCAGCGCTCCACCGGGTCGGTGTTCCCGGGCGACGAGACCACCGACTGGGCGCAGAGCAGCGGGCTGCCCAGCGTCGTGCCGGCGATGCTCAACCTCGCGATGGGCGGGATGCCGACGTTCACCACCGACGTCGGCGGCTACTTCGACTTCGTCGCGCCGCGCACGACGCCGGAGCTGCTCGCCCGGTGGGGCCAGCTCGCCGCGCTGACGCCGGTGATGCGGGTGCACAACAGCACGCAGAAGACCTCGCTCTACCCGCACGACCTGGAGGGCGACGAGCTCGACGCCTACCGCCGGTACTCGCTGCTCAAGCAGCGGCTGGCGCCGCTGGTCGACCGGCTGACGCGCGAGGGCGAGCGCACCGGCGCGATCGGCCCGGTGCGGCCGCTGGTGCTCGACGACCCGGCGGCGGTCTCCGTCGACGACCAGTGGCTGCTCGGCGCCGACCTGCTCGTCGCGCCGGTGCTGGAGCCGGGCGCGACGACGCGGTCGGTCCACCTGCCCGCCGGCTCGTCGTGGCAGCCGGTGCGGGTGGCGGACGACGGCGCGCTGGTCGGTGCCGGCGCTCCGCTCGACGGCGGGCAGCGGGTCGAGGTGCCGGTGACGATCGCCGACATCCCGCTGTTCACGCGGCTGCCCGCCGACGCGGCGGCCGGCGGTGCTCCGGGGCAGGCCGACAGCACGCTGCCCGCGACCGGCGGCGCCCCGGTCGTGCTCGCGGCGGCACTGCTGCTCGCCGGTGCCGTCGGGCGCGCGGTGTCCCACCCCCGGTGAATCACCGGGACGGCCGGGCGAGGGCGTCGGCGTCCGCGGCCTGCGCGGCCTCGACGGCGGCGTCGGTGTCGGTGGCCGCCAGCAGCAGGCCGCCGCTGACGAACAGCGCCAGCAGGCTGAGCAGGGCGCCGCGGTACGAGCCGGTGACGTCCAGGACGACGGCGAACACGAGCGTGCCGACCCACGCGGTACCGCGCTCGGCCAGCTCGTAGAAGCCGAAGAACGAGGACTGCCGCTCGTCCGGCACCATCGAGCTGAACATCGACCGGGCCACCGACTGCGAGCCGCCGAGCACCAGGGCGATGACGACGCCCATCACATAGGCCTGTGCCTGGTTCTGCAGCGCCACCACGGCGAACAGCACGACACCGACCCAGAGCACGAGCGTGCCGAGCAGCACCGGCTTGCCGCCGAAGCGCACAGCGAGCCGCCCGCAACCGGCCGCACCGGCGATCGCCACCACCTGGATGAGCAGGATCAGCTGCAGCAGGAACGGTGTCGCGTCCTCGGCGTCCTGCCCCTGCGCCACGAACAGCTCCTGCGTGAGCACGACCGCCGAGAGCGCCACCACCGCCTGGATCGCGTCGTTGAACAGCAGGAAGGCGAGGAGGAAGCGCAGCGTGCCGGGCAGCCGGCGCAGCGCGGTGAGCGACCCGCGCAGCTGGCGCAGCGAGCCGCGCACCTCGGCCGCCAGCGGCTCGTGCCAGGCGGTCGGGTCCGGGGCGCCGGGCAGCAGCCGGGCAGCATCGAGCCGGCGGACGGCGACGAGGCCGACCGCCAGCCACCACAGCCCGGACGCCGCCACGGCCAGCCGCACGGCCGCCTCGCGGTCGACGCCGAGCGGCTCCGCCGCGGCCAGGACCGCGAGCGAGAGGGCGAGCATGAACGCGCCACCGGCGTAGCCGAACGCGAAGCCGCGCGCCGACACGCGGTGCCGGTCGCCGGGCTCGGCGACGTCGGCCAGGTGCGCGTTGTAGACCAGGATCGCCGCGCCGTACGCGACGTTGGCGACGACGAACGCCGAGAGCCCGGCCAGCGGCCCGGGGGCGGCGGCCAGCACCAGCGTGGCCAGCGCGCCGGTCCACGTGCTCGCCACGAGCACCCGGCGCTTGGCGGCCGGCCGGTCGGCCAGCGCGCCGAGCAGCGGCAGCGCCAGCACCTGCAGCATCACCGACAGGCTCACCGCGTAGGCGAACACCGACCCGGCGCGCGGCGTCAGCCACAGCACCGACAGCCGGTCGTCGGGGCCGGCTGTCGCCTCGGCGAGGGCGGTGAGGTAGGGGCCGCCCACCGCCGTCACCACCGTCGTGACGAACGCGGAGTTCGCGACGTCGTAGAGGGTGAACCCGGAGACCGCACGGCGGCGCGCGGCCGCGACGTCGGGCGGGCCGGCGGCGGGCTCGGGGACGGTCACGGGAGAAGTGTGCGGTGCCGGTGACGCGGCGCACCTGAGCAGGACTACGCAGCGGGCAGGAGATCGGGCAGCGGAGGCACGCGGCGCCCGGACGACTCCGTCCTCCGATGCCGATCCACGAGGAGACCGTGCCGGGGCCCTCGAGGTCAGGCCAGCAGGTCGTCGAGCGGCGCGCGCCCGAGCACGGCGAGCCGTTGCGTCGCCCGGGTCAGCGCCACGTACAGGCTGCGCAGGCCGGCCCGCTCGCTGCGCGCCTCACCGACGACGGCGTGCGGGTCCAGCACGACGCACGCGTCGTACTCCAGGCCCTTGACCGACCACGGGTCGACGACCGACAGCCGCGGCACGTCCTCGAGCAGCGCGCCGAGGGCCTGCGTCGTGTCGGCGACGAGCCCGTGCGGCGCGACGACCCCGACCGTCCCGCCGACCGCGTCGAGCAGGTCCTGCACCACCGGCTCCACCATCGCGACCGGATCGCCGACGGCCAGCAGCGGCGGCACGCCGGTCTCGCGGACGGCCGCCGGCGGCGTCGCGGCCGGCTCGAGCCGCGTCAGCAGACGAGCGGCGAGTGCGGCGATCTCGGTGCTGGTGCGGTAGTTCGTCGTCAGCTCGACGCTGCGCACCCGCGTCCGGCCGAGGGTCTCCTCCAGCGCCGCCTGCACCTCCGCGACGTCCGGCCAGGCCGACTGCACCCAGTCGCCGACGACGGTCCACGTCGCGCCGCGGCCACGCCGGCTCAGCATGCGCCACTGCATCGGCGTGACGTCCTGCGCCTCGTCGACGACGACGTGCGCGAACGTGCGGTACTCCCGCTCGTCGGCGAGGCTGCGGCGCGCCGCCCTGGTGCGGTCGGCGAAGGTCGTGACCTCGGCCGTGCGGGCGAGCTCGTCGAGGTCGGCGGCCTCGTCCCACTCGTCGGGCTCGTCCTCGACCGGCGGGACGCCGAGCAGCTCGGCGAGCTCGTCCCAGATCGCGGCGTCGCCGGGCGACAGGTGCGCCGGGCCGCGAGCCCACGTCGTCTCCAGCGCGAGGAGCTCGGCGTCGTCCAGCAGGTCGCCGGCCAGCTCGCGCAGCGGCACGTCGCCCCGGCGCAGGCCGGTCATGACGTCAGCGGGCAGCAGCACCGGCCAGGTGGCGTCGAGCCACGCGCGGAAGCGGTCGTCGCCCCTGAGCCAGCTCTCGAAGTCGGTGCGGCCGTCGACCGGCCCCTCGGACTCACTGCGGGTGCCGCCCGGACGGCGGTCCCAGGCGCGCCACGCGAGCTCGAGCGCGGCGGCGGCGAACGCCGCCCGGCCGCCGTTGTGGCTGCGCGCCGACCGGCCGATCTGCGCCCGGCGCCGGGCCAGGTCGCCGCCGCGCACGGTGACCGTGGTGCCCCAGCGGCCGACCTCGAGGTCGGCCACCCGGCGTGGCCCCGCCAGGTGCCTCACGACACGGCGCAGCACCGTCGCCATCCGCGCGGAGCCCTTCGCCACGGCGGCCGCCGGCGGGTCCCACGCGTCGACCGTCCAGCCCCGCGGCAGGTCGGGCAGCGTGCCGAGCGACGCCAGCCGCACGCTCGTCTCGCCGAGCGCGGGCAGCACCGCGGAGATGTAGTCGACGAACACCGGCGACGGCCCGACGACGAGCACGCCCCGCCGCTCGTACCACTCGCGCCGGGCGTACATCAGGTAGGCCACGCGGTGCAGCGCCACCGCGGTCTTGCCGGTGCCCGGCCCGCCGGTGACCACGAGCGCGCCGTCGTCGGGGGCGCGGACCGCCTCGTCCTGCTCCCGCTGGATGGTCGCGACGATGTCGCGCATGCGGCCGGTGCGCTGCCGGGACAGCGCCGCGACGAACGCTCCGTCGCCGACGACGACGGTGCCCTCCAGTCGGTCGGCGGCGTCGACGTCGAGCAGCTCGTCGTCGACGCCGACGACCCGCGGACCGCGGGTGCTCACCGTCCGCCGGCGGACGACCCCGCGCGGGTCGGCGGCGGTCGCCCGGTAGAACGGCGCGGCGGCCGGCGCGCGCCAGTCGACGACGATCGGCTCCTGCCGCTCGGTGCGCAGCCCCAGCCGGCCGAGGTGGTGGACGGTGCCGTCGGCGTGGTCGAGCCGGCCGAAGACCAGGCCCTCACCGGCGGAGTCGAGGTCGGCGCGGCGCAGGGACGCCGCGAGCGCGGCGACGTCCCGCTCGTACACCGCCTGCGGCGTGCCGGCGGACGGGCGCAGCGACTCCCGCTCGCGCAGCGCAGCCTCCGCCCGCAGCTGCTCCAGCCGCGCGTGCGCGCGGTCGACGACGGCCTGCTCGCGGGCGAGCTCGGCGGCGAGCTCCCTGCTCACGGTCGTCGTGGGGGGCGGCTCCGGCACCCGGACAGTCTGCCGGTACGGCGGATCCGGCCTCGGCGACAGCCCGGTCGAGGTCCCGAGGTCGGCGCTCGCGTCGCCGGCGTGCCCGCAGCCAGTCGACGCCCGGGTGCCCCGTAGGTTCGCAGGCCCGATCTCCCGAGGAGTGCTCTGTGCCCACCCTGGACCGTGACGGCGACGTCTTCGTGCTCGACCTCGGCGGCGACGAGAACCGGTTCCGTCCCGACTGGGTCGCCTCGGTCGCCGCAGCGCTGGAGGAGGTCGCCGGCGGCGACGGGCCCCGCGCGCTGGTGACCCGGGCGCAGGGCAAGTTCTGGTCGAACGGGCTCGACCTGGACTGGATGGGCGCGAACCCGGAGGCGTCGCCGTCGTTCGTCGACGACGTCCACGCCCTGTTCGCGCGGGTGCTCAGCCTGCCGGTGCCGACGGTCGCCGCCTGCCAGGGCCACGTCTTCGCCGCCGGGGCGATGCTGGCGCTGGCGCACGACGAGCGCGTCATGCGGGCCGACCGCGGCTACGTCTGCCTGCCCGAGGTCGACCTCGGGATCCCGTTCACGCCTGCGATGGGGGCGCTCATCCAGGCCCGGCTGTCGCACCGGACCGCCCACGAGGCGATGACGACCGGCCGGCGCTACGGCGGGCTCGACGCGCAGGCTGCGGGCATCGTCGACGCAGCGGTCGGCGAGGACGCCGTGCTCGACACGGCGCTGGCGCGCGCCCGGGAGCTGGCACCGAAGGCCGGCCCGGCGCTCGGCGCCATCAAGGAGGGCATGTACCCGCACGCACTGCAGCTGCTGCGGACCCGCTCCGGCTGAGACCTTTCCCTGACGTCAGGACACCGGAGCAGGTGCAGGCTCAGATCTCCTGACGTCCAGCGGCCGTGGCCTGGCCGACGACGTCGGGCGCACCCATCCGTGCGGCGTCGGCGGTCTCGTCGTCGGGCTGCTCCTGCGCCTCGAGCTCGGCGGCGACCCGGGCCAGGTAGTGCTCGACCTCGACGGCCTCGTGCGCGGCGTCCCAGCCCAGCAGGGGGGCCATGAGCGACGCGACGACGGGCGCCGCCGCCACGCCGCGGTCCCACGACTCGATCGAGACGTGCGTGCGGCGGGTGAGCACGTCGTCGAGGTGGCGGGCGCCCTCGGCGGCGACGGCGTAGACGACCTCGACCCTCAGGTAGTCGTCGGCACCCGGCAGCGGCTCGGCCAGTGTCGGGTCAGCTGCGAGCAGCGCCAGCACCTCGTGCACGAGCGTGCCGTACCGGCGCAGCAGGTGCTCGATGCGTGCGCGGTGCAGCCCGCTGCGCTCGGCGAGCACCCTGCGCTGGTTCCACAGCGCGGTGAAGCCCTCGGCACCCAGCAGCGGCACGTGCTCGGTGACCGACTCGGGCACCTTCTGGTCGAGCGCGCGCACCGCCTCGTCGACGGCGTCCTTCGCCATCACGCGGTAGGTCGTGTACTTGCCGCCGGCGACGACGACGAGCCCGGGCACCGGGTGGGCGACCGTGTGCTCGCGGGAGAGCTTGCTGGTCAGGTCGCTCTCGCCGCGCAGCAGCGGGCGCAGACCGGCGTAGACGCCCTCGACGTCCTCCTTGCGCAGCGGCTGCGCGAGCACCCGGTTGGCCTGCTCGAGCAGGTAGTCGACGTCGCGGGCGCTGACGGCGGGGTGCGACTTGTCCAGCTGCCAGTCGGTGTCGGTCGTGCCGACGATCCAGTGCCGGCCCCACGGGATGACGAACAGCACGCTCGTCGCGGTGCGCAGGATGAGCCCGGTCGAGCTCTGGATGCGGTCGCGCGGGATGACCAGGTGCACGCCCTTGGACGCGCGCACCTCGAACCGGCCGCGGGTGTCGGCGAGGGTCTGCGTGTCGTCGGTCCAGACGCCGGTGGCGTTGACCACCTGCCTGGCCCGCACCTCGACGTCGCGGCCGGCCTCGAGGTCGCGCACCACGGCGCCGGTGACGCGCTCCCCCTGGCGCAGCAGCCCCACGACGCGCGCGCGGTTGGCGCACAGCGCGCCGTAGGCAGACGCCGTCCGGGCGAGGAACATGGTGTGCCGCGCGTCGTCGACCTGCGCGTCCCAGTACTGCACCGCGCCGACGAGCGCGTCACGGCGCAACGCCGGCGCCTCGCGCAGCGCCTTGCGCCGCGACAGGTGGCGGTGCCGCGGCAGGCCACCGGTGCCCCGGCCGCTGACGGCGCCCGACGCGAGCGACATCGCGTCGTACAGCGCGATGCCCGCGCCGACGTAGCCGCGCTCCCAGCCGTGGTGCTGCAGCGGGTAGAGGAACGGCACCGGGCGCACCAGGTGCGGCGCGAGCCGCTGCAGGAGGAGCGACCGCTCGGCGAGCGCCTCGGCGACCAGCCGGAAGTCGAGCATCTCCAGGTAGCGCAGGCCGCCGTGGATGAGCTTGCTGCTGCGGCTGCTGGTGCCGCTGGCCCAGTCGCGCGCCTCGACCAGCCCGGTGCGCAGGCCGCGGGTGACGGCGTCGAGGGCCGCCCCGGCGCCGACGACGCCGCCGCCGACGACGAGCACGTCGAGCTCGCCGAAGGCCAGCTGGGCCAGCGCCTTCTCGCGCTCGGCCGGCGACAGCGCTGCGGGGACGACCACGCGCGCCAGGCTACGGGGGTCAGGGGGAGGTGGCGGACTCGACCAGCTGCTCGATGGCGGCGTCGCTGACCGGCTCGTCGTGCTCGAGCCGGCGGCTGACCTCGACCATCACCTCGCGCTCGACGACCTTGACGCGCTCGCGCAACTGCTCGGCGTCGCCGTGCCGCACCGGGCCGTACTCCTCGCCCAGCGTGCGCTCGTAGGCGTCCAGCCGCAGCCAGCCGTCCCAGGTGGTGTACGGCACGCCGCGCTGCTCGAGCAGCGCGACGACGGCCCCGGGGTCGGGCTCGGCGGCCACCGGCAGGGTGTCGAGGTCCTCGAGCAGGCTGCCGACGGTCTCGATGGCGTCGCCCTTGGTGTGGCCGATGAGCCCGACCGGCCCGCGCTTGACCCAGCCGTTGGCGTACAGGCCGGGCACCGGCACGCCCCCCGGCGCGTCGAGCAGCCGGCCCCTGTCGTGCGGGAAGGTGTGCAGCCGCTCGTCCCACGGCAGCCCCGGCAGCGGGGTGCTGCGGTAGCCGACGCAGCGGTAGACCGCCTGCACCGGCCAGTCCCTCGTGACGCCGGTGCCCTTCACGTTCCCGTCGCCGGTGAGCTCGGTGCGCTCGGTGCGGAAGCCCTCGACGCACTCGGTGCCGAGCACCTCGACCGGGCTCTCGAAGAAGTGCAGCCACAGCTTGCGCGGGCGCTGGCCGACCGGGGTGTCGCTGTCCTGGTACTCGGAGGTGCGCATCGCGTAGCGCTCGAGCTCACGGACGACGAGCTTGGTCTGGTTGTCGCTGTTGATGGCGGCCACCGAGCCGTCGTCGTACTCGATGTCCTCGGGATCGACGAGCACCTCGACGTTCGGCGAGTGGTCGAGCTCGCGCAGCTCGAGCGGGGTGAACTTCGCCTGCGCCGGGCCGCGGCGGGCGAACACGTGCACCTCGCGGATCTTCGAGCTGCTGAGCCCCTCGTACACGTTGGCCGGGATCTCGGTGTACAGCAGCTCGTCCGCCGTCTTGGCCAGGATCCGGGCGACGTCGAGCGCCACGTTGCCGGCACCGACGACGGCGACCGACTCGGCCTCCAGCGGCCAGCTCCGCTCGACCTCGGGGTGGCCGTCGAACCAGGAGACGAAGTCCGCCCCGCCGTAGCTGCCCGGCAGGTCGATGCCGGGGATGTCCAGCGCCCGGTCCTTCTCGGCCCCCGTGGTGAAGATCACAGCGTCGTAGTGCCGCCGGAGGTCCTCGATCGACAGGTCACGACCGAACTCGATGTTGCCGAGCAGCCGGATCTGCGGCTTGCTCAGGACCTGGTGCAGCGCCTTGACGATGCCCTTGATGCGCGGGTGGTCCGGGGCCACCCCGTACCGGATGAGACCGAACGGCGCGGGGTGGCGCTCGTACAGGTCGATGGAGACGTCCGTACCGCTCTTGACCAGCACGTCTGCCGCGTAGATGCCCGCCGGCCCGGCGCCGACGACGGCCACCCGCAGCGGCCGCTGGGCGGCCCCGCGGGCGCCCGTGCCGCCGGTCTCGACCGCCTGCTCTGCCACGCCGTCCTCCTCCTGCGCCGGCGCCTCCGGCACCGGACCGCACTGCCCGTCTGCGCGCACAACGCTCCGGTGGGCGCGCGGCATCCCCTCTGGTGTACCAGCCGCTGCGCCGGACGGCTCGTCGGTCCGAGCCGCCGCCCCACCTCGGGCGCGCAGCGAGGTCACGGACAGGTAACGTGCCGGCCGTGCCGCTCGCCCTCGTCGGCCGCCCGCGAGGGCGCCACGCCAAGCCACCGCGCACCGGTCAGCCGGTGCTGGCGGGCGTGCTGGCGGTGAGCCTCGGCGGCGGCACGACGGCGCTCGCGGCCGGCTCGGCGTCGGCCTCCGAGGGGCACGCGGAGACCGTGGTGACGACGAGCGCGACGGCGGCCCCGGAGACCGGCCTGGCGGACCTGAGCCTGGCCGGGCGCGACCTCGCCAGCGCCTCGCGCACCCGCTCGGCGCGGGCACCGGCGCCGGCGCCCCCGCCGGCTCCGCCGCCCCCACCCGTGCTGCCCGGCTGCGAGGGCGAGCCGGAGAACGGCTACGCCAACGGCCGCATCCCCTCGTCGGCGCTGTGCGCCCTGCCCGGACACGACGGCCACCGGCTGCGCGCCGACGCGGCCCGTGCTCTCGTGCGGCTGGGCGAGGCGTACCGCGCCGACACCGGCCGGCCGCTGTGCATCACCGACACCTACCGCAGCTACGAGGCGCAGCAGCGGCTGCGCTGGCAGAAGGGCCGGCTGGCGGCCCATCCCGGTCGGTCGAACCACGGCACCGGCATCGCCGTCGACTTCTGCGGCGGCGTCGAGTCGTTCGGGACCAGGGCGCACCGCTGGATGCAGGCCCGCGCCGGCGAGTTCGGCTGGGTGCACCCGACGTGGGCCCGCGCCGGCGGCCGCAAGCCCGAGCCGTGGCACTGGGAGTACCGCGGCTGAGGCCGTCCGCGTGGCGCGGGACACTGTTCGCTGCCGCGCAGCCGGGAACGCTCCTGGCGTGCACCGGAGGCCTGTGCGTGCACTCGAGGAGGTAGCGCATGCACCGCGACCACGACGGACCAGGCGACGACCGGCACCGCGTCGTCGTCATCGGGTCGGGCTTCGGCGGGCTGTTCGCGACCAAGAAGCTTCGTCCGTCGCTGCTCGACCGCCTCGCGCGACGCGAGCCGGTCGACGTCACGCTCATCGACCGCACGCCGACGCACCTGTTCCAGCCGCTGCTCTACCAGGTGGCCACCGGCATCCTGTCGCCCGGCGAGATCGCGCCGTCGACCCGCGAGATCCTGCGCCGGCAGAAGAACGTGCACCCGATCCTCGGCGAGGTCACCTCGATCGACCTGGCGAACCGCACCGTCACCTCGAGCGTCCTCGAGAAGCAGACGGTGACGCCGTACGACAGCCTCATCGTCGCGGCCGGCGCAGGCCAGTCGTACTTCGGCAACGACCACTTCGCGCGGTACGCGCCCGGCATGAAGAGCATCGACGACGCGCTGGAGCTGCGCGGCCGCATCTTCGGCGCGTTCGAGATGGCCGAGCTCGAGGACGACCCGGCGGCGCAGGACGCGTGGCTCACGTTCGTCGTCGTGGGTGCCGGGCCGACCGGCGTCGAGATGGCCGGCCAGATCGTCGAGCTGTCGCGGCGGGCGCTCAGGGGCAACTTCCGGCACATCCGGCCCGAGTACGTGCGGGTCATCCTGCTCGACGCCGCACCCGCGGTGCTCGGCGCGTTCGGCGAGCCGCTGTCGGGCAAGGCGACGCGGAAGCTGCGCGAGATCGGCGTCGAGGTCCGCTTGAACGAGAAGGTCGTCGGCGTCGACGCCACCGGCATCGAGGTCGAGGCGAGAGACGGCGCGCGCACCTACCTGCCGTCGATCGTGAAGATCTGGGCGGCCGGCGTCTCGGCGTCCCCGCTCGCGGCGATGCTCGCCGAGCAGAGCGGCGCGCAGCTCGACCGGGCCGGCCGCATCCAGGTGGGTGACGACCTCACGGTGCCCGGGCACCCCGAGGTGTTCGTCGTCGGAGACATGAGCGGCCGGCCGCTGCCCGGCGTCGCGCAGGTCGCCATCCAGGGCGGCAAGTACGCGGCGAAGCAGATCGCGCTCGACGCCCGCGGGTCGGCCCGCAGCCCGAAGCCGTTCCGCTACTTCGACAAGGGCAGCATGGCGACCATCTCGCGGTTCAGCGCGGTCGCGACCATCGGCCGGGTCAAGCTGATCGGGTTCGTCGCCTGGCTGATGTGGCTGGCGGTGCACCTGGTGTACCTCATCGGCTTCAAGAACCGCGTCACGACGCTGCTGCACTGGCTGGTCAGCTTCGTCGGCCGGGGCCGCGCCGAGCGCGTGTTCACGCTGCAGCAGACGTTCGGGCGGCTCGCGCTGTCCGACGACGAGGGCAGGTCACCGACGCCCGACGGCCGGCTCGCGCACCGCGCCGGCATCGACATGTCGCGGCTGACGTCGATCACCGCGCCCGGTGACGTCGCGCACCACTCCGGGCCGCGGACGGACGCCGTCGAGCAGCCGGCGCGAGCCGAGCAGGACACCCGCACCGGCTGACGACGTGCTCGTAGGGCAGGCTCGCCGCCCATGACCGAGCCGCACGACGTCCGCGACGAGGACGCCTTCGACGTCGACTCCGTGCACGCCTGGCTGCGGGCGCAGGTGGCGGACGTGCCCGAGGCGCCGCCCCAGGTGCGGCAGTTCGGCGGCGGCGCCTCGAACCTCACCTATCTGCTGCGCTACCCCGACCGCGACTGGGTGCTGCGCCGGCCGCCGACCGGGCAGAAGGCCGCCAGCGCGCACGACATGGTGCGCGAGCACCGGGTGCAGTCGGCACTGGCGCCGCACTACCGCTACGTGCCGCGGATGGTCGCGCTCTGCACGGACCCGGCAGTGATCGGCTCGGACTTCTACGTCATGGAGCGGGTCGAGGGGACGATCCTGCGCGGACGGCTGCCGGAGGGCATGGCGCTCACCGCCGAGCAGGCGCACGACCTGGGCACGCGCGCGTTCGACGCGCTGCTGGAGCTGCACGCGGTCGACGTCGAGGCGGCCGGGCTGGCGGACCTCGGCAAGGGCCGCGGCTACGTCGGCCGGCAGGTGTCCGGCTGGTCGGAGCGGTTCCGCCGAGCCCGCACCGACGACGTCCCGGACTGCGAGGCCGTCATGGCGTGGCTCGCGGAGCGGCAGCCCGACGACGTCGCGACCGTGCTGGTGCACAACGACTTCCGGCTCGACAACCTGGTGCTCTCGGACGACCTGCGCGTGGTCGGCGTGCTCGACTGGGAGATGGCGACGCTCGGCGACCCGCTCATGGACCTCGGCGGCGCGCTCGCCTACTGGGTGCAGGCCGACGACGACGAGCTGTTCCGGCTGTCGAAGCGCCAGCCGAGCGACCTGCCCGGCATGCCGACCCGGGCCGAGATCGTGCAGCGCTACAGCGAGCGCACCGGTGTGGCCGTCGGCGACTGGACGTTCTACGAGGTCTTCGGCCTGTTCCGGCTGGCGGTGATCGTGCAGCAGATCTGGTACCGCTACCGCGCCGGGCAGACGACCAACCCGGCGTTCGAGCACTTCGGCGCGTTCGTCGGCGTGCTCGAGGACCGC
>Ga0247704_1000329_pt1 | contig 13484 bp, 12 predicted proteins | sample 41W_NmetaG_FD_189042 | JGI IMG/M metagenome (GOLD analysis project Ga0247704, IMG submission 189042) | Soil microbial communities from hillslope of Landscape Evolution Observatory, University of Arizona, Oracle, AZ, United States - 4-1-W_N | ecosystem: Engineered > Artificial ecosystem >...
AACCACGGTTGTGCCCTCAGCGTCAGGCGAAGCAGCGGTCACTATGCGGCCCGAACGCAGCTGGCAGCTGCGCTAGCGATCCAGGCCCGCATCTTCGAGAGCCCTTTCTTCACCGCATCAGATGGCTCCGCGTCGAAGGTCCAGATGTCCGCCACCGGCCGAAATGGTCCTCCGATCTGACAACTGCGTCAACAACCAACTTGCACGCCGACAGTCCGTCGGAGTCACTGCGCTCGAAAAGCAAACTTTCAGGGACCACCAGGTCTGATGAAGCACGCCTCCGAGGGTTACAGACTTGCAGGTAGCCGAGCTACCCGCGTTGGAAGCGCACCTTTCGTCGCGTCCGACTATTGTCCCTGACCATGTCCGAGCAGGTCAGGAGGGTCGGCCGGCCCCGCCAGTGGGCATCTGAGGCCGAGAGGAAGCGGGCGTACCGGGCACGCAGGGCCGCCGAACTGGGTGATCCGATCGGGCAGCGACAGGCGGCTCAGGAGGCCCGTAGAGAGGCGGCCAGGCTGCGGTCCGCCGTTGAGGACGCTCGGTTGGAGGCGGACCGATGGCGTCGCAAGGCGGGGGCCGTGGAGAAGAGGGCTGTTGCTGCCGAGCGGCGGGCGGTTCGAGAGAACGCGGCAGCAAGGCGGTTCTTGGCGGAGCGGGATGAGGCTCGTCGGCTCCTACGTCGGAAGCTGCAGTGGGCGAGAGATGCGAACGCCGCTGGTCTCGATGCGCAGGAGCTGCTCGTCTTGGTCGCGGAGCTCTACGCCGAGCTCACCAAGCTGCGCAAGGAGCTCTCCACCTTGCGGGCGAAGGAAGCGATGTTTGACAGGGCGGTCGGTAGAGGCGTCGGTACCGTACAATTGCCGTACAAGTGAGGAGGAGCCCATGGCACGGACGGCGAGGATCGAACTAAGAGCCGAGCCTGAGCGCGAGGAGCGGATCCGGGAGGCGGCTCGGCTCACCAATAAGTCGGTGAGCTCGTTCGTGCTCGATGCTGCCTCCGATCGAGCCGAGGAGGTGCTTCGGGCCGCGACGAGCACCACCGTGCCGGCCGACTACTTCGACGAGCTCCACCGGGCGCTCGATGAGTCGCCGGCGCCGAATCCGGCGGTTCAGCGGGCGGCTCGGCAGGCGCGCCGGGTCGTTCAAGCCTAATCCCACTTGGCGTTCACCTCCGAGGTGCTTCGGGAGCACCACGACAGAACAGTCTTCAACTCCGGCAACGTCGACCTCGATAGCTGGCTGCGTGATCACTCGCTCCACGCGAGCGCGATGAACACCGGACGCACCTTCGTCTGGCACTCAGGCGACGACGTCGTCGTGGCCTACTTCACCGTTGCCGCCCACTTGGTGACGAGGGAGTCGCTCACCAAGCGCACCGCTCGCGGCAGCCCGAACGTCATCCCGTCGATCCTCTTGGCCCGTCTCGCCCTCGACGTCTCGCTACAGGGGCAGGGACTTGGAGCGGAGTTGCTCTGGGACGCCCTGAGTCGAGCGGTGGCCGCAAATCGGCAGGCGGCGGCGCGGCTTGTCGTGGTGGATGCGGTCGACGAGCGTGCTGCGTCGTTCTACGAACACTTCGGGTTTGAACCGATCCCCGGCAACCCCACCAGGCTGGTCCAGAAGGTCAGCAGCATCGAGGCGGCGCTGAAAACCTGAGCTGCAGGCATGCTGCACGCGTTTTTGGCAACACCTGTGGCAACGTGCCGCGCTCAGAGTCCGCGACATGATGCCGACCAAGCTTGTCCTTTCGATCGCCGAGGCCGCCGAGGTACTGGGCGTGTCGGACGACCTCATCTACGAACTGACGGCGCGCGGCGAACTGCCGTGCCTCCGGCTCGGGCGACGGAAGGTGATCCCCACCGTTGCCATCCAGGCAGTCATTGACGGGACCTTGGAGGGCTTCTCCATCAGTCCTCGGCCGTAGGTGGTGGCGCCGGCGGGCGGACGAGGCTGGCGAGGAGATCGGCGGCGGCGCGGTCCGGTGCGGCGCCGCGGACGAAGTGGCCGTAGATGGCCAGCGTGGTCTTGCCGCCGCTGCCGTGGCCGAGGCGGCCGGCGACGGTGGCCAGGTCGGTGCCGGAAGCCAGCAGGGTCGTGGCGACGAAGTGCCGAAGGTCATGGAGGCGCACAGTGTCCAGACCGACTTCCGCTCGCAGCTTCGTGAAGCGGCGGGTCCACGTCTCGGGGCGGATCGGACGGGAGCCGTCGACCTCGGCGGCGAACACGAAGCTGTCCAACGGGAGCGAGATGCCGCATGCCTCAGCGCGCTCTACATGCTGCGCCCGCAGCTCGGCGACGAGCAGCGCCGCCGGCGCCGACAGCGCGATCGTCCGAATCGACCGGCGGTTCTTCGGCTTGGGCTTCTCGATGATCGCCGTGGCCCTCCGGCCTCGGCTGACGCTGGACACCCAGTAGTGGCCGGCGTAGCGGCGCTGGTTCTCCTCGTTGTCGATGCCAATCACGAGAGACCGCGTGATCGAGACGTAGCCGTCGCTGAAGTCGCTGAAGCGGAGCGCGGCCAGCTCGCTGCGCCGGGCGCCGGTCTCGGCCTCCAGGGCGACGAAGGTCAGTAACTCGTGATCCTTCCGGAACGCAGCATCGAAGAGCCGGCGGACGTCCTCGGCCGACGGAGGACGTATCTCCGCGACGTCGTACCGGCCGGGGCGAGCTCGCTCTGCCGGGTTGTCCGGCCGCCAGCCCCAGACCACGGCCTGGCCCAGGGCGAGCCGGACGATGCCGTGGACGCGCGCCACCGTCGAGCCGGCCAGGGGGCGGCCGCCCCGGCCGCCTCGCTTACGGAGGGCGGCGTAGAACCGGTCGAGGTCCTCCACGCTCAGCGTGCTCACCTTGCGGTCGGCCAGGCCCTTCAACGAACCGTCGATGGTCCACCGGGTCTGCTGGACGGTCGACGGCGACCAGTCCCCCGACCGCGCCTCGAACCACCGCTCCAGGAGCTCGCCGAACGTCTTGGGACCGGCAACCGGTTTCGGCGACGGCCGCTCGGCGACGAATGCCGCCAGCGCCTTCTCGGCCTCCCGCTTCGTCCCGTGGAACGTCCGGGACCTCGAAAGCTTCTTGCCGGTCAGCTCGTCGCGGCCGGCGTAGACCCGGAGCACCCACGCACCGCTCGGCCGCTTGTACATGCTGCCCGCCACTACTTCATGGTATCCCACACGGGCCAAAGGATGTAACGCGGGATGTAACGCGGACCTGGAAAAGAGAAGAGGCCCTCCGGAGAGGGCCTCTGACCTGCACTTTTGTGGAGCGGACGACGGGATTCGAACCCGCGACCCCAACCTTGGCAAGGTTGTGCTCTACCACTGAGCCACGTCCGCAGCAGCCCCTAGGTTAGCAAGCCGCCTCGCCGGTCACCACCGTTGCCCGCCGGCGCCGGCAGGGCTAGCCTCGCCCTTGGAGTGGCGTCGTGGATGTCGCGTCTCGTATGAACGCGCGAAAGAACAAACCAAGGCATCGTCTTGTGAATGTTCGCTGGTGCACCAGCTATCAACGGCGCCTCTCCTCTCTCGCTTAGGAGGAACGGTGCCCTTCGCAGGAGCGATCACGGTCAGGGCGCACGTCCTCCGAACGGCGCTGCAGTCGGCCTACGCCAACGGATCCGACAGCAGCAAGCGGTTTACCCAGAACCTGTCGGGCGACGGATTGGGCGTCCAATCCGACCTCTTCCTCGGTCGCCCCGACATCGACTGCGAGGGGTCCACCAACCTCCTGGTCGCCACCATGCCGATGTGGGGCCAGGTCACGGTGACGAAAGACCAGGTCACCCACGTCGTGAGTGTCACCGGCGAGATGGAGCTGACACTCACGCCGCAGTTCAGAACTGGTCCCGCAGGGACCGACAAGGCGTCGTCGCTGGTGCTGGACCAGATCAGCACCGTCATCAACGCTCGCCGGTGGACGGCAAGGGTCACGTCTGCCGGGACGCCGGCCGACATCGCCGCCCTGGTCGCCGGCGAGGAGTTCCGCCACCGATTCGAGGCCACGTTCCGCCAAGGCGTGGTCTTCGGTCAGATCACCCTGCCGTCCATCGACGCCAGCTTCCTCGGTCCGGTCGCCCGCAAGGCGACCTCCGTGCTGGCCCGAGTCCGCAACGGCGCCCTACTGCTCGGCCTCAACTACACCGACGCGACGCACTCGTTGACCGGCGATCCCGAGACGCTGCAGGACTTTGCCGGCAGCAATGACGTGGCCGGCCGGGTACACGCCGATGCGGTCGACGTGATGCTCGATGAGCTGCACACACGGCTCGTCGAGGGTGTCGAGGACGAGGGGGCGACGCTCGACAGCTTCTCGGTCAAGGCCCGGAACGGGTTCTTCCACGTCAGCGGCGCGGTCAGCAAGTCCAGCGGCACGGTGAAGTTCTCGTTCCGTGTCGTGCCGAGCATGTTCCACACTCGGCCGGGGGCCCACTTCCAGTGGGTCCACAAGCCGCGGCGAGTGCACAGCCGCACGTGGCCGGCGCTGGGCTTCCGCATCGAGGGTGTGGAGACCAACGTCGACCGGGCGTGGTGGGTGATCCTGTTCGGCGAGGTGATCGGCGGCATCCTGACCGGTGGGCTGTCGATCCTCTACGTGGAGGGGATGGTCAGCGCGGCGGCCAGCAGCTTCGGTGGACGGATCAAATCGGCCAAGACCGGGGCGCCGGCGGCCCGCGTCCGTCGAACCATCCCGCCGCCTGGCGGCGTCGCCGTCCGGGTCGGCCTCGACCAGTTCGACGTCACGCAAACCGGCGTGTTCGTCGGCGTCTCGGTGCGGGGCAAGCCCTCGCCGGCCGTGCTGTTCGGGCCCACCACCGTCCCGGCCACCTATAGCGGCGACCCCCTGCGCTACATCCTGCGGCCGCCGTCGGGCGTGGCGGAGAACGATCCAGCGCTCCGGATCCGGTGGACCCTGGAGGACCGGACGAACAACGTCGTCCTCCGGGACTCCGATGGTCCCGCCGCCGGCCGCCTGCGCTTCGAGTTCACACCAGGCTCGTTCACGACCACCGACTTCGGCGTGGTGGCCCGGCTGTACCGGCAACTGGGCGTGGAGGTGTCCGACCTCGCCACCCGATCCGTGAATGTGCGCATGCGCGCGGCGCTGCCGCCGCAGGCGTACGTGCGCTGGCGCTGGCAGGGCTCGAACCCGCAGATCACCGTCGACGAAGCGACGGACACCTGGAGCTACAACGGCGACGTGCGGGTGAACCGGTACTCGGAATGGCACCGGACCGATGCGCCTTGCCGTGCCGTCAACGCTCCAGCCCGCTACCGGTACGAGGTCGAGAAAGCCGACCGGTTGCCGTTCACCCTCAGGCTGCTGGAGAACCACCGCAAGGGGCTTTGCCCGTACTGCTTCTACGGCGGGCCGGCGGGGATCAACGCCAACCTCTGAGCGCGGATCAGCGTCCCGAGTGACCGAAGCCGCCGGCCCCCCGCTCGGACGCCGGCAGCTCGTCGACGACCACAAACGCCATCTGCTCCACTGCCACGATGACCAGTTGGGCGATGCGGTCGCCCCGGTGGACCTCGTAGTCGCTCTCGGGGTCGGTGTTCACGAGCAACACGTTGAGCTCGCCCCGGTAGCCGGCGTCGACGAGTCCCGGCGAGTTGACCACGGTCACGCCGTGGCGCGCCGCCAGCCCGCTCCGGGGCAGCACCAGGCCGGCGTAGCCGTCGGGGATGGCGACCGCCACGCCCGTGGGCACCATCGCCCGGCCGCCCCGAGCGGCCAGCACCACGCCCTCCCGGGCCACGAGATCGGCGCCGGCGTCGCCGGCGCGTGCGTACGCCGGCAACGGCAGGTCGTGGTCGAGGCGGAGGACGGGTAGCTCGGGCATCCGCGGGTCAGCCTACGATCGGCTCATGCTGGGGTGGATCGACCTGGAGATGACCGGCCTCGACGCCGAGCGGGACGTGATCATCGAGATCGCCGTCCTGGTCACCGACGACGACCTGACCATCGTCGCTGAGGGGCCGGACCTCGTTGTCCACGCCTCCGCCGAGGTGCTCGACGCCATGGACCCGGTCGTGGTCAAGATGCACGGCGAAAGCGGGCTCAGCAAGGCGGTCGAGGCGTCGACGGCGTCGATCGAGGAGGCCGGCGCCACGGTGATGGAGTTCCTCCGCCAGCACCTGCCCGCCCCCCGCACCGTCCCGTTGTGCGGCAACTCCATCGCCACCGACCGCCGTTTCCTGGCCCGGTACCTGCCCGAGGTCGACAACTGGTTCCACTACCGGTCGATCGACGTGTCGACCGTGAAGGAGCTGTGCCGGCGCTGGTACCCCGAGGCCTACAAGGCGGCGCCGGCCAAGGCCGGCGGCCACCGGGCCATGGACGACATCCGCGAGAGCGTGGCCGAACTGGCCTACTACCGGACCGCCATCTTCCAGCCGGCCCAGCCGGCCCCCGCCCCGGCGCCGGCCCCCACGGCGCCAGCCGAGTGACGGCCTGGGCCTACCTGGACCATCCCGGGCCCATCCCCTTCGCCCACCGGGGCGGCGCCTCCGAGCACCCGGAGAACACCATGCCGGCGTTCGAGCACGCGGTGAACCTTGGCTACCGGTACCTGGAGACCGACGCCCACACCACCGGCGACGGGGTGCTGGTCGCCTTCCACGATCCCATCCTCGACCGGGTGACCGACCGCCACGGGATCATCGCCCAGCTCCCCTGGGAGACCGTCAGCAAGGCCCGCCTGGGCCACGCCGGCATCCCCCTCATGGAGGACCTGCTGACCGCCTGGGACGACATCCGGGTCAACATCGACCTCAAGCACGACGCGTGTGTCGCCCCTCTCGTCGAGGTGATCGAGCGCACGAAGACCCACGACCGCGTGTGCGCGGCCTCGTTCTCCGGCAAGCGGCTGGCCCGCTTCCGCGCCCTGACCGGCAACCGGGTGTGCACCGCCATCGGTCCCATGGACATCGCCCGCCTGCGCCGCGCCGGCTACCGCACCCGGCCCTGCGATCTCCCCGGCGCCTGCGCCCAGGTGCCCGTGCGCCAGGGCCGCATCCTGATCGTCGACCGCCGGTTCGTCGACGGCGCCCACCGCAGCGGGCTTCCGGTCCACGTGTGGACCATCAACGACGAGGCCGAGATGGACCGCCTTCTCGACCTCGGCGTCGACGGGCTCATGACCGACCGGCCGACCCTGCTGAAGGAGGTGCTGGTCCGGCGGGGCCAGTGGGTCTGATACGAGCTACTGCATGGCCAGCATGGCCGCCAGCATGTGGCCGAACTGCTCGTGGTCCGGAGCCAGCGCCGGCTCGGCGTCGGGCACCGACTCCAGCACCTGGAGGAACCGCTCGACCGACGTCCCGCTCGCCGCCGGCAGGTGCGAGGAGAAGATCTGGGTGGGCTGCAGCCGGCGCACGCCCTCCAGCACCTGCCCGAACTTCTCCCGATCGACCAGGTGGGCCCACGGCGAGTCGGCCATCGCCCACGCCATCATGCCGCCGGCCAGGGCCTCGTGCGGGACTTCGGCGGCGTCCTGGGTGGCCTCGGGCAGGAGGGCGCCGAAGGAGTCGACCGAGAAGAACGAGCCCGTCGCCTCGTCGAGCAGCCCGATCGACATGGGGTTGTCGAACAGCGGCGGGGCGACGGCCCGCAGGGTGCGGTCGCCCACCGGCACCCGGTCTCCGGGGCGGATGGCGTAGACCCGGTCGAACGGCACCGGCCACCACGTCGCCATCCGCAGGGCGTTGAAGGCGTGGGTCACCAGCCGGGCGTTGGGCGCAGCCTCGAGCACCCGCCGGATGCTGCCGGTGTGGTCGGCGTCGTCGTGGGTGAGCCACACCCAGCGGAGGGCGTCGAGGTCGACGATCGACGCCACCGCGTCGAGGAAGTCGTCGCTGTCCACGCCGATGCCGGTGTCGACGAGGACGGGCTCGTCGGCCCGCAGCACGTAGGCGTTGATCGGCAGGACCACGCCGGCGCCGGGAATGGGCAGGTTGGTCGGGAGGACGAAAACGTCGGGCGAAGCCTGGTAGGGAGCATCCATCGAGAGCACCTCCGAGTCGTGGTTTCACAAACCGGGGCGTTCAGTCGGTGGCGATGCCGTTCAGTCAGGTCTGAACGGCCCAGCGAACCGGGTCGCTCTCCTCTGGCTCGTAGGCGCAGTAGATGCCGGTGCGCAGGCGCTGGTCGAGGACGGCGCCGGCCTCGGGCACGATCTCGCTCAGCCGGGCGGTGGCGGCCCGCAGGGCCCGGGTGACGTTCAGGCGGGCGCGCTCGGTGGCCGACGACGCTCGCCGGCTCCTCCCGCCCAGCCCGAACGCCTGCGCCAGCTGGCCGACCAGCTGGTCGAGCTCGGCCTGCAGGGCCTCGGCCCGGTCCTCGGCGCCCATCTCCAGGGCGTCGTCGACCTCGGCCCGCAGGGCCTCGATGCGGTGGCGGTAGGCGGTGCGAGCCTGGGCGTCGAGCAGCTCGCCGGCGTCGCCCAGCCGGCGCCGGTCCACGCCGGCGGCCACGCCCTCCACCCGGTCGACGAGGTCGAGGGCGTGGCGCTCGACGCCCGGGCTGCGGACCAGCTCGGCGATGTAGCGGAGGCCCTTGGTGTCGGGCAGGGGGCAGCGGATGTCGCCGCAGGCGACCACCCACCCCCGTTCGTCGCGGCTGAGCGTGGCCGCGGGCCGGCTGTCGCCCTTGGCCGCGGCCAGGCGCTGGAGCAGGGCCACATCGTCGGGGCCGACGACGACGTCGAGGCCGGCGAGCGCGGCGGACGCCCGGGTCGCTTCCACCCGGGCCGCGGCCCGGTTGCCGGCCCGGTCGTGGAGCCGGGCCAGGTCGAGGAGCAGGGTGGCCCGGAGCAACGGCACGCCGGCCGCCGGCAGGCGGTCGAGCGCACTCTCCACCGTTCCGATGGCGCCGGCGAGGTCGCCGCCGGCGGCCAGGACCCGAGCCCGAACGGCGGCGATCCTGGCCTGGAGGCCGGCGACGTCGAGCCCCTCGGCTCGGGCCACGAGCTGCTCGCTCACCGCAGTGGCCGCGGCCAGGTCGCCGGTGGCCAGTTCGGTGTCGACCAGGACGGCGAGGAGGTCGGCGGCGCGCAGGCGGTCCTCGCCGACGGCGCGCAGGCCCCGGGAGGCGGTGGCCCTGGCCAGGTCGTGATCGCCGCGCGCCAAGTGGAGGTGGGCGGCCGGGAGGAGGGCCTGCAGGTGCCCGTCCTTGCCCAGCAGCAGCATCTCGGCCTCGGCCAGGCGCCCCTGGCGGATGCGCAGCTCGGCCAGGGCGATGGCCGGGTGCCAGCTCGGTATGTGCATGCCGGACTCGAAGTCCTCGATGGCGCGGGTCAGCATGGCCTCGGCCTCGCCCCACCGCCCCAGCTCGCACAGCGCGATGGCCTGGACGCTGTCGCAGTGGCTGCTCATGAACAGCGCCGGCATGGAAGACCCGCCCATCAGGCCGTGGCGACGGAGGGCGTCCGCCCAGGTGCCCGCCCGGTCGAAGTCAGCGGCGAAATAGCAGGCGGTCAAGAACGAGCACACCGACTTGCCGGCGGTGTACGCGTCGTCCGCCGGCCCGCAGGCCAGGGCCATGGCCTCGTCGAGCATGGCCATCCCCTCGGCCATGCGGCCGGACTGGACGAGGGCCAGGCCGGCGTCGGCCAGCGCCTTGGTCTCCAGGTTGACGTCGCCGAAGCGGCGGGCCCGGTCCAGGGCCAGCTCGGCGCGGGCCAGGAGCACGGCGGGGTCGTCGACGTCGCACCCCATCGCCGCCACGGCCACCCAGCCCTGCTCGATGCACGGCGGCTCGTCCTCGATCATCCGGGTGGCCCGCACGAACCAGGCCCGGGCCGCGGTCAGGTTGCCCATGGCGTTGGCGTACAGGTCGCCGAGGCGGGCGCAGACCAGCGCCGCCTGCCGGCGGTCGCCGGCGGCGGTGAAGGCCCGGATGGCGGCCGACAGGTGGCCGGCGGCGGCGGCGGCGTCGAAGGCCTGGACCGCCTCGTCTGCGAGCTGCAGCTGGCGAGCGGGATCGGCGTCGACCATCGCCACGGATCCATGGTGGCACGCGCCTGCGTGTCGCACCCCCTCGTTACGCTCGTTCTTGTGGAACTGACGGCGGCCCAGCGCCGGATCGTGGAGCATGGCCGAGGCCCGCTGCGGGTCGGCGGCGGGCCGGGCTGTGGCAAGACCACCGCCCTGGTCGCCCGCTACCTGCGACTGATCGACGGCGGGCAGCCGGCGTCGTCGGTGCTGGTGGTGGGCCACGACCGGGCGGCGGCGGCCCGCTTCCGGCACACCGTTCTCCCCCGGCTGTCCGGCGGGTTCGACGCCCTGCCCATCACCACCTGGTTCGGGGTCGCCTTCGACCTGGTGACCCGGGCTCGGGGGCCGGTCCGGCTGCTCACCACCTCCGAGCAGCGGGCCCTCGTCCGCCGGCTGCTGGCCACGGAGTCTCCCTCGGACTGGCCGGACTACGGGCACTACCTCGGCCGGCCCGCCTTCGCCGACGAGGTGGCCGGCGCCCTGCTGGCCGGGGTCCCCGGCTGCCCGGAGCTGGACCGCTTCGCCCGGCGGTACGAATCGGCGCTGGCCGAGCGCGGCGAGGTCGACCGCGCCCGGCTGCTGGCGGCGGCCACCGCCCTGGCCGAGCCGGGGCGGCACGCCCAGGTGCTGGTCGACGACCACGACGCCGAGATGGACGGTTTGCTCGGCGCGGTTGCCGGCGACGGCGCCGTGGTGGTGTCGGACCAGCCTGGAGCCGACGTGACGCTCGACGAGCCGTTCCGCCACCCGGCCGCCGGCGTGCTGATCACCTGCCGGCACCCCTCGACCGAGGCCGAGGCGGTGGCCGGCGAGCTCCTGGCCGCCCGGGCCGAGGGCGTGGCGTGGTCGGGCATGGCCGTGCTGGTCGGCAACGCCTCCCGCCACGGCCGGTCGGTGGCCCGTGCCCTCAGCCGCCACGGCATCCCGGTGGCGCCCGGGCCGGGCGTGGGGGCCGGCGCCAACGACCCGGCGGTGGCGGCGATCGTCGACCTGCTGCGGTGGGCCGCCGGCGACGAAGGGGCGGTCGGGCGGCTGCTCGTCTCCCCCCTGTCCGTGCTCGGCGACGACGGCCTGGCCGGGCTGCGGGACGACATCCAGGCCCTGGCGCCCACGGCCACGCCGGCGGCGCTCGCCTTCACCGTGTGGGAACGGGGCCTCGGGCACCTGGTGGCCAGCGACGACGCCTCACTCGACGCCGTCGTCGCCTTCCTCGACCGGTTGGAGCGCCGGGCCGACCACGATCCGTCGGAGCGCCTCGCCGGCCTGCTCGCCGGCCTCGACGACGGCGACGTCACCCCTGACCCGTGGCGCACGCCGGCCGGCGCCGGCGGCGAGGCGGTCACCGTCACCTCCATCGCCGGCGCCGGCGGCCGGGAGTGGCACACGGTGATCGTCGCCGGCTGCGTCGAGGGCGTGCTGCCCCAGTTGCGGGGACGGGCCCCGCTGTTCGACCCGGCGCCGGCGACGCCGGCCGAGGCCCGCCAGGCGTCGCTGGCCGCCGAGCGCCGGCGCTTCGCCACCGCCTGCTCCCGGGCCACGGCCCGTCTCATCGCCACCGCGGCCCCCGAGCCGGGCGTCCTGCTCAGCCGCTTCGTCGAGGACTGGACGCGCCAGGACGAGCGCCCGACGCCGTTCCGGGGGCCGGCGCCGGCCTCCCGCCCCGCCACCACCAACCCGGTCAACGTCTTCCCCGACGGTGCGCTGTGCCTCTCGGCCAGCCAGCTCAACACCTACGTCGACTGCCCGCTGCGCTATGCCTACCAGTACGGCCTGCGGGTCAAGGACGACGCCGGCCCGGCGATGATGCTCGGCACCATCGTGCACGAGGTGCTGGCCGAGTTCCTCCGGCCCGACCGCGAGCACGACCACAGCCGCGACGCCCTGCTCGCCATCGCCGTCGACCACTGGACCGACGACATCGCCCGCTACCGGCCCCAGATCGAGGAGTGCCGGCGGGACTACTACGCCATGCTCGACATGTGGTGGGAGGTCGAGGGCCAGAGCCTGGACCGCCGCCAGGTCCTCAAGGTGGAGCACGAGTTCGACATCGAGGTGGGCGACGTCCGCCTCGTCGGCGCCATCGACCGCATCGACCGCACGCCCCACGGCATCCGCATCATCGACTACAAGACGGGCCGTTCCGAGCCCCGGCCCGACTCCCTGCCCGACGACCTCCAGCTCGCCGTCTACCACCTGGCGGCCACGCTGGACCCTGAGCTGGCCGCGTTCGGCCCGCCCCGCCAGCTGCAGCTGCTCTACATCCGCACCATGCACGCCTTCGAGCAGCCCATCCTCGCCGGCCACGCCGAGACCACCGCGGCCCGGGTGCTGGCCGCGGCGGGCGACATCCGAGCCGAGCGGTTCGAGCCCTCGGTCGACGCCGGCTGCCGCAACTGCTCCTTCCACCGCCTGTGCCCGCTGCAGCGGGAAGGCCGCCAGGTGGGGGCCCGATGACCGGCTTCGAGCTCACCGCCGAGCAGGTCGAGGCCGTCGAGGCCGAGCCGTCGTCGCAGCTCCTCGTGGCCGGCGCCGGCACCGGCAAGACGACGGTCATGGCCCGGCGCATCCTCCACCTGGTGCAGTCCGGCCAGGCGCGGCCCGACCAGATCCTCGGGCTCACGTTCACCAACAAGGCCGCCGCCCACCTCAAGGCCAAGGTCCGCGACGAGCTCGGCGCCGACGCCGACGTCACCGTGGGCACGTACCACTCCTTCGGCGCATCGGTGGTGGCCGACCACGCCCTGGAGCTCGATCTCCACCCCGGCACCCGCATCCTCAACCGGGCCCAGGCCTGGCAACTCCTGTACGGGGTGTTCGACGAGTTCCGCTTCCAGCGCCGCAAGACCATGCAGCCCCAGGGCCTGCTCGACTACGCCCTGACCCTGGCCTCGCGCTGTGCCGACCACCTCGTGCCCATCGAGGTCGTGGCCGAGGACTGCGAGCGCATCATCGCCGGCGCCGGTGGCACGCAGAAGATCAAAGACACCGCCCTCATGCGCCTGGAGCTGTGCCAGGTGGTGGAGGCCTACGGCCGGCGCAAGCGCGAGCGCCACCTGCTCGACTTCGGCGACCAGATCGCCCTTGCCGTGCGGTTGCTCACCGACCGCCCGGACCTGGCCGCGGCACTGCACGACCAGCACCCCGTCGTCCTGCTCGACGAGTACCAGGACACCAACTTCGCCCAGCGCCGGCTGCTGCAGCTGATCTACCCGCCCGGCTCCCGGGTCACCGCGGTCGGCGACGACATGCAGTCGATCTACGGGTTCCGGGGAGCCCACCTGGCCAACATCCTCAACTTCGGCAGCCACTTTCCGCCCGTCACCACGCGCCCGCTGCAGACCACCTTCCGGTTCGGCCCCCGCCTGGTCACCCTGGCCAACCGCATCCAGGCCAAGGTCGGCGAGTCGCTGCCCAAGGAGCTCTCGGTGCCGGCGACGGCGCCCGACACCACCATCGACTGCTTCCTCGCCGCCGACGATGCCGAGGAAGCAG
>Ga0247704_1000331_pt1 | contig 13365 bp, 11 predicted proteins | sample 41W_NmetaG_FD_189042 | JGI IMG/M metagenome (GOLD analysis project Ga0247704, IMG submission 189042) | Soil microbial communities from hillslope of Landscape Evolution Observatory, University of Arizona, Oracle, AZ, United States - 4-1-W_N | ecosystem: Engineered > Artificial ecosystem >...
GCCCCGCACCTTGATCCGCCACGTGCCCGGCGGGCTCGGGGGCCCCACCCGGCCCCCCGAGCCCGCCGGGCACGTGGCGGATCAAGGTGCGGGGCACGAAGGTCACAGGCGAGGGCCGGGTCGACATCTGGTCGATCGACGAGGGGATCGGCCAGTTCAACGGCGCCACCGTCGTCGACAACATGAAGGTGGGCTCCCCCGGATGCTGCGCCTCGGCGGTCACCGTGGCGTCGTTCACCACCAAGAACGCCTGGGAGGACTTCTTCGGGAACCCCCACCAGTCGGGGCTCGAGCTGAACACCATCTCGGACTTCAGCAGCGAGGGGCCGCTGCGAAACGGCGCCGAGAAGCCCGACGTGGCCGCGCCCGGGGCCATGATCGGCGCCGCCCTCTCGGGGGACTCGGGCGTGGGCCCGGGCGTCATCCTCGACCAGCTCAACCGCATCAACGCGGGGACGAGCATGGCCTGCCCCTTCGTCGCCGGCGTGGTGGCCCTCCTGCTCGAGCGGGATCCCACGCTCGACCCGTCCCAGGTCAAGAAGATGCTCCAGGCCAGGAGCGCCATTCCCAAGAAGCCCAAGGGCACCTTCGACGAGAAGTGGGGCTTCGGGCTGATCTCGACCAAAGGCCTGTAGCGTCGGTTCGTGGACTGGGCCAAGGTCGACGCCGCGCTCGCGTCAGCCCTGGCCGGGGCCGAGGAGGAGGACGAGTTCACCGTGTTCGTCCACCTCGACCTCGCGCGGGCCGGGGCGGCCACCCTCCAACGCCTGGGCCTCCAGGGGGCGGTGAGCACGGCGACCCTCCGGCGGGCGGAGGTCGCGACCCTGAGCGACGAGCCGTGCGTCCGCCAGCTCCGGCTGGCCCAGCGGCTGCGCCTGCTCGACGACGACTGGTAGCGCCTGGCGTCAGGCCCCGGCGTCGCGGGCCAGGGCGTAGCCGCCGGCGGCGACCCCTGCGGCCAGGAGGACACCCACCCAGGCGCCCACGCCGAGGAACCGGTTGTGGGCCAGCAGCTTGGCGACGACAAGCCCGAACACCAACGCACCGGCGATCAGGTCGGCCGGCCCAGGCCGGGGCACGCCGGGATGCAGCCGGGCCGCGGCGACGTGGGCCACCATGGCCGCGGCCACGACGAAGGCGGCGATGCCCAGCAGGGCGTAGGGGTCCTGCACGCCGGTGCGGTCCAGCTGGAAGGACGGGATCTCCACCCCGAAGCGCTCGAGGCCGTTGTCGAGGCGGTAGCGGTGCCAGGGGAGCAGGAGCAGGTCGGCCGCCAGCAGGGCGCCGGCCGCCGACACGAGCTGTTCCCCCCGGGACCAGCGGCCCCCCCGGAAGGGTGGCGGAGGCCGGCGGGCGCTCAGGCTAGGGGATCCCTGAGGTGGCCTCACAGAGGATGGCGACGTCGCCGGCCCCTGCGCCGCCGTGGCACTGGTCGGTATCGGCCCCGCCGTTGAGGGTGTCGTCGCCGTCGTCACCCATGAGGACGTCGGTGCCGGCATCGCCGAAGAGCCGGTCGTTGCCGGCGCCGCCGGAGATCTGGTCGCTGCCGGCGCCGCCGCAGATGACGTCGTCGCCGCCCAAGCCGACGATCTGGTCGTCGCCGCCCAGGCCCATGATCACGTCGGGCCCGGCCGTGCCGACGAGGCGGTCGGGGCCGGGCGTGCCGACCAGCGTCGGCGTGCGGCCGTCACAGAGCAGCCCCGAGGGCACGGTGGTCGAGGTCGTCGACGTGGACGTCGTCGGCGGCAGCGTGGAGGACGTGGTGGTCGGCGGCAGCGTCGTGGTGGTCGACGTGGACGTCGTCGTCGGCGGCAGCGTGGTGGAGGTCGACGTCGTCGTCGGCGGCAGTGTGGTGGAGGTCGACGTCGTCGTCGGCGGCAGTGTGGTGGAGGTCGACGTGGTGGTGGACGTCGACGTGGACGTCGACGTGGTGCTGGAGGTCGAGGTGGTGGTGCCCGCCGTGGTCGAGGTGGTGGTGCCGTTGACGCTGGTCAGGATGTCGATGCACCAGCCGCCGTTGATGTCGACCGCCGCCTGGCCGTAGTCGTCCACCACGAACAGGTTCCACGTGCCGTTCGGGTTGGTGCCGTTGAACGTGTTGAGGTCGGCCGTTCCCGAGGGTGCCGGGGCCGGCGACGGCCACTGGTCGTCGGGGTTGATCTGGGGGTCCACGTCACTGTCGTTCACGGGCCGGAAGGTGCCCGTGAACAGGGCGGTGTCGGCGGGGAGGGGGTTCGCCGCCTGCTGGTCGAAGGTCAGATTGACGTTGGTAACGGGGCCGGAGGAGATGTTGTTGTCCCCGCCGGCGTCGGACATCAGGACCGTGTTCGAGCCGTCGGGCGCCACGAGCAGCACGTCGAGGTCCTCGGCCCAGTGCTCGCCGCCGCCGTCCGGCCGGGTGTTGATGTCGAGCAGCCGCACGTTCACGTCGGTGACGGTGCCGGTGAGGCCCGAGACGGTGATGGAGGAGGGATAGGGGTTGCTGACGTTGGGCGCGGGCGCCCCGCCGTTCCCGATGATCGGCGTGGTGTTGCAGAACTCGACCGCGAGGGACGTTCTCGTGCCCAGGGTGAGCACGCCCAGCACGACGGCGACGACCACCGACAGCACGCGCGCCGCCCGCCTGCGCCGCTTTGCATCGACTCGCCCACCAGCCTCGCTCATCGGTTCCGTCCCTCCGTCCGCCCAGTGCCTCCGGGAGCCTTCCACACCGGCCGACCCGGGACAATAGATGCCAATTGCCAGTATCTCCTTACCCCACGCCGGCAAACCGGAGGAGGTCCGGCATGGTGAACGTGCCCGGCTCCTCGGCCGGCAGTTCGGGCCGCCACGCCGGCTGCCGCCGGAGGTACGACGACGGGTCGCCCTTGAGCAGGCCGACCAGCACCTCGGCCACGATCCGCCCACCGGTGGGGCCGAGCCGGCGGCCCTCCTCCAACACTTCGGCCTCCCGCAGCACGTAGAACCACAGGGGGGTCTCGCCGGTGAGGCCCAGCTCGGCGTTGCCGACCGCGGTGTCCATGGCCGCCGCGACCGCCTGCCCGGATGGCAGCTGCAGCGACCGGCCCCGCATCATGTTCAGCAGGCCAAGCGAGCGCCGGGCCTGGTCGACGGCCGGCGGCAGCTTGCGCATGGGCCCGGCCAGGCGAGTGTCGATCCGCCGGCTGGGCTGGGGCGTCGAGCGCTCGAGCGGGAACAGGTGCTTCCACTGCACCGTCCAGCCCTTGGGCAGGGTGCGGAACCCGCCCAGGTGCTGGAGGGCGTGGGCGACCCGGATGTCGGTGAGGATGGGCAGGACCTCGAGCGTGTCGTTGATGCGGTATTCGGCCCGCACCATGCTGTGGCCGAAGCGGTACGCCGCGGCGGAGAACTCCACCGGCACGAAGGGCTGGCTGCGCCACGTGAAGAACGCCAGCTCGGCCCGCTCACGGCCGCTGCGCTTCGACGTCACCAGCACCTCACCGAGGCGGTCGGGGCCGACCAGGCGGGCGAGGAAGTCGTGGACGACCACCCACTGGTAGTGCCAGGTCACCGTGCGCCGGGCCTCCTCGAAGAGCCGGCCGGGCTCGACCGAGAAGCGCAGGCGGTCGACGACCGCGTTGTGGAACCGGATGAACGCCAGGTGGAGCTGGCTGACGATGAAGTGGACGTCGTTGCGAGGGTCGCCGATCAGGGCCCGGCCCTGCTGGTTGCGGGGCAGGTCGACGGGCTCGTGTTCGCCGCCGGTGTTGCGGCCCACCAGCAGGGAGGCCGGATCCTCCTGGTCGTAGAGGTAGGGGCTGTCGGCCTGGCCCCGGCCGTAGAGGCAGTCCAGGTCGAAGCGCGGCGTGCGGAAGGTGCGCAGGGCGTCGGGGTCGTTGACCCGGTCGAGGCCGGACACGGGGTCGAAGGTGATGTCGTGGTCGACGAACTGGCCGAGGTAGGTGTAGCCCGACGGGATGTCGTCGTTGTCGCCGTCGGGCCCGGGCGCATCGGCCATCGAGTCGGCCAGCGCCTGCAGGGCGGCGTCGGTCGGGGCGAACGGGGGGAGGGCGCGGAACATGCGCCCGTAGCGTCCGTCGAAGGAGGTCGAGCGCGGGAGGTTGTCCAGCCCCCGAGGGCGGCTGCCACCGTGATGGTCCAGCGACGTGTGGTGCAGCGAATCGTCCGTCGTGGCCCGCAGACTATTGCCGCCGCCGGCCGCTCGCTAGCCTGCCGCCACGGTGGCGACACATGACGACAACTTGGTCCAGGTCCTCGACCTGGCCGTGCGGTTCGACGACGAGGTCGACGCCGTCCGCGGGGTGACCTTCTCGCTCGAGCGCGGCGAGTCCCTGGCCATCGTCGGCGAGAGCGGATCGGGGAAGTCGACGATCGCCCACTGCCTGGCCGGCCTGGTCCAGCCGCCCGAGGCCCGGGGTGTGGTCCGGATCGAGGGGGTCGACCTGCTCGGCGCCTCGGAGACGACGCTGCGATCGGTGCGCTGGGCGAAGGTGGCGCTGGCCCTCCAGGGATCGCCGTTCAACCCGGTGGCCACCGTCGGCGACCAGGTGGCCGAACCGCTGCGTGACCGCCTCCAGATGGGCGCCCGGGAGGCGCGGGCCCGGTCCGAGGCGCTGGCCCGGGAGGTGCTGCTCGAGCCGGCCCTGCTGGACCGCTACCCCCACCAGCTGTCGGGTGGGCAGCGCCGGCGGGCCGCCCTGGCCATGGCCATGGCCCTCGATCCGCCGCTGGTCATCCTCGACGAGCCCACGGCCGGCCTCGACCCGGCCACCCGCCACCAGCTCGTCCAGCGCATCACCCGGCTGGCCGCCGAGAAGGGCTTCGCCCTCATCGTCATCTCCCACGACCTTCCCGACGCCGCGGCCATGGCGGCCCGGACGATGGTGCTCTACGCCGGCGAGGTCATGGAGCAAGGGGCGACCGAGCGGGTGATCTTCGAGCCGGCCCACCCCTACAGCTGGGCCCTGGTCAACACGTACCCGGTGATGGACACCACCAAGGACCTGCGGCCGATCCGGGGCCGCCCACCCGACCCTCGGGCCGTGCCGCCGGGCTGCCCGTTCAACCCCCGCTGCACCCAGGTGGAGGAGATCTGCACCGACAGCCACCCGCCGATGGTCGAGGCGAGCGACCGCCAGGTCCTGTGCCACTTCGGCGGGCTCAAGACCCTGCTGTCGGCCCGCGACGTGCATAAGCGCTTCGGGCACGGCCGCCACGCCGTCCCCGCGCTGGCCGGGGTGTCGCTCAGCCTGCGGGAGGGCGAGTCGCTGGGCATCGTCGGGCCCTCGGGGAGCGGGAAGTCGACCCTGGCCCGCATCCTGGCCGGACACCTGGCCATGGACGCGGGCGAAGTCGCCCTGGAGGGCCAGCCCCTGCCCAGCTCGTGGCGGGGCGACGATCGCATGCGCCGCCGGCGCATCCAGTTGATCCTGCAGGATCCGGCCGACGCCCTGTCGCCCCGCATGACGGTGGAGGAGCTGGTCGGCGAGCCGATGGCGATCGCCGGCTGCAAGCCGGACGAGCAGCGGGAGACGGTGGGCGAGGCGCTGGACAGCGTCGGCCTCCCGTCGACCGGAACCTTCCTCGGGGCCCGGACCCACCAGCTGTCGGGTGGCCAGCTCCAGCGCATCGCCCTGGCCCGGGCCCTCGTGGCCCAGCCGAAGATCCTCGTCGCCGACGAGCCGACGGCCATGCTCGACGCCTCGGAGCAGGCCCGCATGCTGGTGGCGCTGCGGGAGCGGCAGATCGAGATGGGGCTGGGGCTGGTCTACGTCTCCCACGACATCGCCTCGGTGCGGAAGGTGACCGACCGCATGGTGGTGCTCGACGCCGGCCGGGTGGTGGAGGAGGGACCGTCGGCCGTGGTCTCCTCGGCGCCACAGAGCGCCACCGCCCGCTTGCTCGTCGAAGCCTCGCCCGCCTTCCGGCCGAAAACCTCGTGGTAGCACTACATGTCGCGTCGCCTTAGTGACGCGGCCCTCCCACACGCCGTAGGCTGGCATGCCGCGGGGTGTATTTCCACGCAAGGCGGCGGCAGCATGAGCCGGCTCGTGTCTCGACCCACCGCATTCCTTGGATCACAAAGGGTGACATTCGGTCGGTTGGTTGCATCTCGCGTGACGGCATCGGCGACGGTTCTGGGGTGATCGCGTGGGGTCGACCGCCACGCCTGCGTGAAGGAGGCCGGCAGCCACTGGCGAAGGTCGCTCGGCTGTAGAGGTTGGGAGGACACGGAATGGCGTTGTCACGGTCTGGGGCGTGCGGCCTGCTGGTGGTGCTCGCCCTCCTGGGAACGGCGACGGTCACGACGGGCGTCGGCGTGCGCCCGGCCACGGCCGACGTGACCGCGGTCAAGGGCAGCGCGTGCGGCTACTTCGCCAGCGTGAGCCTCTTCGGGGGCCCGGCCAACCTGCGGGGGTGCGGCCAGCCGGCCTCCGCCCCGGCCACCAACGCGAGCCCGTCGGTGACCCTGCCCTCCGGTGGCTCGTCCGCGCCGATTACCGCCAGCGACCCGGACGGGGCGACTGCGGAGTACGGCCCGGCCAAGATCTTCAGCGGGCAGTACCCGACCGGCTCCGACATCGCACCGCCGTCGGGCCCGATCAACGTGAGCACGCAAGGAACGCTCGGTGCCGGCGGGTCGGTGACCAGCTCCGCCGAGGTGACCATGCCGCGCGGTGTCGGCCCCGGCCCCGTCATCGCCGACGAGGCCCGCAGCACGTGCACCGCGTCGCAGACGGGCGTCACCGCCTCGTCCACCCTCACCAACGGGAAGCTGGAGACGAAGTACGACGCCAACACCCAGCTTCCCACCACCATCGAAGACGTCCCGGCCAACCCGCCGGTGAACTACACACGAACCGGCACCATCGACCACGTGGGCGACACCTTCCGGGTCGTCTACAACGAGCAGGTCACCGCGGCCGACGGCTCGATCACCGTGAACGCCGTGCACCTGTACCTCCTGGGGCCGACCGCCGTCGGCGACCTCGTCATCGGCCAGTCGGTCTGCGGCGTGACCGCCACCGCCTCGACCACCACCACCCAGGCCGGGGCCACTACCACCACCCAGGCCGGGGCCACTACCACCACCCAGGCCGGGGCCACCACGACGACGAGCGCACAGGCCACGACCACCACCCAGGCCCAGGCCACGACCACCACCCTGGCCGACCAGGCCACGACGACGACGGCCGCACCGGCGGCCACGACGACCACGGTGGCGGGGGAGGTCAGCGGCGGCGCCTGCGGCTACTTCACGGTCGTCGGCCTCTTCGGCGGGCCGCAGAACCGGCGGGGGTGCGGTCAGCCGGGCAGCGCCCCGGCCACCAACGCCAGCCCGTCGGTCTCCCTGCCGGCGGCCGGCTCGGCCGATCCCATCACCGCCACCGACGACGACGGCGCCGTGGCCGAGTACGGCCCGGCCAAGATCTTCGCCGGCCAGTACCCCGAGGGGGCCGACCAGGCCCCGCCGTCGGGGCCGATCACCGTCAGCACCCAGGGGACGCCGGGCGGCACGGTGACCAGCTCGGCGTCGGTGGGATCGCCCCGCGGCGTCGGCCCAGGCCCGGTGGTCGCCGACGGCGTGCGCAGCACCTGCTCGGCCGGCGCCTCAGGGCCCACCGGATCGACCACGATCACCAACGGCAGGCTGGAGACCAAGTACGACGCCGGTTCGCAGGAACCGATCGAGACCCAGGACGTCCCCGCCAACCCGCCCGTGAACTACACCCGCACCGGCACCATCGACCACGTGGGCGACAGCTTCCGCGTGGTCTACAACGAACAGATCACCGAGGGCGACGGCTCGATCACCGTGAACGCGGTGCACATGTACCTGCTCGGTCCCACGGCGGTGGGCGAGCTGGTGATCGCCCAGTCGCGGTGCGGGCGGGGCGGTGGCGGTGGCGGCTCGGGGGGCGGCGGAGGCGCGACCGCCTCGGCCGCGGGCACCGGCTCGGTGGCATCCACCGGCACCCACGCCCTGCGGCTGATCGCCCTGGCCCTGCTGCTGGTGGCGGCGGGGGCCCACGCCCGGTACTGGGCGCCCCGGCTGGCCTGGTCGGAGACGGCGGCCGACGGGCGCCGTCGCCGGACGTTCCCCCGGCCCGCCGGACCGCGGCGTTCGCCGCGCCGCCCCTGGGACTAGCCGGGCAGGCCCTCCTTCTTGCCGGCGATGTAGGCGTGCTTGTTGTAGACGTCGGACAGCCCGGTCGCGAAGCCGCCCGGGGTGTAGTACCACTGGTCGAAGACGGCCTTGCGGAAGGCGTAGAAGAAGGTCGTGTAGTAGAGCATGGCGGCCGGGATCTCTTCGGACACGATCTGCTGGATCCGGCTCACCAGCCGCCGGCGCTCGTCGACGTCGTAGGTGCGCAGCTGGTCGTCGATCAGCCGGTCGACCACCGGGTTGGAGTACCCGGTGGCCTTGTGGGTCTGGCTGGGCGGGTTCGAGTGGAAGACGGCCCGGAGCAGCTCTGGGTCGCCGCCGGGCCCCGTTCCCGCCGGCCCCGGGTACGACTGGACGACCAGGTCGTAGTTGGCGGCCAGCTTGGCCCCGTACACCTGGACCAGGTCGGCCCGTTCGAGCTCCACGTGGATCTGCACGCCGACGGCGCCGAGGTTGGCCACGATCAGCTCGGCCAGGGCGATGGGGACGAGCTCGGGGATGGTGAGGACGAACCGCAGCGGGCTGCCGTCGGGGCTCGTCCGGGTCCCGCCTCCGGCCGGCCGGCGGTACCCCGCCTCGTCGAGCATCCGCTCGGCCCGGGCCCGGTCGAAGGGGTACTGCTTCACGCCGTCGGCGGCGTAGAAGGGGTTGGTGGGCGGGAGCCAGCCCGCGCTCCCGACAATGCCGTTCCCGGTGAGCAGGCGCTGCACCATGTCGCGGCGGTCGAGGGCGTACAGGCACGCCTGCCGGAAGCGCAGATCGGCCAGGGCGCCGCCCTTGGTGAGGTTGAAGAACAGCGGGAACCCGAACCCGGCCGGGTTGTCGATCACGCCGAAGGCGGGATCGTTCCGGAACGGGACGAGGAGCTCGCTGCGGGCCCCCTCCTCAGGCGCGCTGGCGCCGTCGAGCGCGCCGACCCGCAGGGCGGCCAGCTCGTCGTCCTCGGGGACGCCCACCATCTCGATGCGCTGCACGAAGGGCCGGCCGAGGTAGTAGTCGTCCTTGGCCACGTAGGCCTCGGTGTCGGCGTTCACGTTCTTGGAGGCGAGGGTGTAGGCGCCGCAGCCCACGAACGCCCGCTCGTCGAACACCGACTGGGGATCGGGGATGGTCGAGAAGATGTGCTCCGGGGTGATCGGCATGGTGCCGAGCGTGTGCTGGAGGAAGGTGGCGTCGGGCGCCGGCAGCCGGAACTCCACCGACCGGGGGCCGGTGACGCGGACCTCGACGCCGCCGCGGGGCACGCCGGTGAGCAGCGGGGTGAACACGCGCGACGCGTAGTACTGGTAGGTGAAGGCGACGTCGGCCGCGGTGACCGGCCTGCCGTCGGTCCACCTCGCCTCGCGCAGGTCCACCGACCAGACCAGCCCGTCGTCGGACCGGCGGTAGGAGGACGCCAGCCAGGGCAGCTGGGTGCCGGTGGCGTCGGGCCAGGTGAGGGTGTCGAACAGCAGGCTCATGCGCCAGTACCCCGGCCCGGCCACGTAGGTGAACGGCGACGGGTAGCCGAGGTCGCCCCACGACTTCACCCGCACCGTGCCCGCCCTGGGCCGGCGGGCCGGGTTGCAGCCCCCGAGGAGGACCGCGCCGGCCATGCCGGCCATGCCCTTGAGGAAGGTCCGGCGCTCGAAGGCGGGGCCGGCGCTCACCTGGCGCGGTCCTCGCGGGGGTTGAACCGCGGCTCCAGGGCCACCCCCACCAGCGACAGGCCGAAGATGGCGAAGCTCAGGGCCAGCCCGAACGGCAGCAGCCACCACAGCCACAGCGACTCCAGCTGGAGCTGCGAGCTGTCCAGGGCCCGCTCCATCTCTGCCCCCCAGCTCACCGCGGCCGGGTCGGCCAGCCCCAGGAAGCTGAGGCCGGCCTCGATGGCCACGGCGAGCCCGGCCACGAACACCAGGTTGGCGGCCATCACCGGGCCCAGGGCGGGCAGGAGGTGCCGGCGGACGACGTACACCGGGCTCCCACCCAGCCCGCGGGCGATGCCGACGAAGCCGCGGTTGCGGAGGCTGAGGGCCTGGCTGCGCACGATGCGGGCCGTCTGCGGCCACAGGAACAGCCCGATCATCAGGATCGAGGTGGACAGGCTCGGCCCGGCCAGGGCCCCCACGAAGATCAGGAGGGGGAGAACGGGCAGGGCCAGCATGACATCGACCACCCGCATGACGGCAAAGTCGATGGCTCCGCCGAGCAGTCCTGCGGCGAGCCCGAAGGCGACACCCATGACCAGGACCAGCGTGCTGGCGGTCACGGCCACGGTCACCGTCGTGCGGGTGCCCCACACCAACCGGGAGAGGATGTCGTGGCCGGAGTCGTTGGTGCCCAGGAGGTGGGCCGCCGAGGGCCGCTCGAACGGGTCGCCCACCAGGTCGCCGGGGTCGTACGGTGCGATCCACGGGGCCAGGGCGCCCACGGCCACGACGACCAGCAGCATGGCCAGGCCGGCGGCCAGCAACGGCGAGCGCCGGGCCGCGCCGGCCAGCGCCCTCATGCCGCGATCCTGGGGTCGAGCCGGCGGTAGGCCAGGTCGACCAGCAGGTTCACGGTGACCACCGTGAGGGTCAGGACCAGGAAGGCGCCCTGCATGGCCGGGTAGTCGCGGATCGCCACCGCCTGGAACAGGTAGTTGCCCACGCCGGGGTAGGCGAAGATGCGCTCGATGAAGATCACGCTGGTGATGGCCAGGCTGAACTGGAGGCCGACGACCGACACCACCGGCAGGAGGGCATTTCGACCGGCGTACCGGTACTTGAGGCGCCGCTCGCGCAGCCCCTTGGCCCGGCCGAGCAGCAGGTAGTCCGAGCCCAGCTCACCCACCATGGACGAGCGCATGACCAGGTACTGGTAGGTGGCGGCGTCGAGCCCCAGCATGCAGGCGGGAAGGGCGAGGTGGCGGCCCACGTCGAGCGCCTTGGCCAGGCCCGTGTAGTCGTTGAATGGGTCGGAGCCCCCGCCGTAGGGGAAGAGCCCGAGCTTGGTCGTCAGCAGCACGAACGCGGTGGCGCCGACCACGAAGATGGGCACGTTCTGGTAGGCGAGGAAGAAGGCCAGCAGGCCGCGGTCCACCCGCCTCCCCCGCTTCCAGCCGGAGTGGACGCCGAGGGGGATCCCGATCACCACGGAGATCACCGTCCCCGTCACGATCAGCAGGAACGACCACGCCAGCTTCCCGCCCAGGTCGGTGCGGACCGGGCGGTTGTTGTAGGTGGAGACGCCGAGGTCGCCGCGGACCAGCCCGGACAGGTAGCCGGCGTACTGGCTGAGCAGCGGTTTGTCGAGGCCGTAGTAGCTGGCCAGGGCGGCCCGGGTCTCGTCGTCCTGGAGGTACGTCGGTGACCCGAAGGCCATGAGCGCGTCGATCGGGTCGCCCGGCATCAGCCGGGGGATGGCGAAGTTGAAGGTGAGCAGGACGAACACCGTGGCCAGGTAGCCGGCCACCGGCCTCCACCACGGGCGGGCGCTCGGGGGCGCCGGCTGGTGGGCGGCCCCACCACCTTCGCCGTGGTCGGCCAGGACGGCGACGGCGACGGGATCGGTGACGTCGCTCATCGAGCGTCAGGGATCATGGGAACCGTCGCCCCGGGCGACGCTCCGCCGCCGGACGGCGAACGCCGTGCCTGCCGCCACGACGACGGCCCCGGCGATCGCGATCGGGACCGGGGAGCCGCCGGAGCCGGCACCGTCGTCCGGCGCCGGCACCGGCGGCGCAGCAGCGGTCGGGGGACCGCCCGCCGTGGTCGTCGACGGTTGCGTGGGCGGCGGGGCCTGGGCCGGCTGGGCCACCGACGGCGGTGTGTTCGGGAAGGCGTCGCCCCGGACAGAGCAGCGGACCTGGCCGACGATCGACTCGCCCACGGCGATGGGGCCGAGGAGGTACATGTGCACGGCGTTGACCGTGATCGCCCCGCCGCCCGGCTCGACGACCTGTTCGTTGTAGACGATCCGGTACCGGTCGCCGACGTTGGTGAGCACCCCTTCGCGGGTGTAGTTGACCGGCGGGTTGTCGGGGATCCGCTCCTCGTCGAGCGGCTCGCCCCCGGGGGTGGTGGCCTTCGACATCACCGCGTTGACCAGGCGGGTGGATCCGCTCACGCCCCCCTCGGTCGCGGTACAGGTGGCGTGCAATTCGTCACCTTGGGTTGGCGGCAGCGGGCCCCACCCCCCCGGCGACCGGGGATCCCGGGGGGTGCGGAGCACGATGTCGACCGAGCTGGTGACGGATCCGCGGGGCCCGGTCGTCCCCCTGGTGCTCACCGTGATGGGCCCCGAGGGCGGGGCCACGTCGACATCGGGCGGCCAGACGCCCCCGAAGATCTTGGCCGGGCCGTATACCGCCGAGCCGGCCTCTTCATAGCTGGTAAGCGGTGTTTCGGAACCGCCCGGTGGCAGCCGCACGTCGGGGAGCGGGCCCACGGCCGACTGCGGGCCGCCGAAGAGCCCGACCTTGGTGTAGTGGCCGAAGGCGCCGCCGCCGACCACCGTCACGTCGGCCGTCGCGGGCGATGCGGCCATGGCGGCCACCACCACGGAGGCCCCGAGCACCAGCACGGCGGCCGCGCCCGCCCCCCTGCTCATCCGGTGCCTTGCCGTCCCGGGGACCACGCGCCGCCTGCCCTCCTTCGCACCGGCATGGGTCGCCGGTTGCCGAAGAGTACATCTTCTGTGTTCTCCGTGCATCCTGCACGGAGAAGCCGGGGTACGCCGGCCCGCCCGCTACACGCAGCCGTACTGGATGAGCAGCTGCTGGATGAAGGGGGCGACGAACGGGTTCGTCGCCTGCTGCAGCAGGACGGCACAGATCTCGGTGTTGGTCGGCGGGGGGAGGCTCGTGGTCGTCGTGGGGACGACCGTGGACGAGGTCGTCGTCGACGTGGGGCTGGTGCCGTTGCAGCGCGCGATGGCCTGGTCGAACTGGGCGTTCCCGGTGGCGCGGGCCGCCTCGAGCTGGGCGATGGCCGCAGCCAGCTGCTCACCGGACAGCGCCTGGGCGAGTGACGCCTCCATGGCCGTGATCTGGGCGTTGAAGGCGGCCCGCTGGGCCACGAGCTGGCTGCACAGCGAGGTGACCGGCGGCAGCGTGGTCGTCGTCGTCGGCGGCAGCGTCGTGGTGGTCGTCGTCGGCGGCAGCGTCGTCGTCGTGGTGGTCGGCGGCAGCGTGGTCGTCGTCGTCGTCGGCGGCAGCGTCGTCGTCGTGGTGGTCGGCGGCAGCGTCGTCG
>Ga0247704_1000333_pt1 | contig 13358 bp, 9 predicted proteins | sample 41W_NmetaG_FD_189042 | JGI IMG/M metagenome (GOLD analysis project Ga0247704, IMG submission 189042) | Soil microbial communities from hillslope of Landscape Evolution Observatory, University of Arizona, Oracle, AZ, United States - 4-1-W_N | ecosystem: Engineered > Artificial ecosystem > Mesocosm...
CCGGGGGAGCATCCCGGCCGCGAGCACCGTCTTCCCGACGGTCGCGCCGGGTGAGGAGCGCATCGTCGTGTTCCAGCGCGGGCCGGTGGGCGACCCGTCCGCCTCGGGCGACGCCTGCTTCTTCTCCGAGAAGATCGAGTCCGGCCAGATCGCCGGCTACGATGCCGTCGTCATCGCCAACCACCACGGCGGAGCGCAGGGCGGCAACGCGCCCGACGCGCACTTCTGCGGCGGGCAGGGTCACCTCTACGAGAAGACCGCGCCGGCCGTGTGCATCGGCCACCGCGCGATGCACCTGCTGTTCGACAGCGCGCCGAACTTCACCTACCCGGAGGCGTCGCCGGCCATCGGGACGGTGGGTGAGCAGGTGAGCTTCACGCCGATCTTCGATGGCTGGGGCTACGTGCACCTGTACGACGCGCAGGCGGTGCTGAACGGCGGGGGCAACACCTCGCTCGACACCTACGCCGTGCCGGAGGCCCACCAGGAGGACAAGGCGTTCGGCTTCGGTGACCTGTCGGTGCACGAGGTGGCGACGCACCCGGTGGGGTCGGTCGACGCCTACCTGTCGTACTACTCGGCCGGCATGCGGTCGCTCGAGATCATGTGCAGCAACCCCAGTGACACGAGCACCTGCGAGCTCGTCGAGACGGGCGGCTACCTCGACCCGAACGGCAACGACTTCTGGGGCGTGGAGACGTTCATCCGCGACGGACGCACCATCGTGCTCGGCAGCGACCGCGACAGCGGCCTGTGGATCTTCGAGGACACGCACGTGCACGTGAGCCCGTAGCCAGACGCTGACCGGAGGGGCCGCGGCGGGCCGCGGCCCCTCCGGCCGTGTCCGGGGCCGGGACGCAGCGACGACCTGCCGGTGAGCGCGCCGACCCAGCCCGCCGAGGCGGCGACCGCCGCGCTGCCGTCGTCGGGCCGACCGGGTGCGGTCAGGCGGCCGGCGCGGCGCTGCGGTCGCCGGCGTCGAGCAGCAGGTCCGCGAGCGGCAGCCGGGTGCGCGGTGCCCGCTCGCGCGCCGCCAGATGCTCGGCCAGCACGGCGTCGTCGGTGCGCCGTCCCACGGCGACGACGACCAGCGGCGTCAGGTGCGGGCCCAGCCCGAAGCTCGCGCGGGCTCCCGCGGCGTCGAAGCCGCCCATCTGGTGCACCTGCAGCCCCTCCGCCTGCGCCTGGACGGTCATGGCTGCGACGGCCTGGCCGGTGTCGTACAGCGCCCAGGGCCGAGCCCTGCCGGCCGCGTCAGCGGTCTCCGCGGCGATGAGCACGAGCGCGCTGGCGGCCGGCGCCCACGTGCGGTTGCTCTCGGCGAGCAGGCCTGCGACGGCGTCGAAGGCCGCCTCACCGCGGCGCGTGACGAGCAACCGCCACGGCTGGCTGTTGTTGGCCGACGGCGCCCAGCGGGCGGCTTCGAGCAGCGCGGTGAGCGCGGTGTCGTCCAGCTCGTGGGTCTCGTCGAAGCCGCGCGGGCTCCACCGCTCGGCCAGCAGCGGGTGCACAGGCACGGCGGTCGTCGCGGACTTGTGCGAGGTCATGACGACGTGTCCTCTCGGGGTGGTCGGCGCCGGCAGGCAGGTCCGTCGGTGGTGCCGCCGGCCAGAGGGGACGGCCGACGGCACCACGGCGGGTGCTCAGGCGTTCTTGATCGCCGAGATCTCGAACTCGAGGGTGACCTTCTCGCCGACCAGCACGCCGCCGGTCTCGAGGCCCGCGTTCCAGCTGATGCCCCAGTCCTTGCGGTTGACGACGATCGAGCCCTCGAAGCCGGCACGCAGGTTGCCGAACGGGTCGGTCGCGACGCCCTCGAAGGTGAAGGGAACGCGGACCGGTCGAGTGACGCCGCGGAGAGTCAGGTCGCCGGCGAGGGTGAACTCGTCGTCCCCGACCTGCTCCACGCCGGTGGAGACGAACGTGATGGTCGGGTGCTCGTCCATCGCGAAGAAGTCGTTGCTGCGCAGGTGCTCGTCGCGCTGGGCGTTGCGGGTGTCGATGCTCGTCGCCGTGATGACCAGCTGCGCCGACGACGCGGCCGGGTTCTCGCCGTCGAGCACGGCGGTGCCCTCGAACTCGTTGAACGAGCCGCGCACCTTGGTGACCATCGCGTGTCGGGCGACGAAGCCGATGCGGCTGTGCGTCGGGTCGATGGTCCAGGTGCCGGTCAGCTCGGCGAGGGCGGGAGTGGTGCTGAGCGATGTCATGGGGGTCTCCGTCGGGTCTGCCGCCGTCCTGAGTGGATGACGTGTCATTCACCATGACCGAACATGGATGACACGTCAACCATTCCGGGTAGGCTGTGGGGCGTGCCACGCTGGTTGACCAAGGACGAGCAGCGCGCCTGGCGCGGCCTGCTGCACATGACCGCGCAGCTCGAGGTGCGGGTGAACCGCCAGCTGCAGCAGGCCAGCGGGCTGTCGCAGGCCGACTACTACGTGCTCGCGCCGCTCAGCGAGTCGCCGGACGGGCGACTGCGCGTCTACGAGGTCGGGCAGGCGCTCGGGTGGGAGCAGAGCCGGCTCAGCCACCACCTGTCACGGATGCAGACGCGGGGCCTGATCGAGCGGCGGGAGTGCGAGTCGGACCGGCGTGGTGCGTTCGTCGTGCTCACCTCGGCCGGGCGCGAGGCGATCGAGAAGGCCGCGCCGGCGCACGTCGCGACCGTGCGCGCGCTGGTGTTCGACGGGCTCTCGCGCGACCAGGTGCGGGTGCTCGGCGAGATCGCCGAGACGGTGCTCGCGCGGCTCGACGAGCCCCAGGGGCCACCGGCTCGACCCTGACCGGAGTGCGACGCCGTCCGCGCCGTCGGCGATCGGCGAGGCACGAGCGTGTCGGCCCCGGCCCGATGCGCAGCGTCTTGCTCCTGGACTGCTCGTGGAGGTCCGCGGCATCCCGCCGCCCGCGAGCACGCCCGCCCACCGTGCGAGCAGGTCGCGGCGCTGCTCGCCGAGCACGTCGGCGTCCGCCACGTCATCTCGTCCTGACCGCGGCGTCGGACACCTCCCTACCGTGCGATCCCGACATCCTGCACACTCCGGGCACCCAGCGCATGGAGGATGTCGTGCCCCCAGTGACGGCAGCGCGCCGCTACGCCCCTCTGCTGGCGCTGGCGGCGCTGCAGGTGCTCATCGTGGCGGTCGTCCCCTCCAAGGGACAGCCGTCCGCGCTGGACTCCCTGACGGGTCTGCCCGGTGCAGGGCAGGGTGTCGACGGCGGTCCGGTGGCCGAGGGCCTGCCGGGCGCTGAGGGCGTGCCGGGCGCCGACCCGCTCGCACCCGGCGGCACAGCCGGTCAAGTCGAAAGTCCCGGCGGAGCCGGTGGTGGGGGTGCCGCAACGGCCCCCGGCGCGACGGCCGACGGCGCGACGTCCGCCCCGAGCGGTGCCGGGGGATCGACCGGCGACCGGAGCAAGTGCGCCAAGGACGGCCAGCGCCAGCAGGACGTGACGCTCACCGGACCGCCGTGCATGCCGCGCTTCACCGGTGACAACGGAGGCGCGACCTACCAGGGCGTGACGGCGAAGGAGATCACGGTCCTGCGCTACCGGCCGCAGAGCAACGCGCAGGTGGACGCGATCCTGCGCACGCAGGGGCTCGCCTCGTCGCCCGAGGAGGAGGACCACGCGATGAGGGCCTTCGCGGCCTTCTTCGAGAAGCGGTACGAGCACCACGGCCGCAAGATCAAGTGGGTCACGGTCCAGGGCGAGTGCCAGATCTCCCCGCCCGACCTGCCCTGCTTCCGTGACGAGGCCAAGCGGCTCAACGCCGAGCACAAGCCGTTCGGCATCTTCTGGATGAACAGCACGACGCAGGCCGAGTTCTTCGACCAGTGGTCGCGGCTCGGAGTCGTGAACGTGGGCGGATGGCACTTCCCGGCGTCGTTCAACCAGGCGCTGCGTCCGTTCCACTACGACGTCTTCATGGACGGCACCCGCACGGTGAACGTCATCGCCGACTACTGGTGCAAGAAGATGCGGGGGAAGAACGCCGCACTGGCCGGCGACCCGACGCTGCAGGCGAAGCCGCGCAAGCTCGGGATCCTCACGCAGGTCTACCCGGAGACGCGCAAGAACGCGCTGGAGCTGTACCGACTGGTGAGCGGCGGCAGGTGCGGCAGCCGGGCCGAGGTGGCCGAGCCCGTCTACACGCCTTCCGACATCGCGCGCGGCCAGGAGACCGCGAACGTCGCCGTCCAGAAGCTCAAGGCGGAGGGCGTCACGACGCTGGTCATCATCAGCGACCCGATCAACCCCACGTTCACGACGACGGCCGCGACGCGGCAGCGGTGGTTCCCCGAGCACCTGCTCAGCGGATCAGGCCTGATCGACTACGACGCGCTGGGGCGGCTCTACGACCAGAACCAGTGGCGCAACGCCTTCGGACCCAGCCAGCTCGCCGAGCCGACGCCGCTGGGTTCCACCGACGCCTTCAAGGCGGCGCGCGATGTGGGCGTCACCAACATCTACAGCGGGGCCAACCTGCTGTGGTCGTACATGAACCTGATGGCGACCGCCCTGCAGGTGGCGGGCCCGACCGTCACCCCGCAGACGCTCGAGCGCGGGCTGCTGGCGCTGCCGCCGTCGGGTGGGTGGGAACGGACGAAGAACCCGTCGTCGGTGCTGGTCAAGTACGGGCCGAACGACTACACGGCGGTCGAAGATGCCCGCCAGGCGGTCTGGAACCCGACGGCGCGGCGGTCAAGGCGGCCGGCGCGGTCGTCGGGCTGCCGCTGGCGCTCACGGTGCTCCTGCCCGGGACGGTGCCGCTCGGCGTCTTCCTCTACGGCGCGGTGATCGGCGCCCTCTACGGCCTGATCTCCATCGGCATCGTGCTCGTGCATCGCGCGAACCGGGTCGTCAACTTCGCGCAGGCCGGGCTCGGCGCAGTGCCCGCCGTCGTCGCGCTGCTGCTCATCACCGACAAGGGCCTGCCGTATGCCCTCGCATTGCCGGTGCTGGTGGTCGGCGCCCTCGCTCTCGGCGCGGCGGTCTACCTCGGCATCATCCGGCGCTTCGCGAGCAGCCCGCGCCTCGTGCTCGCCGTCGTCACCATCGGCGTGGCGCAGCTCCTCGCGTACGTCGAGTTCAACACTCCCCGCGTCATCAGCGGCGAGGTGCTCCCCCCGTCGACCTTCCCGACGCCGTTCGGCGGCTTCACGTTCGAGCTCGGCGGCACGGTCTTCAGCGGAGACCACATCACGGCCGTCGTCGTCTGCGCCGCGTGCGTCGCCGGCCTCGCCGCGTTCCTGCGGTTCACCCGGCTCGGCGTGGCCGTGCGGGCGGCGGCCGAGAACGCCGAGCGGGCGGCGCTTCTCGGCATCCCCGTGCAGCGGCTCTCGGTGCTGGTGTGGGCGCTGGCCGCACTGCTGTCCGCCCTCGGCGTCTTCCTGCGGGCGCCGCTGGTCGGCTTGCCGATCGGCACCATCATCGGTCCGTCGATCCTGCTGTTCGCGCTCGCCGCAGCAGTCATCGGCAAGCTCGAGAGCATGCCGGTCGCGTTCGGTGCCGGCATCGCGCTCGGCGTCGTCGACCTGGCCGTCTTCTACGCCACCCGCAACTCGAGACTGTCGGAAGCCGTCCTGCTGCCAGTGATCCTCGGCGCTCTGCTGCTGCAGCGCCGCGGCCTGTCGCGTGCGCAGGACGGCGGGGCGTCGTCGTGGCGGGCGGTCGGGGAGGCGCGGCGCATCCCGTACGAGCTGCGGGACGTACGGGAGGTCGTGCGGGCGCGCACCGCCGTCGGTGCGGCGCTCGCGGTGGCGGCGCTCGGCCTGCCCTTCGCGGTCGGCGAGCTGTACCGCAACGACGCGTCGCTCGTGCTCATCTACGCCCTCGTCGCCGTGTCGCTCGTCGTCCTCACCGGCTGGGCGGGCCAGATCAGCCTCGGGCAGTTCGCGTTCGTGGGCATCGGTGCGGCCGTCGCCGGGGGTCTCGCGGCCGACCACGGTCAGGACTTCTTCGTCACCCTGTTCGCCGCCGGCGTCGTCGGCGCGGTGTTGGCCGTCCTCATCGGACTGCCGGCGCTGCGGCTTCCCGGCCTGTACCTCGCGGTGACGACGCTCGCGTTCGCCGCCTGCACGTCCTCGTTCCTGCTCAACCGCGACTACTTCGAGTGGGTCATGCCGGACCAGGGGACGCCGGTCCTGCGGCCGGTGCTCTACGGACGCCTGGACACCAGCGGAGACCTCGCCTTCTACTACCTGTGCCTCGCGGTGCTGCTGCTCGGACTCGCCGTCGCACGGCAGCTGCGGCGCAGCCGCACCGGGCGCATCCTCATCGCCGCCCGCGACAACCCGAAGGCCGCCCAGGCGTTCGGCGTGCACGTGGCGCGCAGCAAGCTGATGGCCTTCGGCGTCTCGGGCTGGCTGGCCGCCACGGCAGGCGCGCTGTTCGCCTACCACCAGGGCGCGGTCGACACCGGCGCCTTCCCGGTCGTCGCGAGCCTGCAGGTCTTCGCGATGGCCGTCGTCGGCGGCATCGCCAGTCTCGGCGGTGCGGTGGTGGGTGCGGTGTACCTCATCGGCGCCCAACGGTTCCCCGTCATCAGCGACGTTCCGCTGATCGAGCTGCTCGCGACCGGCGTCGGCCTCATCGTGCTGCTCACCGTGCTGCCGGGCGGCCTGGCCGAGATCGGTGTGCGCACCCGCGACGGCTTCCTGCGCCGGGTGGCGACGACCCGCGGCATCCACGTGCCGAGCCTGGTCGCTGACAGCCGCCAGGACGACGTAGCGGCGCCCCGGGTCAGCGACACCCGGCTCGGCGGCGACGACGAGCCAGACCGCGACGTGCCCGCCGACCACGTGCCGCTGGACGACGGCGGCGGGCCCGTCCGCGCGCAGCGGGCGCCGCGCACGAGGACGCGGTCGTGAGCGCGCCCGCCGCCGCACCGGCCGGTCCGCTCCGGCGGATCACCGGCGGGGCCGCCGCAGCACCCCTGATGGTGCTGTTCGGCCTCAACCTCGTCGACGAGTTCGACCGGGTCGCCTTCGGCGTGCTGAGCCCGGAGATCCGCGACGCCTTCGGCCTGTCCGACAGCGGCGTGGTCGGGGTCGCCGCCGTGGCCGCGTTCACGGCACTGGCCGCCGCCCTGCCGATCGGGTGGCTGGCCGACCGGACCAACCGGGTGCGGCTCTCCGGTGCCGCCGCGCTGCTCTGGGCCGGCATGGCCGTGCTCACCGGCCTCGCGCCGGCCCTGGCTGTCCTGGTCGTGGCGCGCATCGGCGCCGGCGTCGGGCGCATCACGAACGAGCCGGTGCACGCCAGCCTGCTGACAGATCTCTACCCACCGGAGACACACCCCCGGGTGTTCGCGGTGCACCGGCTGGCCAACCCGGTCGGCCTGTCCGGCGCCCTGCTGGTCGGCGTGCTGGCCGACCTGCTCGGCTGGCGGGCGGTCTTCTTCCTCGTCGCCCTGCCGACCGTGCTGCTCGTGGGCACGCTGGCTCTCGTGCGTGAGCCGCTGCGTGGCGGCAGTGTCGACGCGGGCCTGGCCCAGGAGGCGGCGGCCGCCGAGCCGGTGCCGTTCGGCGAGGCCCGCCGGCAGCTGTTCGCCGTCCGGTCGCTGCGCCGGATGTGGGTGGCCATCTTCGTGCTCGGCGTCGGCGCGCTCACGCTGCCGCAGCTCGTCTCCCTGTTCTTCGAGCAGACCTTCGGCTTCGGCCCGCAGGGGCGTGGCCTGGCGACGTTCCTGTCCGGCGTCGGGACCGTGATCGGGCTGGCCGTCGGCCAGCACGTCGCCTCCCGCGAGCTGCGGGCCGGCCGGCCGTCGCGGCTGGCCGTCAACTACGGCTGGGCGTTCGTCGTGCTGGGCGGCGGCCTGGCCCTGATGGCGGTCTCGCCCTGGGCGTGGCTGGCGCTGCTGTTCAACCTCGTGGCCGGCATCGGCATCGGCGCCTACCAACCGAACTACTTCCCGCTCGTCGGTCTGGTGTCACCGGCGCGCGTGCGCTCGCAGGCGTTCGCGTGGGCGATCCTCTGGCTGGGCGCAGGCGGTTTGCTCTCACCCTCGATCGCCGACATCGGCGAGAGCGCCGGTTACCGCGTCGCGATCGTCGTCCTGTCGGGCGCGCTCGTCCTCGGCGGTGTCGTCGCCCGCTCGGCGGCAGCGACCGTCGACCGCGACATCGCGCAGGCCACCGCGAACCTCGCCACCGCGGCGCGCCTGCGCACGACGATGGAGGAGAAGGGCGAGCAGGCACTGCTCGTCTGCTCGCAGCTCGACGTCGCCTACGACGGCGTGCAGGTGCTGTTCGGAGTCGACCTCGAGGTGCAGCAGGGCGAGTGCCTGGCGCTGCTGGGGACCAACGGCGCCGGCAAGTCCACGGTGCTGCGCGCCGTCAGCGGGCTCGTCGACCCGGTCGGCGGCTCCATCTTCTTCGACGGCCGCGACATCACCCACGCCGACGCCGTGCAGACGGCGCGCATGGGCATCGTGCAGATGCCGGGCGGCAAGGGCTGCTTCCCGACGCTCACCGTGGCCGAGCACTTCCAGGCCGCGGGGTGGCTGTACGGCAAGGAGGCCGAACGTGTCGCCGAGGCGATGGAGGAGGTGCTGCGGCGCTTTCCCAGGCTGCGCGAGCGGTGGGGGTCGCAGGCCGGCGACATGTCCGGCGGCGAGCAGCAGCAGCTCGCGCTGAGCATGGCGTTCATCGCCTCGCCGCGGCTGCTGCTCATCGACGAGCTGTCGCTCGGGCTCGCCCCGACGGTCGTCGAGAACCTGCTCGACCTCGTCCGGGAGATCCACGCCGCCGGCACGACGGTCGTCATCGTCGAGCAGTCGGTCAACGTGGCGCTCACCCTGGCGCAGCGGGCGGTGTTCCTCGAGAAGGGAGAGGTGCGCTTCTCCGGGCCCACCGCAGAGCTGCTGGAGCGCACGGACGTGCTTCGCGCGGTGTACCTGCAGGGCGCCGCCGCCGGGCTCGGGGCTGCGCGTACCGAGGACCGCGCCGAGCCGCGCACCGAGGTCGACCGCGACGACGCCCCGGCGCTGTCGGTGTCGGGCCTGCGCCGCCGGTACGGCGGCATCACGGCCGTGGACGACGTCTCCTTCGACGTGTGGCCCGGCGAGGTGCTCGGCTTCATCGGTCCCAACGGCGCGGGCAAGACCACGGTCTTCGACCTGGTCTGCGGGTTCACGCCGACGGAGGCGGGACACGTCGTCCTCGAGGGCTGCGACGTGACGTCGTGGTCGCCCGACCGGCGCGCGCTGGCCGGGCTCGGCCGGTCGTTCCAGGACGCCCGCATCTTCCCGGCGCTCACGGTGTCGGAGAACCTGGCCCTGTCGCTCGAGCGGCACCTCGAGGTGCGCGACCACCTCGCTTCGACGCTCGGCCTGCCCGCCGCCCGCGAGGTCGAGGACGACGTCGACTACACCGTCGACGACCTGGTGGAGCTCATGCGGCTCGGCGCCTTCCGCGACAAGCGCGCCGGTGAGCTCTCCACCGGCAGCCGGCGGATCGTCGACCTCGCCATGGCACTCGCGCACGACCCGACGGTGCTGGTGCTGGACGAGCCGTCGTCAGGCATCGCGCAGAAGGAGGCAGAGGCGCTCGGCCCGCTGCTGCTCAGACTGCGGGACGAGACCGGCTGCGCGCTGCTCGTCGTCGAGCACGACATGCCGCTCATCACCTCGGTGTCCGACCGGCTGGTCGCGATGGTGCAGGGACGCGTGGCGGTCACCGGTGACCCACAGGCGGTCGTCACCGACCCGCTGGTCGTCTCGTCCTACCTGGGCGGCGACGTCGCCGCACTCAACCGCAGCGGCAGCGCGGCCGTGCCGCCTTCTGCGGGGGCCAGCCGGTGAGGCGGTCGGGCCTCGCGATGGCGGGCGTGGCCGCCGCGCTGCTCGTGGCGCTCGGGCCGCCGGCCGCGGGCGCAGCTCCGGACGCGACAGGCTGGTGGACGCGCACGAACGTCGGGCCGCTGGTGCCGGTCGAGGTGCCCACCGGTGTGCCGGAGGGCGGGCTGTACGTGGCCGGCGACCCGGACGGCCGGTCGGGGATGTCGGCGCTGCGGTTCTCGCTGGCCGAGGGCGGGCTCGCCACCACGCTGTCGCTGCCGGTCGAGTCGGTGGCGGGCGTCGCGTCCGTGCTCGTGTGCCGGAGCGGCATCGGCTGGACCGGTGAGGACGGCGGCTCGCTCGACACCGCACCGGCCGACGCCTGCGACGAGGGGTCGGTGCCCGGGAAGGTCAGCGACGACGGCACCACGCTGACCGTCGACGTCAGCGGGCTCGGCGAGCCGGGCGTGCTCGACGTCGTGCTGGTGCCCGCCGACCGGGCGGTGTTCCGGCTCGTGCTCGGCCCGCCGGGGGAGGACGCGCTGGCGACCTCCGCCTCGCCCGTCGCGCCGGCTCCGGTGCCCGAGGGCGCGGCGACGGTGCCCGACGACGCGGGCGGCGGCACGGGGGAGGCGACGTTCGACAGCGGCTTCGCCGCGGCGCCGCTCGACGCCGTCGGCGGTGCTCTCCCGCCGGGGCGGCTGCCGGCCTTGGAGCCGCCCGCGCTGCCCGACGACGTCCCGCTGCCGCAGACGCCGGCCGACCTGGCGCCCGCGCCCGTCGCCGCGCCCGCGCTGGTCGGCGGGACCGACCGCGTGCAGGTGCTGTTCGGGCTGCTGTTCGCCGACGTGCTGCTGGTGTGGTGGTGGCTGCTGCGCCGCGAGCAGCGGGCCCCGCGGTCGCTGCTGGCGCTGGCAGGTGCGGCCCGGGCGGCGGCGGCCACCGAGGCGCCGGTGCGGGGCGTCGGCCGCTTCGCGCGACCGCGCAGCGGCCCGGCCGTGGGCGTGTAGGTGACCGACGAGGACGGCGGTCGGCACCGCCTCATCACGCGGTTCGAGCCGCGCGAGTGGTCGGTGCTGCTCCCGCTGTGCCTGGTCGGCTTCTTCACGAACTACGACACCGGCCTGCTCGCGCTCGCCGCCCCGGTCATCGCCGACGGCCTGGACGTCGCGGTCGCGACGTTCGGCATCGGGGTGGCGCTGATCCGGCTCGCCGCCCTCGGCAGCGTGCTCACGCTGCGGCTGGCCGACCGGTGGGGCCGGCGGCCGGTCCTGCTGCTCAGCGTGCTGGCCTTCACGGTGCTCACCGGGGCCACCGCCCTCGCCGCCGGCCTGGTCGTCTTCGTCGTCCTGCAGATGCTGGCGCGGATGTTCCTGGCCACGGAGGAGACGCTGGCCGGCGTCGTGCTGACCGAGGAGCTGCGCCCGGACCACCGCGGCGCGGGCATCGGCATGCTCGGCATCATCTCCACGGCCGGCTTCGGGCTGGTCGCCCTGCTGCTCCTCGTCGTCGACTCGACGCCGCTGGGCTGGCGGTTGTTCTACGTCGTCGCCCTCCTGCCGCTCGCCGTGGTCATCTACCTGCGGCGCAACCTCGCCGAGACGCAGGCCTACGCCGTCGCCGCGGAGCGAGGTCGGCTGCGCCGGCCGTGGTGGCCCGATCTGGAGCGCGAGCAGGCGGCGCACCTGCGGCGGCTGCTCCTCGTGCTGGGAATGGTCGGGATGCTCGCGACCACCGCGTTCTTCTTCGCCGCCGAGCTCGCGCAGGACGACTACGGCTGGACGGGCCTGTTCACGGTCATCGTGTTCGCCGCAGCGCCGACGACGCTGCTGGGCTACGTCGTCGGCGGCCGGCTGAGTGACCGGTTCGGGCGCAAGCCGATGCTCACGGTGGGGGTGCTCGCCTTCACCGCCGGCACGCTGCTCGTGTTCTCCGGCGAGCCCGCGCTGTACGCGCCGGGCTTCTTCCTGCTCGCCGGTGCCGATGCCGCCGTGCAGGCGGTGCGGAGCGCCTTCACCGGCGAGCTGTTCCCGACCGAGGTGCGCGGCACGCTCGCCGCCGTCGCGGGGGCCGTGACGGTCGCCGCCGGCAGCCTGGGGCTGCTCGTCACGGGAGTGCTCGCACCCCTGGTCGACCCCGTCGTCACGGTGGTGGTCATCGCGCTGCTCACAGGGGCGAGCGCGCTGGCACTGCGCCCGTTGCCCGAGACCGCGGGCGTCGACGTCATCGGCCCCCGCACGCCCGGTGCGGAGCCGGCTGTGCAGCCCAGTGGGGAGAGGCCATGAGCACGAGCGAGGCAGCCGCACCGTCGTCGGCGGGCGACGGCATGGAGGACCTGCTCCGGCACGTCGACGTCGTCGACCCGTACCCCGTCTGGCAGGCGCTGCTGGACGGTGGCCCGGTCGTCATGCCGGACGGGTCGTTCGCGCTGCTCTCGAGGCACGCGGACTGCGACGCCGTGCTGCGCTCCGAGAGCGTCAGCTCCGACCGGTCGAACTCGACCCGCTGGGCGGCGATCGCCGCCGGCATGTCAGAGGACGACAGGGAGTGGCTGAGACGGGCCAAGCCCTTCCTGTTCATGGACCCGCCCGACCACACCCGGCTGCGGCGGCTGGTCAGCCGCGCCTTCACGCCGCGGGTCGTGGAGCGCATGGGGCCGCTGGTGCACGAGCTCACCGAGGGCCTGCTCGACGCCGCCGTGGACGCGCCGCGGCTCGAGGTGGTCGACCAGCTCGCCTACCCGCTGCCGGTCACCGTGATCAGCCGCATGCTCGGCGTGCCGCCCGAGGACCACGTGCGGTTCGCCGGCTGGTCCGACGTCCTGGCGCGCGGCCTCGACGACACGCTGAGCGCGCCCGAGCCGGCGCAGTTCGCCGCGCGGCGTCGGGCGAGCGAGGAGTTCCGGGCCTACTTCACCGACCTCGCCGAGCAGCGCCGCCGTCGTCCCGCGGACGACCTGCTCACCGCCCTGGTGTCCGCCGAGGACGCCGGTGACCGGCTGACGAGCGACGAGGTGCTCAGCACCGCGATGCTGCTGCTGGTCGCGGGGCACGAGACCACCGTCAACCTCATCGCGAACGCGACGCTGGTGCTGCTGCGCGATGCGGCGCTGCGCGAGCGGGTGGCGGTCGACGACGCGTACGCAGCCGGCGTCGTCGAGGAGGTCCTGCGGCTCGACCCGCCGGTGCAGATGACGATGCGCGTCGCCCTCGACGACCTGACCGTGCCCGGTGGCACCGTGCGCAAGGGCGGCGTGGTGGTGCTGCTGCTCGCGGCGGCGGGACGCGACCCGGCGCAGCACGCCGACCCGCTGCGGTTCGACCCGCAGCGCCGGACGCCGCACCTGGCCTTCAGCGCGGGCCCGCACTACTGCCTCGGCGCCCCGCTGGCCCGGCTCGAGGCGCGCGTCGCGGTCACGGCGCTGGCCCGGCGCCTGGTGCGGCCAGAGCTGAGGCTGCTCACCTACCGCGAGAGCCGCGTGCTGCGCGGTCCCGCGCGGCTCGACGTCGAGCACGGCGGTCTGGCGCGGCGGTGACCTCCGAGCCGGCAGCCGTGACCACCCACGGCCGCAGCGCGCGG
>Ga0247704_1000335_pt1 | contig 13353 bp, 12 predicted proteins | sample 41W_NmetaG_FD_189042 | JGI IMG/M metagenome (GOLD analysis project Ga0247704, IMG submission 189042) | Soil microbial communities from hillslope of Landscape Evolution Observatory, University of Arizona, Oracle, AZ, United States - 4-1-W_N | ecosystem: Engineered > Artificial ecosystem >...
TCGGTGATCCTCGACACGACGGTGGTGGCGGTGGAGGCGGACGGGGCGGGAGTGAGCCTCAACGTCGTCGGGCCCGACGGGGCCGGCCGCGACGCCCGCTACGACAGGGTGGTGATGGCCCTGCCCCCCCGCCTCGCCCTCGACAACCTGGCCTTCACCCCCGACCTGCCGGCCGAGGTGGAGGACGTGCTGCGCCACACGCCCACCTGGATGGCCACCGCCCTCAAGTGCGTGGCGGTCTACGAGGAGCCGTTCTGGCGGGAGGCGGGGTTGTCGGGGCTGGCCTACAGCTCCGGGGGGCCGCTGCGGGAGGTGCACGACGCCGGCAATGACGACGGGTCGCTGGCCGCCCTGTGGGGGTTCCTCTCGCCCCTCCACGAGTTCCGCGACCTCGGCTTCGACGAGCGGCGCGAGCTCGTCTTCGAGCAGCTGGGGCGGCTGTTCGGCCCCGCCGCCACCGACCCCCTGCGGTACCTGGAGCGGGACTGGTCGGGCGACCCGTACACCAACGACGAGGTGTTCTGGGTGCCGAGGGACCTCCTCCCCTACGGTCACCCGGTGTTCTCCGAGCCGCTGTTCGGCGGGCGGCTGGTGTGGGCGGGAAGCGAGACGTCGGACGAGGGCGGCGGTCACATGGAGGGAGCGGTGGCGTCGGGCGAGCGGGCCGCCCGCCTCATCCTCGCAACCTGATCCAGCGGTAGCCGTAGCCCTCCAGGCGGACCTTGCCCAGATCGGGGTGGGGGTCGCCGTAGTCGCCGTCGGCGAAGGTCTCGGCCGCCGGCTCAGCCCCGTTCACCTGGCCGGACAGGTCCACCGTCACGGGTTCGTCGCCCAGGTTGGTGAGCGCCAGCATGGTGCCGTGCGGGCCCTGACGGCGGAGGGCGAGCACCGAGGGCGCCCCCGGGTCGAGCACCGTGCAGTCGCCCACGGCGAACTCCGAGCACTCCCGCAGGGTGTGGATGGCCCGCTCCATCCACGACAGCAGCGAGTTGGCGTCCCGCCGCTGGGCCTCCACGTTGAGCGCCTGGTAGCCGTAGTCGCCCTCGTCGATGACGGGACGGACGAGGTCTGCGGACGGCGCGGTGGAGAAGCCGGCGTTGGGCTCGTCCGACCACTGCATGGGCGTGCGGATGGCGTTGCGGTCCTCCAGGGACAGGTCCTCGCCCATGCCGATCTCCTCCCCGTAGCGCAGCACGGGCGTGCCCGGGAGCGTGAGCTGCAGGGCGTAGGCCATCTCCAGCCGCCGGCGGTCGTTGCCCAGCATGGGGGCGAGGCGGCGGCGCAGCCCCCGCCCGTAGAGCTGCATGCGCTCCTCGGGGCCGAAGCGGGCGAAGACCTCGGCCCGCTCCTCGTCGCTGAGGCGGCCCAGGTCGACCTCGTCGTGGTTGCGCAGGAAGGTGGCCCACTGGCAGGTGGCGGGGATGGCGGGGGTGGCGTCGAGGCCGGCGACGATGGGCGCCGCCTCGCCGCGGGCCAAGCCGAGGAAGATCTTCTGGTTGAGCAGGAAGTTGAAGAGCATGGGCAGGCGGTCGCCGCGGCCGCCGAAGTACTCGACCAGCTCGTCGGGCTCGGCGTTGGCCTCGGCCAGGATGGTGGCGTCGCCCCGCCGCCACGAGATCAGCTCGCGCAGCTCGTGCAGGTAGTCGAAGTCCTTGGGTGGGTCGGCCGAGCCCGCCTCGGTCAGCTCGATCACGAAGGGGGCGGCGTCCATCCGGAAGCCGGCGATGCCGAGCTGGATCCAGAAGGCGGCGATGCGCTTGACCTCCTCCCGCACCCGCGGGTTGGCGGCATTGAGGTCGGGCATGAACTCGTGGAAGCGGTGGTAGTACCAGGCGCCGGCCTCGTCGTCGTAGGTCCACGTGCGCTCCTGCACGCCCGGGAACACCACGCCCTGGCTCAGGTCGGGCGGGCGCTCCTGGGACCACACGTACCAGTCGCGGTAGGGCGAGTCGAGGCCGGCGCGGGCGGAGCGGAACCACGGGTGCTCGTCGGAGGTGTGGTTGACGACGAGGTCGATCATCACCCGCAGGCCGCGCGCCCCCGCCTCGTGGACGAGCTCCACGAACTCGCCGAAGGACCCGAGCCGGGGGTCGACCCCGTAGTAGTCGGCCACGTCGTAGCCGTCGTCGCGGTTGGGGCTGGGGTGGACGGGGTGGAGCCACAGGCACGTGACCCCGAGCCGTTCGAGGTAGTCGAGCCGGCGGGTGAGCCCGGCGAAGTCGCCGCAGCCGTCGCCGTCGGAGTCCTGGAACGTCTCCACGTCCAGGCAGTAGATGACCGCCTCCTGGTACCAGCGCCCCACCATGTGAGCGCCTTTACCCAGAAGGTCGGCGGCTCATGGCGTAGTAGAGGAGGGCGAGGAGGGCGAAGGCCACCGCCAGGCCGATCCGCCAACCCCAGACCAGGCCGGCGCCGGCGGTGAACTCGTCAGCGGCGAGAACGGCGGCCACGCCGATGTTGAACATGCCGATCATCACCACCTCCACCGGGATCCGCAGGGCGCTCCACCGCTTCTCGAAGGCGAACATGAGGTAGAGCACGGCGGGGAAGGCGGCGAAGGCGCTGAGCGACCGGGCCGTGAGCGGGGTCAGCGTCCACGGGGCGTGCTCGACGATGGCGGTGGGGCGGAAGTACATCACCGCCGCGAACGCCAACTGGGCGGCGCCCACGCCCGCCACCACCGCCCGGATCGGCCCCGGGACGTGGCGGTCGCCGGGAGCGAGGGTGCCCGGATCGGTGCGGCGGTTGCGGACGTAGAGCCACGGCAGGAGGAACGGGGTGGAGAAGTAGAGCCCGGCCCACGCCCAGAACGAGACGTGGTCGTGGTTGAAGCGGTCCCAGTGGACGATGGTGGCGGCGCCCAGCATGGTGGCGAACACGGTGATGGCCACGAAGCCCACCCCCACCCGGTGCCACTCCTTGACGGTGGAGGCCCTCAGGAAGAAGTAGGCGCCCGCCAGGTAACCACCGCCCATCACCAGGGCGCTCATCGTCGGCGTGATCGTCCACGACCACAGCTGCTCGGTGCGGGTGGGGAAGAGAAACAGCAGCACGAAGGCGGCGGTCAGGATCGGGATGATGGCGATCGAGACCGCACGCGTGACCTTCAGGACGTGGTCGTCCTTCACCACTTCGTCCACTGGCATCCTCCCCCCGTCTGCCCTCCGCCCCTACCGTTACATAGCCGCGATCGGATTGAGCGGCAGCCGGGGGCCGAACCGGGGCGGCGCCGGCCCGCCGGCCATGATCAACCGCACCACCCGCCCCCGCTGGCCGCGGTAGGGCTCGAGGAGCTCGAGCATGCGGGCGTCGTCGGCCCGGGGCTCACCGGCGAGGGCGAAGGCCACGTGGTGGGGCAGGTGGTAGTCGCCGACGCTGACCGCGTCGGGGTCGCCCAGCGCCACCATGGCCACCTCGGCCGCCGTCCACGGCCCCACTCCGGGGAGGGCGGTGAGGCGGGCGTAGGCCTCGGCGAGGGGCAGCGACGCCGCCTCCTCCAGCCGGCGGGCGTAGGAGGCGGCCACCCGGATGGCGTCGGCCCGCTTGCGCTCGACGCCGAAGCGGTGGAAGACGTGGGCCGGGGTGTGGGCCAGCACGGCCGGCGAGGGCGGCAGCATCAGCCCGGGCAGGGGGCCCGGCGCCGGCTCCCCGAGGGTGCGCACCAGGGCGGCGTAGGACCTCCGCGCCTCGAGCCCGATGACCTTCTGCTCCAGGATCGACGGCACGATCGCCTCGGTGACGGCGCCGGTGCGGCCCAACCGCAGGCCGCCGAGGCGGCGGTGCAGGTCGCCCACCACCCGGTCGCGGGGCACGAACGGGCGGCGGTCGTCGAGCGCACCCACCAGGGCGGGCGCCGCCTCCAGCGCCCACGCCGCGCCCGGTCCCCAGGCCCGGACGGTCACGTTGGCGCCGGCGCTCACGATGCGGGTGGTGGCCGGCCCCTCGGGAGTCCGGGTGGCCCGCCACGCCTCGTGGGCGGCGAAACGCACCGTCGGGTCGAGGCGGCCGCGGCGGACCGGGCCCAGGGTGAGGCGCAGGTCGACGGGCCGGTCGAGGGCGACCGTGCGGGCCAGGCCGTTCAAGGAAGCTGCAGCGACTTCACCTCGAGGAACTCCTCCAGGCCCCACCGGCCCAGCTCCCGGCCCCGCCCCGACTGCTTGTAGCCGCCGAAGGGGGCCAGCGGGTTGAACCCTCCCACCCCGCACACGTCTACCTGGCCGGTGCGCAGGCGGCGGGCGACCCGCTCGGCCCGGGCCCGGTCGGACGAGAAGACCGCCCCGTGCAGGCCGTAGGGGGAGTCGTTGGCGATGCGCACCGCGTCGTCCTCGTCGTCGGCGGGGATGATCACCACCACCGGCCCGAAGATCTCCTCGATGGCGATGGCCATGTCGTTGTCGACGCCGGCGAAGACGGTGGGGCGGACGTAGTAGCCCCGCTCCAGGCCCTCGGGCGGGTCGACCCCGCCGGTGACGAGCGTGGCCCCCTCCTGGAGGCCCAGGCGGATGTAGCGGCGCACCCGCTCCCGCTGGGCGTGGCTGGCCAGCGGGCCCAGCTCCGACTCGGGGTCGAGGGGGTCGCCCATGCGCAGCTGCTGAGCCACCTTGCCGGCGATGAGGGCGGCCTCGTCGTGGCGGTCGCGGGGCACCACCAGCCGGCTCCACGCCATGCACGTCTGGCCCGAGTTCAGCAGCGCCTGGCGAACGCTGGCCTGGACCGCCTCCTCCAGATCGGCGTCGTCGAGCACGATCGAGGCCGACTTCCCGCCCAGCTCCAGCGTCGCCCGCTTGAGGGTCTGGGCCGCCACCTCCGCCACCCGCTGGCCCGTGGGCGTGGACCCGGTGAAGGAGATCACGTCCACTCCGGGGTGGCTGGTGAGAGCCTCCCCCACCACCGTCGCCCGCCCCGTGACGAGGTTGAACACGCCCGGGGGGAAGCCCGCCTCGGCGATCAGCTCGGCCAGCACGAAGGCGCTCAGAGGGGCCACCTCGCTGGGCTTGAGGACGAAGGTGCAGCCGGCGGCCACGGCGGCCGCCAGCTTGCTCACCGCCTGGTGCAGCGGGTAGTTCCACGGGGTTATGGCGGCGACCACGCCCATGGGCTCGTAGACCACGAGGGAAGCGCCCAGCGGCTCCTCGAAGCGGAAGTCCCGCAGGATGTCGACGAAGGTCTTGACCACCACCGCAGGCAGGCCGGCCTGGGCCACCATGGCGGTGGAGACGGGCATACCGACCTCCTGGGCGATGAGGGCGCCCAGCTCGGGGATGCGGCCCATGAGAAGGTCGCCCAACCGCTGGAGCAGCTCGGCCCGGGCCTCGACGGGCGTGGCTGCCCATGGCTCGAAGGCATCCCGGGCGGCGGCCACGGCGGCGTCGACGTCGGCCCCGTTGCCGGCCGGCACCGTGCCCAGCACCTCCTCGGTGGCGGCGTTGACCACCTCGATGGTCCCGGCGCCGGCCGGGCTCACCCAGCGCCCGCCGACGAACAGCTGGCCCCGCTCGATCACGCGCCCAGGCTAGATGGGCGGCGATGCCCTAGCCTGCGGCGCGATATGTCGCATGACGAATCGGGGCAGGCGAAGTGGCCGCTCCTGGCCATGGCCGGAGGGGGGCTCCTCCTCCTGATGGCCATCGTCTACGTCGCCACCGGCGGGCTCGACCGGGGCGGCAGCGCCGACGAGGACCTGGCCGCCCGCTGCGCCTTCCCCGCCTGCCGGGCGGCCGAGGACCCCGGGCTCGGGCGCGGCTACGAGGGGCCGTCGGTGGCGGTCAACCCCCAGGACGAGGACCACATGGTGGTGGTCGACGCCAACATGGCCGCCGGCCGCTGCATGTGGCACGTCACCTTCGACCGGGGCAGGGAGTGGACCGACGGCGTCTTCCAGGAGCCGGAGGGCTACACCGGGTGCAGGATCAACGGGGCGGCGGGGGGGCACGTGCCGGTGGGGCCGGCCAGCGTGTCGTTCGGCCCGTCGGGGCGGGTGTACGCCGTCTACGGGTCCGCCAACCGGGCCGAGCACGGCAGCCGGGAGAGCCTCATCCTGGGCACGTCCACCGACGGGGGCGAGAACTTCACCACGTCGGTCGTGGCCGCCCCTCCGGGCGAGGGGCTGAGCTGGGCCCGGCCCCAGATGTCGGTGGTGCGGGCGCCCGGCGGGGGCGACCGCATCCTGCTCTCGTTCTGGATGTGCCGCCAGGTCGCCAACCTGTGCGACTCGGCCATGTTCTCCCGCTCCGACGACGGGGGCGTGACCTTCACCCCGCCGGTGGTGCTGAACGACCCGCCGGCGGGCCAGACCCCCTCCGAGCCGCTGCAGACCGACGACGGCACCATCTACATCACCTTCGCCCGCCGCTATGCCGACGGCCCCACCGACCTCATCCTGGCCCGCTCCGCCGACGGCGGGGCGACGTTCACCTACACCACCGTCGACAACCAGCTCGCCATCGGCGACCGCTACGACACCGCCAAGCTGGCCTTCGACGAGCGGCTCAACCACCTCTACGTGGTCTACAGCGATGGCCGCACCGGCGGCCAGCAGATCTTCTTCCGCAAGTCCACCGACCGGGGGCTCACGTGGGGCGAGCCGATCGGCATCGCGCCGGGGCAGGACGCCCAGGGCACCGGCACCTCCCGCACCCCCTCGATCTCGGTCGCCCCCAACGGCCGCATCGACCTCGTCTACTACCGCCGGCCCCAGGCCAACACCGACAACGTGTTCTGGGCCTACTCCATCGACGGCGGCAACCGCTTCACGTCCCGCCAGGTCAACGACCGCCCGATCCGCCGCTACCAGTTCGCCGCCAACATCGGCGACTGGTACCCGCCCGACGTCGCCTCAACCAACTCCGCCGCCGTCGTGGTGTGGAGCGACACCACCAACGCCCCCGACCAGGACCAGAACGCCCAGGACGTGCTCCTCCGCCGCATGAGCCTGTCGGGCGATGAGCTACCCCCGTAACCTCTTCTTCGCCATCGTGGTGGTGGCGGCGGGCGGAAGCGGTGCCGCCTTGCTGGTGGCCCCCGGCTCCACCCACCGCTACTTCTCGTGGACGCTCAACCCGCCGGCGGCCGCCGCCCTGATCGGCGGCTTCTACCTGGCCTCGTCCGCCGTCTTCGCATGGGCCATCACCCGGCCGTGGCGGCAGGCCCGGGCCCTGCTGGTCGGCGTGCTGGGCCTGGCCGTGCCCACCCTCGTGCTCTCGATCGTGCACGCCGACGTCTTCGACTTCGGCCGCTGGCAGGCCCTGGCCTGGATGGGCCTGTTCGTGACCGCCCCCGTCTCCGCCACCCTGCTGCTCGTGACGGGGCCGCCGGTCGAGCCCGGCCCGCAGGCGGCCGTACGCGTGCGTGCCCTCCTCGCCGTGCTGAGCGCCGTCCTGCTCGCCGCCGCCATCGTCATCTGGGCGGGCGGGGAGCCCCTGCCCATGGACCTCGAGCGCCTCACCGGCGACTACCTGGGGGCGTGGTGCACGTTCCTCGCGCTGCTGTGCGGCTTCTCGGCCCTGGTCGGCGGCCGCGACGAGGCGGAGGTCGCGCTCGTGACCGTCGCCGCCGCCTCCGCCGGCGCCGCCCTCGGGCTGCTGCGCATGGTCGGCGACATCCGCCGCCCGGCCCTGTCCCTCACGGTGTGCGTGGTGGTGGGGGTGGCGGCTGTGGTGGCGGCCCGGACGGCCACGAGCGACGGGAACTGAGGATCGAAGGGGACGTCTGGGCGCGCGCCACCTCCTGGGCAGCTCGATCCGGTTCTACCCTCGGCTCGATGAGGGTCACGTTCCGGAAGCTCGTCGAGCAACGGGTCAGCACGTGGGAAGCGCTCCGTGGCAAGCGCACGCGGGTGCCTGGGGCCACGATGGCCCTCGGCCGCGGCGGGCTGCCGCACGACCTCATCCAGTTCGTCGTGGAGGGCACCCTCGCCCTCGACCGCGGCTTCTGGGCCTCAGTCGCGGCCGGCGCCACGTTCAAGAGCACGGGGCGCAAGCGGACGCAGACGGGGCGGGCCGTGATCGCCCGCAACCGCAAGGAGCTGGACGCCGCCGAGCACACAGTCAACGAGCACTACCTCCGCTGGAAGCTCGGCCAGCCGACTCCCGTCGCCGCACGCTTGGACGAGGTGGCGCGACACTGGGAAGCGCTCGGCGACGGCGGGGAGCTCACGCTGGAGTGGCCGTCCTGCCGCCTCCTGGCCACGTGACCCCTGCCCCGCCCTCCGTGCGCGGGGCCGCCATCATGCCGCGAAGGGGATCCGGGTCGGCGCACCCGGTGGACCCGGGCGTTCACGGCCGGTCGTAGTTGTCCCAGGTCGTCTCCACTGTGCCGTCGGCGTTGATCTCAGGACGGTCGTAGAAGTGCGCCGGTTCCAACGCCGCTCGTTGGGCAGGCGTCAGGCCCTTGACCCATTCCGGGAAGACGGCCTGGTGGAACCCAGGGCCGTACTGCACGGTCTTGGCCGCGTAGCGATGGATCACCAGGCGGCGGACATGGTCGGCGCGCCACGGGATGGCGCCGTGGGTGAGCGCCTCGGTGAACACGAACGCGTCCCCAGCCCTCCCCGACGGGTTGACCACCACATCCGTGTCTTGCTCGTACCCGCTGATCTCGTCCGGCCTGAGGAAGTTGGTCTTGTGGCTTCCAGGGATGCACACGAAGCCCCCTGACCCCTCCGGCTGGTCGGTCAGCAGGAACTCGACGGCGATCAGGCCGTTGCGGATCTGTGGGCCCCGAGCCTCGTAGAAGACGCCGGGATGGATCCACCAGTGACCGAAGTGGAGCGAATGACCCTGCGTGCCCGGCTCGAACTCGAAGACCTCCGGGTTGTGGTCGAGATGCCAACCCCGACCCAACAGGGCGTTGAGATATGGGACGAGTCTGAGGTGGGCAATGAGGTCGCGGAACGGCCGGCACCATGGCTCGGGCCACTCGACCGTGTTCCGGTACTCCCACCGTGGTGAACCCGCCAAGGCGGGCGATCCCAGTGTGGAGTCCGCCAGTTGGCTGCGCCGAGCCGGATTGGCATCCAACGCGTCGTTGAGCCCTTTGACCTCTTCGTCGGTGAGGACACCGCGCAGGACCAGCATCCCCCGGACGTCGAACAGGTAGCGCTCTCGATCGGTGAGAGACACGTCGAGAACCTACCGGCCCCACCCGGCCTCCTCGGAGGTTCATGACGCTCCGAGATCCTGCCTTTCCCCGTAGCGGATCGAGGTCGACCCGGACCACGTCGCCTCGGCGCATCAGCCGTTCGACGCAAGCCCACAGGCGACGGTGGGCTCCCAAGCGTCGCCCGCGCCGGTCTCACACTCGTCCCAGGCTTCGGCGAGATATCCTGGGCTCGTGTCGAAGACCTCTGTCGAAGTCGATCAGGATATCGTGCGGCAGGCGGCTGCCATCCTCGGAACCCGGACCTTGCGCGAGACCATCGACGCGGCCCTCCGAGAGGTCGTGCACGCCAAGCGGCGACTTGAGCTCATCGCGCTGCTGGGCGAGGAGGGGAGGTTCGACTTCGACGCCGCAGGCGCGGCTTGGGGCGCCGACCGGTAGGTGGCGCGGACCCGCTATCTCGCCGACACGAGCGTCTTCGGACGCCTGTCGAAGCCGTCGGTGGTCGCCGCCTTCGCACCGCTGGCCGCGGCAGGGCTGGTAGGCCTGTGCGCACCGGTGGCGTTCGAGCTCGGCTACTCCGCTCGGAGCCCCCACGACTACGAGGCCTTGGCCGAGGGCTTGTCCTCCTTCCCATCCGTGCCCACGACCGACGCTGACCACCAGCGCGCCCTTGAGGTCCAGGCGATGCTCGCCGCCCGTAGCCAGCATCGGGCCCTTTCGTTGGTGGATGCGCTCGTGGCCGCGGCCGCGGAGGCTCGGGGTCTCGTGGTGTTGCACTACGACGCCGACTTCGAGCTCGTCGCCCAGGTCACGGGCCAGGCGCACGAATGGGTCGTCCCACGTGGTTCAGCCGACTGACGCCTTCGGCCGATCACGGAGCCGGGGACGCCCAAACAAAGATGCCGGTCGAGTCGAGGCCTGATCGGAGTCGACATGACCATCCATCGGCATGGCGTAGGTAGCCTGCACCGGTGAGCGGTCCGGCGTTCGAGTGGATCTGCGAGATCGAGCCGCCGACGAAGCCGCCGGCGGGTTCCGCGCCGGCGTGACGACCCGGCTCCAGCCCCTTCCGTCCTGGAAGCGAGCGGCCGACTTCCTCCAGGGCTTCGACCCGTTCAAGCTTCGACGCGAACCATCGTCCGCCCAGATGGGTCTCGTGCTCGCCTCCGGGGGAAGCGACGGCCGGCTGATCCCGAGGCCGCGCCCCTGACATGGGCGAGCGCCGAACGGCAGTTCACGAATGTGGCGCCGATGCTCCCGTAGGTCGTAGTAGTGGTACGACTGCAGTAGCATCAGGACGATGAAGTTGAGTGTGAGCATTCCGGACGAGGACGTCGAGTTCATCGATCGCTACGCCAGCGAGCACGCGGTCGGGTCCCGTTCCGGCGTAGTACAGCGGGCATTGTCGCTCCTTCGTGCGACTGAGCTCGGCGAGGACTATGCAGCAGCTTGGGACGAGTGGGAGTATTCCGAGGGCGAGGCGTGGGAGTCGACCGTCGGCGACGGCCTGTCGGCGGGTGGCTGATGCGGCGAGGCGATGTCGTCTGGGTCGACCTCGATCCGGTCCGGGGAAGCGAGGCAAGCAAGCGAAGGCCCGCCGTGGTCGTGAGCAACGACGGCGCCAACCGATCGGCTCAGGGGCTTGGCCGGGGCGTCGTGACGATCGTCCCGATCACCAGCCAAACGAAGAAGGTCTATCCCTTCCAGGTATTGCTGCCGGCGAAGTCGTGTGGCCTGCCGAAGGCGTCGAAGGCCCAAGCCGAGCAGATCCGCTCGGTTGCCGTGCAGCGGATCGGATCGACGGCCGGCCATCTCCCCACGAACGTTCTCGCCTCACTCGACGACGCCATCCGGCTCCACTTGGCCCTATGAAGGATCGCCCGGTGTGAGTGCTCCGGGTGCCCGGTCGGGGCGCCAGGCGCTCCTCCAGCGAGCCCGTACAAGGAACTGATCGACGCCTGCCCGAGGCGCACCGGCCTGCCACGGTGGGACTTGCCACTGTCGGGCGGGCCCACGGCCGGCGGCCCGTGGAAGACGCCATCGCCCGGTCGGGGCTTGAGGTCCGCCGGGCCGCGCCGATCAGCCCCGAGCACCATCTGCATTGGGCCATGCGGCGGGCGAGGCCATGGCTGGGGTTGGCTCGCCCCGGCGCTCGATCGACAGTCGGGGCAGGACCCGATCTAGCCACGGGGGCATCCACCAGTTGAGCTCACCGAGCAGCTCCATGGTCGCCGGGACGACCACCATCCTCACGATCGTTGCGTCGATCAGCACGGCGACGCCGAGACCGAGGCCGAAGAGCTTGATCTCCCGGATGTCCTCGAGCATGAACGACCCGAAGACGACGACCATGATGGCGGCTGCCGCCGTGATCACCCGGGCGGTCGAGGCGAGGCCGTCGGCCACCGAGGTCACGGCGTCGCCCGTCCGGTCGTACTCCTCCCTGATCCGGCTCAAGAGGAAGACCTCGTAGTCCATGGAGAGCCCGAACAGGATGGCGAAGAGCATCAGCGGGATGAAGGGGTTGATCGGGCCGCCGGCGATGCCGAGCAGCTCCGCCCCCCAACCCCACTGGAAGACGGCGACGACCACGCCGTAGGCGGCGGCGATCGACGCGATGTTCATGGCCACGGCCTTGATCGGTACCAGCAGGGACCGGAACACCATCATCAACACGACGAACGACACGGCGAGGACGGCGCCGAAGAACAGCGGCATCCGGCCGGAGAGGTGGTCGGTCACGTCGATGTTCATCGCCGCGCCGCCGGTCACGTGCACGTCGAGGCCGCCGCCGGCACCTGGGATCACGTCGTCGCGCAGCGAGCGGACCAGCGACGTGGTGGCCTCGTCCTGGGGCGCGGTGTCGGGGATGAGGGTCATCACGTAGGCACGGGGCTCGCTCGGGTCGTCGGGGGCCGGTGGCGTCACCGCTGCCACGCCCGGTGTCGCGGCCAGCGCCTGGTGGAGGGCGTGGACGTCCGTCGGTGACCCATCGGGCCCGGCGACGGCCGTGACGATGAATGGCCCGTTGAACCCGCTGCCGAAGCCCTCGGCGAGCAGGTCGTAGGCCTGGCGGGTCGGTGTGCCTGCGGGGAAGTTCCCCTCGTCGGCCCAGCCCAGCCGCAACCCGAGCACCGGTGACGCGAGCGCGAGGAGGACCACGGCGGCGCCACCGAGCCACGCCCACGGCCGCTGCTGGACCGTTCGGCTCCACCGGCGGGCGAGGGTCTGCTCGACTGGTCGCCGGGCTCGGCGGGGGACGGGCCGGCGGAGCGCCGTGGTGAACCTGCCGGCCGCCAGGGTGAGCAGGGCGAGGACCGCGCCGCTGGCGGCCACCGCGGCAGCGTCGAGGCCGGCGCCGAGCAGGGCGATGGCCACGAAGCCGGCGGCGATGAGCCCTCGCCAGCGGGTGAGCTCGAGCCGCCGGTGGGCGAGGCCGAGCAGGGCGGGCAGCAGCGTCAGCGACGTCACCATGGTGGCGAGCACCGTCACCGACACCCCGATGCCCATGCCGCCGAGCCACCCCAGGCCGACGAGGAGCAGGCCGAGCATGGAGATGACGACGGTGGTGCCGGCGAAGACGACCGCCCGCCCGGCGGTGTCCAGGGCGACGACGGCCGCCCCCCGGGGTGTGCTGCCGGCGTGCACCTCTTCCCGGTAGCGGCTGACGATGAACAGCGCGTAGTCGATCCCGACCCCGAGCCCGATCATCAGCCCCAGGAACGTGGTGTCCTCCGGCATCGTCACGACATGGCTCAACAGCGCAATCGACGCCATCCCGGCCGCGACACCGCCGAGGGCAACGGCGATCGGCAGACCCATCGCCACGACCGACCCGAGCGCGAGGACGAGCACGACCACCGCGAGCGCGAGCCCGATCAGCTCGGCCTTGGGCGGATCGATGGTCGCCAGGTACTGGCCGCCGGCCAGCACCTGGAGCCCCTCGATCTCGGGGGCGTGCTCGGCGATGAGGTCGCCGATGCGGCCGGACTGGGTGTCATCGACGTCGGCGGACAGGTTCACCTGGGCGAAGGCCAGCTGGCCGGCCAGCCGTCCGGTGGCGGCGATCTGGGCGGCGCCCTGCGGTGAGTACGGCGACACCACGGTCGCCCCCCGTTGCTGCGGGAAGCCGCCGGCGTCGGGGAATCCCGCCTCCACGGTGGCGAACAGGCCCTCCATGGCGGCAACGACCTCGGGGTGCTCGACCCCCTGGTCAGCGCGGAACACGATCGTCCCTGACTGCCCGCCCGCGCC
>Ga0247704_1000337_pt1 | contig 13348 bp, 16 predicted proteins | sample 41W_NmetaG_FD_189042 | JGI IMG/M metagenome (GOLD analysis project Ga0247704, IMG submission 189042) | Soil microbial communities from hillslope of Landscape Evolution Observatory, University of Arizona, Oracle, AZ, United States - 4-1-W_N | ecosystem: Engineered > Artificial ecosystem >...
GTCCACGCCTGCTCGACGACCACCCCGCCTGCCCCTCGGGTGGTCGTCGAGCAGGCGTGGACACCATTCGCCGCCGCCGAGGGTGTCACCCTCGTGCACCCGTCCTCCCGGGTCGAGCGCATCGGCTTCCACCAGTCCAACCACGACGGGGCCCGCCAGATGGAGCCCCTGCCCAGCGCCGCCGCCCCCACCACCATGGAGTCCCGGCACCGCCCGACCGGATCGCGCTCGGCGGCCGACGTGGTCATCGACCCGGCGGTCGAGGTCCGCTCCCCGGTTTCGGGCACGGTCAAGCGCTCGGGGACCTATGTCTTGTACTGCGACTACTCGGACGACTTCGCCGTCATCGAGCCCGACGCCCGCCCCGGCTTCGAGGTGAAGATCCTGCACATCAACGGTGTGCGGGTGCACCCGGGCGAGCGGGTGGTGGCGGGCGAGACGGTCATCGCTACGGGCCCCACCCCGCTGCCCTTCGAGTCCCAGGTCGACGAGCTCACCACCGCCGCCGGCCCCTGGCCCCACGTCCACATCGAGGTCATCGACCTGGCCATCCCCGACATCCCCGGCCCCGGGGGAGGCTGCTGAGCGGCCACGTGAGTGCCGGCCGGTTCGCCATACTGGCGGGGTGAGCGATCGCAACGTCCTCGGCGGCATCCTGGAGCCCTGCGGGAACGATCCCGTGACCGGGTTCTACCGGGACGGGTGTTGCAGCACCGGCCCCGACGACCTGGGCAGCCACACCATCTGCGCCGTGGTCACCGCCGAGTTCCTCGAGCACCAGCGGCGGATCGGCAACGACCTGTCCACGCCCATGCCCCACTACCACTTCCCCGGCCTGCGCCCCGGCGACCGGTGGTGCGTCACCGCCCGCAACTGGCTGCGGGCCCACCACGACGGCGCCGCCGCCCCGGTGGTGCTCGCCTCCACCCACGAGCGGGCCCTGGAGATCGTCCCCCTCGACGCCCTCAGCCGCTACGCCGTCGACGTACCCGCCGATCCCGGCGCCCTGGACAGCTGAGGCGGCCAGCGGCCCCCCCTCCGCCGCCCTTTGTGTGCACGGATGATGGCTATACCACCATGTCGTGCACACAAAGCCGGTGAGTCGGCTGCCGGTAGCGTTGCCACCATGGCCCGCCTCGACCAGCGAGATCTCCGCAACGCCGCCGGCGCCTGGTTCGTCGACACCCGCTGCATCGACTGCGGCACGTGCCGGGAGCTGGTTCCCGAGCTGTTCGCCGAGGTCGGTGACCAGTCGGTGGTTTCCCGCCAACCGGACGATCCGGCGGCCGAGCACCGGGCCTGGCTGGCGGCCGAGGCCTGCCCCACCAGCTCCATCGGACGCAGCCCCCGGACGGACCGGCCTCCGGATCTCTACCCGCTGGCGGTCGACGGCCCGGTGTTCGACCTCGGCCACACCAGCGAGGCCTCTTTCGGGGCCACCAGCTACCTGGTTCGCCGGGAGACCGGTAACCTCATGGTCGACTCCCCCCGCTACACCCGCCGGCTGACCGGTCCCCTGGACGATCTGGGGGGCGTGGCCCACATCCTGCTCACCCACCAGGACGACGTCGCCGACGCCGACCGATGGGCCGAGCGCTACGGGGCCCGGGTGTGGATCCACGAGGCCGATCAGCGGGCCCTGCCCGGCGCCACCGACGTGCTCCGGGGGCGGGACGGGGCAACCGTCGCGCCCGGCGTCCTTGCCATCCCGGTGCCCGGCCACACCGCCGGCTCGGTGGTCTACGAGGTGGAACGCACCTGGCTGTTCACCGGCGACTCGCTGGCCTGGAGCCATCGCCGTCGCGACCTGGTCGCCTTCCGGGGCGCCTGCTGGTACTCCTGGTCCGAGCAGACGGCGTCGCTGGCCCGGCTGGCCGAGACGGTGACGTTCTCCTGGGTCCTGCCCGGCCACGGGGCCCGGGTCCACCTCGACCCCGCCGACGCCCACCGGCGCCTGCTCGCCCTGGTGGAGCGCATGCCGGCCGCCGCCTGAGCCCCCGCCAACTTTCAGTCCCGGTCCTCGCCCCCTCCGGGGCCGCCCGGTGCGTTGCCCCGGCCCGGTGGCGGCCCGTTCCCCTGCCCTTCCCCGTCGTCGTCGTCTTGTTGTTCCTCCTTGTCCTGCTTCTCCTTGTCCTGCTCCTCCTGATCCTCGTCCTCGTCTTGCTCCGGTTCCTCGGTCGTGGTCGTGGTCGTGGTGATGGCTGTGGTCGTGGTCGTGGCGACGGTGGGCGGGGTGGTGGTGGTGTCGAGCAGGGCCAGGCCGGCCTCCACGTCGGCTGCCGCCGCCTGGATGCGCTCGAGGGCGGCGGCATCGATCTCCCCGGTGGCGGCCAGCTCCCCGGCCAGGGCCCGCAGGTCGGCCAGGCCGCTGCGGGCCGCGCCGAGCTGGCCGCTGGTTGCCGCCTGGCGCACGGTCTGGACCTGGGGTTCCAGGCGGGCGGCCGCAGCGTCGGAGATCCCGGACGAGCCGCACGCCGCCAGCAGCGATCCCACCACGAGGGCGGCGATGGCCAATCGCCGGTGGCCGGCCTTCACGGCTGCACCGCCGACTCCAGCTCGTCGAGGGCCCGATCCAGCGGTTCCGGGAGCGAAGCCCTGCCGCTCGGCGCTTCGCCACCGGTGTCACCGTCACCGCCGGACAGGGCCAGGGCGCCGGCCACGACCGCCACCACGAGCACCACCAAGGCCAGCACCGGCGCGGCGCGGGAGCGGTCCAGCGGCCGGTGCCGTCTCGGCCCCCGAGGCCGGGCCGGGCCCGGCCGGTCGAGCACCTCGGTCGGCCGCCGGCGGGCAGTGGCGGCGCCGGCGGTGGCGGACCCACCGGCGGTGCTGGTCGTTGTCGGGTCCCCGCCGGCCGGCGCCGGGGTGACGACGGTCGCGCCGGGTTCAGACCGGCTCCGGTCGCCCAGGGCGCCGGCCATGTCGGCGGCGCTGGCGTAGCGCCGGGCGGGATCGGGGTCCATGGCCCGCTCGATGACCTCGATCAGGCGGCGGTCGACGTCGGCCCGCAGCTCGCCCACCGGCCGGTGGGCACCCCGCTGGATCGCCGTGGCCACGGCCAGGGGGGAGTCACCGGTGAAGGGCTGGGTGCCGGTGAGCAGCTCGTAGAGGAGCACGCCCACGGCGTAGAGATCGCTGCGGGCCGTGGCCGCCTCCCCGATCAGGCGCTCCGGCGGGAGGTAACCGGCGGTCCCGAGGAGCATGCCGGTGGCCGTGTGGGTCCTGGCTTCGGCGCTCTTGGCGATCCCGAAGTCGGCCACCTTCGCCGTCCCGTCGGCGGCGAGCAGCACGTTGGCCGGCTTGATATCCCGGTGCACCAGCCCGGCGTCGTGAGCCACCCTCAGGGCGGCGAGCACCTCGATGCCCAGCTGGCGAGCTCGCTCGGCGTCCACCGGACCTCGGGCAACGAGGTCGGCCAGGCTGGTGCCGGGCAGGCGCTCCATGACCAGGTACGGCACGCCCCGGAAGGTCCCGGTGTCGAAGACGGCGACCACGTTCGGGTGCGACAGCCGGGCCGCGGACCGGGCCTCGTCGGCGAAGCGCTCCCGCACGCCGTCCTCCTCGGCCAGCTCCACCCGCAGCGACTTGAGGGCCACCCGGCGCTCGAGGCGCAGGTCGTCGGCCGCCCACACGTCAGCCATGCCCCCCCGACCGATGACCGCCTCGAGGCGATAACGCTCGTTGACGACCTGGGACGCCCTGAACGGTTCCACGGCCTCCATCTTTCCACTCGGGGGGCCGATGTCGCCGTTCGAGGGAGCGAGCGGACGGCTCCCGTCAGTGGCAGACCGGACGGCCGGCCCGGGAGGACGCCCCGTCCGGCATCCACACGGCCGCGCATTCCAGGTTGCACCGCTGCTGGCCGTGCCGGCCCCGGACGCGCCGGGAGACGTCGGCGACGATCCCCGACAGGTTGTGGGCCAGGATGCGCACCGGCGAGTACCCGAACGTCCCGTCTCGCTTCCGGCGCAGCGGCGAGATCTCGTCCACGTGGGCCGAGACCCGGTTGCCGTCGATCACGATGTGCAGGCTGTCGACGATCGTCGCCTCCCGGTAGGAGATCTTGCCGGCATGGAAGATGTTGCCGATTCCCCGGTCTCGCCGGAAGCGGTCGCTCGACTCCAGCGACGCCAGCAGCACCGGGCGGTGCTCGGGCGCCACCTCTCCCTCGGAACCGTCGACGAGCTCGCCCGGGCGGGGGCTGAGGGTGTCGGTGGTCGAAGCCGTTCGGTCGGACATCAGTGCTCCGCGGGCTCGTCGGTGCTTTCCCGTTCTACGGATCAGGGGCAACGGCCGTATGAACCGAGAGGTAGGCACCTTGGGGGACTCGAACCCCGGTCCCCTCCTGGCAAGGAGGAACATTCCGTCGCTGGAGTCCGCCCCTGCCGTAGAGGTGCCGGTGAGCGCCTTGGCCGGCTCCGTTCCAGTCCGCTCCTCCGCTCGGACGCGGCGTCAGCCAGGCGGGGCGAAGAACTCCAAGGCGATGTTGTCAGGATCCCTGAAGGTCAGGCCGGATCCGTAGGACGCGGTGACCACACCACCGTGGTCGATACCGAGATCTTCGAGACGCGTCCGCCATCCTTCCAGCTCGTCGAGGTTGGCGCATCCGAACGCCACGTGGTCGAGCCCAGGCCGAAGCTCGCTGGACGGTTCGCTGGACGGCTTGCCGGAGTGCTCGTGCAGGCCAACCAAGGTGTGGCCCAAGGCCCAGACAACATGGCGGAACGGGCCCGTATCTTCATCAAGGACGGGACTGGCGCCGAAGAGCCGCTCGTACCACGGAACGCTCCGGCTGAGATCGCTCACGGTGAGCGCTACATGGCCGATCGCCGGGAACTCCGTCATGTCGGAACCTCTCTCACCCTTGGGTCGAGCTGACGTCGGCAGGATGACCCCACATGTTGTGAATCTTTCTGGGGATGCCGTGGACAGGGACCACCACCGGACCGGTCCGAACTCCTGAACCAGAGCCCGCCGGTATCGTGGGCCCACAACTCGAGAAAGTCAAGAAGAATCCCCCGTGGCGAAGACCTCTGCCAGATCGCCTGCTGGCCCGAGCATTGGACATCGTCGGAAAGCGCTGAGCCTGCGCATAGTGGGCAAGCTCTCGGTCGGAGAGGCGAGTTCGGTCGCCTGCGTCCCGTGTGGACGGGCCGTGGCCAACGGCAGCAACCGGTAGGCCCAAAAGCGCGCTCGCCACGGGCTCCGATCGGGCAGAACCAGCGGTTGCCCACCCCGACACTGCTTGGCCGGGCACTACGGGGGACATCTCAGCTGGCGGTCAGGGACGCGTGCGTTCGACGTGCCGTCCGGTCGCGGCCACGAGGATGTCGATGTCGTCACGGTGCAGCGTCACGACCTCATCGCCGTCGGTCGAGACCAGCACAAGGCTGGCGTCGATGACATCGGACAAGCGGTGGCGCCCAGCAGTTCGCCTACCGCTCGCCCGAGCCGCTGGTCGATGGCTTCGATCCCATCCCTTCGAGGACTCTCGCCAGCCGGGCCTGAGGTGGACCGCCCCGCCAAGCTTGCGCCAACACGCCGCCGTGGGTGACCGGCACGTCGCCGGCAGTCTGCAGCGACTTGAGCCGTGTCCACAGCGACCGTTCGTTCTGTCAGCGGCGGCCACGAACAACCACCGCGTCTTCACGGTCGGCCCGTCACTGAGCCGCCATCTCCTCCATCGTGATCTCGCCGAACTCGGACTCGTAGTCGGCAATGGCGCCACGCAGGTGCTCGAGCTGCTGATCCCGCCGCGCCTTGTCAGCGAGGGCCATGCCGACCCAGGCGCTCAACGAGTCAGCCGCACCGGAGGAGACGGCGCGGCGCCCCGCTTCCACGAGCGCAGGATCGAGGGTGACGGTCAGACGACGCTTCCGAGGGGTCACACGAAGATGGTGACGGCCGTCATACTCATCGCTCGTCATCCGGGGACGCCCCCGCCAGCAGTGCCTTGGTGCATGGCGTGCTCTGCGTAGGGTTCGCCCAGCCCGATGGGAGCGGCCCCGAACGGAGTGGCCATCATCAGGCCGGGTCACTCGCGGCGGACGGTGGCTGACCGACCCGAACTGGGCCCGCCTACAAGAGCAGCTCCAACCTGCGGGCTACCTCCCGGTAGCGACTCACCGGGATGAGGTGTATGCCCTCGAACAGACCCGAAGTACGGATCCGCTCGATGAGCTCGCAAGCCACCTCGATCCCCGTGTCTGGAGATCGCTCGATGCGCGAGAGCACTTCGTCGGGAACGTCAGCTGGGGCACGTCAGCCGACAGCTTCCGCCCCATGGCAGCACTGGCAACCACCATGACACCTGCGTAGACGGGGCCGGCGAAGTCGACCGAGGACCGCCACTCGCAGAGCGCATCCACCGAGAACGACACCTGGACGAACAAGAAGTCCGCCTCTCGTTTCCACGCCGGCAGCGGCCGGAGGCCGCTCGTGACGCCGACCCGGAATGACGGTCGGTGATCTGGGTAGTCGTCGAACGCCCGAGCTTCTCCGAGCAACTCCCGGACCTTGAGTTTGCCCGCCCGGTCGCCAACGGTGGGCGGTCCCCGTAGACGAAGAGGAGCTCCTGCACACCGTACGCGGCGGCTGTGAGCAGGTCCCTGCGCAATCCGAGCACGTTTCGATCCCGCGCGTTCAAGCAGGCGATCGGCTGCCCGCCCATCTTCCCGACCTCGTGGGCGACAGCCACGCTCGAAACCGTCGCCCGGCCAATGTGGTTGTCGGGGATGAGGAACGAGGAGGCCACCCGGCTGAGGACGGCGATCTGGTGACGGACCCGCATCAAGTCCGAATGCGTCGCCGGCTCGACCTCACACACAATCTCGAAGCCCCGCCCCACGGCAGGGGAGGCTACGGGCGACGACAACAAGACGGTTGCTGATCGTCCAGCGGTCGTCCCGCCGTCCCGTTCTCCTCGGCGTTGATCCCGCATATTGCTCGAAGTTGTGCGTGTCGTCCTGAACGAGCTGGCGCAATGGCGGCGCTTTCCCTCGTCACCCTCCTCGGGAAGAAGCTGACCGGCTACGAGAGGCCGCCGTAGCGCCTGCCCGGACATGACCGCCGGAGGACCCGGCGATAGGGGATGATCGGCGGGTGTTCACCAACGTCGAGTTCGAGTCACAAGGGGCCATGCTGCGCGGCCGTCTCTACCGGCCGCCGGGAACCGAACCCGTCCCCATCGTGGTCATGGCGCACGGGACCTCAGCAACGATCACGATGACGGCCGACCGATATGCGGAGGCCTTCATGGCGCGTGGCCTTGCTGTGCTCCTCTACGACCACCGCAACTTCGGTGACAGCGGTGGCGAGCCCCGTCAGGAGATCAACCCCTGGGTACAGGTTCGCGGCTACTGCGATGCGATGACCTACGTCGAATCTCTGCCGAGCATTGACTGGGACGCCGTCGCCATCTGGGGTGACAGCTACAGCGCTGCTGAGGTCATCGTGGTGGGGGCGGTGGACGATCGTCCTGCCGCCGTCGTCGCACAGATTCCCGCCATCGGCGCCCACCTCCCACCCGCCGATCCGGAGGGTGCGCTGTTCCGTGCGCAGCGCGACACCCTTCGGGCCGGCTCCGTCGTCGGCCGACCCCAAGACATCACTGGCCCACTCCCGGTCGTGTCCGCTGACCAGCTCCATACGCCGTCCCTGCTCACGCCGATCCAGGCCTTCCGGTGGTTCGTCGAGTACGGCGGCCGCCACGGCAGCGGATGGGAGAACCGCGTGACCCGCGTCCTGCCGTCGACGCCAGCTCCGTTTCACGCCGGGATCGCAGCCCCTCACCTGCGGAGCCCACTGCTGATGATGATCGCCCCCGAGGACGAGATGGTCGGAGCGAGCCCGGAGGTTTCACGGGCCGTCTACGACTCCGTACCCGCACCAAAGGAGCTCGCTGAGATCGACGGCGGCCACTTTGGGCTCTTGCATTACCCAAGCGTCCTGTTCGATCAGGCCAGCACGATCCAAAGCGACTTCCTTCTGCGAACGCTTTCATGATCTTGCCGCCGAACGCCGAAGCCTTCGCAGGGACGTTCCTGCGGGCAGACGATCGACCGAGCGGGGCTGATTTCGGCGCGATCTGGCAACGAGACGGGTCCCCGGCTGAGGTCCACCGGTAACGATCACCCGGCGGAACGGTCGGGGGCAACCTTCGGGGGCACTCTCCGAGACTGTGGCGGTTCGGCGCATCTAGTGACGCGTCAGGGACGCCCGGATCGCGCTCAGTCCTCCCTGAGCAGGGTCTCGTGGAGCCTTCGCCACTGCACGCCGCTGGGGGCATCGGGAGCGGCGACAAAGTACGCCGAGCTGGTTCGCCGATTCTGCAACACGTCGCCCGCGAACTGTCGCTCCTCGTAGCTGACGAGCGCCGCATCGGCGCCGTCGACGTGCGTCACCAGATCCACGATCTCGATCCGACTCGGTCGCTCGCCATCAGCAGATCCATGAGCGGAACGGATCTGCCCGAGCACTGACCTGCGATCGATGGTGCTGCCGGACGGCAAGACCATCGAGAAGTCGTGGTGGAGCGCGCTTTCCACCCGGCTGAACACTCCGTCGGTGGCTTCGATCGTGGCGTTGAACCACTCGACGAAGAACGCATGCAGCTGGACCACCTCATTTCGGGACTCGGCGGCGATGCTCACGTCGGCAATCTATCCGACCGCAGGGCGCCGTCCGGCTTGACGCGCACGGCCAATCGGTGGGCGCTGAGGGACTCGAACCCCCGACCCCCTCCTTGTAAGGGAGAACCGCTCCTTCGTTGACACTGGAGTCCGCTCCTCCCGTAGAAGTGCTGGTGAGGGCCTTGCCGGTCCCGCTGGAGTCCGCTCCTCCCCTCGGTTCCGCCCGAGTTCAGTAGCAGAACCGGTAGCAAGTACCCGCTCCGGCATCCCGCTCTACCACCCTCGAGCGCGGCGAGGACCCGACTCCCCTACTCCGCCGCCTCTCGCAGCAAAGTGCCCAACACGAACGCCTCAGCGTTCAGCATGTGGAACCGGTTGTGACCCCCCGGAGGGGACTGCATGACGGGGACGAGGACACGCAGGCAGAGATGTCCGATCGAATCGCGTAGATGATCGAGGGCGGCCACGACCCGAACCCGGGACATTTGCTCCTGAGGCTCACCGAGATGGCGGGACAGCCGAGCCGAGGGCGTCGAAGCTCGTGACCCGTCCGGCCGAGCCGGTAGTACCAGTGGCCGGTAGCGAAACGCCGCCGTCCTGGAGCGCCTACAGGATCTCCCCGGTGCTGGCCGGGTGAGGACGCGAGCAGCAGAAAGTCATCGACGACCACGAAGAGGACGGCAGCCGTCGCCCTCTCGCGGGCGATCGAACGTTGCCACCGCCACAGAGTCCTCGGCCTGGTGGCCGCCCCCATCAGATGAGCGGTCGCCTCTCAAGCCTCTTGCCTACCGCGCCATACCGGGCACGGCGTCAACGCCACTACGCCGGTTGCTGGGTGGCGGCCAGTCCCATCTCGACCGGCTCCGACAGGACCGGTGACCGGCACCGGCTGCAGCCGTGGTAGCAACCGCCAGGCAAGCGCCGCGCTATGCGGGACGGGCTTCGCTCTGGGGCGCCTCAGGATGGGCTGGCAGCAGGCTGAAGTAGTAAGGGGATCACAACGCCGTCACTCCGGCGGCAGGTCTCCTCTGGCGTAGCGGTGCTGTTCCGCCACCCACTTGCGGGGGAACCGACTGACCGGCTCGGTGGTAAGGACCTCCGCCGAATGTTCTGGGCTTGGCGGAGGTCCGCGTTCAGCGCCCGCGGGGATCTTGGACGGAGAGGTGGTGACGTTCCAAGAGGCCAGGGATCCGCTCGGCGTGGAAGGTCATCCCGTACTTGGCTTGGACCGCAGCGGCACCCTCGGATGAGGTCACGGCCGCCATCTCCTCGTAGAACGACTCGAACCCGCCGGGGCTGGTGATCTCGAGCAGCTTGGCGGGTGTGTCTGACGGGTTCCAGAACGCGTGGGGGATCCCTCGCGGCTTGATGACGTAGGCGCCGGCCGATGCCTGGAAGAGCTGGTCGTCGACCTCGACGCAGGCGGTTCCTGACACGACGTAGAGGCACTGATCCTCGTTCGCGTGAGTGTGGGGTGGCACGAGCTCATGTGGGGCCAGGATGCCGTCGTGAATGCTCGTCGTCCCCGCAAGTAGCCGGGCCGGCACCCGGTGGCGTAGGCCCGCTGCCGCCGGCACTTCGGGACGGATCATGGTTGGCGATGAGGGCACGGATCCTCCTCACTATCGACTAGTGACCATCACTAGTGGTTGCCACTAGTAGACTCTCCTCCGTGGATCCTGTCAAGCCCCAACCTGTGGTCTCCGTGCGCAAGGCGCGGGCGGCTGCGACGCGTCGACGCATGCTCGACGCAGCCATCAGATGCTTCACCGCCACGGGCTACAGCGGGACGACCATGGCCCAGATCGCCGAGAATGCCGACGTCGCCGTGCAGACGCTGTACTTCACGTTCCACACGAAGGCGGAGCTCCTACAGGAGACATTCGACCGAGCCGTCCTGGGAGATGACGCGCCAGTACCGCCACACCTCACTGCCTGGCACATGACGATGGAGGCCGAACCGTCACTTCGCGCAGCCCTGGAGCACCTCGTCAAGGGCGTGACCGCAATCCTCGAACGGGTCGCTCCGTTGCGGCCGGTCTTCGACGCCGCCCTAGCTGAAAAAGGAGTGGCAGATGTGTGGGCGCGGGGCGAACGGCTCCGGGAAGAGGGCTATCGGAACATCGTTCAGATCCTCGCCCGCAAACGCCCGCTCCGGACGGGCGACCTTGCGACCGCCACCGATGTCCTCTTGGTCCTACTTGGCCCCGATACCTTCCGAGCCTTCGTCGAAGGGCGCGAATGGTCGGTCGACCAGTGGAAGGCATGGGTGGCTCCGACGCTCGAACGTGAGCTGTTCGAGTCTGTGCCTGAGGCCTCTGAGGCCGCTCATGTAGCGCCATCGGGCGACACCCGATAACAGCACCTACCTCGCGCCCGGTAAGGACGAGCGGTCCGCTTACCTCGCCCGGGTGAGCTCCGGACGCTCTGAGGTGACCCCTCACTACGTCGGCCCAACAACAAGATCGTGAACCGTCTCCGGTCGTCGGAGCCTCGCCGAATCGTGGCGGCGCCTCCAGCCTCTGCTCACGCCCGACGGCACGATCGGACACTCCTCTCGGAGGATGAGGTCAAAGAAGCGTCAAGGCCCATCTCGAGGCGCAGGGTTTCGAGGTCACTGTCGCCTGGGCGCGTACCTGCGGGGCCGACATCGTGGCCACGCGACCAGGCTCTCGTTCGATGCTCGAAGCCAAGGGCGAGGTGCTCCCTCCAGCTGCAACGGGCGGGACTACTTCCTCGGTGCGCTCGGTGAGCTTGTACAACGCATGGGTGACCCCGACAGCGCCTACGGCCTCGCCCTCCCTGACAACGGCCAGTACCGGGGCTCGTCTCGACTGCCGTCGTTCGCCCGCGACCGGCTCGGCCTCCGCGTCTTCTTGGTCTCCCGATCTTTCGGGCGGTTGGAAGTGACCGAGGCGTAGTGCAGACGCGCCGCTCGGCTCGGTCGTGGTCCGCAGCAGGGCCGCGTTCGTGCGAACGTGATCGGCTCACCGGCTCAACCGCCGGGATGCCGTGCGAGCCAACCGTCGAGCGTCTCGGTTGTCCATGTCGGCACGCCGGTGCCGACGAAGTCGTTGTCGTTCGTCCAGACCCCCGCCGCGAGCACGAGTGCGCTGGCGACAACGGGCCAGTCGTCGGGATCTCGGAGCGAGCGCGCGAGTGCCTCGTCCTCGATTGCCGTGTAGACAGCGTGCTCCAGAATCACGACGTTGGCCTCCACGGCCTCGACGCAGCGGTCGATCAGCAGGTCGGCAACCCGGGGCTCGAGTGCCCGTCGGCGAGCGAAGGCCCGGACGCGGCGCGGCAGCTCGACCTTCGTCTCGTCCCACATCCGCTCGGGCAGAAAGAGTTCCAAGCGGTCGTCACCGAGACGGGCTCGCCCGCGCGCTCGGAGCAGCTCACCGATGAGCACGCTTGTGTCGACGACCAGGCGCATCAGCGCTTGCGTTGACGACCCGCGACTCCTTGGACGATCTCGTCCTCGTCGATACCAGCGGCGCGCAGCACATCGTCCACGACCACACCGAGACGACCGAGCGCCGCCCGGCCCGCCCGGCGATCCTTGGCGGAGATCGGCACGAAGAACCCGATTGGCTCGCCATGTCTCTCGATCACGAGCGTCTCCCCTGCGCCGAGCATCGATGTCGCCTGATCTCGGAACTCCCTCACACCGACCGTCTTCATCATCCGACCTCCGTGTGACCACAAGTGTAGCCACAACCGGCCGCACCGATCAACGGACTGAACGGACACCCGCGGCGCATCCAGCCCGTACAGAACCGGAGTTGTGCGTCGGATTGGTCCGACACGGCGGAGAGCCGGAGCGCCTGACACGAGGTCCGACCGCCGCAGCCCACGATGCCTCAGCTCGACGGCGCCCAGGCGGCCACCGCCAGAGCAACCCCTCAGCCACGATGCCTCAGGTCCTCGACGGCGCCCAGGCGGCCACCGCCAGAGCAACCCCTTAGCCACGATGCCTCAGGTCCTCGACGGCGACCAACCCGTCGCCTGCGGCACCGATCGAGAGCATACACACCCGTAGGTTTCGCTTTGCGAAACCTAGGGTGTTCCTGCGGGAGCCGGTCGTCCCACCAGTGGTGCCATGTAATCGGAGGTTGTCCCGCCGGTCGTGGAAGTTGAGGTGGCGGTCCCCCGCCTGAGACCTGCCAGCTGGTAGGTGTCGGGCGACCACCAAGTCACTCGACCAGCAAGGGGACCACCACCGTGAAGAAGGACTACCAGACCAAGGCCGCGTCTGCGGCGACCGACGAGTTCGTGATGCCCGAGGCCGTGACCCTGGCCATGGGGGATCTGGCCGAGACGGTGCGGGAGGGCCTCTTGGCGCTGGCCGTCGGGGCCGGGCTGCAGGTCATGCAGGTCATGCAGGTCATGATGGCCGACAGCGTCACTGCGCTGTGCGGGCCAAAGGGCGCACACGATCCCGATCGCTCGGCGACCCGCCACGGCAGCGAGGCAGGCTCGGTGACCCTCGGGGGCCGCCGTGTGCCCGTTCGCCGCCCTCGGGTGCGCAGCGCCGACCGCAAGACGGAGCTGTCGGTGCCGGCCTACGACCTGTTCGCCTCCACCGAACTGCTGGGGGAGATGGCCTTGCAGCGGATGATGGCCAAGCTCTCCACCCGTCGCTACGGCGCTGGCCTCGAGCCGGTGGGCACCGCCGTGGCGACGACCGCCCGGTCTACGTCGAAGTCGGCGGTGCC
>Ga0247704_1000338_pt1 | contig 13343 bp, 11 predicted proteins | sample 41W_NmetaG_FD_189042 | JGI IMG/M metagenome (GOLD analysis project Ga0247704, IMG submission 189042) | Soil microbial communities from hillslope of Landscape Evolution Observatory, University of Arizona, Oracle, AZ, United States - 4-1-W_N | ecosystem: Engineered > Artificial ecosystem >...
GGGACAGCGAGCCGAAGCCGACGACCTCGCCGGTGCCATCGAGGGCGACCACAGCGGCGTGGGCCCCCGAGCGGGCCGCCAGCCACGCCTGCTGGTCGGCCAGGGACCGTGGTACCAGATCGAAGGTGTTGGTGGAGCCGGTGACCTCGGCGTTGTAGATGGTCCGGATGGCCTCGGCGTCCTCCAGTCGGGCCCGGCGAACCTCCACGAGGGGGACGCTACCGAGGGTTGGCTATGATCGAGCCCGGCGCCCTCCGCTGGCACGGCGGGGGGGTGCGGAGGTCATGCCCCCTTAGCTCAGTCGGCAGAGCGTTTCCATGGTAAGGAAAAGGTCGTCAGTTCGATTCTGACAGGGGGCTCGCAGTCCAGCTCGGCGGCGTAGCTCAGTTGGTGAGAGCACTCGGCTCATAATCGAGGGGTCGCCGGTTCGAGTCCGGCCGCCGCTACCAGGCAGGCAACAGCACAGGAGAGGACGATCATGGCGAGCGACAAGCGGGTGAAGGTGACCCTCGCCTGCGAGGTGTGCAAGCGGCGCAATTACATCACCATGAAGAACAAGCAGAACGACCGGGAACGCATCGAGCTCAAGAAGTACTGCCGGTGGGACCGCCGCCACACCGCCCACCGGGAGACCCGCTGAGCGGTGAGGTAACCCCGGTGCCGGCTCCGGAGTCGAACCAGGCGATGACCGAGATCCTCAGCCCACTGGTGGCCGCCGCCCGCCAGGGCGACCGGCGGGCCTTCGAGGAGCTGTTCCGCCTCACCTCGGCCGACACCTACACCCTGGCCTACCGGCTTATGGGCAACGAGGACGACGCCCGGGACGTGGCCCAGGAGGCCTACCTGCGGGCCTACCGGGGCATCGCCAAGTTCCGGGGCGACGCCCGCTTCACCACCTGGATGTACCGGATCACCGCCAACTGCGCGGCCAGCCACCTGGAGCGCCGGCGCCGGCACCGCCACGAGGAGCTGGCCGACGACGCCCCCCTGCCCGACCGCTGCGCCGAGCGCGACCCCCAGGCCCGGGCCGACGCCGGAGCGGTGCGCGACGAGCTCACCGTCGCCCTCGCCGAGCTAGCGCCCCGGCTGCGGGCCGTCATCGTGTTGCGTGACATCTACGACCTGCCTCACGAGGCCATCGCCACCGAGCTCGGCATCACCGAGACGGCGGCCAAGGTTCGCCTGCACCGGGCCCGGGCCCGGCTGCGCGAGCGGCTCTACCCGTTGCCCGGGGAGGAGGTGGCCGCCCATGCGGTGTGAGGATCTGGCCGAGATGGTGTCGGCGACGCCTGAGGGCGTGGTGATCGACGACGTGCGGGGCCGCCGCCACGTGGAGACGTGCCTGCGTTGCCAGGCGGAGCTGGCCCGCTACCGCAAGTTGGTGCGCACTCTGCGCAGCTTGCGGTCCGAGGTGTTCGATCCCGGCCCTGGCTTCGTGGCCGACGTGCTGGCCGCCCTCGACGACGCCGGCGACCGTCACCTGTTGCGCTCGCTGCTCAGCGGGCACCGGGTGGCCTACGTCGGCGGCCTGGCCGTGGCCACCGCCGGGGCCGCCGGAGCCCTGGTCATCGCCCGTTCCCGGGGCCGGCGCGTCGCCCTCGCCGGTTAGCCCCGCCTGGCGGGTGGCCGGCGACGGCAGCTTCCCGGCTACACTGCCCTACCACGGAGGGCAGTAGCTCAATTTGGCAGAGCACCGGTCTCCAAAACCGGCGGTTGGGGGTTCGAGTCCCTCCTGCCCTGCTCTTCCCGGTGCCTCATCCGCCCCCCGACGTGACGGTGACTGACATGGCCATGAACCGACAGACGAAGCGAATGCTGCAGCGCCAGGGCGAGCTGGGCCCCGACGGCGAGCCGGCGCGGGCCAAGCCCAAGCAGACGACCCGCACCGCCCCGCCGCCGAAGAAGGAGCGCACCAGCCCGGGCACCTACCTGCGCGAGGTCCGGGGCGAGCTGCGCAAGGTGCAGTGGCCCAGCCGCAGCGAGGTCGTCCGCTACTCGGTGATCGTGCTGGTCACCCTCATCATCCTCACCACCTTCATCTTCCTCTTGGATCTCGCCTTCGCCGAGGGCGTCTTCTTCCTCTTCGGTGGCTGAGCCGGTGAACGATCACCCGCCCGACGGCACCGCCGACGAGGCGCCGGACCACGACCGGCCGTCGGCCGAGCTGAGCGCCACCGAGGCGGCGGCCATCCTCGGCGGGGGAGCGCCGGAGAGCCCGGCCGCCACGGACGCCGCCAGCGAGGCCGCTCCTGCCGCGGAGGTCGCCCCCGACGGCGCCGGCGAGGGCGACCCGGCCGACGTCGTGGATGCCGAGGACCTCATCGAAGAGGCACCCCGGCGCCAGAGCCCCTACGACCGGCCGGGCAGCTGGTACGTGGTGCACACCCAGTCCGGCTACGAGAACAAGGTCAAGTCCAACATCGAAAGCCGCATCTCGTCCATGGGCATGGAGGACTCCATCTTCGAGGTGGTCATCCCCATGGAGGACGTCATCGACTTCAAGGGCGGCAAGAAGGTCGTGGTCCAGCGCAAGGTGTACCCGGGCTATCTGTACCTGCGGTGCTTCCTCGACGACCGCTCCTGGGACGTCATCCGCAACACGCCCGGCGTCACCGGCTTCGTCGGTGGGGCGGGCAAGCCCCTGCCCCTGTCCCGCTCAGACGTGGAGGCGGCGCTGTCGGAGCCCGACGAGGTCGGGGGCGTGGCGCCCGCCAAGCAGCGGCCCCGCCTGGAGTACGAGGTGGGCGACAGCGTGCGCGTGCGCCAGGGCCCCTTCGCCGACTTCTCGGGCCAGATCGCCGAGATCAACGAGGACCAGCTCAAGGTCAAGGTCCTGGTCAACATCTTCGGCCGGGAGACCCCGGTCGAGCTCGAGTTCAGCGAGATCGCCAAGCTGTAGGAGGCCGGAGCAGGCAATGGCAAAGAAGAAGGTCACTACCGTGGTCAAGATCCAGATCCCTGCAGGGGCAGCCACCCCGGCCCCGCCCGTGGGCACCGCCCTCGGTCCCCATGGCGTGGCCATCATGGACTTCTGCAAGGCCTACAACGCCGCCACCGAGGCCCAGCGGGGCACCATCGTGCCCGTCGAGATCACCATCTTCGAGGACCGCTCGTTCACCTTCGTCACCAAGACGCCGCCCACCGCCGTGCTCATCCGCGACGCCGTCGGCATCGAGAAGGGCTCGGAAACCCCGGGCCGGACCCAGGCGGCGGTGATCACCGACGCCCAGATCAGCGAGATCGCCGAGATCAAGCGCCCCGACCTCAACGCCAACGACCTCGAGGCGGCCAAGCTCCAGGTGGCGGGCACGGCCCGCTCCATGGGCATCCGGGTGACGTCGTGACCCCCCCCGGCAAGCGCTACCGCGACGCCGCCCGCCGCTTCGACCCCGATCTGCTGCACGGGCCGGCCGAGGCGGTCGAGCTGGCCAAGAGCCTGGCCACGGCCCGCTTCGACGAGACCATCGAGGTGGCGGTGCAGCTCGGCGTCGACCCCCGCAAGCCCGACCAGCAGGTGCGGGGCACCGTCTCGTTGCCGGCGGGTACGGGCAAGGCGGTGCGCGTCGCCGTGTTCGCCACCGGCGAGGCGGCGGCCGAGGCGCGGGAGGCGGGCGCCGACCTGGTGGGCGCCGACGATCTCATCGCCCAGGTGGGCGAGGGCATGCTCGACTTCGACGTGGCCATCGCCACCCCGGACCAGATGGCCCAGGTGGCCCGCCTGGGCCGCATCCTCGGTCCCCGAGGGCTGATGCCCAACCCCAAGACGGGCACGGTCACCACCGAGGTGGGCAAGGCGGTGTCGGAGTTCAAGGCCGGCCGGGTCGAGTACCGCACCGAGCGCCAGGGGGCCAACGTGCACGTGCCCATCGGGCGGGCCAGCTTCACCACGTCGGCGCTGGTCGAGAACTTCGCCGCCCTGGTCGACGAGCTGCACCGGGCCAAGCCGGCCGCCTCCAAGGGCCGGTACCTGCGCCGGGTGAGCGTCTCGTCCACCATGGGCCCGGGGATCAAGATCGATCCCGCCCGCCTGCCGGAGATCGCCAGCGCCGTTCCCGCCTGAGCGGGAGGCCCCCGCCGCCGGGTACACTCGCCGGCGACATCCGATACTGCTCGCCGAAGACCTCAGGTGCGCCACCGTGCCCAAGGCAGGACCACGTCCTGCGCCTGACGAGGCGGACTCCATGTCCTCCCGGGGTTCGTCTGGCGTGAGCCCGACTGCGTTGCTTGGACAGGTGGCCATGGAGAACCCCAGACCGGAGAAGGTGGCGGTGGTGGAGGAGGTCCGCGACCGCTTGGCGGCCGCCGACGCCACCATCCTCACCGAGTACCGCGGCCTCAAGGTCGCCGAGCTGGCGGAGCTGCGGCGCAGCCTGCGCCGGGTCGGCGGCGAGTACCACGTCTACAAGAACACCCTGGTGCGCTTCGCCGTGCGCCAGTTGGAGCTCGACGGCGTGGAGGAGCTGCTGCAGGGTCCCACTGCCCTCACCTTCGTCACCGGCGACGCCGTGGAGGTGGCCAAGGCCCTGCGGGACTACGCCCGGGCCAACCCGGCCCTGGTGGTCAAGGGCGGGGTGCTCGGCACCTCGCCGTTGTCGGCCGACGCCGCCCGGGCCCTGGCCGACGTACCGCCCCGGGCCGTGCTGCTGGCCCGCCTGGCCGGGGGCATGGCCGCCCCCATGCAGCAACTGGCCGGGCTCATGGGCGCGCTGCCCCGCAAGTTCGCCTACGGCCTCCAGGCCCTGATCGACAGCAAGTCCACCCAAGACAAGGAGGCTGCCTGAGATGGCGACCAAGGAAGAGATCCTCGACGCGATCTCGAGCATGACCGTGCTGGAGCTGTCCGAGCTGCTCAAGGCGTTCGAAGAGCGCTTTGAGGTGAGCGCCGCCGCCCCGGTGGCGGTGGCCGCCCCGGGTGCCGGTGGCGGCGACGCCGCCGCCGCCGAGGCCGAGGAGGAGCAGGACGAGTTCGACGTGGTCCTGGTCGCCGCCGGCGAGAAGAAGATCCAGGTCATCAAGGAGGTGCGCTCGCTGACCAGCCTGGGTCTCAAGGAGGCCAAGGACCTGGTCGACGGTGCCCCCAAGCCGGTGCTCGAGAAGGTGGCCAAGGACGACGCCGACAAGGCCAAGGCCGCCCTCGAGGCCGCCGGTGCCACCGTCGAGGTCAAGTAGGCGCTGGCGCAGCCCGGGGGCGCCGGCAACACAAAGCATTGACGTGCACCGGGCGCCGGCGTAGCGTTCCCGGTCGGCAGCGCACTGCGTGCCCTTCCTTGGCGACCCCGCACTGCGGTTGCCCTCGGGCGCCGGTGGCGATAGGGTAAGAGGCCGCCGTGCCCGCCCCCCTGGTCCTCTCGTCTCTTGTCGACCAGCCTGGCGCGTACGTCGTCCCTGCTCGTCTGCGCCTGAGGAGTAGTCCTTGCCTGCTCGCCCCGCTGCCCGGGACCGGTACTCGTTCGCCAACCTCGATGAGGTTCTGAGCCTTCCGGATCTCGTCTCCATCCAGAGCTCCTCGTTCGACTGGTTCCTGCGTACGGGACTGAACGAGACCTTCCGCGACATCAGTCCCATCGAGGACTTCAGCGGTACCCTCCGCCTCGAACTGGAGTTCGATCCGGACGACGACGACCTGTGCCCGCCCCCGAAATTCAGCGTGGAGGAGTGCAAGGAGAAGGACATCACCTTCTCGGCACCCATCTTCGTGCGGGCCCGCTTCATGAACGCCAACACCGGCGAGATCAAGGAGCAGACCGTGTTCATGGGTGACTTCCCCATGATGACGGACAAGGGCACCTTCATCATCAACGGCACCGAGCGGGTGGTCGTCTCCCAACTGGTGCGCAGTCCCGGGGTGATCTTCCAGCCCGGGGAGCGCTTCCGCCTGCGCAACCTGGCCAAGCACCAGCTGGTCACCGGCACCATCCACCCCTACCGGGGCGAATGGATCGAGTTCGACGTGGAGCAGAAGCCGGGCAAGGACGTCACCGCCGGCACCCGGGTGGCCCGCAAGCGCCGCCTCGGACTCTTCGTGCTCCTGCGGGCCCTCGGCTACGACGACGAGCAGTCACCGGGCTTCCTCGACCGCCTGGTGCACCACTTCGACTTCCTCGAGGGCCAGTGGGACAAAGAGCGCGACGTCGCCCCCACCCAGGAGGAGGCGCTCATCGAGATCTACAAGCGGGCCCGCCCCGGCGAGCCGCCCACGCCCGACGCCTCCCGCAACTACTTCGAGAACGCCTTCTTCAACCCCAAGCGCTACGACCTCTCCCGGGTCGGTCGCTACAAGCTCAACCGCAAGCTGGGCCCCGAGATCGAACGGCTGGAGTCCCTCTTCGGGTTGTCCGACATCGAGCGTCCCGAGGAGGGCCAGCCGGTCCTGTCCCGGGTCGAGGTGCTGGCCGCCACCACCTACCTGCTCAACCTGGCGGCCGGCGAGGCCGGGTACCGCCTGGACGACCAGGACCACTTCGCCAACCGGCGCATCCGCTCGGTGGGTGAGCTCATCCAGAACCAGGTCCGCATCGGGCTGTCCCGCATGGAGCGGGTGGTGCGCGAGCGCATGACCACCCAGGACGTCGAGGCCATCACCCCCCAGACGCTCATCAACATCCGCCCGGTGGTGGCCGCCATCAAGGAGTTCTTCGGCACCAGCCAGCTCTCCCAGTTCATGGACCAGGTCAACCCCCTGTCGGGGCTGACCCACCGGCGGCGGCTCTCGGCGCTCGGCCCCGGCGGGCTCTCCCGGGAGCGGGCCGGCTTCGAGGTGCGCGACGTGCACTTCTCCCACTACGGGCGCATGTGCCCCATCGAGACGCCCGAGGGACCCAACATCGGCCTCATCGGCGCCCTGTCCACCTACGCCCGGGTCAACCCCTTCGGCTTCATCGAGTCCCCCTACCGCAAGGTGGTCGACGGCCGGGTCACCGACGAGATCGTCTACCTGGCGGCCGACGAGGAGGAGGAGTACGTCGTCGCCCAGGCCAACACCCCCCTCGACCCTGACGGTCACTTCACCGAGGAGCGGGTCCTGGTGCGGCGCAGCCCCACCTCGGCGTCGCTGTCCGACCTCAAGCTCCAGCTCGAGCGCGACGTCTTCTTCGGGGCCACCACCGAGATCTCCAGCGTGCCCCCGGCCGAGGTTCAGCTCATGGACGTGGCCCCCAAGCAGATCGTGTCGGTGGCCACCGCCCTCATCCCCTTCCTGGAGCACGACGACGCCAACCGCGCCCTCATGGGCGCCAACATGCAACGCCAGGCTGTGCCCCTGATCCGGGCCGAGGCGCCGTACATCGGCACCGGCATGGAGGCCCGGGCGGCCCGTGACGGCGGCGAGATCCTGCTGGCCGAGGGCGCCGGTACCGTCACCGAGGTCAGCGGCGACCACATCACCGTGGAGTACGACGCCAACGGCAGCGCCCCGAGGCGCCGGGTCCACCGCCTGAGCAAGTTCCGCCGGTCCAACCAGGACACGTGCATCAACCAGCACGGACGGGTGGCCGAGGGTGAGCGGGTGGCGGCCGGCGAGGTGCTGGCCGACGGCTCCTCCACCGAGAACGGCGAGCTGGCCCTGGGCAAGAACCTCCTGGTCGCCTTCATGCCGTGGGAGGGCTACAACTTCGAGGACGCCATCATCCTGTCCGAGCGCCTGGTGCGCGACGACGTCCTCACCTCGATCCACATCCACAGCCACGAGATCGACGCCCGCGACACCAAGCTCGGCCCCGAGGAGATCACCCGGGACATCCCCAACCTCTCCGACGACATTCTCGCCGACCTCGACGACCGGGGGATCATCCGGGTTGGGGCCGAAGTCGACCCCGGCGACGTGCTGGTGGGCAAGGTCACCCCCAAGGGGGAGACCGAGCTCACTCCCGAGGAGCGGCTGCTGCGGGCCATCTTCGGCGAGAAGGCCCGCGAGGTGCGCGACACCAGCCTCAAGGTGCCGCACGGCGAGTCGGGCAAGGTCATCGACGTCAAGGTCTTCAGCCGGGACGAGGCCCACGAGCTGCCCCCCGGGGTCAACCAGCTGGTGCGGGTCTACGTGGCCCAGAAGCGCAAGATCTCCGTGGGCGACAAGCTGGCCGGCCGCCACGGCAACAAGGGGGTGATCAGCCGCATCCTGCCCGTCGAGGACATGCCCTTCCTGGCCGACGGCACTCCCGTCGACGTCATCCTCAACCCCCTCGGCGTCCCGTCGCGCATGAACGTCGGCCAGGTGCTGGAGGCCCATCTGGGCTACGCCGCCCGCTGGGGGTGGGACCTCTCGGGCGACGGCAAGGTGGACGTGGGAGACGAGCCCGTACGCGGCACCGAGACCAAGACCCGCCCCTCGACGGCGCCGTCCACCCTGGTGGCCACGCCCGTCTTCGACGGTGCCCACTGGGACGAGACCGACGCCACGGGCAAGCATCCCACCATCCAGGACATCTTCGGCGCCCTGCACCCCGAGGCCGTCGACCCCTCCTACGGCGACGCCGGTCGCATGATCGGCCCCGACGGCAAGACCGTCCTCTACAACGGGCGCACCGGCGAGCCCTACGACAACCCGATCACCGTGGGCTACGTCTACATCCTCAAGCTGGCCCACCTGGTCGACGACAAGATCCACGCCCGCTCCACCGGTCCGTACTCGATGATCACCCAGCAGCCCCTCGGCGGGAAGGCCCAGTTCGGTGGCCAGCGCTTCGGGGAGATGGAGGTGTGGGCCCTCGAGGCCTACGGCTCGGCCTACTGCCTCCAGGAGCTGTTGACCATCAAGTCCGACGACGTGCTCGGCCGGGTCAAGGTCTACGAGGCCATCGTCAAGGGCGAGAACATCCCCGAGCCGGGCATCCCCGAGAGCTTCAAGGTCCTCATCAAGGAGATGCAGGCCCTGTGCCTCAACGTCGAGGTGCTCGACGACGCCGGGGCCGAGATCGAGATGCGGGAGCTGGACGAGGACGTGTTCCGCACGGCCGAGGAGCTGGGCATCGACCTGTCCCGCCCCGAGCGGGGGTCCGACGAGGAAGACGAACGCCGCCGGGAGCGGGTCTGAGTGCGAGCTGATCTGACGCGGATGCTGGGAGCGACCGGCCGTCGAGCGAGAGCGAGCTCGGCCGGTCGCATGAGCACATTGAGCGCCGAAGGCGCTTCCCTGGATGGACGAGGCGGCCGGTGGCGGGGACCGGAAGCAAAAGGAGGCACAGGTGCTTGATGTCAACGACTTCGACCAGCTCCGGATCGGCCTGGCCACGGCCGAGTCGATCCGCACGTGGTCCAACGGCGAGGTCAAGAAGCCCGAGACCATCAACTACCGCACCCTCAAGCCGGAGAAGGACGGCCTGTTCTGCGAGAAGATCTTCGGTCCCACCAAGGACTGGGAGTGCTACTGCGGCAAGTACAAGCGGGTGCGCTTCAAGGGCATCATCTGCGAGCGCTGCGGCGTCGAGGTGACCCGGTCGAAGGTCCGTCGCGAGCGCATGGGCCACATCGAGCTGGCCGCCCCCGTCGTGCACATCTGGTACCTGCGGGGCACCCGGTCGTGGCTGGCCTATCTCCTGGCCGGCATCGAGGCCCGGGAGGAGCTCAAGGCCAAGCAGCTGGAGAAGGTCATCTACTTCGCCGCCAACCTGGTCACCTGGGTCGACGAGGACAAGCGCCACGAGGAGCTGCCCAACCTCGAGGCCGAGCTGGCCGAGGAGCTCGAGGAGGTGGCCAAGCAGCGCGAGCTGGAGATCGACCGCAAGTACAAGGCCCTCGAGGAGGAGCTGGCCGCCCTGGAGGCGGAGGGCGCCAAGGACGCCGACATCCGGGCTCGCCAGAAGCTGGCCGAGCGCGACATCGCCAACGTGCGGGAGCGGGCCGACGACGAGCTCGATCTGGTGCAGCGGGCCTTCGACGAGTTCAAGGCCCTGCACGGGCGCAAGATCATCGAGGACGAGATGCTCTGGCGCGAGCTCAAGGACCGCTACGGCGCCTTCTTCGAGGGCGGTATGGGGGCCGAGGTCCTGGCCCAGCTCATCGAGCGCATCGACTTCGACGAGGAGGAGATCAAGCTCCGGGCAGCCATCGATCCCACTGAGGGGCAGCGCCCGCTGTCGGCCCAGCGCAAGCAGAAGGCCATCAAGCGCCTGAAGATCGTCAGCGCCTTCAACCGCCGGGACGAGCACGGCCGGCGGGTGAACAACCCCCGGGCCATGATCCTCGACGTGGTGCCGGTCATCCCGCCCGACCTGCGCCCCATGGTCCAGCTCGACGGCGGCCGCTTCGCCACCTCCGATCTCAACGACTTGTACCGCCGGGTCATCAACCGCAACAACCGGCTCAAGCGCCTGCTCGATCTCGGTGCTCCCGAGATCATCGTCAACAACGAGAAGCGCATGCTCCAGGAGGCGGTCGACGCCCTCTTCGACAACGGCCGCCGGGGCCGCCCGGTCACCGGGCCGGGCAACCGCCCGCTCAAGTCCCTCTCCGACATGCTCAAGGGCAAGCAGGGGCGCTTCCGCCAGAACCTGCTGGGCAAGCGGGTCGACTACTCCGGTCGCTCGGTGATCGTGGTCGGCCCCACGCTGCAGCTACACCAGTGCGGGCTCCCCAAGCTCATGGCCCTCGAGCTGTTCAAGCCCTTCGTCATGAAGCGCCTGGTCGACACCGAGCTGGCTCAGAACATCAAGTCGGCCAAGCGCATGGTCGAGCGCCGCCGCCCTCAAGTCTGGGACGTGCTGGCCGAGGTCATCAAGGAGCACCCGGTGCTGCTCAACCGGGCGCCGACCCTGCACCGCCTGGGCATCCAGGCCTTCGAGCCGGTGCTGGTGGAGGGCAAGGCCATCCAGATCCACCCGCTGGTCTGCACCGCCTTCAACGCCGACTTCGACGGGGACCAGATGGCCGTGCACCTGCCCCTGTCGGCCGAGGCCCAGGCCGAGGCCCGGGTCCTCATGCTGTCGGCCAACAACATCCTCTCGCCGGCCAACGGCCGCCCCATCATCACGCCGACCAAGGACATGGTGCTGGGGTCGTACTACCTGACGCTGTGCACACCCACCGAGGCCGACCAGCGCCGGGTCTTCCGCCACCTCCACGAGGTGGAGCGGGCCTACGAGGCCGGCCAGATCACCCTCCACCAGGAGATCGAGGTCCGCATCCCCGACCTCGTCGATGCCGCCGCCTCCAACGGCACCAGGGTCTACACCCCCACCACGGCCGGGCGCCTGTTCTTCAACCAGGCACTGCCCGAGGGCTTCGGCTACGTCAACGACGTGATCGGCAAGCGCACCACCAACATCGGTGCCATCATCCAGCAGCTGTCGGACAACTACTCCAAGGCCGTGGTCGCCCGCTGCGCCGACCAGATCAAGAACACCGCCTTCCGCTACGCCACCCAGTCCGGGCTCACCTTCTCCATCGACGACGTGCGCACGCCCGCCGGCAAGCGCACCATCCTCGACCGCTACGAGTCCGAAGCCGACAAGGTCGAGACCCAGTTCAAGCGGGGGATCATCACCGACGGCGAGCGCCGCCAGAAGGAGGTGGAGATCTGGACCAACGCCACCGCCGAGGTGGAGGGCGCCATGCGCGAGGGCATGGAGGCCGACGTGTTCAACCCCATCGAGATGATGGTGACCTCCGGCGCCCGGGGCAACGTGCTCCAGATCCGCCAGATCGCCGGCATGCGGGGACTGGTCACCAACCCCCGGGGCGACTTCATCCCCCGGCCCATCAAGTCGAACTTCCGCGAGGGCCTGACGATGCTCGAATACTTCATCGCCACCCCCGGCGCCCGCAAGGGCCTCGTCGACACCGCTCTGCGCACGGCCGACTCCGGGTACCTCACCCGCCGTCTGGTGGACGTGGCCCAGGAGCTCATCGTGCGCATGGACGACTGCGGCTCGGCCCGGGGGGTGTGGATCGACGGCATCGTGCCCGACGCCGCCGGCACCCGCAGCTACCTCGAGACCCGCCTCGAGGGCCGGGTCCTGGTCGACGACGTCACCCTGTCCGGCGGCCGGACGCTCGCCGCCGGCACCATGGTCGGCCCCGAAGACATGGCCGCTCTGCGCGACGACCCCTCGCTCGACCGGGTGCGGGCCCGGTCGGTGCTCACCTGCGACGCTCCCCAGGGCATCTGCGCCGCCTGCTACGGCCGCTCGCTGGCCACCGGCAACAACATCGAGCTGGGGGAGGCGGTGGGCGTCATCGCCGCCCAGTCCATCGGTGAGCCGGGGACCCAGCTCACCATGCGGACCTTCCACACCGGGGGCGTGTCCTCGGGCACGGGCGACATCGCCGGCGGCCTGCCCCGGGTCGTCGAGCTCTTCGAGGCCCGCAGCCCCAAGGGCAAGGCCACCCTGGCCCGGGTCTCGGGCGTGGTGCGCGTCGGCGACGACGAGGGCCGGGGCCGCACCGTCACCGTGGTCAGCGACGACGGCACCGAGGACGCCTACCTCGTGCCCAGCCCCAGCCGCCTGGAGGTCACCGACGGCGCCGAGCTCAACGCCGGCGACCCCATCGTCGAGGGCCCGCGCGATCCCAAGGAGCTGCTCGACATCAAGGGCGTGCGGGAGACCCAGACCTACCTGGTCGACCAGGTGCAGCGGGTCTACCGTGACCAGGGCGTGTCGATCCACGACAAGCACATCGAGCTCATCGTGCGCCAGATGACCCGCCGGGTGGCCGTCCAGGAGCCGGGCGACTCGCCCTTCCTGCCCGGCGAGCGCGTCGACTCGCGGGTCTACGCCGAGACCAACCGGGAGCTGCTCCAGGCCGGCAAGGTCCCGGCCGAGGGCCGCCCGGAGCTGATGGGCATCACCAAGGCGTCGCTGGCCACCGACTCGTGGCTGTCGGCGGCGTCGTTCCAGGAGACCACCCGGGTCCTCACCGAGGCGGCCATCGAGTCCCGCTCGGACTCTCTGGTCGGGCTCAAGGAGAACATCATCATCGGCAAGCTCATCCCCGCCGGGACGGGCATGGACCGCTACCGGGCGTTCGAGACGGTGGCGCCGGACTACGAGCCCATGCAGTTCTGGACCTCCGAGGACGAGACCGCGGGCGACGACCTGGCCTCGTGGCTGGCCACCCAGGGCGACGGTGCCTACGGCGGTGGCGGTGACGGTGAGGCCGGCGACGGCCAGGCCCCACCGGCCGAGGTGGCCCCGGTCGTCGACCTCCCCCGCGAAGGTTCGGGGTCCTAGCCCCCGGCTGGCCCCTCCCCGCTTCTGGTGGTCCCGAGGGGCCGGCGATGGCATTTTCTGACCACCAGATCGAGGGGGCCGGGCCGGGCCGGCGGCGGCGTGTCCTTACCACCAGATAGTCCGGAGCCCGGGCGGGGAAGGAAGGGTCCACCATGACGCTCCCCCCCTTCCCCCCCGGGG
>Ga0247704_1000340_pt1 | contig 13321 bp, 14 predicted proteins | sample 41W_NmetaG_FD_189042 | JGI IMG/M metagenome (GOLD analysis project Ga0247704, IMG submission 189042) | Soil microbial communities from hillslope of Landscape Evolution Observatory, University of Arizona, Oracle, AZ, United States - 4-1-W_N | ecosystem: Engineered > Artificial ecosystem >...
GCTTTCGTTTTCGCCCGCAAGGCTGAGAGCTCCTTGCGGAGCTTGGACAGCTCGGCGTAGAGCTCCGCCACCAGAGCCAGAAGCTCCGGCGCATCGAGCTGGGCGTCCCGCGCATGACTCGCCCACTGCAGCTTCCGGCGGAGGAGGCGACGAGCCTCATCCCGCTCCGCAACGAACCGCTGTGCTGCTGCACTCTCTCGGACTGCCCGCCGCTCAGCCGTCTCAGCGCGCTTCTCTGCAGCTGCCGCCTTCCGCCGCCATCGCTCGGCTTCCTGAAGTGCTGCGTCGGCCACCGCCCGCTGGGCGACCAGCTGCCGGCGGGCATCCTGAGCGGCCCGGCGCTGCACGAGCGGCTCAGCCAGCTCGGCCGCCTTTCGGGCGCGGTACGCCCGCTTCCGGTCCGCCTCGCTCGCCCATTGTCGCGGCCGCCCGACCTGTTTGACCTGCTCAGACACGTGTTGCAGAATAGTCGGACGCGACGAAAGTGGCGGTTCCAGCGCAGGTGGCGTAGCTACCTGCAAGTCTGTACTGGAACTTCTTGTCAAGTGGCAACCGACTCGCTTCTCCACCGACATGAAGGCGCGGCGAGCCGAAGGCTCGGCGCATGGGTTTGACTGGCAGGCGTGAGGCCGTCGGCGACGGAGCGGCTGCTACGCGTTCCTCGTGCTCGCCGGCGGTGCGCGTGTACCGGGGTCTTCCTGACGCGTCGGCGCGGAGAGGTGGATCGGCGAGCCGCCACTCTGTGCTTCGCGGGTCGGAACCGCAGGTCGTGCATGCGCAGGCTGTTGCCCCTCACTGTGATCGCGTCCCTTCACATGGGAGCGCAAAGACTTGCCGGGGATCGGTCCTGCTGCGGCGGTGCGCCGACGCGTCAGGGAGGCCTCGGTCACCGCGTCGTCACCGTCGACGGGCGACCAGGGAAGAGCACCATGTCGCTCAGGACGTCATCTCCGCCCACACGAACCCGGACAGCTCTCGGGCGACGGCGGCCACGACGACGTTGCGGGATTCTTTGCGCACGGCCAGCTGGCGGAACCGGCGACTGAGGCGCTGCTGGGCCTTCCAGGCCCGCGCCACGGTCTCGGGGTCGAGGCCCTCGTGGCGCTTGGCGATGTGGGCGGTGACCTTGGGGGCGTGCTGGTAGGCCCAGGCCGACTCGATCAGCTGGCGGCGGACCTGGACATTGCCGGACTTGGTCAGGTGGCCGCGTAGTGTCCGGTTGCCCGAGTGAGTACTCCTCGGCACCAGCCCGCAGAACGCCATGTGCCGGTGGGCCGACTCGAATCGCCGCCAGTCGCACACCTCGGCGACGAGAACCAGGGCGCCGATGCGGTCGATGCCCCGATAGGCGGCGAGACGACGGGCCCGGTCGTGGAACAGGCTGTGGTCGAACCAGCCCCGCAGCTCGGCCTCGATGGCCTCGACATCGGCGTCGCGTACCTCGACGGTGGCCAGGTAACGGCGGAAGGTGGCATCGGCGGCCGGGTCGTCGAAGCGCTGGGCGCGCAGCCAGATGCCGTGGCGGATCGTCCACGCCGAGCCGTTGCGCCACACCCGGCCGTGGCGCAGCAGCATGCCGCCCAGGCGCTGGCGGGCCCGGCGCCGGTCCTCGATGGCGTCGTCGCGGGCCCGGCACAGGTCACGGACCCCCTCCTCGGCCACGCTCGGGACTCGGATGGGCGTCAGCTCACCCATGCGGTGCAGACGGGCCAGGCGGCGGGCGTCGCGCTTGTCGGTCTTCACCCGGTCGCCGGCGGCCTTGGGGATGAGCGACGGCGCCACCACGTCACAGCGCACGCCCATCGACGACAGGAGCCGGTGCAGCCCATAGCCGGTCGGTCCGGCCTCGTAGCAGGCCTTCAGCCGGCGAGGGTCGCCCAGGCGCTTGAACAGCCGGCGGACCGACTCCTCGTCATGGAAGATGCGGTCGAGCTCGGGGACCTCCAGGTCCGGTGGCAGCACGCCGACGGAGATCGAGTCCCGGTGCACGTCCATGCCGATGTGGGTGAACGGATAGGCGGATTGGGAGAAACTGGTGGGCACGGTCGGCTCCTCTCGTCGTGTGGCTCCGGCCCATCGTGGCTGACCCACGTACGGGCGAGCCTGGAGCCGACCGTTCCATTACGCCTGTGGATAATCCGGGATCCCGGATTAGTTACACAATCAGGGACGCGCGCTTATCCGGGACGACGGCGCCGCCACTGTCACTGGGCAGCCTCGTCGTGGTCTGACGGACGCTGTCCGTCCCGGATAATCACGCAGCGCCGGAGGCTTCTTCCGAGGGGATGGACCCCTCGGGAGGGAGCAGGCGATGGAAGAGGCGTTGCACGTCCGCGTCCACGGACCGCTGGCAGGGTCCGCGCGGGAGTTCGCCGGTCACCTGATCGCGTTGGGCTATGCGGACACGTCGGCGGCGCGACATGTGCGCCGCCTGGCCGCGGTGAGCGAGTGGTTGGAGAGGAAGGGCCTCGACGTATCAGCGCTCGACGAGGCCCTCGTCGTCACGATCCTCGACGAAGTCCAGCGGCAGGGCCGCTGGCCCCAGGCCAGGCCGGCATCGTTCCGATTGCTGTTGCGGTTTCTCCGTCAGCGCGGAGTCGCGCCGGCCGCGGCGGCCGCCGAGCCGGCCCCCTTCGACGAGTTGCTGGACGACTACCGGCGTTACCTTGAGGTCGAGCGTTCCTTGGCTCCGTTGTCGTTGCCCGGCTATCTGGGATCGGCGGCTTGGTTCCTGACCGAGCGCTGCGGCGCCGAGCCCAATCGCGTCCGGGCGTTGTCGGCAGCGGACGTCGGGGCCTTCGTGCTGGGAGTGGCCGCGACGCGCAGCCCCTCGTCGGTGAACACGGTCGTCGTCGGCGTGCGGTCGCTGCTGCGATGGCTGTACGCCATCGGTCTGATCGACACCCCGCTGGGCCAGGCCACGCCCTGGCTGGCCGGCGGCGCCAAGGCCACCCTGCCCCGCACCCTCGCCCAAGGCCAGGCCGCCGTCCTGCTGGCGACCTGCGACGGCGAGACCCTGGGCGGCGCCCGCAACCTGCCCGTGCTCAGCGTGCTCGTGCGCCTTGGGCTGCGGGCCGGCGAGGTGGCCGGGCTCGCCCTCGACGACATCGACTGGCGCAAGGGCGAGATCGACGTGTCTGGCAAGGGCGGCTGGCGCGACCCGCTGCCCCTGCCCGTCGACGTCGGTGACGCCCTCGTCGCCTACCTGCGCCGGCGGGGTCGTCGGGAGCATCAGCGCAACCTGTTCCTCCAGGGTCGGGCGCCGCACGGCCCCATGACCATGAGCAGCGTCCGGGCCGTGATGCGCCAGGCATGCGAGCGGGCCGGAATCGCCGACACCGGCACCCACCGTCTGCGCCATGGAGCGGCGGCCGACCTGCTGCGCCACGGAGCGCCACTGGCCGAGATCGGCCAGGTCCTGCGCCACCACGACCTCGCCACCACCGCCCACTACGCCAAGGTCGACTTCGCCACGCTGGCGACGCTGGCCCGCCCCTGGCCCGGGAGCGGGCGGTGAGCGCCCTGGGCTCGGCCCTGGCCGACTACCTGGCCCTGCGCCGTGCACTGGGCTACAAGCTTGAGGAGGCAGCGCGCGTCTTGCCCCGCTTCGTGGCTCACCTCGACGCCGCCGGCACCGAGACGGTGACGATCGCCGACGCACTGGCGTGGGCGGGTTTGGTCAGCACCGCCGGCGTCGGCCGGCGCCTGCAGGCCGTCCGCTGCTTCGCCCGCTACCTCCAGGCCCTGGACCCGGCCCATGAGGTGCCGCCGCCGGGCCTCGTCCCCATCGCCAAGCACCGGGCCGTCCCCCACCTCTACTCCGCCGCCGATGTGGCTTCTCTGATGGCGGCGGCCCGGGCGCTGACCCCGCCGGTGCGGGCGCTGACGACCGAGGCTGTGGTCGGCCTGCTGGCGGTGACCGGCATGCGCATCGGCGAGGCCCTCGCCCTCGACGAGGCCGACGTGGACTGGGCCACCGGGGTGATCACGGTCGGCGCCTCGAAGCTCTCCCGGGGCCGCCACGTCCCGGTGGCTCCCTCGACGCTGGTCGCGTTGGAGGACTACCGCCACGCCCGGCCACGTCCGGTCTTGGGTGCGCCGCTGTTCGTCCACACCCGGGGCGGACGGCTCGGTTACTCGAGCTTCGCCCTTGCCTTCGCCGGCGTGCTCGACTCCTGCGCGCTCGCGTCGGGCCCTTCACGTCCCCGCGTCCACGACCTCCGACACAGCTTCGCGGTGGCGACGGTGTTGGGCTGGTATCGCGCCGGGGCCGACGTCCACGCCCTGCTGCCCCGGTTGTCGGCCTACCTCGGCCACACCGGTCCGGCGTCCACCTACTGGTATCTCAGCGCCGCCCCCGAGCTGATGGCCATCGTCGCCGAGCGGCTGGAGCCGACGAACGGCGGTGGCCGGTGACCCTGCTCGCCCCTGTCCTGCAGGCGTTCTTCACCGAGCGCCTGCTGCGCCAGCTCCACGCCAGTCCCCACACCGTGCGCGGCTACTGCGACAGCTTCCGGCTGCTGTTGCGCTTCGCCGAGGGGCGCACCGGGAAGGCCCCGAGCCGCCTCGACCTGGCCGACCTCGACGCCGCACTCATCTCCGCCTTCCTCGACCACCTCGAACACGAGCGCCACAACAGCGCCCGGACCCGCAACACCCGCATGGCCGCCATCCGTTCGTTCTTCGGTTACGCGTCCTACCGGGAGCCGGCCGACGCCGCCGTGATCCAGCGGGTGCTGGCCATCCCCGACAAGCGGGCCCGGAAGGGGGTGGTCTCCTACCTGAGCACCGCAGAGGTCGGCGCCCTCCTGGCGGCGCCCGATCGCGCCACCTGGATCGGCCGGCGCGACCACGCCCTGCTGGCCACGGTGCTGCAGACGGGGATGCGGGTGTCGGAGGTGACGGCGCTGCGCCGGCGCGACGTCGTGCTCGGAACCGGCGCCCACGTCCGCTGCCACGGCAAGGGCCGCAAGGAGCGCTGCACGCCGCTGACCCGCCACACCGTCGAGGTGCTGGCGGCGTGGCTGGCCGAACGAGGTGGCGGTGACGACGACGCCGTGTTCCCCACCCGACGGGGCAATGCCCTCAGCCCCGACTCTGTCGGCGATCTGGTCGACCGCCACGTCGCCGTCGCATCGCAGCATCCCGGCTGGACGGCCAAGCGCGTCACGCCCCGCACGCTGCGGCACACGACGGCGATGACGCTGCTGGCCGCCGGCGTCGAGACGTCGGTCATCGCCCTCTGGCTCGGCCACGAGCACATTCGGACGACGCAGATTAACCTCCACGGAGACCTGACCGAAGCAGCGGGCTCTCGATCGGACCGCTCCGCCGGGCACGCCGCCCGGGCGCTACCGAGCCCCGGACCCCCTCATCGCCTTCCCGGAGTCGCTGTGATTATCCGGGGCCGCCGGCACGATCAGCCCTCGGCCACAGGCCTTCCAGGACCGCGTCCCGGATAAGCGCGCGTCCCTGATTGTGTAACCCTATGGAGGCTTGCTCCGTCAAGACTTGTAGCCCTGAGCTCCTTGATCGCCGCGAGGTAGGCGTCCTTGTGCCGGCGGGCATGCACCGCCCGCTCGGCCAGCACCGCTCGGATCAGGCGGGCCTCGGAGGCCACGTTGGCGGCCAGATCCTCGGAGGGCACAGCCGGGTCATCGCCGTAACGCTCTAGTGCCGCTTGCGCAACCGTCCCGCCAAGCGCCGGCCCGCTTTCCCGCTGCTTCGTGGACTGGATGGTGGCGCCGGCGGGAGCGCCGAGCTGGCCGAAGCCTTTTCTCGCCCGGACCACCGCCAGTCACAACCTCAAGCCGGCACGCTCAACATCCACGCCAATCGGGGCACGACGATCCTCCAATGGCGTGCCGAGCTGCCGGCCGACCTTCGCATCAGCCGCACCAATTCCGGCACCACGCTAGCAACGACCCCTTCAACGAATTTGCGTTCTACGCCTTGAATTGGTGCCCAGCCCTGCCCCGAGCGGTCGGTCCGTCGCCGGTGCCCGGGTCTTCTGCGAGCAGTTCTTCAGCGACTACAACCGCGAGCACCGCAACTCCGGCATCGGCCTTCACACGCCCGTATCGGTTGACCGCGGCACGGCAATCGAGATCCGAGCCCAGCGCGTCGTGACCCTCAACGTCGCCCACGCCGCCAGTGCCGGTTCCGCCACCGCCGCCCATCACCGCCGAAGCTGCCGACAGCGGCGTGGATCAAACAAGCCGACGATGGAGAGTGACGCACAGAAGAACGGCTGACGAGTCGTCTCAAATCCCTCGATAGGTTCCGTAACCGCAGCTACCTCAGCCGGGGTCCGGTGCTTGCTCCAAGTCGAGGAGCTCTATTCGTGTCATGGGGGCCCCGGTCGTGGGGCTGGTCCGCATGTCGATCACGAGTGTCGCTGACACTTGAAGAAAGAGTAGCTGCTTCACCCGGTCGAGCATCTCGTCGTTCAGAACGGCCGCCAGATACTCGTCTTCCGGGGTTGTGACCCGAACGCGGGGAGGATCGTCTTGAGCCATCTGAAGATGTCCCACGATTGAGACAACCTCCCGACCGGTTTCTCCTGCCAATGCGACAGCTAGTTGGCGAGCTTGCTCAGCGCTGAGGCGAACGAGCCGCTCCGCGCCGTCGGCGGTACGCAGACGTATGTCGGTCCGACCTCGCGCACTGGCCAGGGTTGAGGCGAGCTTGATCATTCCCCGCACGGTTGGCTCATCGGCACTGCTGGTCCACGTTCGAATCACGTCGACAACACGGTGATCCTGTGCCGCCGCAAACAAGTCGACGATCGAGACCAGGGCAGCATCCGCTGCGGGTATGTCTGCAAGCTCAAGCTGCGTGGGTGGCACGTTGAAGTACGCTCGGAAGGATCCCGGTGCAGTGGCGCCAAGAAGCAGAGCTGAGTCTTTATGCGAGAGCGCCGCTCCCGGAGCCAGCAGTGATCGGCGAGTCGAACGAAACACTGCCTGCAGCTGCTCAAGCACTCGCTGGAAGAAGGGAACGGTCACTGTGTGGTCCTGCACCGGAGCCCCTTCCAGCGACAGCTCAAGCTGCGAGGAGCGTGCGAGATTGAGTTCCCGCTCAAGAGCGACTATTTCTCGTTCGTTCTCTGCGTGCATCAACCGCACCCAACGGTCATCGCTCCTCCGGTCGACGTAGGTAGATCGGTACGCTCGCGCTGTGTCCAGCTCATGCCTTATGTCACTGATTGGCCTGATGGGCCTCATCGCCGCACCTCGATGTAGCCAACCGGCACCGGGTCGTCATCGAGTGGCGAATATGTAGCGCGGGGCCGCCACTTCGATTCGACGACTGTAGCGGTTTCGGCTGATTCAGGGTCGTCTAACGAGAATACGTATACCCAGCCGGCATCCACGGAATAAAGCGGGATGGCCGCCTGGAGAGCGTGCATCAGGAGTCCGTGGCGGTGCTCAGGAAGGCTGATGAGTTCGGACACTGGCAGGAATACGAGTGCCGTCAAGGTCTCCTGATCACCGAAGCGCGGTAACTGCGTCGCACTGACGAAAGGTCCCCAGATCCACCAGTAGCTGCTCGGGCATGCGTCCCAAACGACATTCGCCAGATTGGCCCATCCGTCCATCAGGCGTTCCCGCCACGGGGGCGAACCGAGATCGTCGACGAAGCGGGTTCGCATCTCTGCTTGCTCAGAACGGTAGGGGCTGCCGTCAGCCGTGGGCGGGAGCACGCCACGCCCGTCGAAGCTTGGTAGACCCACCGTCGCATCACCATACCGAACATACGTTTGGGGTGAGACAGAGTTCAGGTCCGTCGTCACCATGCGCCTGGCGTTCCTGTGCGCACTCATATCACCAGTGCGCCTGGAGAACGCGAGAACGCTACTCGGACCTGGCGGCAGGTTCTGCTCGGGGACGATCCGGATGTTGTCAGAGACCTTAGAGTACTATAGGTTGTATCGTAATAGCCTTCCAACTCGGCTCCTACCCGTCGGCGCCAAGCCCAGGGACTAGTTGGAATCAGCGAAGGCCGCCTCACCGTTGAGACGACGGTCCCACGCGAAACCTGCCGAACCACGCAAGTAGGAGGGGTACATGACCAGGGTGAGCGGATCCACGACCGAAACGTCGGATGGGATCGCCAGTCATGGGCCTCGATTGTGGGTTACGTGCTGCCTTGAGCCCAAAACCGGACCCGTCAACGCCCCTCCCCAGCCGGCTCCTGTCGTAAGCTCGGCCGAGTCGCAGCTCGATCGTCGTGCGATGAGGGATCATTCCCTGGTGCCCTTGAACAGTGCGACATCGGCGGAGTCCTCGCCGATCAGGCCGCCAGTCTCCCGCTGTCCGCTGGCTACTCAGCGTCGGCCCGCGGCACGCCCGCGTCATCTGAGCAGACGAGCAGGAACGGCCGGGGGCAGGATGCCTCTGATGGCTCTAGTCTACGCGCATGGCTGCTGGGAAAGAGCAGTACTGCAGTGTGTCGATCACTATGAGGCCTTCCAGATAGTGGTCATGGTTACATGACGGCAACAGTCGTTCGTGGCACCAATACCAAACCGGCAGCTAGCGAGTCACTCGTCGAAGTGTTTGCGTCCGACAGCAGCCTGGACGGTCAGTTGTTTGTTGGGTATCCAATCATTGGATCGGCCGAAGGCCGGTATCCGATTGACGCCGTGCTTGTGTCGCCTCAAATGGGAATTGTGGTGTTCGATTTAGTCGAGTCTCCCGCTCGGCTAGATGGTTATCAGGACCGTCAGGACGACGCTGCTACCAAGCTCGTCTCAAAGTTACTGACGCATCGGGAACTGGTTCAGCGAAGAACTCTTCGCATACCGGTACAGTCATTATCGTATGTCCCTGGCGCAGCTGACCGCGTCGTGTCTAACGGGAATGATTACCCGATTGCCAACGCTAACACCATTCGCAGGGAACTAGCGCAGTTCAGCTGGGCATATGACGACGCTATCTATCACCGCGCACTTTCGGCGATCCAGAGCATTTCTACAATTCGGCGATCGCGCAGCACTAGATCGGCTGCTCGCGCAGATTCTCGCGGATCGAAGTTGAAGCGTCTCGAGGACTCGATAGCGACCTTAGACAATCTACAAAGTAAAGCCGTCATCGAGACGATCGACGGTGTCCAGCGAATAAGAGGCCTAGCGGGATCGGGTAAGACAATCGTCTTGGCCCTCAAAGCCGCTTACCTGCACGCACAGCATCCCGATTGGCGCATTGCCGTAACCTTCAACACTCGTTCGCTCAAGGCCCATTTTACACGGCTCATAAACAACTTCTCTGTGGAACAGACGGGTGAGGAGCCCGACTGGGAGTTGTTGCGCGTGCTGAGCGCATGGGGCGCCCCTGGGGGACCAGATCGCGGCGGGCTCTACTATGACTTTTGCTTGGCGAACAGTGTTGAGTATCTCGACTTCAGGCGCGCAAGTGATCGGTACGGTCGTGATGAGGCGTTCGCCGAAGCCTGCAGTGCGGCGCTTGGGAGTACGTCAAATCCACGCCCAATATACGACGCAGTACTGGTCGATGAAGCGCAAGACCTTCCGGCCCAGTTCCTCCGTCTCTGTTACGAGAGTCTCGACGAGCCTAGGCGTCTGGTCTATGCATACGACGAGCTTCAGAACCTTTCTGGCACTGGTGTGGCTCCAGCGGATGACATATTCGGTCGTGACTCCAGTGGGAGACCCCGTGTAACGTTCGATGATTCCACCGCAACGACCGTTGGCGCGCGACGAGATATCATCCTGGAAAAATGCTACCGCAACTCTCGCCCCGTTCTCGTAACGGCGCATAGCCTTGGATTTGGCGTATATCGTGATAGGCCTTCGCCGGACAAGCCGGGCATAGTCCAGATGTTCGATCAGCCGCAACTCTGGACCGATATTGGCTACGAGGTAAAGTCGGGAAGCCTGACGCCGGGCTCGCGCGTTACTCTCACTCGGTCCGCTGAGACCAGTCCGGAGTTCCTTGAGACTCACTCGCCTGTCGATGATCTTGTTCAGTTCGAGGTATTCGACGAAGACACTGACCAGGCTCTGTGGATCGCAGATCAGATCAAGGAGAACCTCGAGACCGATGAGCTGTCGTATGAGGACATCATTGTAATCAATACGAACCCCGTTACGACTCGAAAGAAGCTAGGTCCCGTTCGCCAGGCGCTTCACGACCTCGGAATCATGACTCATCTCGCTGGAGTCGACACAGCGGCCGATGTCTTTTTCCGCGCAGGCCAGAACTCAATCACGTGCACCGGCGTTTACCGAGCAAAAGGTAACGAGGCAGGCATGGTGTACATAGTTAACGCGCAAGAATGTCATTCTAGTTACGCGAACCTCGCGACCGTCCGCAACCGGCTGTTCACCGCCATTACGAGAAGCAAAGCTTGGGTGCGCGTGGTCGGTGTTGGCGATCCGATGAGTGCACTGCAGGAGGAATACAATGCTCTCAGGGCGGCAGACTTTGAGTTGCGGTTCCGGTATCCTACGGCGGCAGAACTGAAGCAGATACAGATCGTCCACCGCGATATGTCAGCCAGCGCTCTAAAGCGCTTGCAGGGGCAAAAGGAATCTCTGTCGGAACTGGTCTCGGAACTGGAGGCGGGAAACATCTATCCAGAAGACTTGGACGATGAGCTACTAGAGCGGTTGAAGGCGCTGCTCCGTCCCGACAGCTAGTAGTGATTCCGCCGACGGCAAGTCTGATGCTAAAAGAGATCAATGCTGTAACGAACTATCTGGTGATTGAGGGTTTCGCGGACGACCAGAACTATCCCTTCGCCAATGAGGGTTCGGGTACGACATTGATCCGGTTCCCGAGCCAATTGGAATTCTCCTCCTTTCTTAAGGAGGAGCCGTACCGGAATGTTTACCTCTCTCAACTGGAGGCCCGGGCCTTCAACATTCGTATGCTCGATGGCGCGTTGATTCAAATGCTATACGAGTTCGACAATAATACAGACTCTCTCGTAAGGTCCCGTCTCGCCTTCTTGCCGGCTCCAGACCTGCTACATTTTCAGGATAATCCGGACCTGTACGAGGATGAGCTCCTTTATGCCGACGTAATCGACCAGCGAGTCGTTACGGTACCATTTCGATTCGACTTCGATGATCGGCCGAATATTCCGGTGCCAGTAAGCCATCCTGTGGCGCATCTAACCCTGGGTCAGTACAGCGGCTGTCGGATTCCCGCTACTTCAGCTCCAACTCCATATCTCTTTATGCTATTCGTTCTTAGGAGCTTCTACAACACGGCCTTTAGTAACATAGCTGCCGACTTGCCGACTCAAGCCCACAGGTTTCCAGCATGTATACACGCCGATGAACGGCGCGTGATCCATGTCGGTGTTCCACTGTCCTGAGGTTCCAAGGTGTGCTGGGGATGGGCTTTCGCCTTATAGGCCAAAGCGTTGCATTGCATGGTGTTGTTTGCCGGGAGCGAGGCTCCCGACGAGCTGGTCGAGCTGGCCGACACCGTCACCGAGATACGCAGGGTCAACCACGTCATTGCATGGCGTTCAAGTCGTCATACGCAACCTATGCCGGAGTTTCATGGTGTTGACGTACTGGGCTTCCGTAGTGTCCCTTGACTTTACCGAAGTCGTGGCTTTGCGAGCCAAGAGCCCCACGCTTCAACGCGTAGAGCCAAGAGAATGTGAGCCGCACTTCGACCACTCTGGCGCCTGGACTTGCGCCGACCTGCCCGCAGCCCGTTAAGGGGACCCGTAGACCGCACCAGTGACCGGCGCCGTGCGGTCTTGCCGTGTAGTCGTCAGCGGGTGGGTGCGTCGACAGTCGACGTAGCCAACGCAGGCGAGCGCTGGCGTCCCGGACACGTCCCTTGACGTAGGTGGCATCGGCGAAGACGTAGGGGAAGGCGACATGGTCGAGGGGCCGGTTACGGAAGGCCTCCAGGTCCCGGTCCAGCTCGGCGCAGATGCGGCTGACCTCGCTCTTGGAGATGCCACTGGCCACACCCAGGGCCTTGACCAGGTCGTCGACCTTGCGGGTCGACACCCCCGTGCACCCACGCCTCCATGACCACGGCGTAGAGCCCGGTCGATGCGCCGCCGCCGCTCCAGCAGGCTGGGGAAGAACGAGCCCTCCCGCAGCTTGGGGATGCCCAGCTCGACATCACCGGCGGGCCAGCGCGATCGGACTAGTACGCCGGGATGTTTTCCCTTCTATGTCATGGTTGGATGATCGCAGCCTCGGCTGCGTTCGCGATGTCAAAGTTCGACGGCGGGTGCTCCAGAGGTCAGTCATCCCTCCGTCGGAGAGGAGGAACTCACGCCCTGCAGAGCGGCCGGAACGTCGCTCGAACCCCTCCCAGGTATGGTCGCCGTTACATCCAGCGTTACATCCACTGGGCCGGGATGTAACGATTCGGGCGGACTCAGCCGAACGCCAAAACGCTGTGACCTGGACTTATCCGGTCCTAGCCGACCCCAGCGGGGGTCTTGATGGCTTTGCCAAGGTTGGGGTCGCGGGTTCGAATCCCGTCGTCCGCTCCCAAAGTGCAGGTCGAGGCCCTCTCCGGAGGTCCTCTTCTGTTTCCCGAACCGATCGTTACATCCGAATTACATCTCTCGGTACATCGGCTGGCCGTGTGAGATACCATGAAGCGCGATGGCGGGCAGCATGCACCAGAGGTCGTCCGGACTATAGGTACTTCGGTCTATGCCGGCCGCGACCTGATGACCACCTGGCCAAGGACCCGGCAGCTCGGCAGATCGTGGAGCGCGGCGGCTGTAAGTAACGGACGATCTAGCAAGGTCGCGAAACGGTCAGTGGGCAGTTGTAAGGTCATCTGGTAACCAGATAGACTGGCTACTGTGAGTGGAGATGCAACCCGTCCGTGGCTACACGGCTTACTTGAGCTTTGCCTTCTTGGGCTGCTCGCCGAGCAGCGCGACTACGGACTGAGCCTCACCGGCCGCCTGGCCGAGGCCGGGCTCGGAAGCGTTCCTGGCGGCACGCTCTACCCAGCATTGCTCCGTCTCGAGACGACCGGCCTCGTGCGCACGAAGCGCGAGCCGTCCACAAGCGGGCCGCCTCGAAAGTACTTCGAGCTGACCACGGAGGGGCTTCGCGCTCTCGATGACCTCCGGGGCGAATGGCGCGACTTCAGCCAGTCCATCAACGTCGTGCTCGGTGACAGGACGCTGACATGAGTGACTGGTCCGTCAACTTTCGCCATGCACTCAGCGAACGGGGCGTCGATCCGGCGCGCATTGACCAACTGAAAGAGGAGGCCCTAGAGCAGGCCGCAGACCACGGCCTCGACCCCGGACAGGTGTTTGGTCCGGCGACCGCATATGCAGACCAGGTGGCCAG
>Ga0247704_1000343_pt1 | contig 13283 bp, 16 predicted proteins | sample 41W_NmetaG_FD_189042 | JGI IMG/M metagenome (GOLD analysis project Ga0247704, IMG submission 189042) | Soil microbial communities from hillslope of Landscape Evolution Observatory, University of Arizona, Oracle, AZ, United States - 4-1-W_N | ecosystem: Engineered > Artificial ecosystem >...
CGGCGACGGGGACGTGGCCGGCCGGGCCGACCTCGGTGTGGCGGTGGAGGAGAACACCCTCGTCTCCTTCGCCGAGGACGGCGAAGGGGAGCTCTACGCCATCTCCATCGCCGGCACCATCTTGCGCCTCGAGCCCGCCTGAGCCCCGGCCACCGCTCCCGCGGGTGGGGCCGCGGCAGCACTAGGGTCGGCCAGCATGCCCGAGGCCCGCGTCGGCGGTGCACGCCTGCACTACCTCGACGAGGGGACCGGCGACCCGGCTCTGGTCCTGCTCCACGCCTTCCCGCTGCGAGCCGCCATGTGGGCGCCCCAGCTCGACACCCTGGCCCCGCTCACCCGGGTGGTGGCGCCCGACCTGGTGGGCTTCGGAGGCAGCGACGCCCCCGAGGACCCGGCGGCGTACTCGGTGGAGGGCTGGGCCGACCAGGTGGCCGGGCTCTGCGATCACCTCGGCCTCGACCGGGTGGTGGTGGCCGGGCTGTCCATGGGCGGCTACGCCGCCCTCGCCTTCCTGCGCCGCCACCCGCACCGCCTGGCCGGGCTGGCCCTGGCCGACACCCGGCCCGGCGCCGACGCCCCCGAGGTGGCCGAGCGCCGCCGCCGCCAGATCGACCAGATCCGCCGGGACGGCACGCAGGGGGTGATCGAGACGCTCCTGGCCGGCCTCCTCGGCGACCACACCCGCCGGCACCGCCCCGAGGTGGTGGCCACCGCCCGGTCGCTCATGGACAGCGCCCCGGCCGGCCTGGTCGGTGCCCTCGACGCCATGATCCGCCGGCCCGACGCCGGTGCCGACCTGGGCCGGGTGGCCGTGCCCGCCACGGTGGTGGTGGGCGACCAGGACACCCTGTCGCCGATCGAGGTGGCCCGGGGCATGCACGAGCGCACGCCCGGTGCCCACTTGGCGGTGATCCCCGGCGCCGGCCACCTGTCCAGCCTCGAGGCGCCCGGGCCTTTCTCCGCCGCCTTGGCCAACCTGGTGGCCCGATCCCGGCGGCCAGGAGGGCACCACTAGCCTGGTCGGCCGTGCCCCGCCGCCTTTTCCTCGCCGCCCTGGTCCTGGCTTTGGCGGTCGGGGTGGCCTTCGAGGTCACCACCCGTCGCCCTTCCGAGGCCGCCGCCCCCACCGCCGAACGCCTCAGCCGGGCGCCCGAGAACCGGGCGGCCCCACGTGGCGAGTCCGGCGAGGCCCCCGCGTCCGGCGAGGTCGCCACCCCGCCCCCGACGACCGTCCCGGCGCCGCCGGCTTCCGACCGCAACGCCGGCATCGACCTGGCCGCCGTCCCGGTCGCCGCCACCGACCCCGCCGCCCTGGCCGAGCAGATCACGGTGGCCGAGCGTGCCATCCGCGCCCCCTCGCCGGCTGCCCCCGAGCTGGCCTACTTCGGGCACCTCCAGCAGGTGGCCTACCGGGCCCTGGCCGACCGGCCGGAGTGGGACGCCGCCGTCAGCACCGCCCTCCCCGAAGACCTGCGCCCGGTGATGGCCGCCAACGTGGCCGCCGGCCGTGAGCTGTCCCGGCCCCACACCCGGCCCCAGACCAAGCTGCCGGCCTGGCGCATCGTCGACCCCCTTCCCGCCGCCGAGCTGCGGGCCCTCTACGAAAAGGGCGAGGCCACCTTCGGGGTCCCCTGGGAGTACCTGGCGGCGGTCAACCTGACCGAGACCCGCATGGGCCGCATCCGGGGAACCAGCTCGGCCGGGGCCCAGGGACCGATGCAGTTCATCCCCAGCACCTGGGCCCGCTATGGCGAGGGCGACATCAACGACCCCCACGACGCCATCATGGCCGCCGCCCGCTACCTGGCGGCCAACGGGGGCGGCAGCGGCAACCTGGCCAACGCCCTGTTCCGCTACAACCCGGCCCAGTGGTACGTCAACGCCGTGACCGCCTACGCCGAGCAGATGGTGGCCGACGAGCGAGCCTACCTCGGCTACCACACCTGGCAGGTGTACTACGCCACCTCGCTGGGCGACGTGCTGCTGCCCGTGGGCTACGAGGCCACCGAGCGCCGTGAGGTGACCCCCGCCGACCTGGGCCCGGGCTGACCCACCGGCCGGCGCCCCGCCGGCCGTCGCTCCCTCAGTGCACCAGCTTCAGGCCGATCACTGACCCGACGATGCCGACGAGGAAGACGACCTTCATCGGCGACGCGGGCTCACCTCCGGTCACCATCGAGTAGGCGACCGTGAGGGCGGCACCCACGCCCACCCACACCGCATAGGCCGTACCCACGGGAAGTTCACGCATGGCGAACGCCAGACCAGCCATGCTGAGGGACAGGGCGGTGAAGAACACGATGCTCGGTCCCAGGCGGCTGAATCCGTCGGACCGGCCGAGGGCGGTCGCCCATACGGCCTCGAGGACACCGGACAGGACGAGCACGAACCAGGACACGACAACCTCCAACGGCCGTCTTGTCGCACTCCGGGTACGGCTCCCTCGTCCGGGCACCTCGATGGGAGGCGCAGTGGTGGGCAACGGATGGAGGAACCCGGCTATTCCGGCGCCACGCCGTGGGCCCTGCGCACGGCAAGCGGAGGCGTCCTTCCCGCCTGCGGGAGCGCCGGCCCGGAGCGGCGCCGAACCGCACTACTGGTGCTGGTGGTCCAGGTCGTAGCGATAGACGTTCGTATACGTTCGAAAACTAGAAATCGTCGAGCGCCTCGAGCCGGTGAGCGAGGACCATGCGCGGCGGCTCGGAAGCTGCCGAGGGCACGCCTCCAAATTGAACAGGCTGACCTACGAGAACGTCCCCTCGAACCGGCGTTTGGTGCTACCCGCGCCTAGGTGGTGTCGCCGCACGTTCTGGGGGCACCGTGCCGTGCTAGCGCGCCCGGAGCAGATCGATGCCGAGTCCGGTGGGATCCTGGGGGCGGGCGAGAGCGTGGGTGCGGACGGCGAGAGCGTCCGCCTTACGGCGGAAACGCAGCTCCCTTGGCTTGGAGGTCGTCCCCCACCGATTCGGGGATCGTCAACTTCCATCCGTCTCCTTCGAGCTCCTGGCGTGTGACCCGGAGCTCGCCACCGTCTTCGCCTTGGGCGCGGAATCGAAAGATCCACACGTCGCCTTGGTCGATGATCTCCTCGAAGGTCGAGCTGGTGGCGCGGCGAGCTGTGCCGATCGCCATCCATCCATCCCGGTCAGCATCGGTCACGTCGATGCCGATGTCATAGCGCGTGGGATTCTCCACCGAGAGTCGATCGACGAACGAGGGACCTTCGAGCAAGCCCATCAGTGGGACGGCGGCGGCCGCAAGAACGATCGCCAGGACGACGCCCACCAGGTTGATTCGCCGGTAGAAGGCGGCGGGTGTTCCGCCGTTGGGTCGGGTGGCTGTCGTCGTTCCAGTCATCGACGTCGCGCCTTTCGTCTGCGTTGGGACAGTCTCGCGGAGACTGTCGTTGTCGAGAGGTGGCCCGGTACCGGCCATTGGTCGGCTCCGCCAACTCATCGATGGGGGCACCTCTGACACTCATCCGGCGAGCTGGCGGATGACATCGTCGAGACGGTCGCGGCGGGCGGCGACCACGATGCGGTCCCCGGGCTGACAGGGCTGCGTCGTGTCGTCCTCGACGAGCTCTGGGGTCTCGTCGCGGATCACCGCGAGGATGGCCGCTTCGCTATCTCGCAAGAGTGGAACGTCTCGGGCGAGACGGCCGACCGCGGGGGAGCGTTCGTTCAGGGTGACGGTCTCGAAACCCACCTCGGATGTCGAGGTGCGCTCGTCTTCGCTCGTGTCGATGGAGTACCGGGCGCCGGTGAGGATGGCGGCGACGGCGACCGCCTGGTCCTGGGTGAGGCTTGCCGTCACGTCGGGTTCGTCGCGGACGCCGCTGAGGATGCTGATCTCGCGTCGGCCGTTGCCCTGGACGACGATGATCAGGCGTCGGTCGTTGTCGAGTGAGAGTTCGTAGCGGTGGCCGATGCCGGGCAGACGTAGCTCTCGTACTCGTACATCCATCTCTCATGCCTCCTGTGCGTCGAGTGTCCAGTCGTTGTCGCGATCCCGGCCCGTGCTCACATCGTCAACCACCACGCGGCGCCGGCCGAAGCGACTGCGGCGGCCCCTGCGAGCGCGTCACCCGCGCGCCGCGACCGGGCGAGCCCGCACCGTTCGAGGAGGACCCTGGCCATGGTCAAGCGCCGACGTGCGCGGACCTTGTGCTCGGCGGGGCGGTCGCTCGTCTCGATCAGGCCGACGCTGCGCTGCAGGGGACCGAGGCGTCCGGCGGAGACGGCAGCGAGCCACACGGCCACCGCGGTGTCATCATCAGCGACGGGCGCTTCGTCTCTGGACGCCCGTCGGGCCAGCAACGCGGGGCCGGCTCGGTGCTCGTATTGCCAGTCGGTCCACACGGCCAACGCCGCTGCGTATCCAACGGTCATCGGGACGAGCCACCACCGCGAACCGGTAGCCGTGCCGGCGATCAACGCCGCACCCGCTGCCGCCAACAAGACAGCGATTGCCCTCGGTGACGCGCCGCGTCTGGGCAGCACACCCGGCACGGTCTCCGTGTGCAGGAGATGGGTGGCCGTCGTCAAGCGGTCGATTGATCGCGCCCACCGCCGCATGTCGGGCTCGTCGTGTCCGAGCTGCACGGCGTGATCGAGACTTGCCGGCAGACCTTTCGACAGGATCGCCAATTCCACTGGCAAAACCTCGGCCCACTCGGGTGCCGCGCCATCCGTCGGGAGGGCTCTCGCCGCGAGCAGAGCCGGCAGCCACCGTCTCTGCTCAGCGATGTGACGGCGCGCCAGGACCGCAGCTCCAGCAACGAGCGCGATGACAGGCAGCCAGATGTCGTTGCGCGCCGCGAGAACGGCGCCGCCAGTGGCGAGGGGGGCGGCCATGGCGACGGGGCCGACTCTGATCACGACAGCTCGCTCGTTCCCGAGATGAGTGCTTGCGCGTCGGTCAGGGCTTGACCAGCAGCGAGCACGAGGACCGTGTCACCCGAGCGGAGCACCGTCGACCCCTTGGGGACGACGAACTCTCCGTTGCGGCTGATGAGCACGATGAGCGCGGCGTCCGGTAGGTGAAGGTCGACGATCTGGTTGTCGGCTGCTGGCGATCCGTCGGCGACGACGATCTCGTGTAGGTCCGCTTCCCCGCCGCCGGAGTCGACGACGTCGAAGAGGTACGCGGGGCGTTGCTCGAGGGGCGCGTCGACGCGCAGCCACCGCGCCACGAGGGGGATGGTCGTGCCTTGGAGGAGCACCGACGTGAGGACGGTGAAGAACACCACGTTGAAGATCAGGTCGCCCTGAGCCACACCCTCCACCAGCGGGAAGGTGGCCAAGATGATCGGTACCGCGCCGCGCAGGCCGACCCAGGACACCATGGCGGTCTCGCGCAGGCCGAAGCGGGTCAACAGCAGCAGCGTTCCGGTGGCCAGTGGACGGGCCAGGAAGATGAGCACGAGCGAGACCAGCAGTGCCCGCCCGGCGACCGATACGACGTCGGAGGGAAAGACGAGCAGACCGAGCACGAGGAACATGGCGATCTGCATGAGCCAGGCGAGCCCGTCGGCGAAGCGGACCAGGCTCTTCTTGTGGAGGAACCGGGCGTTGCCCATGACCAGACCGGCCACGTAGACGGCGAGGAAGCCGCTGCCGCCAAGCGTGGCGGTGACGCCGTAGATGAGCAGCACCAGCGCCATCAGCACCACCGGGTACAGGCCCTCGTACTCCAGCCGGACCCGGTTGATGGTCACCACCGCGCCCTTCGCAACCAGGAACCCGAGCAGGCCGCCTACCGCCATCTGGGCGACGAAGATCGGCACCAGGTCGACCACCGCGGTGGAGTCGTCGGTGAGGAGCTCGAGGAACCCAAGGGTCAGGAACACCGCCATCGGGTCGTTGCTGCCTGACTCGAGCTCGAGCAGGGGCCGGAGCTGGCCCTTCAAGCCGACGCTGCGGGAACGAAGCACGGAGAAGACCGCGGCGGCGTCGGTCGAGGAGATGATGGCGCCCAGCAGCAAGCCGGCCGTGAGCGACACGCCAAGGATCCACGCCGCGAACACGCCAGCGACGGCCGCGGTCATGAGCACTCCGAGCGTGGCGAGCAGCACCCCTCGGCCCACGACCGGTCGAACCTTCGACCAGTCGGTGTCCAGCCCGCCGGCGAAGAGGATCACCGCCAGCGCCACCACACCGACGGTCTGGGCGGCTTCGAAGTCGGCGAAGTCGATGCCGCCCACGCCTTCGCTTCCCGCCAGCATGCCGAGCATCAGGAACAGCAGCAGGGCGGGCACGCCCAGGCGGGCCGAGACCTTGCTCGCCACCACGCCGAGGAGGACCAGCCCGGCCGCGGCTGCCATGACGCCGCCCGCGTCACCCATGGCCGGCGTCCAGTCGAGAAAGAGGCTGCCCGATCACCGTCTCTTGCTCTTCTTCCTGCGCGGACGCGGTGCCACCGGTCGTGTCCCCGACGACGCACGTGGGACGCGCGCGACCGGAGTGTCCGAGCGCACCACCAACGTGGGCTCCGCCTGGGTTTCCGGTTCGAGTTCGGCGGGCGGCGCGGCGTGAGGTTTCAGCGCTGGTCGGCGCGCAGGCGCCGGTCCGGGGCGTTCGAGCGCGACGGCGAGCGGCGCCGCCGTGAACACCGACGAGTAGGTGCCGACGACGATGCCGATCAGCAGGGCCAGCGCGAAGTCGGTCAGCGTCTCGCCGCCCAGGACGTAGAGGGCGACGAGAATGAACAGCGCGCCGAGGCCGGTGTTGACCGTCCTCGGGATGGTTTCGAGGCAGGCGTCGTTGGCGACGGTCACGAGCGGCTCGTTCGCTCTGGCCCGACGCTGCTCCCGGATGCGATCGAAGACCACGACCGAGTCGTTGATCGAGTAGCCGATGACCGTGAGCAGGGCAGCGAGGAACACGCCGTCGAGCTCCTTGCCGAGCCAGGCGAAGATACCGAGCAGGATCGTGACGTCGTGGAACATGGCGGCGACAGCGGCCGCGCCGTAGGTCCATCGGAACCGGATCGCGAGGTACGCGAGCTGGGCGGCGAGCGCCACGCCGAGCGCGATGAACGCCTTCCGCCGCAGCTCGTCACCGATCGTGGGCCCGACGAACTCGTCACGCACCTCGGTCACTTCACCGGCGGCCGTCTCGACCGCGCTGACGACGTCCTGTTCCTGCTCGGCGCTGAGCGCGCCAGTGCGAACCGCAACGTTGCCGTCACCGGATGTCTGCACCACGGCCCGAGGCAGCCTCCGATCCGCCAGCTCGGCCCGCACCACGTCGAGGTGCGCGGCGCGCTCGGTCTCGAACTCGAGCAGACGTCCACCGGAGAACTCGATCCCGTAGGTGAGGCCGCGGCTCACGAGCCCACCGACCGCCAATGCCAGCACGACCGCGGAGATCGTGAACCAGAGGCGACGCCGCCCGAGGATGTCGGGGCCGCGCTCGCTCAACCACGTCCGCAGGCGCTGGCCGACCAGCAGGCCGAGCGTTCGCGGTCTCTGCGCGAGACGGCGGGAGCGAAGCAGGAGCTCGACCAGCGTCCGCGTGACGACGAGGGCAGTGAACATGGACACCACCACGCCGATCGACAGCGTGATCCCGAAACCTCGGACCGCCCCCGACGCGTAGAAGAACAGGAGCACCGCGGCGAGCAGCGTGGTGGCGTTCGAGTCGGCGATCGCCGACCACGCCTTGCGGAAGCCGACGTTGGCAGCGGAGCGGACGCTGCGCCCGGCGGCGTGTTCGTCCTTCGCCCGCTCGAAGACCAAGACGTTGGCATCGACGGCCATGCCGATCGCGAGAATGAAGCCAGCGATGCCGGGAAGCGTGAGCGTCGCGCCGATCGCGAGCAGCCCGGCGTAGGACAACAGTCCGTACACGAGCAGGGCGAGCGCAGCGAGCACGCCGAGGAGGCGGTAGTAGGCGATCATGTAGACGATCGTCAGGGCGGCTCCGATGATCGCCGCTTGGACGCTCGCCCGGATCGCCGCGTCGCCCAACGTGGGGCCGATGGTCCGTTGTTCCACGACCTCGACCGGCACCGGCAGCGACCCGGCACGGATCAACAACGCCAGATCCTTGGCTTCGCGCTCGCTGAACTGGCCGGTGATGACCGTGTCACCGCCGGTGATCCCTTGCCCGCACGCGACATCGACACCGACCTGCGGACTGGAGATGACGTCGCGATCCAGGACGATCGCCACCCGGCGGCGCGGGTCGCCGGGCGAAGCGCACGCGGCCTCGCCCGTCAGTTCAGCCCACTGTCGGCCGCCCTCGCCGCGGAACGTGACCTGCACCTGCCACTGCCCCCCGAGGCTGCCACCCAAGGTCGCCCGCGCCGAGCTCACGGCCTCGCCCGTCACCGCCGGCGACGCCAGGCGGAGCCGTTCGCCGTCCTCGCTCTCGAATACGAAATCGTCCCCCTCCGCGCCCGAGACGCCGTCAGAGGACTCGTCGACGACTGCGGCCTCCACGCCCACCACCTGGCGGAACTCGAGCTGCGCCGTCCGGCCCACCACCTCGACGGCCTCGTCGGGGTCGGTGACACCCGGCAGCTCGATGATGATCCGCCGCTCCCCGGATCGCTGCAGCGTCGGCTCCGCGACGCCGAGCGCGTCAACGCGCCGCCTGAGCACCTCCAAGGTGCGCGACGCGACATCACCGTCGACGGTCACCCGTTCGGTGTCCTGCGCCTCCAAGACGATCTGCGTTCCGCCCCTCAGATCCAGACCAAGGCGGACGGGCTTGGTGAACGCAAGCGCAGTCGCGCCCGCGACTGCGACGAGGACAGCGAGGGCGCGCCATCGAGACGCACTCGACATGTGCTTCCTCTCAGCTACGGCCGGCGGCAGACGCCGGCTCCGAATCAGACGATCAGGAGCTGAGAAGAGGGAGGAGCCCGACCAGAGCGAGGCGACCACCGCGACAACTGCGCGGACCCGACGAGCGCCAGCTCGGCGGCGCGTCGACGCCACAGCGCGGGAACGCCGACAAGTGCCGCCGCGACGGCGAACACGACGAAGCGCTGCTTCAGCGCACGATCAGGTCCGCTCGCGTCACGCCGATCCTCGCCTGTCAGGCGGAGGGCTGCACCATCGATCCGCGATGCACGCACTGCGAAGGCCCCGTCGCCGACCTTCCCACCCGACGACGTCTCGTGTCGGCCCGCATCCACCGCCCCGGACAGCGTCAACGCCGCCAGCCCGGCTCCGAGAACGACACAGAGGAGACGCAGGCGACGGAGCATGACAACAACCAGGGTAATGCCCAACCCTGGACCGGATTCCGTCTCGCCTCGTCGCCAGTTCTCCCGGCGCTGGCCGCGCCCGAGCGGCGAGGCCGTCCGCTGGATCGAACGTCCACCGAGGGCGGCGAGGAGCTACAGCACCCCGGGCGCGGCCCTGACCTTCACTTGGCGGGCCCGGCCACGGCGACAGCACTGCAGCCGTCGTTTCACCGCGCCCGATCGATGGGGGTGGGCGCGGTGAGACGAGCCCCCGTGTCCCAGAACGCGCAGCCATATCGGAGATGACCCCGAGGTGCCGTTCGGGGCGCATGCCGCTCGACGCCTGGGGTGCGGTTGGGATGTCGCCGATGTCGCCCAGAGAAGGCTTGCACTACGTGCCGGGATCTCTCGCTTCTAGCTCGAACCTGTACGCGTTCGTATACGTTCGAAAACTAGAAACCGCGGTGGGCCCTCGCGGCGTGGAGTGGTCACGAGGCTTCAGCCGCAACACCGTCGGGTCATGAGCCCGTTGGTCACCGTGACGGCTGGTCCCGGTCGATACTCGGCCGTACCTCTCGCCAGCGGTTTCGGGCATCCGTCGTACCAGTCTGTGTCGCCGCGCGACGTCCCATTCCGCGCCGCACAGTAGAAGGAACAGTAGAAGCCATCGCCGGCACCCTGCTCGTATGGCGCCTTTTCTCTAGGCCCCACAGAACCGGCCGACCGGCTGTCGCTCCTCGCCCCCACCACATGGGAGCTGTTGCGCTCAACCGAGTGGTGCTCGCTACGGGGCGGTCGTTTGTTGCGAGGCGTGCGGGAACCCGCCTGTCGCGATGGGTCCCCAGCTGTCGATAGTGAGCCGGAAGAGGCTCTTGTCCTGGGCGATCATCGCTCGCAGCCTCGTCCCAGTCGGGGTTCGCCGGCAACGGCGCGGGAGTAGTCGACGAGCGCTTCGAGGGTGTCGGGCCTGACGAGGACCTCGATGGGTCCCCCAGACGTGCCACCCACTCGCCGTTCCAGTCGTCGGAGAGCACCAGCGCTGACTCTGGGGCGCTCTGCCGGGCAGCTCGCTCGGGATACCTGGACACGACGAGGGCCACCCGGCGCCGCCTCGCCTGCGAAGCAAATCGCCGCCCGTGCCTCGCTGGCCGGCCGTGTTATGCCGCGTCGTTTCGTGTAGTCGATGGCCGCTCGAGTTCGTGCTGCGCGGACTCGAACTCGCGCTTGGCCGAGCCGAGCGAGCGCGCCAGCTTCGGCAGCTGGGAACCGCCGAACAGCAGCAACATCACGGCGAGAACGATGAGCATCTCTGGTGCGCCAAGACCCGCCACGACGGCTCCTCCTTCGCCGATTAGCTACCGACCACGCCGCCGTCGACCTTGGTGACGACGACGGTGGCCGATCGAGGCGTGCTGAGACCGTCTTCCTGCGGCCAGGTGCTGCCGCCGTCCTCACCTGGGTGCTGGACGTTGGTGAACATGGTCCGCCGGTCGGGCGTGGTGATCACGCCGGTGATCTCGCACCCGATGACGCCGGTGAGGAACCGCTTGATCTCCGGCACGCCCTGGACGTCCGTGTTGTAGGGGTTGGCGGCCAGCATCTGGTTGTTGGCTGAGCTCGGCTGGCGGCCGTCGGTCTGGATCCACACGCGCCCGTCCGGGTCGATCTGAGGGTCCCCCCGCTGACCGGTCACGTGGACTACGCGGCCTGGTCGACCACGGGTGGACAGTACTGGTTCTCCCACTCGATCGGTGGGACATAGTTCAGGCTCGAATGGAGCCTGAGCCGGTTGTAGCGGTTGATCCAGGCGAAGATCGCCCGGCGGGCACTGGCCCGATCGGGGAACCGGTAGCGGTGCACCAGCTCTCGCTTGAGCGATGACCAGAACGCTTCCGCCACGCTGTTGTCCCAGCACACCCCGGTGCGCCCGACCGACTGGACCATGCCGAGGTCCACCACGAGCTGGCGGTAGTCGCCCGAGAGGTACTGGCTTCCCCTGTCCCCGTGGAAGATGATTCCGGCGGTGGCCCCGCCCCGGGTGCCGGCGGCCATCCTGAGGGCGTCGGCGACGAGCTCGGTGCGCATGTGGTCGGCCATGGAGTAGCCCAGCAGCCGCCGGGAGCCGAGGTCGAGCACCGAGGCCAGGTAGAGCCAGCCCTCTCCGGTGGCGACGTAGGTGATGTCGCCTACCCAGGCGACGTCGGGCCGCCCCGGAGCGAAGCGGCGACCGATCAGGTCCGGCAGCGGCGGGGCGTCCTCGGCCGGGATGGTGGTGCGCACCTTGGTCGGCTTGTGCACGCCCACGATGCCGTGGGTTCGCATGAGCCGCTCGACCCGCTTGTGGTTGACCGCCTGGCCCCGTCGGGCCAGCTCCTCGGTGATGCGGGGCTCGCCGTAGGTGCCGTCGAACTCCTCGTGGATGGCCCGGATCCGGCTGAGCAACTCCGACTCCGCCCGCTCAGCGTCGGTGGGCCCGGCGGCCTTGGCCAAGCGCCAGTCGCAGAAGGCCTGGCGGCTGACTTCGGCCACCTTGCAGGCGGCGGTGATCGGGAACCCCTCGGCCTTCCGGGCAGCGACCCAGCGATAGCGGGTCACTGTCCCGACTCCTTCACCCAGAAGGCCGTCGCTCGTTTGAGCAGATCTCGTTCCATCCTCAGGCGAGCGTTCTCCCGACGCAGATCGGCCAGCTCGGCTCGCTCTGACGTGGTCACCCCGGCGCGCTCGCCCCGGTTGATGCGGGCCTGGCGCACCCAGTTCCCCAACGTGCCCTCGCCGACGCCGAGTCGCTCGGCCACATCGACGATCTTGTTGCCATCGTCGAGCACCATCGCCACGGCGTCACGCTTGAACTCGTCGGTGAACGAACGCCGGGTTCTCGCCCGCTGCTCCTCCATCACTGACATGGTTACCTCCTACTCGAGGTGACCGGTCAGGTGGGGGATCCTCAAAGTCCTCCGGCCAGGGTCTTGGGCATGATCTCGTCCAGGCCGCTGTTGGTCGAGGGCAGCACCGGCACGGCTGTCGTGGCCCCCGCCGCCAGCGCCCTGCGTGACGAGGTGGCCATGAGTGGGCAGCGTCTGCTGGCCGCCAGCGGGCAGATTCCGATGGCCGCCCACATGACGGTCTCGAACGTGCCGAGGACAACGTGGGCTATCTCGGCGCCGTGCCATATCCGTGCCACTAGCACTGGCACGACATGGTCACTGAGGGTCAATGACGGACAAGCGAAACACCCTCTGACCAGCAGTTTCGCGAATCGCCCCTGCCACGGAAAGTGGTCGGATTGCCTTCACACGGCAGAGGTCACTGGTTCGATCCCAGTATCGCCCACCGAGAAGGTGCTGGTGAGCACGTGCTGGGATCTGGGAAGCGTTCCCAATACCCCGACCGGCCGTGCCTCAATCCGGCCGCGCGGTGGCACGTCCCTGAGCGCCGTCATACACGCTAGAGTCGTTGTATGACGATGCTCAGCTTCCGCGTCGACGATCGTGAGGCCGCCGAGACCCAGGGGTGGGCGGAGGCGCTCGGGGTCCCGTGCTCCCAGCTGCTGCGCGAGGCGTTGCGCCGCCATCTCGACCGTTTGGCCTCGGAGAGCGACCTACACCTGTGGGTTGAGCGGCCACTCGAGGAGGGCGAGCGTCAGCTGGGGGAGATCGCAGATTGGGGTCCGGCGGAGGACTGGTCGGACTGGACCGTCGATGCAGCGCGGTGAGATCTGGTTCGCCGCCACACCGGGCGGGGACCGCCCGGTTCTGGTCCTGACCAGGGACCCGGTCGCTGAACGCATCGGCTCGGTGGTCGTCGCCGCCTTGACCAGGACCCGGCGGGGCCTGGTGTCCGAGCTCGAGCTGACGCCCGGCGACGGCGTCCCGACGGAGAGCGTGGTCAACTTCGACAACCTCCACACCATCCCCCGGAGCACCTTCCGCCGGCGAGTGACCGCGCTGTCGCCCGGGCGTATGGCCGAGGCCTGCCGGAGGTTGCAGGCGGCCAGCGGGTGCTGACCCTGCGGAAGGGGCGGGCTCGCCGTCACCACCAGCTTTGTGTGCACTGCTGTTGGCTATACCACCATGTTGTGCACACAA
>Ga0247704_1000346_pt1 | contig 13238 bp, 15 predicted proteins | sample 41W_NmetaG_FD_189042 | JGI IMG/M metagenome (GOLD analysis project Ga0247704, IMG submission 189042) | Soil microbial communities from hillslope of Landscape Evolution Observatory, University of Arizona, Oracle, AZ, United States - 4-1-W_N | ecosystem: Engineered > Artificial ecosystem >...
GTGGGGGGCAAGGGCCTGGCCAACATGGAGACCCGGGCCGCCCGCCTGGGCGGGTCCCTGCAGGTCGGCCCCGGCCCCCAGGGCGGCACCGTCGTCGAGTGGCGGGTGCCGGCCGGGCGCTGAGGGACCACGCGCGACGAGGCCCCGCTGGTGCGGGGCCTCGTGCAGTGGGCTGTACCTCTGGATGAGGGGAAACCCTCAGGCGGCGACCTTCGACCGGCTGCCGTCGGTCTCGGCGGGCACCGTCGTCTCCGGTGCGGCGAACGCCTCGCTCTTGGGGGTGACGAGGGCGTGCACGAAGCCGGCGATCGAGAGGGCGACGAGGAGGATCGCACCGAGGAAGATCACGTTGGCGGCCTGGTCGGCCTTGTTACCCAGCTCGCTGAACCCGTAGGAGGTGAGCAGGATGCCCCGCAACGTCTCTCCCTTGAAGACGGTCTCACGCTGGCTGGTGGCGTCGGCCAGCTGCTTCTGCAGGTCGGCCACGTTGGGGTCGCCGTTCCTCTGGGCGGCGGCGATGTCGGCCCGCAGCTTGGTCTGCACGTCGCCGATCTCGGCGTAGGTCAGGCCCTTGCCGCTGGACTTGACGTGGAGACCGATGAACTCGTTGGCGTAGCACTCGGCCTGCTTGCCGGTGGTGAGGGGCTGACCGGCGTACTCGACCAGGCACGGCGCCTGCCGCTCCTCTTCGGTGAGGGCCTCGGCAGCCTTGAACGTGATCTTCTGCTGGGCCAGCTGGTCTGTCACGTAGTTGTGGGAGAAGTCGGCGTTGCTGCTCATGACGAAGCCGATGATGAGGAGAAGGCCGGCGAGGCCGACACCTCCGATGCTGAACAGGATGTCGAGCGTTCTGCGCTTCACAGTTGTTACCCCTTCTGCTTGCGGGATGCCGAGTCGGTCTCGGTACCCCTGAGGACGTGGTTTCAGCATCGGCTTTCGGACAGGGTCGCGGGCAGGGGCCAAAGTCACAGGATCGAGGGGACCGAGGTCACTGCCCGGGGGGACCACCGGCGGGGGCCGCTCGGCGCCGACCTGGGCGTGCGCAGGCTGGTCAGGCGGCGCGCGGCGGCGCGCCGTGGCCCCCGACGAGCAGGACAGGGACCTCGCTGTCCCGGGCCAGCTCGGTCGCCGCACTGCCGAGGATGGCCTTGGTGATGCCCGCACCCCGGGTGCCGACGGCGATCAGCTCGTAGCCCCCGTCGCAGGCGAAGCTCCGGAGGGCGGTCGCCGGATGGCCGTGCAGCACCTCCAGCTCCATGCCCCGCCCGGGCACGCGCGCCGCCAGCCGGCGGAGCTCCTCGTGGGCCTGCCGCTCTTCCTGGCGGACATCGTCGTAGGGGACGACCGTGGCCACGGTGAGGCGCCCGATGCGCGGGCCGAGCAGCTCGACGGCGGTCTGCACCGCATCGGCGGACTCGGTCGAGCCGTCGAACCCCACCAGCAGGTCGACGGGACCCTGCCCCGCCGGCGCCCGGGGCCCGCCGGGCAGTCGGGCCGGTTCGAGGCGCTCCTCGTTGCGCTCCGCGTCCACGGCCAGGGCGACGGCGAGCGGGCCGAGCAGGGTGCCCAGCACGAGCCACCCGGCGGTGTCGTGGCCGCGGCGACCCATGACCACCGAGAGCGTCAGACCGATCGCCACCCAGGACGCGGCGATGGCAACCACCAGACCGAAGCTGTCGGACATGGGAGCTCACCTCCGTGCCTATCATCAGGCCCGAGGACGTGCCCCCGTAGGGCCGAAGGTCACCCGGCGAGAGGTCTTTGTCCCCTGTCGCCTCGCTCGAACCGGGAGGGTCGCCATCCGGCGCTGCCGCCCGGGGCGGCGGGGTCGAGATGGACAAGCGCAGCGGCGACCACGTCCTCAGGGTCGCCGGATGTGTCCACGGCGTGGGCCGTGGTCCACTGCCCGTCTCGCCCCGCCAGCGCCCAGGCGACCTCCTCGGTGGCATCCGAGGGGTCCTCCGCCGACTTCAGCCGGCGGGAGACTCGTTCGGCGGCGACCCCCACGGGGGCCACGCAGCGCAGCTCCACCAGGTCGGTCGACGTCTCCGCGGCCAGGCAGGCCGCGGCCTTGCGCCACTGTGGATGGCTCCAGGTGGCGTCGAGCACGACGGTGCGGCCCATGACCAGCTCGGCACGGGCCCGGACCAGCAGCTCGGCGTAGGTCTGCTCGGTGGCCGCGGGCCCGTAGAGCCCTTCCCCGAGCCCGGCCGGCACGTGGGTCAGGGGGTCGAGGCCGGCCAGCTCCTTGCGGACCACGTCGGAGCGCACCACGACCGCGCCCAGAGGTCCGGCGATTCCCCTGGCGACGGTCGACTTGCCGGTCCCCGGCGCGCCCCCGACGAGCACCAGTCGGACGCGTGCCCGGCGCAGGTGGTCGAGGGTCAGCCGCAGGAGGCGGTCGGCGGTCTCCCCGGACGCCGCGTCACCTTGGGCCCAGCGGATGCAGGCCACCTTGGCCCGGATCTGGGCCCGGTGGGCGATGTAGTGGTGGGCGAGCGAGGGCGGCCAGAAGTCGCCGGACGCCGACCGGTACTCGTCGAGGAAGTGGGCGGCCAGGTCGGGCCGGCCGAGCCGCTCGAGATCCATGGCGAGGAAGGCCACGTCGTGCAGCACGTCGACGTAGCGCAGCCGGTCGTCGAACTCCAGGCAGTCGAGCACCCGGGGGCCGTCGTCGAGGCAGAAGATGTCGTCGGCCAGGAGGTCGCCGTGGCCGTCTCGAGCCCGGCCGCCGGCGATCCTGGCGTCGAAGAGCGGGCCCCGACCGGCCAGGTAGCGGTGGGCGAGGGCGATGACCTCGTCGGCCACGTCCGGGTCGAGGGGCTCGCCGCGGAACGGCGCCATCTCCTCGGCGTTGGCCTGCCAGCGGGCGGCTCCGGCGTCGCGGGAGGCGGCCCGGTCGATGGCGGGCGAACGGACCGCAGTGCTGTGGAAGCGGGCCAGCAGCCGGGCCAGGCGGGCCAGGTGGTCGGCGACGGGCACACCCGCAGCGACCATCGCCGACAGCCGGCGGTCCTCGGGCATGCGCCGCATGACGACGAGGTGGTCGCAGAGCCGGCCATCCGGGCCGCGGACGTCGGCCACGCCCAGGTACACGTCGGGCGCCAGCCGCCGGTTGAGCGCCACCTCCCGGCGGCACACCGCCAGCCGGGCCTCCCGGGTGCGGAAGTCGAGGAAGCCGAGGTCCACCGACTTCTTGAGCTTGTAGGCGCGGTCCCCGACCAGGAACACCACGCCGGAGTGGGTCTCGGCGACCGCCGCCGGGCCACCGGCCACGGTCTCCCCTGGGTCGACCATGGGGCGGGACGGCGCGTCACCGAGCGGTCCACGCCGCCCGGTCACCATGTCCAGGGAGATGCGCACGAAGCGGTCCCCGTCTGCCCCCTCCGCCCAGTGGCCGAGGGGCAGGGCCCGGGCCCGCTCGAGTTCCTCACCATCGACGATGGCGGTGGTCAACCCCGTCACCGACACGCTCCAGGCGCTGCCTTGGATCGGGTCGACGTCGTCCACCTCGAAGGCCACCACCGCGTCCTGGGTGCCGTTGTCCAGCTGCGATCCGGCCAGCACGCGGATGACGATGCCGTCGCCGTCAAGGCCGAAGGCCACCGGCAGGATCAGCGGCAGGGCGCCGGCGTGGAAGGCGACGCGCCCGATCCGCGCCGTCCGCAGCAACTCCAGGCACTCCTCCCTGGGCAGGACCTCCAGGCTGGCCCGATCGGACTCCACGATCCGAGGATCGTTGCCCGTGCACGGCTGCGCACAGGGCCAGAGGTCCCGAACCGGGTGACCTCCGGCACTACCGCGCCCGCGGCGCCCTGGTTGCGGCGTCCCGGGTGGTCGGCGGGAGGGGCGCTAGGGTCGGGCCCGTGCCTGGGCCGGAGGAACGGGAAGCCGACGTCACCGTGCATCTCCAGCACCTCGACCGGGCCGAGTGCATCCGCCTGCTCGGCTCTGTGTCGGTGGGCCGCCTCGGCCTCCTCGTCGACGGCCGCCCGGAGATCCTTCCGGTCACCTACGCCCTCGACGAGGAGACCGTGGTGTTCCGCACCGCGGAGGGCACCGTCCTCACCCAGGCCGCCATGCAGGTCGTGGCCTTCGAGGCCGACCAGATCGACGAGGCGACGCGCACCGGCTGGAGTGTGCTGGCGCAGGGAGTGGCCCACGACGTCAGCGACGCCCTTGACACCCGCTCGGAGCGGCTCCGTGCCCTCGCGCTGGTGACCTGGGCCCCCGGCCGGCGCCACCGCTGGTTCCGCCTCGACGCCCACCGGCTCACCGGCCGGCGCCTCCTGGTAGGCCGGGGCGGGGACTAGCAGGCCGGGAGCCGCCGACCCGAGATCAGCGTGGGGTCGATGCGGACGTAGTGATCGGGCTGCTTCGGCAGCAAGGTGGGGGCGGCCGCCTGGCGCAGCGACTCGGCGAACCAGTCGGTGTCGTCGGTGATGTCCCGGGCCATGCCCTGGACAACCACGCTCCAACCGGTCCCGGTTCGCTGGTCGACCTCGTCGACCTCCAGGGTGACCCGCGCGCCGGCGGCGGCGTCGAGCTTCGTGCCCTCGCCCGTGCGGAACACCACGACGTCGCCCTGGATCGCGTAGTTGACGGGCAGGACCATCGGGTAGCCGTCGACGATGAAACCGAGCCGCCCGAGCCGCTGGGTTCCGAGCAGCCGGATGCACTCCTTGTGGGGAATGATCTCGAGACCCGATCGGGCATGGGCCGGCTGCATCGTCACCTCCTGGGCGCGAGTCTCGTCTCGGCGGCCCCGGCCCTCAAGAGGCCAAGGTCACAACCTCGTGCCCCTCAGGCCGAGGGCCGGCGTGGTGCCGGCGGCCCGGGCAGCCGGACATGCAACGGAGCCTGGGCCGCCGACGCCGCGGTCGCCAGCAGGGCCGACGCCTCCAGGAAGCCGTCGCGGAAGGATGCGTCGCGCCGGTCGAGCCAGTCCGATCCGTCGCGGACCGCAGCCAGCTCGGGCCGCAGGACGTGGAGCGCGGCCGTCTCGACGCCGTGGTAGAAGCGCCGGGTGGCCGGATCGGCCTCCGGGTCGCTCGTGGCCCTGATCGCCTCGCGGGCCATGGCCCGAGCGGTCTCGATGATGGCCAACCGCCGAGCCTGCGCAAGTCCCGTGCTCACGTCTGCCTCCATCTCGTGTCTAGCCGTAGCGTGCGCTCGACCCGGCTGCGGGAGGAAGGGCCGAAAGTCCCTACCGTTCCGGATCGCAGGGCCCGCGTGGCGACGGGAGCGACCGTCGACCCCCCAGAGGTGGGACCTTGGACCCTGGTGCCGGGTAGGCGCGATGGCGCAGGGTCTAGCCATGAGGAGACACAAGACGACCGTCGCCATGCTGCGGGGCCAGTTGCTGTTCGCGGACATGGAGTCCGGCACGCTGACCCTCGACTGCATCCTGGCGAGGAACGGCGGGACGGGATCGCCGGTGACCTTCTCGGCCAAGCTGCCGACCCGGGGCAACGCCCCGGAGCTGGCGATCGATCTGCTCTTCCAGTGGGCCGCCGAAGGCGCGCCCATCGAGGTGCGGATCACCGAGGGCAAGGCTGGACCGCAGGTGGAGATCGCCTCCTCCACCCGGCGGGTCGTGCTGGAGTCGGACGAGACCCAGGACGCCTGATCCTCCGCCCGGCGGGGTCAGGAGGGATAGCGGCGGTGGATGGCCTCGAGGCACCTGGCCCGGGCCCGCCCGGCGTCGAGCCGGCCGGCCCGTAGGTCACCCTCGATCCGAGCGATCTCCCCACCGAGCCGCGAGTCACCCAGGACGTCGGTGACCCACCGGGAGAAATCGGCGTTGGCCCCGTGGTGGTGCATCACCTCGACGGCACACGAGCGGAGGTAGCGCTCCAGCTCTTCGATGTTCCCGGCGGAGGCGCCGGTCGCCTGGTCGTGTGCGCTCCGGAAGTAGAAGCGACGCTCCACGGGGAGCCGGCCAATGGCGTACTTGTGCCAGTGGCGGACGTGGAGCGTGGTCCGCCGCCCGATGGTGAAGACGGTCCCGACACCCGGCCGCCGGCGGTCGACGAGCACTGCCTGCCCCTCCCCCGCCGCGGCCAGGAGCTCCACCGCCTTGGCGTGGGGCATTGCCCCGCCGGCGGCGACCAGGTTGACCATCTCATCGGTGGGCGGCGCGCCGCCGAGGGCGATGATCACATCGACGCCGATCAGGGCCTCCGGCGGGAGATCCTGGGGCCGGTGGGTGACAAGGCAGTACCCGGCCCCGCCCGGCTCGAGGAGGGCCTTGGCCACGCCTTCGCTCCCCAGGAGCTCGTGGGCCTCGTCGAGGATCACCCAGTGCGGGAGGCCCGTCCGCTCCCGGGCCGCCTCCACCTCGGCGGGCGCCGCCTGCAGGTACTCGGCCCGGTCCTCCTCTGGCACCGTCGACAGGTCGACGACCACGCTGCCGAACCGGTGCCGCACCAGGCGCACCAGCTCCTCCGGCGACGGCAGCCGTCCGGATCCGCCGACGACCAGCACGCCCCGGGCCTGCCCCAGGCCGCCGTGGTCGCCCTCCGGGTCCACCACCAGCACGGAGTACCCCATGCCGATCAGCCGCTCGGCGACGAGGCCGGTCAGGTGCGACTTGCCCCCGTGCGTGGTACCCGTCACGAGCAGGTTGGTCTGCGACGCCGAGACCGAGACGGGGGCGCCGTCGTCGCCCGTGCCGAGGAGCAACCGCCACCGGCGTCTCGGCACCCGCTCCCTGCCGCTCAGGATGGGCCCGCGCACGAAGGCGGCGACCCCCGCGCCGTTCGGCGCGTCGAGGACGACGTCCGCGTGGGCCTTGAGCGAGTCGACTGCGTCGCCCACCGCCACCCCGAGCTCGGCCACGTCGATGAGTGAGTGATCGTTCTCGGCGTCACCGAGCGAGATCGTGTTGTGGCGCGAGATCCCCAGGTCGCCGAGGGCCTCGAAGAGACCGGACCCCTTGGACACGCCGGCGGGAAGCACCATGAGCTCGCTGCGGTTCCGGATCAGCTGGTACTCCAGCTCCAGCCGACGGACCTCGGCCAGCACATCCGCCTCGTCGGAGGCGCTGCAGGCGACGAGCACCTCGCCGCGCCGGAACCGGACGCCGCGTTCGGCCAGAGCATCGCAGAACTCGTCCGACACACCAGGCGCCAGCGCCCGCCCGAACCCCTTGCCTTCGATCACCGCACCGTTCTCGCCGACCACCACGTCGACGTGGTCGTGCACCTCGGGGAACACCGCCCGCAGCTCGGAGATGATCCGGCCGGTGACGAGCACCACGCACCCACCCGCCGCTCTGAAGTCGGCGAGGGCGGCCAGCGCCTCCGGGTTGGCCCGGTCGTGCTGGGCCAGCGTGCCGTCGAAGTCGATGGCCAGCGCGTGGAAGTACCGGGCCGCCGCCGCCGAGCGCACGCCCGCTCCCCGATCGTCCCCGGTCTGCGTCATCCCTGGACCGAGCCTCACCAGTGCGGAGGCGTCGCCGCTAGGGCCGTGCGACCCTTTCTCGGCCGTGCCGCCGAGCCACCGCCGGGGCGGCGGCGACGAAGGCGGCGGCCGCGGCGAGCAGCAGCAACCCGGCCCGGAGGCCTGCCGCGGCCGAGAGCCAGCCGACCACTGCGGGGCCGGCCACGAATCCGAGGTAGCCGACCGCCGTCACCGCCCCGACGACCGGACCCGGCCGTTCGCTGCCCGCACCGGCATGGGCCAGGATCAGGGGCCAGCAGAGGGAGATGCCGCCGGCTGCGATCACCAGCCCGGCGCCGGCCAGCCAGTCCACCGGCGCCAGGGCGAGGAGGCTCGTGCCCAGGGCCGCGGTGCCCGCGCCGACCGTCACCCCGCGGGCCGCCCCCCGGCGGCCGGCCACCGGGCCGACCACGACGCGCGTGGTCGCGCCGACGAGGTAGGCCGCCACCGCGCTGACGCCCCCGACCAGCAGCCCCGAGCCGAGATGCGAGCGCATGAACAAGACACCCCATAGCTCGATGCCCGCTTCGACGATCGCGCCGACGGCGAAGGCCAGCGACAGCAGGACCAGCCCTTCCCGCCTGATCAGCCGCAGGGCGCCCGCCAGTGGGGCGTGCTCCCCCGGCTCGCTGGCCGGCAACCGGGCCCGGCCGCACACCGGGGCCAGGATCAGGGCGCCGACGCCGACCGCCGCCCACGCCCAGCGCCAGGAGAGGCGCTGGGCGAGAAGGACCGCGGCCGACGCCGCGCCGATGGCGGCCCCGGCGTTGAACAAGGCGTGGAAGCGGACCAGGCTCCCCGGCCGGGCCGCCAGCGCGGCGACGGCCGAGACGTTCATGACCACGTCGACCAGCCCGCCGGCGGCCACCGCGGCCACGACAACCGCCGCCAGGGCCACCGGATGGCGCACGAGGGCGCCGGCGATCAGCAGCACACCCCAGCCCGCCAGGGCCAGCGCGAGGACCGGCCCCGCCCCCCGGCGCTCGGCGACCGCGCCCCCCATGGCGTTGGCCAGCGCAGCGCCGCCGAGCGCCACCGACAGGAGCAGCCCGAGCCCGCCGTGGGACAGCTCGAGGGCGACCTCGATGTCCGCCGCGGCCACCGCCCAGGTCCCCCAGAAGAGGCCGAACGCCACGAACGCGCCAGCCACCGGGCGCAGTGACGGCCTCATCGGCTCCCATCCTGGCGCGAGCCCGGCGGATGGGCCGTCCGCCCCTAGCGTGCGCCCGGCGGCCCGAGTGACGATCGGCACAGACGAACGATCTGGAGGCGAGATGCTCGAGACGCTCGACACCGTCACCTGGGCCGAAGCGGGTCTGCTGCTTGCAGGCCTCCTCGGCGCGGGCTTTGTGGCCAGCTGGATCTGCACCGGCGTGCTCACCTGCTCCCGCCGGGCCTACATCGGGGTGCTGGCGCTGCTGACCGTCGTCGCGTGGGCGACCTTCGCCGCCGCCACCGGGACCTCGATCTACGACACCGCCCGGCATCGCTGGCCGGCCGGCCTGGTCGCCGCGGTGGTGACCGGGCTGCTCACCGGCGCCGCCCTGCGCAGGAAGGAGCCGCCCACCCAGCACCTCGCCGGATCGGAGTTGCGGGCCGCGGCGGCGCTGGAGGGCCTGGTCTACGGCGTGGCCGAGGGCCTCCTCCTCTCGGCGCTCCCGGTCTTCATCGCCTGGCAGGCTGCGGCCGACGCCGGCTGGTCGGAGGGCCCGGCGTGGGCCGTGTCGCTGGTGGCGAGCGCGCTGATGATCGTCGTCCACCATCTCGGCTACTGGGACTACCGCGGTCCGCAAGTCGCCCTGGTCGTCGCCGGCTGCGGGCTGCTCTCCCTCGGCTACCTGGCCACGGGCAGCCTCCTGGCGCCTGCGCTGGGCCACGCGCTGATGCACGTGATGGGCGTCACCGGCGGCATCGTCCTCCCGCCCCACGCCCGGCCGCCCGCAGTGCAACCGGCCCCGTAGGCGGTCGCAGCCCAAAGAGTGATTGCGGGCTCCACGGGGTCACGCGAGACTTCACGACGAACCCCAAATGCGCGGGCCGTGCTCCCCTGAGCGTCGCCCCGCTCTCTGCAGAGAGAAAGGTCGCACGCGTGGGCAAGTATTTCGGCAAGCAGCCGCGTTACTCGCGGGAAGAAGCGGAGGCGCAGGCCAAGCAGGCCATCGACGCCCTGGTGAGCAGAGGCCGCCCGCCGGCCGAGGAGTGGAAGGGCCTGGCCGGCCGCATGGGTGACATCAACCGGGAGCTGGCCACCCGGCCGCCGGTCGACCTCCCCCCACCCCCACCTCGCCGCGCCGAGCCCGGCGAGGACGGCGGCCCTGCAGGCCGCCGCCCTCGGGACATCAGCCAGCTCTTGCGCCCAAGGCCCCCGGTGGAGCCCGAGCCGGCCCCCGCCGCCGAGGCTCCCGCCCCGGCCAAGCGAGCGGCGCCGGCCAAGCGTGCACGTCGCGCCGCTGCGCCTCCGCCGGCAGCCGCTCCGGCACCGGCCAAGCGCACCGCCCGGGCCGCGGCGCCGGCGACGGCTGCCGCGGCCAAGAAGGCCGCCAAGCGGTCGACGGCCGCGCCGCCGGCCGCCAAGGCGCCGGCCAAGCGCACCGCCGCCCGGAAGCGCACCGGGTAGCGGGTCAGCCGAGGGCCGGGTGGTCCTCGCACCGAAGGAGCTCGTCCCGCCGCACACCATGACAACCGGACCGCCGACCACTTCGGCGTCTTCGAAGGTCCCGGAATAGCCCTGGGCATGCCTGCGGGCCCGCCGGCCTTGGTTCTCCGTGCACGAACCTGTCATCCTTGGAGACCGCCTATTGAGGAGCCGTATGTCGTTCGACGTTGGTGACAAGGTCGTCTATCCCCATCACGGCGCGGCCATCATCCAGCGGCGGGAGCTCCGGGAGGTGTCGGGTGCCGACCGTGAGTACCTCGTACTGCACATGGCCTTCGACGACCTGACGCTGCGTGTCCCGGTTGACAGCATCGACAGCGTCGGCCTGCGAGACGTCATCGACGACGAGGAGATCAGCGACGTCTACGCCGTGCTGGCGAAGAAGGACGTCCGCACTCCGACGAACTGGTCCCGGCGCTTCAAGAACCACGCCGAGAAGCTCAAGTCCGGGGATATCTACCAGGTCGCCGAGGTGGTGCGGAATCTGTCGATGCGCCGGGCCCAGAACGGCCTGTCCGCCGGCGAGACGACCATGCTCGCCAAGGCCCGGCGCGTTCTCGTGTCCGAGCTGAGCTTCGCCCTGGGCGTGAGCGACGAGGAGGCCGGTCGCCGCCTCGACGCGGCCATGGCCTGAGCCTCCCGGCCATCCGGGGACCGCAAAAGAGGGCTAGGTGGTCCCGCCTCGGGGTTCGAGGACGACGACAGGAGTCTCGGTCGACCGCCGCCGTGCGTAGTCGTCGAGCCCGAGATCTGTCTCCGCCCAGCGCTGCCAGAGCCGGTCACGCTCCTCACCGGTGGCAACCCGTGCGTGCACGGGCCGAGGCGGCTCGTGCGCCAGTCGAACGACGGCGTCCGGGTGCGCCTCAAGGTTGAGCCACCACGCGGGATGGCCTTCGTCCCAGCCGTTCATCGCCAGCGTGACGAGGTTGGGTCCGTCGTCGAGGTAGCCGATGATGACGTTGCGCTCCATGCCCGACTTCCGGCCCACGGTCGTCAGGCGTAGCGCGCCCCATCCGCGCTTGTTCGAGGGCGTCCACAGGAAGCGGCCGCCGCTCAGCCGGTAGAGCGTGCGATGGACACGCCACGCCACGTGGATGAACCACGGAGGCGGAAGCTTCGCGGGGCGCGTTTGTGGCGTACTCATGACAGTCCCTCCTCTTCGTCGTGCCCTCGGGTCTGCGCACCAGCATGTGCCTTCGAGGGGAGGGGCGGTAGAGCCGGAAGACCCTTGCCGCGGCGTCCGGGCCCAGGGCGGCCGGAAGCCTGAAGGGCGGTGGATTCAAGGTCAACGAGCTCAGACACCGCCGGGGACCGTGGCGCAGCCTCGACACCGCCGGAAACCAAGGACAGTTCAATCGTCGAGCTCAGGCGTCTCCTGGGCCGATCACCCGAGGGGGCGATCGGAACGCGGGGCACGACGCCCGGTGCTCACGATGAGCGGCTTAGGCCTCGGAGCTTCTGCCAGGCCAGCCACCCGGCGGCGGCGAGGAGCACGATACCGATCAGCAGCGCCCAGGCGATCCCCTCGAGGACAGCACCCACGCCGAAGGCCAGCGCCAACAAGACCAGGATGACGAGCAGGACGATCATGGGCGACCATTACCCCAAGGGAAGCTGACCGACACCGCAGTTGCCGACCTTGTTACCAGCATCATGTCGACCACCGACGACGGTGGCACTGCTCCACGTCGAGTCCCGAGAACGCCGCCCCAGCGGCATGATCAACCCACCAACCCTGTCCGGCGAACCGGGTTCGGTCCATATCCGCCGCGTCCTCGGGCAAGCCTCGTGCGGCCTACAGCGTGGGTGGGCACCGCCGATCGCCCCACGCAACGGTGCGACGCTCGCGGACCGGCCTGGGCGCGGAGTAGGGCGATCCTGCTCAGTCGCCCCCTATGGGCCTCCGGGCGCCCGAGGCCCGGCGTCGTCCATCACCAGCGGTAGCGGATCGAACAGCTCTCGGACGACGGCGCAGTGCCTGGGGAACTCGTCGACTGCCTCCGTATCCATCCCGGGAACGTCATCGCCGAGACCGAGCACGCCTCCACGCCCACTCAGCCAGGGTGGGGGACGGGTTCCTCCCGCACGGCGCCGAGTCGGCCGAGGAGAAGCACGAGGAGGAAACCGCCGATGCCCAGGGCGATCGGCACCACCACATCGCCGCTCGGGACCGCCAGCTCGGTGGTGGAGGTGCCCCCGGGCCACGGCCACAGGATCCGGACGGACCCGAGCATGAGACCGATCATGGCCGCGACGACCTCGTCGTGGTGGTGATCGAGGAGCCAGGCCAGGAGCCGGGAAAAGAGCGCCAGCCCGACCACACAGCCGGCGAGAAACAGTGCGAGCGGCAGCAGGTCCCGCTGGTTCACCGCTCCCAGCACGTCGCCGTACATCCCGAGCATCACGAGCAGAAACGACCCGGAGACGCCGGGAAGGATCATGGCGCAGATGGCGACCGCCCCTGACGCTGGAAAAGCCCAGAGTGGTGCCGTGGCCGCCTCTGCCGCCTCCGCCGTCGTGTTGGTGCGCAACCCGAGGGCGACGAACAGGACGACGGCCGTCACGACGACGATGAGAAGGTGGCTCCGGTCGGGGCGTCGCAGGAGCCCCCGGGCCACGACGACGCTTCCGCCGACCAACCCGAAGAACAGACCTCCAAGCTTCACCGGCTCGTCCTCCAGCAGGTGCTCGACCACCGACGCGAGGCTGAGGACGGCGACGCCGATGCCGATCAACAGCGGCACCACGAGGGCCCAGTCGACCTCCCGAAGCCCGCGTGTTCCGTCGCGCGCCCGCCCCCGCAGCAGCCATGCCCCCGAGCGAGCGGCATCTCGGATGGCGTCGATGAGGCGGGCGTAGATCCCCGACACGAGGGCGACGGTGCCTCCCGACACGCCGGGAACCACATCGGCCGATCCCATCAGGAAGCCGATGCCGAGATGCTTCAGGTGTTCACCCACGGCCAACAGGATGGCCGCCAGAGCCGCCCCAGTTCGAACCGGGGCGTTCACAGTGTTGACCGCCACCGACGATGAACACGGTGGCGACGCCGTCGTTGGAGATCGCTTGGGGACGCGACGATGCGACGTCGCAGGCGACGGTAGATGTTCACGGTGTCGTCGGCCGCGCCTCGGTGGTG
>Ga0247704_1000348_pt1:0-5000 | contig 13221 bp, 7 predicted proteins | sample 41W_NmetaG_FD_189042 | JGI IMG/M metagenome (GOLD analysis project Ga0247704, IMG submission 189042) | Soil microbial communities from hillslope of Landscape Evolution Observatory, University of Arizona, Oracle, AZ, United States - 4-1-W_N | ecosystem: Engineered > Artificial ecosystem >...
GACCGGTCTCGGTCGCACCGGCGCCTGGTTCGGCTTCGAGCACTTCGGCATCCGCCCCGACGTGGTGACCCTGGCCAAGGCCCTGGGGAACGGGGTTCCCATCGGGGCGTGCTGGGGCCGGGCCGAGGTGGCCGCCGCCTTCGTCCCCGGCGACCACGGCACCACCTACGGGGGCCAGCCGCTGGCCGCCTCGGCGGCCCGGGCCACGCTGGCCGCCCTGGAGGAGGCCGGCGCCCCGGCCCGGGCGGCGAGGGCGGGGGCCCGGCTGGGCGACGGGCTCTCGGCCCTGCCCGGGGTGGTGGGCGTGCGGGGCCTGGGTCTGCTGCTGGCGGCCGAGCTGGACGGCCCCCGGGCCCCCGAGGTCACCGCCGCCGCCCTCGCCCGGGGCCTCGTGGTCAACGCCGTGACCCCCAGCGCCATCCGTCTGGCCCCGCCCCTGCTGGTCTCCGACGCCGAGCTCGAGTAGGCCCTCACCATCCTGGCCGAGGTGCTCACCGAGGTACTGGCATGACCCCCACCTTCGCCCCCACCCCCACACCCATCCCGTTCTGGCAGCAGATGTGGTCGGATTTTCGACCAGTTCTGCTGCCAGATGGCGTGCGGTGGGGCCAGCGGGAACACGCCACCGGGGGAGGCAAGGGCTGATGGCGGTGCGCCACCTGCTCGAGGTCGACGACCTGACGCCGGACGAGCTGGCCCGGGTGCTGGAGGTGGCCGCCCTGCCCGACGCCCCCAGCCGTCCCCTCGAGGGCCGAGGTGTGGGTCTGGTGTTCGAGAAGCCGTCGGCCCGGACCCGCAACGCCACTGAGCTGGCCGTGGTCCAGTTGGGGGGCCATCCCATCTCCATGCGGGCCGAGGAGGTGGGCCTCGACGGCCGGGAGAGCGCCGAGGACCTGGCCCGCACCCTGTCCGGCTACCACGCTGCCATCGGGGCCCGGGTCTTCGCCCACTCCAGCCTGGAGCGCATGGCCGCCGCCGCCGCCGTGCCCGTGGTCAACCTGCTGAGCGACCGGGCCCACCCCACCCAGGCCCTGGCCGACCTCCTCACCCTGGTTCAGCACTTCGGCGACCTGGCCGGGCGCACCGTCGCCTGGGTGGGCGACGCCAACAACGTCTTCGCCTCGCTGGCACTGGGCGCCACCATGGCGGGCATGGCGGTGCGGGCCGCCTGCCCCCCCGGATACGGTCCCGATCCGGAGCTTCTCGTCCGGGTATCCGACCTCGGCGGGGAGGTGGTGGTCAGCCCCGAGCCCCTCCCGGCGGTGGAGGGAGCCGACGTGGTCGCCACCGATGTGTGGGCCTCCATGGGCCAGGAAGCGCAGGCCGCGGCCCGGCGGCGGGCCTTCACCGGCTTCACCGTCACCGCCGAGGTCATGGCCGCGAGTGCCCCGGGAGCCGTCTTCCTGCATTGCCTTCCGGCCCACCGGGGCGAGGAGGTGGCCGCCGAGGTGGTCGACGGGCCGGCCAGCCTGGTGTGGGCCCAGGCGGCCAACCGCATGCACGCCGCCCGAGGCCTGCTGTGGTTCCTTTTGGTGGAGGCGAACGGCCGGTGACCGACGCCGGTACCCCCCTGGGCAAGCCCCAACGCCAGCACCGCATCGCCGGTCTGCTGGCCTCCCAGGCGGTGACCAGCCAGGCCCGGCTGGTGGAGCTGCTAGCCGAGGCCGGCGTGACCGCCACCCAGGCGACGGTCTCCCGCGACCTCGACGAGCTGGGCGCGGTGAAGGTCCGCCTGCCCGGCGGCGAGACGGTCTACGCCATCCCCGAGCTGGCGTTCGAGCAGGCCGCTCCCGACGATCACCTGCGCCGGGTCTTCTCCGACTGGGTGGTCGAGGTGGCCTCCTCGGCCAATCTGGTCGTGCTGCGGACCCCACCGGGCTCGGCCCACGTGGTGGGCTCGGCCCTCGACCGGGCCCGCCGGTCCGACATCGTGGGCACGGTGGCCGGCGACGACACCGTGCTGGTGGTGGTGGCCGACCACACCGGCGGTGCCGGCGTGGCGGCCCGCCTGCGGGCGCTGGCCGGTCTCGACCAACCGGGTCCCGATCTACCCACGACGACCGAGAGGACGACATGAGCAAGCGAGCGGTGTTGGCGTACAGCGGGGGTCTCGACACCTCCGTCGCCGTGAAGTGGATGGGGGAGGAGCTGGGCACCGAAGTGGTGGCGGTCGCCGTCGACGTGGGCCAAGGAGGCGACTTCGAGGCCATCCGTGACCGGGCCCTGGCCGCCGGGGCCGTGGAGGCCGAGGTGATCGACGCCCGGGCCGAGTACGCCGAGGATTTCGTCACCCCGGCGCTGCGGGCCAACGCCCGCTACGAGGGCAAGTACCCGCTGGTCTCCGCCCTCTCCCGCCCGGTCATCGTCAAGCATCTGGTGGCCGCGGCCCGCCGCCACGGTGCCCAGGCGGTGGCCCATGGCTGCACCGGCAAGGGCAACGACCAGGTCCGTTTCGAGGTGGCGACCGGGGCCTTGGCTCCCGACCTGGAGGTGCTGGCGCCGGTGCGGGGCTGGGGCCTGACCCGGGAGGAGTCCATCGAGTACGCCCAGCGCCACGACATCCCGGTCACCGTGACCAAAGCCAGCCCCTACTCCATCGACCAGAACCTCTGGGGCCGGACCATCGAGTGCGGCGTGCTGGAGGACCCCTGGGAGTCGCCGCCCGAGGAGGTCTACGAGACCACGGTGCCCACCGCCACCGACGCCTGCGACGTCGTCATCGGCTTCGAACGGGGGGTGCCGGTCAGCCTCGACGGGCGCACCCTGGCCTTTCACGACCTGGTCGACGAGGTCACCCGGGTGGTCGGCTCCTACGGCTGGGGGCGCATCGACATGGTGGAGAACCGCCGGGTGGGGATCAAGAGCCGGGAGATCTACGAGTGCCCGGGGTCACTGGCCCTGCTCATGGCCCACGCCGATCTGGAGGACCTCACCCTCGAGCGGGACCTGGCCCATGAAAAGGCCCGCCTCGAGCCCCGCTACGCCGAGCTGGTCTACGACGGTCTGTGGTTCTCGCCCCTCAAGGCGGCCCTCGACGCCTTCGTGGACGAGAGCCAGCGCCACGTCACCGGCGAGGTGCGGCTGCGCTGCGAGGTACCGGGGCGCTGCATCGTGGCCGGGCGGCGCAGCCCGGTGGGGCTCTACGACTACGACCTGGCCACCTATGAGGCGGCGGACCGCTTCCGCCACGAGGACGCCGAGGGCTTCGTACGCCTGTGGGGCCTCGGCACCCGCACCTGGGCCGCCCGCCAGGGTGTCGACGAGGTGGCGCCGTGATCCTGCCCGCACCGTGTCACCGGCTCCCCCTGCCCTCCAGTCGTCGTTCTCCGGGATCCCAGCGGCGCCTAGCGCCATCGCCGCACCGGAGAACCTGGGGGAGCGGAGGCAGCTCGGGCGGCTCCGTGCCAACGGGCGCCGGCGGATTCGCGCTGGCGCAGAGACGATGACCCTATGGCAGGGGCGGTTCGAGGGGCGCCCGGACGAGGGGCTGCTGGCATTCAGTGCCAGCCTGTCGTTCGACCAGCGCCTGGCGGCCGACGACGTGGCCGGCTCGCGCGCCCACGTCCGGGGCCTCGGCCGGGCCGGCGTGCTCGACGACGACGAGGTGGCGGCAGTCCTCGCCGCCCTGGATCAGGTGGGAGACGAGCTGGCGGCCGGGGAGCTCACCTTTGTTCCCGACGACGAGGACATCCACACCGCCGTCGAGCGCCGGGTCACCGAGCTGGCGGGACCCGCCGGGGCCAAGCTGCACACCGGACGCAGTCGCAACGACCAGGTGGCCACCGACCTGCGCCTGTGGTGCAAGCGGGAGCTGGCTGCCGTGGCCCAGGCGGTGATGGCGCTCCAGGACGTCCTGCTCGACCGGGCGGTGGGGGCCGGCGATGCCTACCTCCCGGGGTATACCCATTTGCAACGGGCCCAGCCCGTGCTGGTGGCCCACCACCTGCTGGCCCACGGCTGGGCCCTGGCCCGCGACGTCGACCGCCTCCTCGACGCCCGCCGCCGCCTCGACGTCTCGCCTCTCGGCGCCGGCGCCCTGGCCGGGTCGTCGCTGGCCCTCGATCCCGAGGGCGTGGCTGCCGAACTCGGCTTCGGTGCCGCCTTCGACAACAGCCTCGACGCCGTCTCCGATCGCGACTTCGTCGCCGAGGCCCTCTTCGCCCTGGCCCTGCTCGGCGTCCACCTGTCCCGCCTGGGCGAGGAGGTGGTGCTGTGGTCGAGCGACGAGGTGGGATTCTTGGGCTTGGACGACGCCTTCGCCACGGGCTCGTCCATGCTCCCCCAGAAGAAGAACCCGGACGTGGCCGAGCTGGCGCGGGCCAAGGCCGGGCGCCTCATCGGCCACCTGAGTGGCGTGCTGGCCACCCTCAAGAGCCTGCCCCTGGCCTACAACCGCGACCTGCAGGAGACCCAGGAGCCCCTCTTCGACGCTGTCGACCAACTCCGCCTGGCCCTGCCCGCCCTCGCCGGCCTGCTGGCCAGCGCCACGTTGCGCACCGACGCCATGGCCAGGGCGGCCGACAGCCCCGCCGCCGCTGCCGTCGACCTGGCCGAGTACCTGGTGAGCGCCGGGATGCCGTTCCGCCAGGCCCATGGCGTGGTGGGGGGGCTGGTGCGCCGGTGGCTCGACGGCAGTGGCGGCGGCGACCTGGCCGAGTTGGTCGCCGCCCACCCTGACCTGGGGCCCGAGGCCGCCGCCCTGCTCCGTCCCGGTGTGGCGGTCACCCGGCGTACCACCCCGGGAGGCGCCGGTCCCCGCCCCGTGGCCGCCCAGATGGAGCGCTTCCGGCGCCGCCTGGCCGAGGATCGCCAGAGGATCGGTGCCCCCCCTACCCCGTGAGTTCTACCGGCGCGATCCGCGGGAGGTGGCGCCCGCCCTGCTCCATCAGGTCCTCGTGGCCGGGCCCTGCGCCGGCCTGATCGTCGAGACCGAGGCCTACTGCGGATCGGGCGATCCCGCCTCGCACGCCTTCCGGGGTCCCACCCGTCGCAACGCCACC
>Ga0247704_1000348_pt1:10000-13221 | contig 13221 bp, 7 predicted proteins | sample 41W_NmetaG_FD_189042 | JGI IMG/M metagenome (GOLD analysis project Ga0247704, IMG submission 189042) | Soil microbial communities from hillslope of Landscape Evolution Observatory, University of Arizona, Oracle, AZ, United States - 4-1-W_N | ecosystem: Engineered > Artificial...
AACCAAACTCCGAATGCCACTGCTCCAGAGCCCGGCAGTGAGACCATGGGGGATGAGCTTCATGGTCGAGAGGGAAACAGCCCAGACCGCCAGCTAAGGCCCCTAATTCCAGGCTAAGTGGAAAACGATGTGGGATTGCGAAGACAGCCAGGAGGTTGGCTTAGAAGCAGCCACCCTTGAAAGAGTGCGTAATAGCTCACTGGTCGAGTGATCCCGCGCGGACAATGTAACGGGGCTCAAGCCTGGAGCCGAAGCTGCGGATTTCCTGCTTTTGCAGGGAGTGGTAGGGGAGCGTCGATCGCGGAGCGAAGCGGCGGTGAGAACCGACGTGGACCGTGATCGAGTGAGAATGTTGGCATGAGTAGCGAGAGAGGGGTGAGAAACCCCTCCGCCGAAAGCCCAAGGGTTCCTGGGGAAGGCTAATCCACCCAGGGTAAGTCGGGAGCTAAGGCGAGGCCGAAAGGCGTAGTCGATGCACAACCGGTTGATATTCCGGTACCACCGTGTCCGCGCCCCTGCCGGACCGGGGTTGCTAAGGGGCTGTTCACCTTCGGGTGGACGAACCGACCCACCCTGGCGAGGCAAGCAACGAGGGGACGCAGGAGGGTAGGTGAACCCAGGCGTTGGTTGTCCTGGGGTAAGCGTGTAGGGAGGGGCCCAGGCAAATCCGGTCCCCACACATCCTGAGACGCGATGCCGAGCCGATTCAGGCGAAGTCACTGATCCCATGCTGCCGAGAAAAGCCTCTAGCGAGCTGACACGGTGCCCGTACCCCAAACCAACACAGGTGGGCGGGTAGAGAATACCAAGGCGATCGGGAGAACTGTGGTTAAGGAACTCGGCAAAATGCCTCCGTAACTTCGGGAGAAGGAGGACCCCTGTAGGGTGAAGGGCCCAGCGTCCGGAGCTCGAAAGGGTCGCAGAGTCCAGAGGAAAGCGACTGTTTACTAAAAACACAGGAGCGTGCCAAGTCGTAAGACGACGTATACGCTCTGACGCCTGCCCGGTGCCGGAAGGTTACGGGGAAGGGTTAGCCCGCAAGGGCGAAGCTCTGAACCTAAGCCCCGGTAAACGGCGGCCGTAATCACCGTTGCGGCCCTCGTGGAGCGATCCACGTGGCAACAACTCTGCTATATGCTGGAAACCCCGTGCATCCGGCGGTACTCGTTCATGTCTCACCCTCATCGTAGGGTGGGGGCCATGGGCAGTGACAACCCGACCGGTGCGGACAATCAGCAGGAAAGGCCCAGTCCTTTGGACTGGCTGGACGCAACGCCGATCGACGTAGGTCACTACGTCGCGGGGTTCGTCGACGGAGAGGGAAGCTTCAATGTCCCCATCCGTCGATCAGGAGACCGAGGTCTGCCCTGGCGGATCTCGCTGTCGTTCAACGTCTCACAGCTCGGTGCCGAGGCGCCTTGGTTTCTCCAAGGGGTGTTCGGTGTCGGGTCAGTCCGAGGCCGGGGCGATGGCGTTTTCTACTACGAGGTCACTCGTCCGAGCGAACTTGAAGAGCGGGTCTTCCCCTTCTTTGAGCGGTTTCGGCTTCGGGGCTCCAAGGCCCGGGATCTGGAGATCTTTCGCCAGATCACCGAGCTGGTCCAGACAGGTCGCCACTTGCATGTCCTGGCATCATCGAGATTCTCGAACTGAGGAGCCCGATGAACAGAGGAGGCAAGCGGCGTCGCACCGATGAGGAGATCATCAGTGTGCTGAGGGTATGGGAATCCTCAGAGGCCATACGCAGAGCTCCCCTTTGAAGCAGGGGGATGAAGATATGGTCCACGCCTCATAGCGATATGGGGAGTGCGTGAACTATAACGGTCCTAAGGTAGCGAAATTCCTTGTCGGGTAAGTTCCGACCTGCACGAATGGCGTAACGACTTTCCTACTGTCTCAACCACAGACCCGGCGAAATTGAAGTACGAGTAAAGATGCTCGTTAGCTGCGGCAGGACGGAAAGACCCCGTGGACCTTTACTACAACTTGGTGTTGAGTTTTGGTGCGGATTGTGCAGGATAGGTGGGAGGCTGGGAAGCGTTGGCGTCAGCCAGCGTGGAGCCACTGTTGAGATACCACCCTGTTCGTTCCGGGACTCTAACTCAGGCCCGTGATCCGGGTCGGGAACAGCGCCAGGCGGGTAGTTTGACTGGGGCGGTCGCCTCCTAAAGAGTAACGGAGGCGCTCAAAGGTTCCCTCAGGCTGGTCGGCAATCAGCCATCGAGTGCAATGGCACAAGGGAGCTTGACTGCGAGACATACACGTCGAGCAGGTGCGAAAGCAGGACATAGTGATCCGGCGATAGCGTGTGGAAGCGTCGTCGCTCAACGGATAAAAGGTACCCCGGGGATAACAGGCTCATCTTCCCCAAGAGTCCATATCGACGGGAAGGTTTGGCACCTCGATGTCGGCTCGTCGCATCCTGGGGCTGAAGCAGGTCCCAAGGGTTGGGCTGTTCGCCCATTAAAGCGGTACGCGAGCTGGGTTTAGAACGTCGTGAGACAGTTCGGTCCCTATCCGCCGTAGCCGTAGGAGATTTGAGGAAGGCTGTCCCTAGTACGAGAGGACCGGGACGGACGCAGCTCTCGTGTGCCAGTTGTCCTGCCAAGGGCACCGCTGGTTTGCGACCTGCGGAAGGGATAAGCGCTGAAAGCATCTAAGCGCGAAGCTCGTTCCAAGATGAGATCTCCCACTGGATAACCAGGTAAGGCCCGTGGCCAGACGACCACGTTGATAGGCCGGAGGTGTACGCACGGCAACGTGTTCAGCCGACCGGTACTAATCGGCCGAGGGCTTGAATCAACTTTCGTGCCCGTGCTCGCTATCGAACGCTCACAGGAGCCCGCCGCCCCTTTGGGGCGCGGTGCTTGGAAACTTGAGCGCCGGTTTCCGGTGGCCATGGCGGCGGGGTCACACCCGTTCCCATTCCGAACACGGAAGTTAAGCCCGCCAGCGCCGATGGTACTTGGGGAGAGATCCCCTGGGAGAGTAGGTCGCCGCCGGATCATTTTTGAGAAGGGCCCCTCGTTGGAGGGGCCCTTCGACGTTTTGGCCCGTCCCGGGCCACCGGGAGGCGCCGGGCGAGCGAGGCCCGTTAGCCTGAGGCCGTGCCTGGCGATCCTGCCTCCCAGGGGCGACCCGGCGCCCCGAGGGGCCGGCGCCCCCCATCAGCGGGCCGTCCGTCCCCGCGGCCGAGGAAGCGCCCGGGGCAGGGCCCGGGG
>Ga0247704_1000350_pt1 | contig 13203 bp, 14 predicted proteins | sample 41W_NmetaG_FD_189042 | JGI IMG/M metagenome (GOLD analysis project Ga0247704, IMG submission 189042) | Soil microbial communities from hillslope of Landscape Evolution Observatory, University of Arizona, Oracle, AZ, United States - 4-1-W_N | ecosystem: Engineered > Artificial ecosystem >...
TCTCCAGCCGCTCGCCACGGAGGGTGCCCTCCGTGGGGGCGTAGTGCATGAGGGCGACCCGTCGCTCCACGCCGGCCCCGGCCAGCCCCTCCAGCGCCTCCCGCAACGAGTCCGCCGCCTCCTGGGCGTGGCGGACGAACGCCTTCATCATCGGCTCCCCGAAGTCGCTGCCACTTGCGCCCGGGAAGCCGGTGCCGAAGCCCTTGACGCCGGCGATGCCCACGGGGGTCCCGTCGACGTCGACGACCGTTGATGTGCCTTCGAGCACCTCGACGCCGGCGTCGGCCAGCACGTCGGTGACCTCCTTCTCCCGGTCGGAGTGGTAGTCGTGGTTGCCGAGCACGGCGACGATGGGCACGGGCAGCCCTCGGAGCTCCGCCGCGAGGACGGCCGCCTCGTCGGGGACGCCGAGGCGGGTCAGGTCGCCGGCCAGCAGGAAGACGTCGGCCTGCCCGGCGATTTCTTCGAGGTGGGGGCGGAGGGTGCCGGCGGAGTCGGCGCCGAAGTGGATGTCGCCGACTGCGGCTACTCGAATCATGTGATGCGCTCCACGCGGGGGTGGTCACCGAGCTCGGTGACAACGGTCTCGTTGTGGACTTCGTACTCGGCCACGACCTCGGCGGCGACCACGCCGACCGCCTGCCGGCGCTCTTCGGTGGGCACCTGACCGGTGAGGAACACCTTGCCGGCGGCGATACGCACCTCCACCCCCATCTCCGCCACCCGCTCGTCGGCGGCCAGAGCGTCACGCACACGCTGGATCACGTAGTCGTCGGGTTCGACAGTCATGGGGCGACCATCGGGGCGATGGTCGCCCAATGAATGTTGGCCGGACCGGCCTCCCGGGCCGGTCATGACGCGAAGATGGCGTCGAACAGGGCTTTGACAGGTCTCACGGGCACTCCCAGGTCGTTGGACTGGGCATACAGGAGAAGGCTGAGCACCCGCCGGGCGCCGTGGCGGCGGGCCCGGGACACCAGGTAGTCCCAATCCAGGTCCGAGCCGGTGATCACGCCCAGGGCGTCGTGCCAGTGGTGGGGCATGTGCTCGTCCGCGGTCAGGGCCTTGATGATCAGCAGATCCTCGGGGGCGATGATCCGGCAGGGGCAGCCCCGCACGTCGACCACGCGGGCGTGGGCCAGCATCTCTTCGTCGAGGTAGATGTCGCCGGTGGAGCGGAAGATCACGTCGACGAGGATGTCTTCCTTGAAACCTTTGTAGAGCCAGCGAGGATCGGTCTCCTGGGTGGTGAAGCCGCTGGCCTCGAGCGCATCCAGGGTCAGCCGGGCGTTGTCGGGCTCGACGAAGAGGTCGATGTCGTTCGTGCCCCGGGGGCGGCCGAGGGTGGCCGAGCTGATCCCGCCCATGAGCACGTAGGGGATGCTCTTGTCCTCGAGGGCGGCTATGGCGTCACGGAGGACGCTGAGGAAGACCTCTTCGTCGACCTCACGGTTGTTGGGCGACGCTCCATGCCCCATAAAAAGGGGACTACCCCGAGCGACGGGGTAGAAACAGGCCATGAGCGAGCACGCCGCCACCGGGCGGCGAGCGCAGCGACCAGGAGAACAATGAGTGATCTCGAGGTCCCCGAGCCCGACGCCGTAGAGCAGGCCCAGCCGGTCGGGAGCGTCGCCGGCTTAATGGAGGTGTCCTCCGATCCAGAGGCGCCCGAGGCCGACGCCTACGAGCAGGCGATCGAAGAGCCGGTCGACGAGGAGGAGAGCCTCCGGTAAGCGGACCGGGTGGCCGCGTCCCCGGAATAGCCCGGCGCCGGCGCGTCCCACACGTTCACCACCCGGTCGAGGGGCACGAAGGTGTCCTCACCGTCGGCCACCACCCACAGGGTGTTCCTGCGGGCCAGGACAAGGGGCACCGGCCCCATGACCGACCCGTCGGTCAGGGCGACGTTGACCCGCCGGCCTTCCAGCTTCTGCACGTCGAACTGCGTCCCGATCCTTCCCATGCCGCCATTGTGGTGGGAGGGGGCCGGGGCCGGAACTGTGGTGGCACCAGTCTTGGGAGGGGGTGCTAGCCCTACCCGAGCTTGGAGCGGAGGAACTCCAGCGTGCGCACCCACGCCTGGCGGGCCGCGTCCTCGTCGTAGACCTCGGGACGGGTGTCGTTGAAGAAAGCGTGGCCGGTGCCGGGATAGGTGAAGATGCGCACGTCGGTGCCGGCCTCGGTGAGCCGGGACTCGAACGCGGTTACCGCCTCGGGGGAGGCCGTGCCGTCGTGCTCTGCGTAGTGACCCTCGACGGGTGCGGCAAGAGCGGACCACTCCGGCTCCGCCCCCTCGGGGGCGATGCCGTAGAAGGGGACGGCGGCGCGGACGGCGTCGGGTCGCAGCGTCGCCAGCCACAGGGCGAGGCCGCCGCCCGTACCGAACCCGACGACCCCCACGCCCCGGCCCCGGACGGCCTCGTGAGCCTGGAGGAAGTCGGCGGCGCCGGAGAGGTCGCGGGCCGCCCGCTCCACGTCGAGGGCCATGGCCGCCTTGGCCGCTTCGTCGGGCTCCCGGTTTGGCACCGTCTTGCCGTGGTACAGGTCGGGGGCCAGGGCGGTGAACCCCTCGGCGGCGAAGCGGTCGCAGACGTCGACGATGTGGTCGACCAGGCCCCACCACTCCTGGACGACGATGACCCCCAGGCCGGCGCCTTCGCTGGCCGGCGCCAGGTAGCCGCCGCCGGTAGCGCCGTTGCTCGGGAACTCCACCATCCGGCCCATGGCCGGAACCTACCCGGAACCGGTGGCGGTCAGTTCCGGGGCGTCCGGGCAGTCGACCGACTCGCGGGCGTCCGCCGGGCTGAGCGGGCCCTCCGGGCCCACGACGGCCGTGGCCAGCTCGATCGGGACGACCTCCCAGTCGCCGTCCCAGGGGTCGCCGAGGGCGGTGACCTTGTCGACCAGGGCGCCCCAGAGCCGGGGGGGAAGGACACGGCCGGCGCCGGCGACGACCCACACGGGAATCTGCTCGGTGTAGGCCACGGCGGCCGCGGCGTGGGACCCGGTGACGGCCAGGAACCCTCCGGGGCCGACGGCCGATGCGTCGAGCAGCACGAGCGTGCTGTTCGCCACCGCAGCCCCGATCCCGACCTCGGGCACCAGGGAGGCATCCGAGCCGGCGCGGTCGAGGGCCACCACCAGTGGCGAGCCGTCCCCCAAGGAGTCGACGACCAGGACCCTGGCGTCGCCCCGCCGGCGGAGGGCTTCGGTGACCTGCTCGGGCCAGCCCAGCACGGTCACCACGGCGTCGTCCGGGAGCGATGCTGCCACCACGGCGGGCGTCGGGTCCTCGCGCAGCAACTCCGCCGATAGCCACGCTTCGGTCTCGGGATCGGCGGCGGCCACCACCCGGGCGGCCAGCCACCACATGGGGCCCGACGCCGGCTGGCGCTCGACAAGTCGCCGGCAGGCCAGGACGAGGGCCCGGGGATCGTCGGCGCACCCGGCGAGGGCGGCGGCGGCCTCCCGAGCCAGGAGTCCGGGCTCTTCTCCCGACGCCCGGGCCACCATCCGCAGCCGCTCCATCGGGTGCACGGTCAGCGGCCGGGCTTGAACACCATCAGGAAGAGGATGACGACCCAGAGGACGTTGACCACGGCGCTCACGGTGGCCGCCTTCTTGGCCATGGCCTGCATCTCCAGCGACTGGGCCCCCTCCGCGCCGGCCCGCATGGCCACCATCTTGCGGATGGTGGGGACCTGGAGCCCGGTGGCCAGCCCCATGAGCACGAAGTAGAGCAGGAACGAGAGCGAGATCCACGCCTCGCTGAACCTCCAGGTGTCGTCGCTGAGGAGGATGAGCAGGATGCCCAGGATCGGCACCGCGCACACCGCCACCGTGGGGATGCGGCCGGTGACCTTCAGCGTCGTCTCGGCGACGGCCAGCCCCTCGCGTCCCGGGAGGCTCCGGGCCTCGTTGCCGTAGAAGCCGGCGATGAACATCGCTCCGAAGCCGATGATGGCCGAGAGGATGTGCAGCACCAGCACGAACTGGTAGAGATCGCCGTCGACTCCCATTGAATCCTCCTGATCTCGCTCCCAGGAACATAGTTGGGTTACCTTCCTCCCGCCGTGGCAACGAATCCCGCCCCCGATCTGGCTCTGGTACCCGTGAGCGGCCAGCCGCGCACGGTCCGTGAGCTGCTGACCACCTTCCATCTCCTGCTGGTCGCGGTCGACCCGGCCAGCGTGCGCAGCAAGTGGATCATCCCCACCGCGGCGCGAGTGCTGTTCGAGTACGAGCAGGCCGACTGCCGGGTGGCGTGGCTGGTGGCCGGCGGCGATGCGGCCGACGCCCGCAAGCTCCTCGGACGCTGGGCCAAGGAGATCACGACGTTCGTCGACCCCGAGCTGACCGCCACCAAGGGCCTGGGCCTGGAGAAGCTGCCGGCGATCGTCCACGTGAGCCAGACCCTCGAGGTGGTCAGCGCGGTCGAGGGCTGGGACCCTCCGGCGTGGCGAGACCTGACCAAGGAGCTGTCCCGGCGGATGTCGTGGAGCCGGCCCCACATCCCCGCACCGGGCGACCCGGGGCCCTTCGACGGTGCCCCGCTGCCCCGTATCTAGGCGGCCCTAGGGCCGGGGCCCCTCGGTCAGCGAGAGGGCGGCCAGCACCAGGAGAGAGGTCGGCGCTTCTCGAAGCTCGCCCAGGATGTACGTCGAGCGGTTGACCGTCTCGAGGGCCGACGTGACGGTCGGGGCGTCGACCCGGCGACGCCTGAGCTCCGACGCCAGCACTGTCGCATGGACCTGCACGAGGGTGGACCTCCCTTGCCCGGCGTGTCCCTACCACCCTCTGCCTTCGGGCCTGTGGAGCACAAGACGGTAAAGCTGTGCTCAACGCTGTGGAGATTGTGGGTTACAGGACGCCGCCCCTCGTCATCGCCACCACGTCGAGGATGCGATCGACCTCACCAGGGCGCAGCAGGCCCTGGTCGAGGACGACCTGGCGCAGCGTCTTGCCCTCGGCCGCGGCCTGGTGGACCACCGCGGCCGCCTGCTCGTAGCCGATGTGGGGGGTGAGGGCGGTGGCCAGGGCGGAGGAGGACTCGGCGAAGGTCCGGCAGCGGTCGACGTCGGCCTCGATACCGGCCACGCACCGGTCGGCCAGCAGCCGGGAGACGGTCGCCAGCAGGTGCACGGACTCCAGCAGGTTGCGGGCCATCATGGGCATGGCCGTGTTGAGCTCGAAGGCGCCGGCGGTGGCGCCGAAGCCGATGGCGGCGTCGTTGCCGACGACCTGGGCGGCGACCTGGTACACCGCCTCGGGGATCACGGGGTTGACCTTGCCGGGCATGATCGAGCTGCCCGGCTGCAGGTCGGGCAGGCGGATCTCGGCGATGCCCGCCCGGGGGCCGCTCCCCATCAGGCGCAGGTCGTTGGCGATGCGGGCGAGCGACAGGGCCACGGTGCGCAGGGCCCCCGACGCCTGGACCACGGCGTCACGCCCGCCTTGGGCCTCGAAGTGGTCCGCCGCTTCCCGGAGGGGCAACCCTGTCGCCGAGGCCAGCCGCTCGATGACCGCCCGGGCGAACAGCGGAGGGGCGTTGATGCCGGTGCCGACCGCGGTACCCCCCAGGGCGAGCTCGGCCAGGTGGGGCAGGGCGCTCCGGCACCGTTCCACGCTGTGCTCGGCCGCGGTGGCGTAGCCGGCCAGCTCCTGGCCCAGCGTCACCGGGGTGGCGTCCATCAGGTGGGTGCGCCCGGCCTTGACCACGCCCGCCATCTCGGCCGCCTTGTGGCGCAGGGCACTGGCCAGGTGCTGGAGGGCGGGGACCAGCTCCCGCTCGATGCCGAGGGCGGCGGCCAGGTGGATGGCCGTCGGGAAGACGTCGTTCGAAGACTGCGAGGCGTTGACGTGGTCGTTGGGATGGACGGGGCGACCCAGGCGCTCGGAGGCGAGGCCGGCGATGACCTCGTTGGCGTTCATGTTCGACGACGTGCCGGAGCCGGTCTGGAACACGTCGATCGGGAAGTGGTCGTTCCACGTGCCGGCGGCGACGTCGGCCGACGCGGCGACGATGGCATCGGCGATCTCGCCCTCGACCACGCCCAGCCGCGAGTTGACGACGGCGGCCGCCCCCTTGATCGACGCCAGGGCGGCGATCAGGCGGCCGTCGATGCGGACGCCCGAGATGGGGAAGTTCTCCATGGCCCGCTGGGTCTGGGCTGCCCATTTGGCCCAGGCGGGGACCTGAACTTCACCCATGGAGTCGTGCTCGGTGCGGGTCGTCTGATCGTTAGCCATTTGCGTTCGACCGTACCCCCACCTACTCCTTGCAGCTGTGGACAAGGGCGTCTAGGGTTCGCCCGAACCGAGAAGCCCCCCGGCGACATTGTGAGGCAGATGACCCCACGGCACCGGCGGCTCGGCGTCCTCGTCGGGATCGCGCTGCTTTTCCCAGTTATGACGGCGCCGGCTTCTGCTGACCCCCTCGCGGACAAGCGGGCCGAGGCGACCCGCATCCGCCAACAGCTCGAGCGCCAGGGGGAGAAGGTCAGCGTCCTCGCCGAGCAGTCGAACCGGGCCCGGCTCAAGGTGTCACAGGTCGAGGGCTCCCTGGCCAAGACGTCGGCGGACGTGGCCCGCTCCGACGAGCGGCTGCAGTCGGTTCGCGCCCGCCTGGCCACCGCGGCCGTGCTGGCCTACGTCCACGGCGGGAACAACTCCCTCATCGGAAAGCTGGCCCGCGGCACCCAGGACGACATGGTCGTCCGCACCCAGTACCTCCGCGTCACCGCCGCCGACCAGCGCCGGATCATCGGCGAGGTCCGGACGGCCAAGCAGGACTTCGAGCTGCAGAAGTCGCGCCTCGACTCGGAGCGCAAGGCCGCAGCCGAGGCCGCCGACCAGGCCGCGTCGGCCAGTCGCGCCGCCCAGGAGGCCGAGGACGCACAGCGGGCCGTCCTCGGGCAGGTGAACGGCGAGGTGGCCGAGTTGGTGGCGGCCGAGCAGGCCCGCCGGGAGGCCGAGGAGGCCCGCAGCCGGCCGGCGGCGGTGGTCGCCACCGCTGCGCCCCCGGTGACGGAGCCGCCCCGCGTGCCGACCACGGCCGCACCCCAGTCCCAGGCCACGACGACGGTGCCGGCGCCGGCGGCCGCCACCGCGCCGGCGGCGTCCGGCAAGGGCGCCATCGCCGTGGCCGAGGCCCGAAAGCAGCTGGGCAAGCCCTATGTGTACGGCGGTTCCGGTCCCGACAACTTCGACTGCTCCGGTCTCACCGCGTGGGCGTGGAAGGCCGCCGGCGTGCGGCTGTCGCATTCCGCCTACACCCAGTACTTCGAGACCACCCGGGTCCCGGTCGACCAGGTCCAGCCCGGTGACCTGCTCTTCTTCGGCAAGGACGGCGTGGAGAGCATCCACCACAACGCCATCTACATCGGCGGCGGCGACATGATCGAAGCCAGCCAGACCGGAACGCCCATCCGCATCAGAGGCTGGCGGGCCGGCGACCTCGTAGGCGCCGGCCGCCCGGGCTAGCGGACAGTCGGCCACAGTCGGCCTCCGGCCGACGACCTCGGGCGAAGTGGTTTCAGCCGGCGGCGTGAGCCGCAGGCTGACCGACGAACCGTCGAGCCGAAGGCGAGCTTGGTTCGCCGGAAAAGACAGAAGGAGCCGCCGGAGGCGGCACGCCGCAGTTACGTCGTCCGAAGGACGACTATCGCCATGTCGTCGGACATGTTGGGGGTGTGGGCGATGGTCGCCAGCTCGATGCGGCGGGCGATGCCGGCGGCGCTGCGGCCGGCGCAGGTGGACAGCAGGGCCACCAGCCGCTCCTGGCCGAACTGCACACCGTCGGCGTCGCGGGCCTCGACCACCCCGTCGGTGTAGAGGACCAGGGCGTCGCCCGGGCGCAGGGTGACGGCGACGTCGCGGAAGTCGGTGCCGGGCAGCATCCCCAGCAGCATGCCCGGGGCGGCGTCGAGCACGGTGACCGACTCGTCGTCGTGGAGGACCAGCGCCGGCGGGTGACCGCCTCCGGCGACCAGTACCTGCACCCGATCGGCCATGGGCGTGACGCAGGCGAGGACGGCGGTGAGGAAGCGGTCGTCGACGTCCTGGCGCAGCAGGGTCTCGTTGAGTCGGTGCAGGACCGCGGCCGGGCTGGGCAGGTCGGCCGCGATGGCCCGGATGCTGTAGCGGGCGACCCCGGTCACCGCGGCGGCGTCGGGGCCGCGCCCGGAGACGTCGCCCAGGACCACGGCCCAGCGGTCGTCGCCCAGGGGGAAGGCGTCGTAGAAGTCGCCGCCGACGTCGCTGATCCCGGCGGCGCGGTAGCGGGCGGCCAGGTCGACGCCGGGGATCCGGGGCAGGACCGGCGGCAGCAGGGTGGCCTCCAGGGCAGAGGCGACCCGGTCCCGCTCGGCCGCCACCTCGGCGTGGGCAATGGCCGCGCCCAGATGGGTGGCCAGGCCGGAGGCGAGGCTCTCCGCCTCGGCGCCGAAGGCGTGGGGCCGGGGATGGCCAAGGTAGAGAATCCCGGCCAGCTCTCCCTCGCCGTCCGGCACCGGCACGATGACCCAGCTGCGGATGAGCCGGCCATCGGCCAGGGTGCCGTAGGCCCGGCTCAGGCGGTCGTCACGGGCCCATGCCGCCACGTCGGCCACCGAGTGGGGCTGGCCATGGAGGCGGGGCCCGGCCAGCAGCGGGGCGTTGCCGACGTCTGGTCGCTCGGCGAAGTCGCTCCAGTCGGCCCCGGTGAGGACCTGCTCGGCGTCGGCCTCGGGGGGGACGTAGAGGGCGAACCGGGCCCCGGTGAGCTCACGGCACGCCTCGGCCACGCCGGCGACGAGGAGGGGGGTCTCTCGTTCCGCGAGCAGCCCCGGCAGGCGGACGATGAGGTCGAGGAGCCGCCGGCGCTCGTCGTGGAGCGCCTCGATGGCCGCTTTGGCGGTTCGCAGCTCCTCGGCCTCGCCGGCCTGCACGCCACCCGGGTCCTCGGTCACGGCATGACCGGCCGGGGCTTGGTACGGGCGACCTCGAACCAGACGGTCTTGCCACCGCCGCTGCGGCGCAGCGATCCCCACCGGTCGGAGAACCCCGAGAGGATGGACATGCCCCGGCCCGACGTGTCGGCCGGTCCGGCGTCACGGGGGACGGGAAGCACGCCGGACGTGTCGCTGACCTCGACGCGGATCACCGCCGGCGTCACGTGCACCATCACCCGAGGGCTGCTCTCTGCGTGGACCACGGCGTTGGTCACCAGTTCGCTCACGCACAGGACGATGTCGTCGATGCGGTCGCCGTCTGTCCAGCCGTCGAGGGTGGACCGCACCAGGTCGCGAGCCTCGCCGGCACTGCGCAGGTGGGCGGGCAGGTCCTCGATGGCCTTGGCCAGCACCGCCTCCAGCCGGTCGACCACCCGGGTCACGTCGTTGATGGCCGCCGGCAGGTCGGTGGGGGCGAGGTCCTTGCCGATGTAGCCCACGGCGCCGGCGGCCGCGGCCACGATGGCCAGCTCCTCCGGAGGGCGGCTCGACACCAGGACGACCCTCGACGGGGCCAGCTTCGGCACCGTCTCGAACGCACCCGGCAGCGAGACGTCGAGCATGACAACGTCGGGGGCGCCGTCGGCGGCCGCCTCCACGGCCGACTGCGCGTCGGCGGCCTCCAGTGCGGGGGCGAAGCCCTCGGCGGCGTCCAGGCCCAGCCGGACGAGCAGCCGGTAGTCGGGGTCGGCGTCGACGACCAGCACGCGCGTCACAAGCGGGCCGCGGGCAGGGTGAAGGAGATCGAGGCGCCGGCCTCGGGAGGACCGCACCAGATCACCCCGCCGTGACCTTCGACGATGCGCCGGGCGACGGCCAGGCCGGCGGGGACCTCGCTGGCACCGCTCCCGTCCCCACCCAGGGGCAGGAGGGTGAACAGCCGGGGCCGGACCTCGGCGTCGATCGGCTTCCCGTCGTTGGCCACGGTGACCGTCGCCAGCACCGGCCCCACTTCGGCTTCGACTCGTACGGTCAGGGGCCGCACCCCGCCGTGGCGGATGGCGTTGTCGAGCAGGAGCCCGAAGAGCCTGACGAGTTGGGCTCTGTCCCCCCGCACCTCCGGCAGTTCCCTCGCGATCACCTGCACCCCGGCTCGCTCCAGCGCGCCCGCCCGGGCGCCGGCGGCCTCGTCGACCACGTCGTCGAGGTGGAGGGGCTCCAGGTGGAAGCCGTCACCGGACACCCGGGCGTAGTCCAGGAGGCCGGCCACCCGCCCCCGAGCGCGGGCCACGTTCGTCTCCGTCCTGGTGATCAAAAAGCGCGCCTCCTCGCCCAGCGCGTCCCCGTGGCGGGCGACCAGCAGGTCGAGGAGCCCGGCCACGTTGTCGAGCGGTTGCTGGATCTCCGCCGCGGCAGCCGCCGCCAGCCGCTCCAGGGCGGCGTTGGAGCGCTCCAGCTCGCCGTTGAGCCGCTCCACCTCCCGGAGGTGATCGGCGAGGGTGGCCCGCTGGCGGTCGAGCTCGTTGCCCTGCCGCCAGAGCTCGAGGAACACCGCGACCTTGGCCCGCAGCGCCTCCGGTGAGAACGGCTTGTAGACGTAGTCGACGGCGCCGCTCCGGTACCCCTGGAGGTGATGCTCCGCCTCGCCACTGATGGCGGTGAGAAAGATGATGGGCACGTTGCGGGTCTTGTCCCGCGCCTTGATGAGCTGGGCCGTCTCGAAGCCGTCCATGCCCGGCATCTGGACGTCGAGGATGATGACGGCGAAGTCGGCCGAGAGCAGCGCCCGCAGCGCCTCCTCGCCCGAGCCGGCTCGCACCAGCTGTGCATCGAGAGGATCGAGGACGGCCTCCAGGGCAAGCAGGTTGTCCGGCCGATCGTCGACCATGAGCACGCGAGCGGGCGCGTCCGCCGGGGTTTTCATGGCCGGCGGCCGCAGGACGCCGCCGAAGGCGGCCTCCCCCGGCTGCCGGCCGAAAAGGAACGGCGGAGGACGGCCGGCTCCGCCGGACGGCCGGAGCGCAACTGCCTCGCCGAGCAAGCTCCGCTTGCCAAGGCGAAACTCACCGGTGAAGCCACACCCTCAGGGTATCGAGGAGCTGGTCCATCTCGACCGGCTTGGTGACGTAGTCCGACGCCCCGGCGGCCAGCGATTCCTCCCGGTCGCCCCGCATGGCCTTGGCGGTCAGGGCGACGATCGGCAGGTCCTGGAAGGCGTCCATGTCCCGGATGCTGCGGATGGCCTGATAGCCGTCCATGTTCGGCATCATGATGTCCATCAGCACCAGCTCGATCCCGGGCGTGCTGGTCAGCAAATGGATGCCCTCGGCTCCCGAGTCGGCGCAGACGACCTCCAGGCCGTGATCCTCGAGGGCGCTGGTGAGGGCGTAGAGGTTGCGCACGTCGTCGTCGACCATCAGCACCTTGCGCCCCGACAGGTCGGTGGCCCGCTCCGCCGCCGTGCGGTGGGGCGTGAAGGGCACGATGGCCCGGTTGGTGGTCGCCGGCGCCGGCGCCGGCAACGTGGAGGGCACGGCCGCCATCACCGGCAGCAGCAATGAGAACGTGCTGCCCTCACCGGGGGTGCTGGTGACCTGGATCTCGCCGCCCAGCAGGCGGGCGATCTCCCGGCTGATCGACAGCCCCAGCCCCGTGCCGCCGTAGCGCCGGCTCGTGGTGCCGTCGGCCTGCTGGAACGCCTCGAAGATGACCATGAGCTGGTCGGGCTTGATGCCGATGCCCGTGTCCGAGACGGAGAAGACGACGACGCTGTCGGCGGAGTTCAGGTGAGGGTGGCTGAAGCGAATGCCGGCCGGCGCCCGCCCCACCCGCAAGGCGACGGTGCCCCGTTCGGTGAACTTCAGGGCGTTCGACAGCAGGTTCTTCAGGATCTGCTGCACCCGGTGCTCGTCGGTGGTGAGCGTCTCCGGTGCCCCGTGGTCGACGGTGACGGCGAAGTTGAGGGCCTGCTGGTCGGCGATGGGGCGGAACACCTGCTCCAGGTCGTCGCACAGCGACTGGACCTTCACCGGGGCGATGGCGATGTCCATCTTGCCGGCCTCGACCTTGGACAGGTCCAGGATGTCACTGATCAGGCTGAGGAGGTCGTTGCCGGCGTCGTAGATGCTGCGGGCGAACTCGACGTGGCGGGGGCTCAGGCTGCCGTCGCTGTTCTCGGACAACAGCTTGGCTAGGATCAGGAGGCTGTTGAGCGGGGTGCGCAGCTCGTGGCTCATGTTGGCCAGGAACTCCGACTTGTACTTCGACGACAGGGCCAGCTGCTCGGCCCGCTCCTCGAGCTCCCGGCGGGCCAGCTCGATCTCGGCGTTGGTGTGCTGGAGCTCGCGCTGCTGGCGCTGCAGCTCCTCGGACTGGCTCTGCAGCTCTTGGGCCAGGCTCTGTGACTGGGCCAGGAGCTCCTCGGTCCGCATGGTGGCGACGATGGTGTTGAGGACGATGCCGACGGTCTCGACGATCTGCTCCAGGAAGGCCCGGGTCAGGTCGGTGACCGGCTTGAAGGACGCCAGCTCGATGATGGCCAGCACCTGGTCCTCGAACACCACCGGGAGGACCACGACGTTGAGCGGTTCCCCCTCGGTCAGGCCCGTGGCGATGCGCGCCGCGCCGGCGGGGACGTCGATCAGGATGGTCTTCTTCTCGATGGCCGCCTGCCCGACCATGCCCTCGCCGGTGCGCCACTCGCTGGGCAGGCCGTCCTTGGCTCGGTACCCGTAACCGGCGATCAGGCGGAACACCGTGTCGTCGGGGTCGCCGGCGGGCTCGGCCATGAAGAAGGCGCCCTGCTGGGCCTGCACCAGCGGGGTCAGCTCGCTCATGATCAGCTGCGAGAGGGCTCGCAGGTCACGGTGGCCCTGGAGCATGGCGCCGATGCGGGCCAGGTTGGACTTGAGCCAGTCCTGCTCCTCGTTGCTCCGCGTCGTCTCCCGGAGGGTGACGATCATCTGGTTGATGTTGTCCTTGAGGTCGCCGACCTCGCCGGCGGCGTCGACGGTGATGGTGCTGGTGAGGTCGCCCTGGGTCACCGCGGTGGCCACGTCGGCGATCGACCGCACCTGAGTGGTGAGGTTCGACGCCAGCTGGTTCACCGACTCGGTCAGGCGCTTCCACGTGCCGGACACGCCCTCGACCTCGGCCTGACCGCCCAGCTTGCCCTCGGTGCCCACCTCCCGGGCCACGCGGGTCACCTCGGCGGCGAAGGCCGACAGCTGGTCCACCATCTTGTTGATGGTGCTCTTGAGCTGGAGGATCTCGC
>Ga0247704_1000353_pt1 | contig 13150 bp, 13 predicted proteins | sample 41W_NmetaG_FD_189042 | JGI IMG/M metagenome (GOLD analysis project Ga0247704, IMG submission 189042) | Soil microbial communities from hillslope of Landscape Evolution Observatory, University of Arizona, Oracle, AZ, United States - 4-1-W_N | ecosystem: Engineered > Artificial ecosystem >...
GGTCGGCGGTGGGCGCCGCCTCGGGTGCCGGCGCCCACCGCCGACCGCCCGCCGGCGGCCAGCGTGCTGTCGGCGGGGATGACCGGGGTGAGCCTCACCATCGAGGAGCTGGCCAACGCCACCGGGCTGCCCTACGAGCGGATCCGGGAGCTGGAGCGCTACGGCTTCATCACCGGCCGGCCCGTCGCCGGCACCGTGTACTACGACGAGGAGGCGCTCGTCGTCGCCAACCTGGCCGTGGGGTTCGCCCGGTTCGGCATCGAGGGCCGGCACCTGCGCATCTACAAGAACTCGGCGGAGCGGGAGGCCGGGCTGTTCGAGCAGATCGTCACGCCGCTGCTCAAGCAGCGCAATCCCGAGGCGCGCCGCCAGGCCCAGCAGGCCCTGGAGGACCTCACCCAGCTCGGCCAGAGCCTGCGGGCCGCCGTGCTGCGCCAGGCCGTGCGGCGCCTCTCGGGCGGGTGAGCCCGGCCCGGGTCCTCATCACCACCGACGAGCTGCGGGCCGGCGTGGAGCGCCTGGCCGCCGAGCTGTCCGACGCCTACGAGGACGGCGTCCTCCTGGTGGCGGTGCTGAAGGGGAGCGTCCCGTTCCTGTCCGACCTGGTGCGCGCCCTCACCATCGTCCCCGAGGTCGACTTCCTCGCCATCTCGTCGTACGCGCCGGACACCGGGCGGGTGCGCCTGGTGAAGGACCTGGAGGCCGACATCGCCGGGCGGGACGTGGTGCTGGTCGAGGACATCGTCGACACCGGCCTCACGCTGACCTACGTGCTGGGCGAGCTGGCCCGGCGGGGGCCCCGCTCGCTGGAGGTGTGCGCCCTGCTGGACAAGGCCACCCGGCGCATCGTGCCGACCCCCGTGCGCTTCGTCGGCTTCACCGTCGGCGACGACTTCGTGGTGGGCTACGGCCTCGACTTCGCCGAGCGCTACCGCAACCTCGACCTGGTCGCGGCGGGCGATCTGGCGGCCCTGCGCAGCGACCCCGATGCACACGTGGACCAGTTCTACGCACGGTAGGGTGGTTTTCATGGTGGAGATGCATCTCGCCGCGGTGAGGGTGGAGCTCCCCACCAACAATCCGGTGGTGCTCCTCCAGGAGACCGAAGGGGCCCGGCGGACGCTGCCCATCTTCATCGGGGCGCCCGAGGCGACCGCCATCGCCTTCGCCCTCCAGGGCGTCGTCCCCCCCCGGCCGATGACGCACGACCTGATGCGCGACATCCTGGTCGCGGTGGGCGCCACCCTCGAGCGCGTCGTCGTCACCGAGCTGCGCATGGGCGACGACGGCCGCAGCGGCACGTACTACGCCGAGCTCCACCTCAAGCAGGGCGACGAGACCCGGATCGTCTCCAGCCGGCCGTCCGACGCCATCGCCCTGGCCGCCCGCACGGGCACGCCCATCTTCGCCGAGGAGGAGCTGCTCGACGAGGCCGGCATCGTCATCGACTCCGAGGAGGAGGACGAGACGCCGCCCGACGAGCTCGTCACCCAGTTCCGCCAGTTCATCGAGGGCATCCGCCCCGAGGACTTCAGCTCCTAGCCGCTTCGACCTGCATTCGTTCGCTTCGCTCGGTCGTTGACGGCGGGAGGCGGTGGTCGTACCGTTACCCCTACACGGGTGTAATTTCGACACTGTGACGTCGCGTCGGCTCCGGCCGGCACTGGAGGGCGCTTCCCCATGCCTGAAGAGGGATTCCGAGGACCCCAGGTCTGCAAGATCGCGGGGATCACCTACCGCCAGCTGGACTACTGGGCGCGCACCGACCTGTTGCGACCGTCCATCAGCGACGCCCGGGGCAGCGGCACCCAGCGGGTGTACTCCTACCGGGACCTGCTCGAGCTCAAGGTCATCAAGCGCCTCCTGGACGCCGGCGTCTCGCTCCAGTCGGCCCGGCGCGCCCTCGGCCTGCTCCGCAGCTCCGGGAGCGACGTCGCCGCCGCCAACCTGGTGCTCAACGGCGCGCACTCGGTGCTGGCCACGTCGGGCGAGGAGATCATCGACCTGCTCAAGGGTGGCCAGGGAGTCCTCAACATCGTCCCCCTGGCCGGCGTGGTCCAGGAGCTGGACGCCGCCATCACCGAGCTCACGCCGCCCGTTCCCGAGGTGCGGGCGGGCGGCGAGGGCAGCGGGCTGCCGCAGGCCGGCACCGGGGGATAGCGAGCTGGACCGGTCGCCGCTGCCGCACGAGCGGATCCGCTTCGCCCACAACTCGGAGCGTCAGTTCGCCAAGCTCCTCGACTTCTACGGGATCGTCTGGGAGTACGAGCCGACCGAGTTCATCCTGGCCCGCGACCGGGCGGGCAGGCCGGTGCAGGCGTTCCGGCCCGACTTCTACCTGCCCGCCTACGACCTGTTCATCGAGATCACCACGCTCAACCAGAAGCTGGTGACCAAGAAGAACGCCAAGGTGCGCCGTCTCCGGGAGCTGCACCCGGAGGTGAAGGTGAAGATCTTCTACCAGCGGGACTACCTGAACCTGCTGGTCAAGTACGGCCTGGAGGAGCCCACCCAGCTGGCCGACGCCGGCCTCGACGACCGCGAGCCGCGGCCCTTGGACTTCGCCGTCGGGGACTGAGGACGGGCGCCGGGGCCACCTAGTGTGGCTCCGTGACCGACGTGCTGCGCCGCTCGCCGCTCGACGCCGCCCACCGCCAGCTGGGCGCCCGGATGGTGGAGTTCGGCGGGTGGGGGATGCCCTTGTCGTACCCGTCGGGGACGCTGGCCGAGCACCAGGCGTGCCGCGCCGGCGCCGTCGCGTTCGACGTGAGCCACCTGGGCACCGTGCGGGTGGAGGGGCGCCGGGCGCTGGCCCACCTCAACGACGTGCTCACCAACGACCTGGGCCGCCTCGGGCCCGGGCGGGCGCAGTACACCCACCTGCTGGACGAGGCCGACGCCTCGGTGGTGGACGACATCATCGTGTGGTGGCGGTCCGACGACCGCTTCGACGTGATGCCCAACGCGTCGAACACGGCGGACGTGGTGGCGGCCCTGGGCGGCGACGACGTGACGGCCGGGCGGGCGGTGATCGCCGTCCAGGGCCCGTCGGCCCGGTCCCTGCTGTCGGCCGTGTCGCCCGAGGCGGCGGCGGTGCCCCGCTTCGCGGTGGTCGACGTGGATTGGCACGGCACGCCCGTGGTCGTGGCCGGCACCGGGTACACGGGCGAGGACGGCGTGGAGTGCGCCGTGCCCGCCGGGGCGGCGCCCGCCTTCTGGGCCGCCGTGCTCGACGCCGGCATCGCCCCCGCCGGCCTGGGCGCCCGCGACACCCTCCGCCTGGAGGCGGGGCTGCCCCTCCACGGCCACGAGCTGGGGCCCGGCATCACGCCCCTCCAGGCCGGGCTCGGGTGGGTGGTGGCCTGGGACAAGCCCCGCTTCAGCGGGAAGGCGGCCCTGGAGGCGGAGCGGGAGCGGGGGGTGTCGCGACGGCTGCGGGGGCTGGCCGTGGAAGGGCGCCAGCCGCCGCGGGAGGGCTACCCGGTGTCGGTGGACGGCAAGCCGGCCGGGACCGTCACCAGCGGGAACTTCTCACCGGTGCTGGGCCACGGCATCGCCTTCGCCTTCCTCCCCCCGCACGTCGGGCCGGGTGCGGAGGTGACCGTCGACCTGCGGGGCCGGCCCGTGCCCGCCCGGGTCGTGAAGACGCCGTTCGTGGGCGGGCGCAAGGGCTGAGCGATGGGCCACTTCGTCCCCCACACCGACGCCGAGGTCGCCGAGATGCTGGGCTTCCTCGGCCTGTCGTCGACCGACGAGCTGTTCGCCGCCGTCCCGCCCGCCTTGCGCCTGGCCGGCGGCCTCGACCTGCCCGACGGCCTGTCCGAGCCGGACGTCGCCGTCGAGATGGGGCGCCTGGCCGCCGCCAACCCGGCCTCGGGGCTGGTGTGCTTCGCCGGCGGCGGGATCTACGACCACGAGGTCCCGGCCGCCGTGCGGTCGCTCGCGTTCCGCTCCGAGTTCGTCACCGCCTACACGCCCTACCAGCCCGAGGTGGCCCAGGGCGTGCTCCAGATGCTGTTCGAGTACCAGACGATGGTCGCCCGCCTGGCCGGCCTGGAGGTGGCCAACGCCTCGCTGTACGACGGGGCCAGCGCCCTGGTCGAGGCGGTCAACCTGGCCGTCGCCGCCACCCGCCGGCCCACCGTCTGGCTGAGCCGGGGCGTGAACCCGAGCTGGCGGGCGGTGGCGCGCACGTTCGCCGAGGGCACCGGCCACGAGCTGGTGGAGGTCGGCCTGGCGGGCGGCACCACGGCGTGGCCGGCCGACGGCGCGCCGGGCGCGTTGGTGGTGCAGCAGCCCAACTACCTGGGCTGCCTGGAGGACCTGTCGGAGGCGCGGCGGGTCGCCGACCGCACGGGCGCCCTGCTGGTGGTGGCGCTCGACCCGGTGGCTGCCGCCGTGGTCCGGTCCCCCGGGGGCCTGGGCGCCGACGTCGTGGTCGGCGAGGGCCAGCCCTTCGGCACGCCGATGTCGTTCGGCGGCCCCCTGCTCGGCCTGTTCGCCTGCCGCATGGAGCACGTCCGCCGCCTGCCCGGGCGGCTGGTGGGCGAGACGGTGGACGTCGAGGGCCGGCGCGCCTACGTCACCACCCTGCGCACCCGCGAGCAGGACATCCGGCGGGAGAAGGCGTCGTCCAACGTCTGCACCAACCAGACGCTCATCGCCGTGGCCTGCGCCATCCAGCTCTCCTGGCTCGGCACGTCGGGCCTGCGGGAGATGGCCCTGCGCTGCGCCCGGGGCGCCCGCTACGCCCGTGAGGCGCTGGCGGCGGTGGACGGGGTGGAGCCGCTGGTCGGCGCCCCCACGCTCCGGGAGTTCGCCGTGCGGGCGCCGGTGCCGGCCGCCACGGTCGTCGAGCGCATGGCCGACGAGGGCTTCCTGGCCGGCGTGGCGCTGGGCGACGAGTACGGAGACGGGCTCCTGGTCGCCGTCACCGAACGGCGGACCCGGGAGGAGATCGACCAGTACGCGGCGGCGTTCGAGAAGGTCGTCCGGTGAGCGAGGTCCCCGTCCCCGGAGGCGGCGGCACCGAGCCGGCCGATGCTCCCTCGACGGTCGGCGCGGCCGCCGCCGTGCCCGGCCCGCCGGCGGCGGGCGGGAAGGCGAGCAGCGCGCCGGTGATGGGGCGGGACGAGGAACCAACCGTGTTCGAGCTGTCCTCGCCCGGCCGGCGCGCCTGGTCGTTCCGCACCACGGGCGTGCCCGAGTGGTCGGAGGACGAGCTGGTCCCGGCCCAGCACCGTCGCACCGAGCCCCTGGCGCTGGCCGAGGTGTCCGAGCGCGACCTGGTGGGCCACGTCACCCGCCTCAGCGCCCGCCAGTACTCGGTCGACCTGGGCGCCTACCCGCTGGGCTCGTGCACCATGAAGTACAACCCCAAGCTGTGCGACGAGGCGGCGTCGCTGCCCGGGCTGGCCGGCGTGCACCCGTCGGCGCCCGCCGCGCTCACCCAGGGGTGGCTGGCCCTTCTGGCCGACCTGGCCGACCGCCTGTGCGCGGTGACCGGTATGGCGGCCGCCACCCTCCAGCCCCCGGCCGGCGCGGCGGGCGAGCTCACCGGCCTGCTGTTGATGCGGGCGTGGCACCGCGACCAGGGGCGGGCCCGCACCAAGGTCATCATCCCCGACTCGGCCCACGGCACCAACCCGGCGTCGGTCACCCTGGGCGGCTACACCACGGTGACCGTGCCGTCCGACGACCGGGGCTGCGTGGACGTGGCCGCCCTGCGGGCCCGCCTCGACGAGGACGTGGCCGGGATCATGCTCACCAACCCCAACACCCTCGGCCTGTTCGAGGAGGACATCGCCGAGATCGCCGCCGCCGTCCACGAGGTGGGCGGGCTCCTGTACTACGACGGCGCCAACCTCAACGCCATCCTCGGGGTCACCCGCCCGGGCGACATGGGCTTCGACATCGTCCACATGAACCTGCACAAGACCTTCGCCGTGCCCCACGGCGGCGGTGGGCCGGGCGCCGGCCCGGTGGCGGTGTCGGAGCGGCTGGCGCCCTACCTGCCCGGCCCGCTGCCGGTGGGGGACGGGCACGGGGGGTGGGCCTGGCGCACACCGGAGCGGTCCATCGGCCGCGTGCACTCCTGGCACGGCAACGCCCTGGCGCTGGCCCGGGCGTACTCCTACATCCTCGCCAACGGGGGCGACGGGCTGCGCAAGGTGGCCGAGGCGGCGGTGCTCAACGCCAACTGGCTGCGGGCCCGCCTGCGCGGCACCTACGACATCCCCTACGACCGCCCGGGGATGCACGAGTTCGTGGCCTCGGCGGCGACGCTCAAGCGCACCTCGCACCTGCGGGCCGTGGACGTGGCCAAGCGCCTCCTGGAGGAGGGCTTCCACGCGCCCACGGTGTACTTCCCGCTCATCGTCGAGGAGGCCCTGATGATCGAGCCCACCGAGACCGAGAGCCCGCAGACGCTGGAGGCGCTGGCCCGGGCGCTGGAGCGCATCGCCGCCGACCCCGACGGCGCGGCCGCCGCCCCCCGCACGACGCCCGTGGGCCGGGTCGACGAGGCCCGGGCCGCCCGCCGCCTGGTCCCCACCTGGGACGCCCGACCGGCGGAGTGACGCCGCACCGTTCAGTTCGCGAAGGCGCGCGGCGTCCGGCGCGCCTTCGCGAAGGAAACTGCTGACGACGCAAACACAGTCACCCGCCCAGCGGTCGTCGTCCGTTCTCATCTGATCTGAGGAGCACTGCCCGTGGAAGGCACCCTGCCACAGCTGCTGATGGTGGCCGTACTCGTCCTGGCCAACGCGGCCTTCGCCGGCAGCGAGCTGGCCTTGGTCTCCCTGCGGGAGGGACAGCTACGACGACTCGAAGCCGGTGGCGGCTCGGGACAGGTGCTGGCCCGTCTGGCCCGGGAGCCCAACCGCTTCCTCGCCACCATCCAGATCGGGATCACCCTGGCCGGATTCTTGGCGTCGGCCACCGCGGCGGTGTCACTGGCCGAGCCGCTGGAGAGTCCACTCGGGTTCCTCGGCCAGGCTGCCCGGCCGGTCGCAATCGTGGTGGTCACCCTGTTGCTGGCCTACATCACGCTCGTCTTCGGGGAGTTGGCCCCCAAGCGGGTGGCCATGCAGCGGGCCGAGGGCTGGGGCCTGATCGCGGCCAGGCCCCTCGCAGTGCTGTCGGCGATCACCCGTCCGGCGGTGTGGTTGCTGTCGCACTCGACCGATCTGGCCGTGCGCCTCATGGGTGGCGACCCCGACCGCCAGCGCGAGGACGTCAGCGAGGAAGAGCTGCGGGACCTGGTCGGCACCCACCGCGCCATAAGCCCCCAACAGCGCGCCATCCTCTCCGGGGCCTTCGAGATCACCGAGCGGACGCTCGGCCAGGTGCTGCGGGCCCGCCGGGACGTGGTGGTGCTTACCGCGGCGTCCAGCTCGGCCGACGCCCTCGAGGTGCTGGTGGCCAGCGGGCATTCCCGGGCCCCGGTGGCCGAAGGCGGTGAGCTCGACGACGTCGTCGGCGTCGTCCACTTGCGTGACCTCATCGGCGCGGGGGCGACACGTGTGCGCGACCGTGCCGCGCCCGCGCTCTTCCTCCCCGAGTCGGCCAAGGTTCTTGGCTCCTTGCGGCGGATGCAGGAGGAGCGCCAGCAGCTAGCGGTCGTCATCGACGAGCACGGCGGTGGGGCGGGCATCGTCACCGTCGAAGACCTGCTCGAAGAGCTTGTCGGCGAGATCTACGACGAGACGGACCGCGACGTCGCCGGCGTCCAGCGCGAGGCCGACGGTTCGCTGGTGCTGGCCGGTAGCTTTCCCATCCACGACCTCGGCGACCTCGGCGTCGAACTGCCCGAAGGCGACTATGCGACCGTCGCCGGTCTGGTGCTCGCCGTCCTGGGCCGGATTCCCGACAGACCGGGTGATGCGGTGCGCATCGATGGATGGACCGCCACCGTCCTGGCCGTCGACCACCATGCGATCACCCGTATCCGTCTACGCCGCGATGCCCAGGAAGGGGAAGGCGGCGAACCACAGCCGGGCGGTACCGACGAGTAATCCTGGCCACTCCTCCAGCGGCGACAGGCTCGTGACCGCGGCTCGTCCCCTGCTCGATTCGCGGGCTCGGGGGGCACGCTGCTCGCCACGCCTCGCGTGCACCATGCGGCGGGGCGGCCGACGCTCTTCGTATCGGACGCGGCGGCGGTCCTCAGTCGCCAGCGCGAGCAAGGTCGTCACAGCGGGCGGTCAAGCGCCGCCGGCGAAATCTTGGTTGGAGTCGCCGCCCGCAGTGGCGTCGATGGGCCAGGGCGAAGTAGTGGTCCCAGCTGGGTTGCGGCATCACGACCGTCGTACCGACGGTCCGCCGGCCGGGGCGGCTCCGTTACGGGCGGTCGAGATCGCCGGACACTGCCACTCGCAGCTCGTCGACCGGCATCGGAATTAGCTCACGACGAGCGGCTCGTCCCTCGAAGTTTCTGCCAGGCCAGCCATCCGGCGGCGGCGAGGAGGACGATACCGATCAGCAGCGCCCACGCGATCCCCTCGAGGACTGCACCCACACCGAAGGCCATCGCCAAGAGGACCAGGACGACGAGCATGACGATCACGGACGACCACTATCCGAAGGGATGCCGACCGACACCCCCAGCTACCGAGCGGTTACGAGCATCATTCATCTCGGCCCTCACTCGGCTGGCGTTGTCGTTGCGAGGCAGGACGATCAGGCCGGGCCCCGGCCGCCGTTGGCCACTTTGACGCCGTTACCCAGCTGACCCCGACGTCAGCGCCGGGGCCCGCCCCCGAGAGGGTGGAGGCGCATGGCCGCCGCGATCTCCTCGTCGGCCACCTCGGTGTAGATCTGGGTCGTCGCCAGGCTGGCGTGCCCGAGGGCGACCTGGAGCTGGCGGAGGCTGAACGCGCCCTCGCGCAGGCCGAGGGTGGCGAAGGTGTGCCGCAGGGCGTGTACCCGCACGCCGTCCCGGCGGGCGCCCAGCCGGCGCAGCACCCGGTCGACCACGTAGACGACGGCCTCGCGGCTGGCCTCGACGGTGGTGCCCACCACCTCGCCCCGGCGGTCCCGGACGGGCCGAGGGCGGCTGGACACGACGACGGTCGAGGCGTCGAGGCCGAGGGCGGCGAGGCGGGCGTGGCGGGTGGGGAGGTAGGCGGCCAGCGCGTCCTGCACGACGGGCGGCAACCCGAGGCGGCGCTCCTTGTCGCCCTTGCCCCGCACGACGACGGCCGAAGGCGGGGCACCCTCCACGTCGGCGACCCGGAGCCGGGCGATCTCGTCGAGGCGCAGGCCGCAGGCCAGGGCCAGGGCGAGGATCACCAGGTCCCGCTCCGGCCAGCTCGACGACTCGCCGGCCGACGCCAGCGCACGCGCCGCCGTCGGCTCGTCGATGGCGCGGGGCATGCGCTTGCGCTTCTTCGGTGGGCGCAGCAGGGCGGCCGGATCGGCCGGCACGCGCGAGGTGCGGTAGCACCACGCGTAGAACGAGCGGATGGCGGCCGTCCGCCGGGCCACGGTGGCGGGGGAGCGCTCGTCGGGCGCCCGCTCGGGATGGCGGGCGAAGCGGGGGTCGGGCCGGGTCCGGAAGTCGGCCAGGGCGGCGTCGAGGTCGTCGAGGGTGACGGCGGCCACGTCGAGGCGCTCGAACGCCTGGAGGACGGCGGCCTCCCGCTCGGGCCGCTCCAGGCGCTCCAGCCGGCGCCGGTCGGGCAGCAGCCGGTGGGTGGCGGCGACGTCCACCATGGTGTCGTCCAGGTCGTAGCGATAGGCGGCGATGGTGCGCGCCGAGCGGCCCTCGTTGCTCAACCGCTGGAGGAAGCGCTCGACGGTGGGAGCGTAGGGGACGGCGGCCGCCATGCCGACAGCGTGGCCCACGGCGGCGCCGGGGCGGTGCATGCTGCCGGCCGTGGCGGCCCGGGCCGAGGACGAGTACGTGCGCATCGCCGGCCTCGTCGGCCCCGGCGAGTGGTGCACGTACGGCGACATCTCCACGGCCACCCGGGGCGACGCCCGGGCCGCTCGCGCCGTGGGGCGGGCGGCGGCGGCGCACCCCGGGTTCCCCGCTGCCCACCGGGTCCTGCGCTCGGGCGGGACCATCCCCGAGGAATGGGGCGCCGCCCAGGGCCTGGGCCGGCCGAGTGCCGCCGCCGCCTGGAGGCCGAGGGCGTCGCCTTCACCGCCGACGGCCGGGCCGGCCCCGAGTTCCGGGTGACGTGGGACGAGCTGGTGCTCCGGGACGGTGCCAGCGGCTCGGCCGCCCGCCCGTCGCCGCCGGTCAGGCCTGGTCGACGGCCTCCTGGAGGTCGGCGATGACGTCGGTGCGGTGGACGATGCTGCCCGCCGCGCGCAGGCGCTCGGCCAGCTCGTCGGCCGCCAGGCCGAAGGCGCCCCCGGGCACGGCGACCGTTCGCCCCCCGCCGGCGACGGTGACGCCCTCGCCGGCGGTGATCGACTCGATCCACTCCCAGCGCATCATCTGGCGGTCCCCGTCGAGGCCCACCACCGACACGCCGTGCAGGTCCACCCGCACCAGCACCTGGCGCACGACGTCCTCGGCTACCCGTCCCGGCACGGGGGCGATCGTAGCCAGCGCTCAGGTGACCGGGCGGGCCCAGTGCTCGGCCGGCTCGGGCCGGCCGACGTGGAACCCCTGGCCCAGCGTGATGCCCAGGGCGGTCAGCGTGCGCAGCTCCCCCTCGGTCTCGATCCCCTCGGCCACCAGAGCGGCGCCGAGCGCCTCTGCGAACCCGACCCCGGCCCGGACCAGGGCCTGGCGGGTGGGGTCCCCGTCGATGCGGGCGACCAGGGCCCGGTCGAGCTTGATGATCTCGGGGGCCAGGTTCACGATCTTGGCCAGCCCGGCGTAGCCGGCGCCGATGTCGTCGACGGCCAGCCGGAAGCCGGCCTTGCGCAGTCGCTCGACGGCCGCCCGGGTCCTCCCCACGTCGCCCATCAGCTCGTGCTCGGTCACCTCGAGGACCAGGCGCTCGGGCGCCACGCCGTCGAGCACGGCGTCCAGCTCCGCTGAGCACAAGGCGTCGGGCCCGAGGTTCACCGTCAGCGTCGCGTCGGCCAGGCGGGGCAGGTGCGACACGGCGGTCGCCAGCGCCTTGAGCTCGAGGGCCACGCCGAGGCCGACCCGGTGGGCCTCGGCGAACCACTCCTCGGGCGGCCGGTCCGGTTCGGCGTCGAAGCGGGACAGCGCCTCCAGCGCCCACACCGCCGCCGACTCCAGGTGGACGATGGGCTGGAAGAGCACGCGCGGCGAACCGGGGTCCAGGAGCACCGCCTCCACCCGGGCGCGCTCCACGGCCTGCCGCCCCTGCGCGGCACGATCGGCCTCCAGGCGCTCGGACAACAGGCTGGCGATCAGGGCGAGGAACCGGCCGTCCCGGGGCGTCAGCGTGTGGTCGGGCGCCCGCCGGAACGAGCAGAAGCTCCCGTAGAGCGTCCCGTCGGAGAGCAGGATGGGCACGCCGACGTAGGCGCCGATGGACAGGGCCTCGGTGAGGGAGAGGGCGGCCAGCTCGGGGTTCGCCGCCGCGTCGGGGATGACGCACTCGACGCGGCCGTCGGTGATGCGCTTGCAGTAGGTGTCCTCGAGCGGGTGCCGGTGCCCGGGCCCCACGCCCGTGCCCTCGGGGCTGATGTAGCGCAGCACCCAGTCGTCGCCCACGAACTCCGACACGAAGGCCACGTCCATGTCGAGGTGGGCCCGGACCAGTTCCAGCATCCGCCCGACGCCGTTGGCCGGAGATCCGTCGGGAGCGCCCACGCGAACACACTCGCACGCCCCCGGGCCGTTCCGGTAGCCCGTGCCTGCTAAAGCATGATTATGTAGGGACTAGGCCCGGGGCGGTCCGGGTCACGCCGCCCGCTCCTCCCCCCGGCCGGCGCGGCGGCGCACGGCGACGATCTCGGTCGTCCGGATGCTGGCCACCCGGACGCTCCACGAGTCGATGGTGGAACGGCCGTCGCCGAAGGCGAAGAACGACGTGAGCTGCCCGTCGGGCCGGTAGGCGTCGGCCGCCTCGATCAGCTCGGTCGTCCCGTCCCTCAGCTTCACCTCGAAGTCGGCCACCGCGCCACCGTACGGTCCGGCCCGTGTTGGGAGGAAGAGGACAGGTTGTGGATTCCACCTTCCGCCGACGGCGACGCCGGCCGTTGGTAGCTTGAGAACGCCATGGGCCGTCGCATCGAAGTCGAGCTGACCAGTTCCCGCGACGACGGCACGTGGACGTGGCGCGCCGCCGGCGCCAGGCAACCGAAGGGTGTGGTCGACGCGACGCTGCTGTACGAGGGCGCCCGGGTGGGCGACGTCGTGCGGGCCGAGGCCGACTTCGAGATCGAGGGCATCTCGATCACGGCCGTCCTGCCGCCCAAGGAGAAGAAGCGGGACGAGCCGAGCCGACTCGAGGTGATCGGCCCGCCCCGCGAGCACCAGGGCGTCACCTCCTCGTTGGTGGGCAGGTCCGACCGCCCGCGGTCGGACCGTCCCGACCGCGACCGCGACCGCGAACGGGACGGTCGCGACGGCCGCCCCCGGCGGGACGGGCCGGGCGACGCCCGCCGCGGGGGGCCGCCTCGGACGCGCGAGGGCGCTCCGACCGGGGGCCGTCCCCGCCCCGCCGGGCGGGCCGGCGCCGGCGCCGGCGCAGAGGGCCGCCCCCGTCCCGAGCGGGGCCGGTCCGACGGCAGGCCGGCCGAGCGGCGCGGCCCGCGTCCGGAGAGCGGCCGTCCCGAGGGCGGCCGTCCCGACGGCCGCGAGCGGCGCCCCGCCCCTCAGCCCGCGGAGCAGGCGGCACCCAAGGCCAAGCGCCTGTCTCCCGCCAACGTCCACCGGGCCGCCACCGTGGCGTCCCTCCCGCCCGAGCAGCAGCCCATCGCCGAGCACCTGCTGCGGGGCGGGATCCCCGCCGTGCGCCAGGCCGTCGAGACCCAGAACGCCCGGTTGCGAGAGGAGGGCCAGCCCGAGGTGAAGGCGGCCGCGCTGGTCGCCCTGGCCGAGCAGCTGCTCCCCCAGCTGAAAGCGGCCGAGTGGCGTGACCGCGCCGAGGCGGCCGCCAAGATCGTCGACGACGTGTCGCTGCGCGACCTGCGCTCGGTGGTGGCCGGTGCCGACGCCGCACGCGACGACGAGGGCCGCCTCCTGGCCGGCACCCTCCGCCAGGCCCTGGAG
>Ga0247704_1000355_pt1 | contig 13113 bp, 7 predicted proteins | sample 41W_NmetaG_FD_189042 | JGI IMG/M metagenome (GOLD analysis project Ga0247704, IMG submission 189042) | Soil microbial communities from hillslope of Landscape Evolution Observatory, University of Arizona, Oracle, AZ, United States - 4-1-W_N | ecosystem: Engineered > Artificial ecosystem > Mesocosm...
CCGGCCTCAAGCGGACCCGCACCTCGACGCCGGCGGCGTCGGCGGTGAGCGCCTCGGCGGTCTTCAGGGTCACCTGCTGTATGGCGTCCCGGTCGGGCGCCCCGCCCAGGGCGACGGCGGCGCGCCGCAGCTCGCCCTCCCGGGCGAGGGCCCGGTGCTCGTCGTCCGCGCTGAGGCGCAGGCTCTTGACCAGGCCTGTCATACGGGCCATGACCAGCAGGAACATGACTGCCGACGCCACCGACGACACCGAGAAGGGGGGGTCTGGATCGTTGATGGACTGGAGCATGGCGACGGCCGGGGCGATCAGGGTGGCGCCGGCCAGGGGGACGAGCCGCCGGCCGGTGAGGGTCGGGCCGGCGTCTCCCGAGCGCTCCTCGAGGCGGCGCATGCCCGGCAACAGGGCTGCAGTGCCCCACAGGAGGTAGTAGGCCAGCCAGCCGGCGTCGAGCAGCCCGCCTACGCCGTACCCGCCGTGGAGCTCGATGTAGCCGTAGACGGAGTCGGTGACGAGCAGGCTGAGGATGCCGACGCTGATGAGGTAAAAGCTGGGAGACCGGGTGCCCGTGCCCATGGTCAGGCGGGCGGCCACCGCCAGCAGCATGACGTCCATCAGCGGGTAGGCGATCGACATCAGCCGCTCGACGGCTCCGAGGCCCTCGATCTCGGTGTAAGGCTCGATGAGGAAGACCCATGCCAGCAGGCCGAGCCCCACCGTAATGACCGATGCGTCGATGAGGCTGCCCCGGTCGCGCCCTGCGCTGCGCGCCCGGATGAGGATCAGCAGCCCGGCGACCAGGAGCGGGTAGACGGCCAGGTAGAAAACGTCTCCCACCGACGGGAAGTCGAAGTGGAACGTGTAGTACAGGAGGTCGCCGACGACGAAGGAGACCTGGGCGGCGGCAAAGAGCAACCAGGGCAGGAGCTGGCGGGGCCGGTTGCGGATGGTGCCGACGACGATGGCGGCGGCCGCGGAAAGGCCGATCAGGCTGAAGACCAGCCCGTTGCCCCGCATTCCGGGCACGGTGAAGTACCCCACCGACGCCAATGCCCCCGCTGCCAGGTACACCATGCCAGCGACCATGGGAATATCATCGGCCTCGCCGGGGCCGTTCTTATGATGCATTCGCACCGAAGGGCCAGCGCGTCGCCATATCGGAGTACATCGGCAGGTTCGGCTGCCGGATACAGGGGCAATCGCCGTCTTACGACAGGAAGCGTCGCCCTTCGATTCCCCGGTCGTCACCCTCCGCGTCGGGCAGGACGGCGATGCACTCGAAGCCGGCGGTCTCCATGCCAGCGGCTACCGTCGCCGCCTGCCCGCCACCCAGCTCCAGGAGCAGCCAGCCGCCCTGGCGCAGCCAGCGGGTGGCGCGCCGCACCACCTCTGACAGCACGCGCATGCCCGTGGGTCCGCCGTCCAGTGCCCGGCGAGGCTCGAATGCCCTCACGTCCCGCGACAGGAACTGCAGCTCTTCGGTGGGTACGTAGGGCGCCACTGCGGTGATGAGGTCGACCACCCCGACCAGAGACGGCGGCAGGGGGCCGTCGAGGTCGCCGTGCCGCGCGTCCACACCGTTGGCCCGGGCGCAGGCGACGGCGCCGGCGTCGATGTCGGTGGCGACCACGGTGGCCCCCGGACGCCTGGCTGCCAGCACGGCGGCGACGGCGCCGGCGCCGGTGCACAGGTCGACGGCCACGCCCGCCGGCGGCAGCAGCGACGCCGCCCGCTCGGCCAGGGCCTCGGTCTGCGGCCGGGGGACGTAGACGCCGGGATGGACCGAGATCCGGAGCCCGCAGAACTCCACCGCGCCGACCAGCCAGGCCAGCGGCTCGCCGGCCTCCCGCCGGCGCACGAGCGTCTCCAGTTCGCCGGCGCAGGACGCCGCGGCCACCAGCTGGGCGGCCTCCTCCTCCGGCGCCACGCAGCCGGCGGCGGCGAGCCGGCGGGCGGTGTCCCTCAGGTCGTCCAGGTGGTGCCCGAGGAGAGCAGGTCGCCGAGATCACCGGGGCCCAGGCGCTCGCCGGCGGCCACGACCTGGCGGTTGACCAGCGTCGCGTAGTCGGGACGGTCGACGGCACGGAACACCCCGACCGGCGTCGGCTGGGCGGGGCCTCGGGCCAGGTGGGAGAGGAGGAAGGCCAGGCCCGGGTCCTCCCGGCGCTCGTCGTGGACGAGGATGGCGTCCTCGCCCACGTCGGCCACCTCGACGATGCGGGCCGCGCCCTGCTGGTCCACCACCACGCCCAGCTCGTCGTCGGCGCCGAAGCGCACCGGGCGGCCGTGCGCGAGGGGGATGAGCATCTGCGACCGCAGCTCGCGGGAGGTGATCTTCTCGAAAGCACCGTCGTTGAAGACGTTGCAGTTCTGGTAGATCTCCACGAATCCGGAGCCCTGATGATCATGGGCCTGGCGGAAGATCTCCATCATGTGGTTGCGGTCGAGGTCGTGGGTACGGGCCACGAAGGTGGCCTCGGCGCCGAGGGCGAGGGCGACGGGGTTGAAGGGGTGGTCGACGGAGCCGAACGGCGTCGACTTGGTGACCTTCCCCTCCTCGCTGGTCGGGGAGTACTGGCCCTTGGTCAGGCCGTAGATCTGGTTGTTGAAGAGCAGGATGGTGAGGTTGACGTTGCGCCGCAGGGCGTGGATGAGGTGGTTGCCGCCGATGCTGAGAGCGTCTCCGTCGCCGGTGACCACCCACACGTCGAGATCGGGCCGGCTCACCGCCAGTCCGGTGGCCAGGGGCAGGGCCCGTCCGTGGATCGAGTGCATCCCGTAGGTGTTCATGTAGTACGGGAAGCGGCTCGAACACCCGATGCCGGAGATGAAGACGGTGTTCTCCCGCCGCATGCCCAGGTCGGGCATGAGCATCTGCACGGCGGAGAGGATCGAGTAGTCGCCGCAGCCCGGGCACCAGCGCACTTCCTGGTCGCTGGCCCAGTCCTTCTTGGTGGTGACGGGGATGGTGACGTCGGGCATTGGACTCAGACCTCCATGAGCGCCAGGACCGCGGCTTCGATCTCGGAGAAGAGGAAGCGCTGGCCCTGGACCTTGGTGATGGCCCGGGCGTCGACGAGGTACTGCGCCCGGATCAGAGCGGTGAGCTGGCCGAGGTTGTTCTCCGGCACCAGGATCAGCCGGTAGCGGGACAGGACCTCGCCCAGGTCGGCGGGGAACGGGTTGAGGTGGACGAGGTGGGCTCGGGCCAGGCGCTTGCCCCGCCGGCGCAGGCGCTCGACGGCGGCCACGATCGACCCGTACGTCGACCCCCACCCGAGCACGAGCACCTCGGCGTCGCCGCTGGGATCGTCGACCTCGGTAGGCGGGATGTCCCTGGCGATGCCCGCCACCTTGGCCGCCCGGTTGCGCACCATGAGCTCGTGATTGGCGGCGTCGTAGGAGATGTCGCCGGTGCCATCGGCCTTCTCGAGGCCGCCGATTCGGTGCTCGAGCCCCGCCGTGCCCGGGATGGCCCACGGCGGCGCCAGGGTCTCGGGGTCGCGCAGGTAGGGGAGGAACTTCGGCGTGCCGTCCTCGGCGGTGGCGTTGGGGCCGCGGGCGTAGTCGACGGAGATGTCCGGGAGCTCGTGCATCTCCGGGATGCGCCAAGGCTCGGCGCTGTTGGCCAGGTAGCCGTCGGAGAGCACGATGACCGGCGTGCGGTACTTCAGGGCGATGCGGGCCGCCTCCACCGCGGCGAAGAAGCAGTCGCCCGGCGCTCGGGCGGCCACGACGGGCAGCGGCGCCTCGCCGTGGCGGCCGTACATGGCCATGAGCAGGTCGGCCTGCTCGGTCTTGGTCGGCAGGCCGGTGGACGGCCCACCCCGCTGGACGTCGATGATCACCATCGGCAGCTCCAGGCTGATGGCCAGGCCGAGGGTCTCGGCCTTGAGGTCCATCCCCGGGCCGCTGGTGGTCGTCACGCCGAGATGACCGCCGAACGACGCCCCCAGCGCGGCGCCTGCCGCGGCGATCTCGTCCTCCGCCTGCATGGTGCGCACGCCGAAGTTCTGGCGCTTCGACAGCTCGTGGAGGATGTCGGAGGCGGGCGTGATCGGGTAGGAGGCCAGGAACACCGGCAGCTTGGCCAGCTGGCCGGCGGCCACCAGCCCCCACGCCAGGGCGGTGTTGCCGTTGATGCTCGTGTAGGTGCCCGGCTCGAAATGGGTGGCCCGCACGGTGAAGGGCCCGCCCACCAGCTCGGCGGTCTCCCCGAAGTTGTACCCCGCCTTGAAGGCCAAGGTGTTGGCCTCGGCGACGGTCGGCGTCTTGGCGAAGCGTTGCTGGATCCAGGTGAGAGTCAGCTCGGCGGGGCGGCTGTACATCCAGGAAAGCAGGCCCAGGGCGAAGAGGTTCTTGGACCGCTCGGCGTCGCGGGTCTTGGCCCCGCTGGGCTTGGTGGCCTCGATGGTCATCGAGGTCATGGGCACCTCGTAGACGTCGAAGCCGGCGAGCGATCCGTCGGTCAGAGGGTTGGACTGGTAGCCGGCCTTGGCCAGGTTGCGCTCGACGAAGGCGTCGGAGTTGACGATCAGCGTGCTCCCGGCGGCCATGTCCGTGAGGTTGGCCCGCAGGGCGGCCGGGTTCATGGCCACCAGCACGTTGGGCGAGTCGCCCGGGGTGAGGATGTCGTGGTCGGAGATGTGGATCTGGAAGGCGGACACGCCGGCGAGGGTGCCGGCTGGCGCCCGGATCTCCGCCGGGTAGTCGGGCACGGTCGACAGGTCGTTGCCGAACAGGGCGCTGGACACCGAGAACCGGTCGCCGGTCAGCTGCATGCCGTCGCCCGAGTCGCCGGCGAACCGGATGACGACCTTCTCGAGCTCCTGAAGGGGGTGGCCGGCTGTCTCGGTCATGGCTGCTCCCTGTGGCGTCCCTTACGCGATCGTACGCCCCGTCGGGGTCATTGGACGGTGAATGTGGCCCCGCCCGTGCCGGTGAGGTTGCCGGTCGAGGAGTCCTCGAAGCAGAGCTTGTAGGTGCCGGGCAGGGTGTCGAGCGGCACGGTGCCGGTGACTCGGCCGATGAGCCCGTTCTCGCCGGCGAAGACGATGGTCGGGTTGATCCACTGGACCGGTGCCTCGCACGCCTTGCCCGGGGACCCGAGGCCGAGGATCAGGCGGTAGGGAACGCCGGGGAAGGCGTTGGCGGCGTAGGCGGAGATCCTGGTGCCTGGCGACCCGGCCTTGGCCTTGGTCCCGTCGGAGTACCAGGTGCTCCCTTGGACAGTGGCCGGCCCGGTAACGACCGGTGGGGAGTCGGGCGGCGAGTCTTCGCCGACGGCCACGAGCACGGTGGGGACGAGGCCGGCGAGAGCGCCGGCCAGGACGCCGATGGCCATGCGGGACAGGGGAAGTCGTTTCATCGGGGGGCTCCTGGAGGGGGTTGAGAGGCGACTGCTGCGAGGGCGGCGCAGGCGAGAGGGATGGCGGGGATGTGCCAGAGGAAGTCCATGCCGCTGTGCAGGGCGACGGCCGCGAGGCCGGCGCCGGCCGCGGCCCGCACCGGATCGCCAGCGCCTCGGCGGGTCTCGCGGAAGATCCCGCCCGCCAGCACCAGCACCAATGCGAGGCCGACGAACCCCAGTTCGGCCGCGGTCTGCAGGTACTCGTTGTGGGCGTAGTGGGCGACCAGGCGCCGGCCGTCGGCGTCGCGCCAGGTCAGCACCACCTGGCCGGGGCCGGCGCCGGTCACCGGGTGGTCGGCGGCCACCCGCAGGGCGGCGGCGGCCTCCTCGGCCCGGTCGGGGGAGGCCAGGGTGAGCCGGCTGGAGCGGGCCGGGTCGAGGGCACCGGCCACGCCGGCGCCGGCGCCCAGCAGGATCACGGCGCCGACCACGACGGCGGCGCCGGCCCGGGGCCTGCGGGTCAGGACGGCGGCGAGCGCCAGCCCGGCGGCCAGCCCGGCGAGGGCCAGCAGCGGCCGGGGCGGGTGACCCACGACCATGGACGGCGCCAGCCCGCCGAGCACCACCAGCGCACCCGCGACCGGGCCGCTGGCCGCGCCGACCAGCCGCCGGAGGCCGACAGAGCGGGCGAGCACGGCGGCGCCGAGGGCCAGGGCCAGGAACCCGCCCCGGGACAGGGTGGCGCCGGCGCCGGCCAGGAGCAGGCAAGCCGTCACCGCCATGGGCGGGGACCTTCGGTCGGCGGCCAGGCGGCCGGCGGCCAGCAGGACGAGCGGGACGAGGAGGCCGGCGCCGGCGTTGGCGTAGGTCAGCGTCGTCGCCGCCCGCCACAGGCCCTGGTCCTCCAGGGTCCAGGGCTCGTACCGGAAAGCCACGCCGGCCAGCCCCGACAGGGCGACGAGGCCACCCACCAGCAGCAGGCCCGTGACGACCTGGCCGCCGCCGGACCGGCACAGCACAGCCACCACGACCACGGCGCAGAGCAGCAGCACGGTGGGCCCGGCGGCCGACAGTGGGACGCCGGCAGCCGCCGCGCTGACCACGGCCCAGAGCCCGAGGGCGGCGCACGCCGGGACGGGGGCGAAGCGGAGGTCCGCAAGTCTGAAGCGGCGGCCCGCCAACGCCACCACGACGGCGCCGGCCAGGAGCAGCCCGGTCAGGACCTGCCCGGTGAAGTGGTAGGCCCCCTGGGCAACGGTCGCGGCGCCGACCGCGGCCATGGCGAGGACCGTGGCCGGGGGCGCGTCGCCGGCGGGGGGGCCGCCGGCCGGCGGTGTCGGGCGGGACGCCTCGCGCCCCACCTCTCGCAGTCCCAGCACCACCGTTCTCCCCCCTTGCCCGGAACCCCGACCTTAAGGCGATCGGGCGCCGGCGTCGTTCACCACTAGTTCCATGCCGTGCATAGGTGCAAGTGGACCTGTACGAAACAGGACCCTGAGCGTACTGTCGGCCTCAGAGAGAGAGGGGTCCGTCATGCGGCGCTATCTCATCGTGGCCAACCAGACGCTTCTGGGTGACCCATTGCTCGACCGGGTGCGCGAGTGCATCGCCGCCGGCCGGTGCACCTTCCACCTCGTCGTCCCGGCGACCCACGCGCCGGGCCCGGCCTGGCAGCTGGAGCACCGTGACCACGCCTACGCCGTCGAGCGGCTGCAGCAGGGCCTCGATCGCTTCCGCGCCTTGGCGATCGACATCGAGGGTGAGGTCGGCGACGCCCGGCCCATGGACGCGGTCCGCGACGCCATCCGCAACGCCGGCCCGTTCGACGAGATCATCCTGTCGACACTGCCGGCGGGCCTCTCCCGCTGGCTGCACCAGGACCTACCCCACCGGATCCACCGGTGGTTCGAGCTGCCCGTCAGCACCGTCGTGGCCAGGAGAGCCGCAGCATGAAGGTCCAGGACGTGCTCATGGTCAAGGGCCAGGTGGTCGAGACCATCCGCCCCGACGCCAAGGTCTTGATCGCCGTCCACCGCATGCGCATGCAGAACGTGGGCGCCCTGGTCGTCTCCCGCGACGGCGAGCGGGTGGAAGGCGTGTTGTCGGAGCGTGACGTGGTCCGGGGCCTCACCCGCCATGGCGCCGGCCTGCTCGACATGAGCGTGGTGGCGGTGATGTCGCGCGCCGTGCCGGTGTGCTCGCCGGCCGACTCCCTGGGCACCGTCATGGACCAGATGACCCGCAGCCGGCACCGGCACGTGCCGGTGGTCGACGGCGACGGCCGGCTCTGCGGCATCGTGAGCATCGGCGACGTGGTCAAGCACCGCCTGGCCGACATGGAGCTCGAGACCAGCGTCCTGCGCGACGTGTACCTGACTCACCGCTAGACGCGCCGGCGGCTGCGCCGGTCAGTTGACGCCGGCGGCGGAGTCGATGGCGGCCTGCAGCGTCTCTCGCACCAGCCCCATCTCTCGGGCCACCCGGGCCACCAGCTCCCGGGCCGCGGGCACGTCCAGCGGCGAGGGGAGCGACTCCAGGGCCGCGCACACGCCGGCCACGCCGGCGGCGCCGAGGGTGGAGGCCTCGCCTCTGAACCGGTGGGCCTCCCGGGCCAGCGCTTCGCCGTCGCCGGCCTCGACGGCATCGGTCAGGGCCCGCAGGGCCTGGACGGAAGAGGCCTCGAACGACTTCACGACACTGGAGAGGAACAGCCCGTCCCCGCCGTCGAGGGCCCGGAGGCTCTCAATCTGCCGGCTGTCCACCGGCCCGGCCGTCGAGATCGATGCCGACCGGGCGTCGGCGCCAGGGACGAGGACCCGCTCCAGATCCCGCAGCTTGACCGGCTTGGCCACGTAATCGTCCATGCCGGCGGCGAGGCACCGCTCGCGGTCGCCGGCCAGAGCGCTGGCCGTCATGGCGATGATCCGCACCCGGGGGCCGTCGCCCTCCATGTGCCGGATGGCGGCGGTCGCTTCGTAGCCGTCCATGACCGGCATGTTGCAGTCCATGAGGACGGCGTCGTAGGTCGACTTGGCCACGGCCTCCACCGCTTGACGGCCGTTGGACACCACCTCGGCGTCGAAGCCGAGACGGGTGATCAGCCCCATCGCCACCATCTGGTTGGTGGTGTTGTCCTCCACGATGAGGATCCTGCCCTGCGCCGCCCGGGTGGTTGCCGGCACCGGCGCCCGCTTGGTCGCCGGTGCCCGTTGCGGCCCACCCGCTGCCCGGCCGCCGGCGATGACCCGCACCAGCGCCTCACGCAGCTCGACGTGGCCCACCGGCTTGGCGACGGTCGCGGCGATGCCGAGCCGGCTGACATCGGTGGGCTCGACGGAGCGCCCGGTCGTCAGCAGCACCACCTTGGTCGCGGACCCTTCCGGTATCGCCGCCATCCGCTCGGCCAGCTCGACGCCGTCCATGTCGGGCATGGCGGCGTCGATCACGGCGACGTCGACCGGTCCGGCGGCAAGCCGGGCGAGGGCCGCCGCCCCCCCGTGGGCGGACTCCGTGCGCATACCCCAGGCGGCCAGCTGGCTCCGCAGGGCGGCCCGGCTGCTGGCATTGTCGTCGACGATCAACACCGACAGCCCGGCCAGCTCCCGAGGCGCGGCCGGCGGATCGGCCGCCTCCCACACCCGGCCCAGGGGGAGGGTCACCGTGAAGCTGCTTCCGTGGCCGGGACGGCTCTCCAGCGTCATCGAGCCGCCCATGGCCTCGGCCAGCTGGCGGCAGATGGCCAGACCGAGGCCGGTGCCGCCGTAGCGGCGGGTCGTCGACGCGTCGGCTTGGGAAAAGGCCTCGAGGATGTGCCGCTGGTCGGCCGGGGCGATACCGATGCCGGTGTCGGCGACCTCGAACTCGACGGTGCACCAGTCCCCGGCGCTGGCGCCGGCAATCCCGACCCGCACCGCCACCTCGCCCCGCTCGGTGAACTTCACTGCGTTGGAGACCAGGTTGACGAGGATCTGGCGCAGCCGGCCCGGGTCGCCGGTCAGGGCGGTCGGAAGGTCCGGCGAGTAGGCGACGATCAGCTCGAGACCCTTGTTGTGTGCCGCCGGAGCCATCAGGCGCATGGCCTCCTCGACGAGATGGCGGGGCTCGAAGCCCACCTCCTCGAGCTCCAGCTTGCCGGCTTCGATCTTGGAGAAGTCGAGGATGTCGTTGATGACGGCCAGCAGGGCCTCGCCGGCGCTGCGCAACCCCTCGGCGTAGGGCCGCTGCTCGGGGCGGAGATCGGTTCCGAGCAGGAGCTCGGCCAGCCCGATGACGCCGTTCATCGGCGTGCGGATCTCGTGGCTCATGGTGGCCAGGAACTGCGACTTCATCCGGGAGGCCTCCATGGCCTGGTCCCGGGCCACGGCCAGGGCGTGCTCGGTGCGCTTGCGCTCGCTGATGTCCTGTACGAAGGCGTTGAACAGGTGCTTCTTGCCGGTGGCGATGTGCCAGATGGACAGCTCGGCGGGGAACTCCCGGCCGTCCCGTCGCATGGCCGTCAACTCGATGCGCCGGCCGAGCAGCGGGGCGTCACCGCCGGCCAGGAACCGCTTCAGCCCCTCGGTGTGGGCGGCCCGGAACGGCGGCGGCACGATCGTGTCGGCCAGCAGGCGGCCGACGGCCTCCTCGTGCGACCAGCCGAAGGTGACCTCGGCGTTGCGGTTCCAGTCGGTGATCAGGCCGCTCTCGTCCATGCCGATGAAGGCGTCGTTGGCGGCGGCCAAGATCGACCGGGTGCGCTCCTCGCTGTGGCGGAGGGCGTCCTCGGCCCGCTTGCGTTCGGCCACCCGGCCCAGCTCGGTGCCCACCTGGGCGACGAGGTCGAGCAGCCGCTGGTCGACCGGCGCCGGGTTGGGCGTGAAGAACTCCAGGACGCCGACCACCTCCTGGCCGGCCACGAGGGGAACGGCGAAGCCCGATCGCACGCCGATCGGCTCGCCGGCCTGGGCCCGGGGGAAGTCGGGGTCGGCCTGCAGGTCGGTGATCCATGCCGGCGCCCGGCTGGCGGCGACCCGTCCCGGGAGGCCGGCGCCCATGGCCAAGGTCGTGTGCTCGGTGATGCGCCGGAAGGCGGCGTAGCGGTCGGGATCGTCGAGATGCCAGATGTTCGAGGTGACCGTGCCCCCGGGCACGTCCTCGGACATCCGCCACACGTGGCCGACCGGCCATCCGGTGTGCCGGCAGACCTCGTCGAGGGCGATCTGGAGCGCCTCCTCCACCGACGCCGCCTCATTGGTGGCCACGGCGATGGTCTTGAGCAGCTCGACCGCCTCCGACCGTTCCGTGAGCTGGCGGTTGGTGTCGGCCAGCTGGGCGGTGCGCTGGGCCACCCGGCGCTCCAGCGACCGGCTGAGCCCTTGCACCTCGGCGAAGCCCTCGGCGTTCTCGAGGGCGGTCCCGGCCAAGGTGGCGATGAACTCAGCCAGGCGGATCTCCTCCTCGCCGAAGAGGGCGCCGACCTGGGCGTGGGTCAGGTAGCAACAGGCCACCGGCCGGCCCCGGTTGTACACAGGGGCGCAGAGCGCAGAGCGGACGGCCCGGTCGGGCCCGAGCGGCCCGGGGAGCGGGGTGGAGGGTCCGTCGTCGGCCGACGTCTCCAGGACCACAGGCCGCTCGGTGATCAGGGCTTCGGCGACCAGGTCGCTGCTCACCGGCTGGCTGGTGCGCCCGGCGACGACGGTGGTGGCCGGAGGGTCACCGTCGCCGAGGGCGAGCACGGCGCAGTCCTCGGCCCGCAGCAGGGCCAAGGCCGCCTCGCGGACGGCGTTGTAGACCGCGGCCGGGGTGAGGGCCGAAGCGATCTGCTGGCCCACGCTCAGGAGGGAGTCGAAGCGGTCGAGGAGGGAGAGGGTGACCTTCGCCTCTTCGGGGGCCTTGGGGCCGGCGTGGACCGCAAGCTGGGCGAGCGCCTGCCGGGCCTGGGTGACCTCCGACGGCGCATCCGGCCACCCCAGATCCAGGCCGGTCAGCCCTCGGGCCAGCAGCGTCTGGGCGTGCTCGTACCGGGCCCCTTGGCGATCGGCGGCCTCCAGGCTGCGGGAGAAGCGGCGGCGGGCCAGGCGGTGGCGACCGGCCATGGCCGCCAGCAGGGCGCTCTCCCGCAGGGCGTGGGGCCGGTTGTTGGGGTAACTGCGGGCGACGCGCCGAGCCCGGGTCGCGGCCCGCCGGGCGCGACGGGCCAGCTGGCGGTGCCGGGGTGACCAGGGCGGGCACGACGCCAGCTCGGTGCGCAGCGCGGTGGCCAGCCAGGGCTGGACCGGGGCGACGTACTCCTGCTTGAGGCCCTTGGCCTTGATCATCGCCGCCGCCCGCTCCAGCGTGGTGGCGGCGGCGGCCGGGCGCCCCAGGTTCATCAGCCGCAGCGCTTCGGCCTGGAGGACCTCAGCGGCGGTGTGGACGTCCTCACCGAGGCGTTCGAGGTCGCCGTGGATCAGCTCGGCCGGGACGTCGCCGGCTGACGCCTTGGCCCAGGCGCCGAGGGCGATACCGGCCGCTTGGTGGTCGCCGATCTCCGTCGCCAACCGGTGCACCACCCGGCTGGCCTCCACGGCCTCGTCGAGGCGACCCAGGCGGTAGAGGGACAGGGCGATGTGCCACCTGGCCGTGTTCGACTCCCAGCAGTCGCCGGTGCGGTCGAGGAGGGCAGCGGACCGGGTGCAGTGGTCGATGCACTCCTCGTAGCGCGAGGCCGAGTAGAGCACGGTGCCGATGAAGTTGAGCGACTGGCCTTGGCCCCAGAGGTCGCCCAGCTCGGTGCGGATGCGCAACGACTTCTCGCCGTAAGCCCGGCCCCGGGAGAACCAGGGGACCATCGTCATCACCGGGGCGTGCTCCGAGTAGGCCTGGGCCAGCTCCGCCCCCGCCGGGTAGCGCTCGGCCAGGTTCATCTCCCGGAGGTGGGCCCACAGGCAGGGCACCCGCCCCTGCTTGAACCAGTAGACGTACGCCAGCCGGCTGTAGAGCCGCACCGCCAGCAGCTCGGCGCGGGCGCCGTCCCGGCCGCGGCGGCCCAGGAACAGCCGAGGCAGCAACGAGTGGAAGAGCTGGACGACGATCTCGGCGAGGGCGGAGAAGACGAAGCCGACACTGCTGCGGGGCATGCGCCGGCCCAGCAACCGCACGGCCCGCTCCACCGCTTCGCTGGCCGTGGCCACGTCGCCCCGCTTGAAGGCCAGTTCGCCGAGCTTGCCCTCGATCTCGGCCCGGTCCACCACGTCGTCGGCCAGCCGGGCCGCGATCTGGAGTTGGTCCGCCGCCTCCTGGTACATGCCCCGGAGCATGAGCACGTCGCCCAGTCCCTCGGCCACGTGGCGCCGGGCGGTGACATCGGCGCCGGCGACCCCCCGCTCGGCGATGCGGTACTGGCGCTCGGCGATCTCCAGGGCGTGCTGGGAGCGGGCCCGGTCGGCGGCGGCCAGGGCGTAGGGCAGGGCCCGGGCGGCTTCGCCGGCGGCGTCGAAGTGGTAGGCCAGCTCGAAGATGCGGTCGTCGGCCTGGGCTTCGAACGCCAGGGCGGCCCGGCGGTGCAGGGCCTTGCGGTCGTCGTCGTCGAGCTGGCCGAGGAGGGCCTCCCGCAGCTTGTCGTGGACGAAGGTGCAGCGGTCGCCGAGGAACCACAGGATGTGCCGGCGCCGGGCCTCGGCGATGGCCGCCGCCGCCTCGTCGGCGCCCTGGCCGACCAGCGACGCCGCCATCGACGAGTCGAACTCCTTGCCCAAGAGGGCGCCGACGGCCAGGAGCCGGCGGGCCGGCGCCGGCAGCAGGTCGA
>Ga0247704_1000357_pt1 | contig 13103 bp, 14 predicted proteins | sample 41W_NmetaG_FD_189042 | JGI IMG/M metagenome (GOLD analysis project Ga0247704, IMG submission 189042) | Soil microbial communities from hillslope of Landscape Evolution Observatory, University of Arizona, Oracle, AZ, United States - 4-1-W_N | ecosystem: Engineered > Artificial ecosystem >...
GTCTTCGCCCCCGCCGCCGCCCACCTGTGCAACGGGGTGGACCTGGGCGAGCTCGGCCCCGAGGTCGACGCCATCACCCTCAGGCCCGGCATCCTCCCCCTGACCCGGGAGGAGGAGGGCCGCCTGGTCGGCGAGGTGCTGTGGGTGGACGGGTTCGGCAACGTCCAGCTCAACGTCGCCCCCGAGGAGATCGTGGCCATGGGCGACCGCGTCACCCTGCGCTGGGGCACCGAGCAGGTCCGCACCGCCCGCCGCGCCCCCACCTACGGGGCGCTGAAGACGGGCGAGATCGGCCTGGTGGTCGATTCCTACGGGCTGGTGTCGGTCGCCCTCGACCGCCGGTCGGCGGCCGAGGAGCTGCGCCTGCGGCCCGGCGACGCCGTCACCCTGGAGGCCGCATGAGACCCGGGACCACCATCGTGGTCGTCATCCTGCTGGCGCTGATCCTGGGCGCCGCCCTGGTCCAGTTCTTCGTCCTGGCCTGACTCCGACGCTTGGCGGCGCCGCCCGCTCGGCCCGCGCCGCCGGCTTTGTGAATGCGAGCACGAAGTGGTTACATGACCCCGTGGCTGACCGGGGCCGACGGCGGGTACCAGAGGCCACGGTCGCCCGGCTGCCCATCTACCTGCGCAGCCTGTACGAGCTGGCCGACGGGCCGGGGACCATCTCGTCGGAGCGGCTGGCCGAGATGTCCGGGGTCAACGCCGCCAAGGTGCGCAAGGACCTGTCGTACCTCGGCTCCTACGGCACGCGCGGCGTCGGCTACGAGGTCGAGTTCCTGCTCTACCAGATCAGCCGCGAGCTGGGGCTCACCCAGGACTGGCCGGTCGCCATCCTCGGGCTCGGCAACCTGGGCCACGCCCTGGCGAACTACCGCGGCTTCATGGCGCGGGGGTTCCGCATCGTCGCCCTGTTCGACGCCGACGTGTCGAAGGTGGGGGAGCGGGTGGGCGACCTCATCGTGCGGCACATCGACGAGCTGGCGGACGTCGCCAAGGCCGAGGAGCTGGCCATCGGCGTGATCGCCACGCCGGCCGGCGCCGCCCAGGACGTGGCCGACCGCCTGGTCGCCGCCGGCATCGGCTCCATCCTCAACTTCGCCCCCGTCGTGCTCACCGTGCCGGCGCACGTGTCCGTCCGCAAGGTCGACCTGTCGATCGAGCTCCAGATCCTGTCGTTCTACCAGCAGCGCCGCCCGGTCCAGGGGGCCGACGGCGCCACCACGACCGCGTCGTAGCCGTGCCCGTCGACGCCCCCCTCTACCCCGTCAACCTGGTCGTCGCCGGCCGGCGCTGCCTGGTGGTCGGGGGCGGGCGGGTGGCCGCCCGCAAGGCCGAGGGGCTGCTGGCGTGCGGCGCCGCCGTGCACGTCGTGGCGTCGGAGGTCGGCTCCGAGGTGCGGGCCCTGGAGGCAGCCGGGGCGACGTGGGAGCAGCGCCCCTACCGGGCGGGCGAGGTCGCCGGCTACCGGCTGGCCGTCACCGCCACCGGCGTCCCCGAGGTGGACGGCGCCGTCTTCGCCGACGGGGAGGCGGCCGGCGTGTGGGTCAACAGCGCCGACGACCCCGCCCGCTGCTCGTTCACCCTGCCCGCCGTCGTGCGGCGGGGCCCGGTGATGCTCACCGTGTCCACCGGCGGGCACAGCCCGGCCCTGGCGTCGTGGCTGAAGGAGCGGCTGGCCGCCGAGATCGGGCCGGAGTACGAGGTGCTCGCCGCTCTGCTGTCCGAGGAGCGCGATGCTGTGAGGGCCGCCGGCCGGTCCACCGAGGACGTGGACTGGCGGAAGGCCCTGGAGTCCGACATGCTCGAACTGATCCGCTCCGGCCACGTCCAGCAAGCGAAGGAGCGCCTCCAGGCGTGTCTGTCCTCGTCGTAGGCCTGAACCACCGCAGCGTCCCGCTCGAGGTCCTCGAGCGGATGACGGTGAACGACGCCCGCCTGCCCAAGGCGCTGGCCGACCTGACGTCCCGCGAGAACCTGGGCGAGGTCGTCGTCCTGTCCACCTGCATGCGCACCGAGGTGTACGCCACCACCGAGCGCTTCCACGGGGCGGTGGTGGACGTGCGCAACTTCTTGTCGGAGATCGGCTTCACCCCGCCCGAGGACTTCTCGGACCACCTCTACGCCTACTGGGAGGACGCCGCCACCGCCCACCTGTTCCGGGTGGTGTCGGGCCTCGACTCGGCGGTGGTGGGCGAGAGCGAGGTCCAGGGCCAGGTCCGCGGCGCGTGGGAGCGGGCGGCGGCCGAGGGCGCCGCCGGGCCGGTCCTCGGCGGGCTGTTCCGCCACGCCGTCGAGGTGGGCAAGCGGGCCCGGTCGCAGACGGCCATCGCCCGCGGCACGACGTCGGTGTCCCAGGCGGCCGTCGCCATGGCGGCCCAGCGGCTGGGCTCCCTGGAGGCCCGGCGCATCCTGGTCCTCGGCGCCGGCGACATGGGCGAGGGCATGGCCGTCGCCCTGGCGGCCACGCCCGGCCTCTCCGACGTGATGGTCGCCAACCGCAGCTGGGCGGGCGCCGTCGCCCTGGCCACCAAGGTGGGCGGCCGGCCCGTGTCCCTGGGCGCCCTGGGCGCCGCCCTGGAGGAGGCCGACCTCCTGCTCACCTCCACCGCCTCCCCCGAAGTGCTGCTCAACGCCGAGGACCTCGAGCCGGTGATGGCGGCCCGCCCCGACCGCCCCCTGCTCATCGTCGACATCGCCGTGCCGCGCGACGTGGCCGCCGACGTGGGCGGCGTCGCCGGGGTCACCCTGCTGGACATGGACGACCTGCGGGCGTTCGCCGACGAGGGCCTGGCCGGCCGCCGGCGCGAGATCGACCGGGTGCAGGAGATCGTCGACGAGGAGGTCGAGCGGTACACGGCGGTGGCGACCGCCCGCCAGGTGGCCCCCCTCGTCGTGGCCCTGCGCCGGCGGGCCGACGACCTGCGGGTGGCCGAGCTGGAGCGGTACGCCGCCCGCCTCGAGTCGCTGGAGCCGGCCGAGCGAGAGGCCGTCGAGGCCCTGACCCGGTCGCTGCTGGCCAAGGTGCTCCACGAGCCGACGGTGCGGGTCAAGGCGGCCGCCGGCTCCGTCTCCGGCGAGCGCCTCTCCTCGGCGCTGCGGGCCCTGTTCGACCTGTAGTGCGCCCGCTCCGGGCCGCCACCCGGGGGAGCGAGCTGGCGCTCGCCCAGACGCGCCGGGTCACCGCCGCGCTGGGCGAGCCGGCCGAGGAGGTCGTGGTCTCGACCGTCGGCGACCGCCGCCCGGACGTCCCCATCTGGGAGCTGGGCGGGCGGGGCGTGTTCGTGAAGGAGGTGCAGGCCGCCGTCCTGGACGGACGGGCCGACTTCGCCGTCCACTCGGCCAAGGACCTGCCGTCGTCGTCCCCGCCCGGGCTCGTCATCGCCGCCGTGCTCGAGCGCGGCGACCCTCGCGACGCCCTCGTGGGCACGGCGCTGGCCGACCTGCCCCCCGGCGCCCACGTCGCCACCGGGTCGGTGCGCCGCCGGGCCCAGCTGGCGTCGCTGCGCCCCGACCTCACCTTCGCCGGGCTGCGGGGCAACATCGGGACCCGGCTGGAGAAGGCGGCCGACTTCGACGCCGTGGTGGTGGCCGCCGCCGCCCTCGTGCGCCTCGGGCTGACCGGCGCGGCCGCCGAGCTCCTCGACCCGGGCGTGGTGCTGCCCCAGGTCGGGCAGGGGGCGATCGCGGTGGAGGCGCGGGAGGACGACGAGCGCGTCCTTGCGGCGCTGGCCCGCCTGGAGCACCGCCCCACCCGCCTGGCCGTCGACGCCGAGCGGGCGTACCTCCGCCGCCTGGGCGGCGGGTGCGACCTCCCCGTCGCCGGCCACGCCCGGGTGGCGGGCGACGGCCGCATCACCCTCTCCGCCATGCTCGCCACGCTCGACGGCCACATCGTGCTCTCCGCCACCGGCTCGGGCGACGACCCCGAGGCGCTCGGCACCGCCCTGGCCGACCGCCTGGTGGACGAGTCGGGCGGGGCGTGGCTGCTCGAGAGCCTCCGGGGCCTGGCCTGACCGGCGGGTTTCACGTTCCGGTAGCACGAACGGGCGGTGGAGGGCCGGTCCCGGCCACAAGAATGCCGGCGTGACCGTCTACCTCGTCGGGGCCGGGCCGGGCGACCCCGGGCTGCTCACCGTGCGGGGGGCCGAGGTGCTGGCCCGCGCCGACGTGGTGGTGCACGACCGGCTGGCCAACGCCTCGCTGCTGGACCTGGCGCCGCCGGGCGCCGAACGCATCGACGTGGGCAAGCGCCCGGGCGGCCCGGTCGACCAGGCGTCGATCAACGACCTGCTGGTCGAGCGGGGCGGGGCGGGACTGGAGGTGGTGCGGCTCAAGGGCGGCGACCCCTTCGTGTTCGGGCGGGGCGGCGAGGAGGCGCTGGCCCTGATGGACGCCGGCGTGGCGTTCGAGGTCGTCCCCGGCGTCACGTCGGCCGTCGCCGTGCCCGCCTACGCCGGCGTCCCGATCACCCACCGGGGGCTCTCCACCTCGTTCACGGTGCTCACCGGCCACAGCCGCCACGGCGACGACCAGCCCACCGACTGGGAGGCGCTGGGGCGGGCCGGTGGCACCATCGTGATCCTCATGGGGGTCGCCCACCGCGACGAGTTCGTGCCCCGCCTCATCGCCGGCGGGCTGTCCCCCGACACCCCGGTGGTCGCCGTGCGCTGGGGGACGCGGCCCGACCAGCGTTCGGTGCGCACCACGCTCGCCCGGCTGCCCGAGGTCGACCTCGAGCCGCCCGTCACCATCGTCGTGGGCCGCGTCGCCGGCCTCGACGTGGGCTGGTTCGACCGGCGCCCGCTGTTCGGCCGGACCGTCGTCGTCACCCGGGCCCGCCACCAGGCCCCCGAGCTGGTGCGACGCCTGGAAGCGGCGGGCGCCGAGGTCCTCGTCGTGCCCACCATCGCCGTCGCCGGGCCGTCCGACGGCGGCGCCGCCCTCGACCGGGCGGCCGCCCGCCTGCACCGCTACTCGTGGGTGGTCTTCACGTCCACCAACGCCGTCGAGCGCTTCCTCCCCCGGTTGAGGGACGCCCGGGCCTTCGGCTCCGCCCATGTGGCGGCCATCGGCCCGGGGACGGCGGAGGCGCTGGCCCGCTTCGGCGTGGTCGCCGACCTGGTGCCATCGCGCTCCAACGCCGAGGGCCTGCTGGAGGTGTTCCCCGACCCGCCCGACGGCGGCGGGGCCGTGCTGCTGCCCCGGGCCGCCGTGGCGCGCGACGCCCTCCCGGACGGCCTGCGGGCCCGCCGGTGGGAGGTGGAGGTGGTGGAGGCGTACCGCACCCAGCCGGTCACGCCGCCCGGCAGCGTCCTCGCCGAGGTGGCGGCGGCCGACGCGGTGGCGTTCGCGTCGGGCTCGTCGGTGACCAGCTTCGCCGCCGCCGCCGGTGCCGGCTGCGTCCCGCCGGTGGTCGTCTGCATCGGGCCGGTCACCGCCGACGCGGCGCGCCGGGCCGGCGTTCCCGTCACCGCCGTCGCCGCCCGGGCCACGCTCGACGCGCTGGTCGACGCCGTGGTGGCCGCCCTCCGCCCCGTACGCTGACCACCGATGGCCTTCCCCGAACGCCGCCTGCGCCGGCTGCGGCGCACGCCGGCCCTGCGCCGGATGGTCGCCGAGACCACCCTGGCGGTCGACGACCTGGTCGCCCCGCTGTTCGTGCGGGAGGGCGCCACCGCGCCGGTGCCGATCGCCTCGCTTCCCGGCGTCGTCCAGCACAGCCGCGAATCGCTGGTGAAGGAGGTGCGCGAGCTGGCCGGGCTGGGCGTCCCGGCCGTCGTGCTGTTCGGCGTCCCGGCGCAGAAGGACCCCGTCGGCTCGGCGGCGTGGGACCCCGACGGCATCGTGCAGTTGGCCCTGCGCGACCTGCGGGAAGAGGTGGGGGACCGGATGGTGCTCGTCACCGACCTCTGCCTCGACGAGTACACCGACCACGGGCACTGCGGCGTGCTCGACGCCACCGGCCAGCCGGACAACGACGCCACCGTGGACCTCTACGCCCGGGTGGCGGTGTGCCAGGCCGATGCGGGGGCCGACGTGGTGGCGCCCAGCGGGATGATGGACGGGCAGGTCGCCGCCATCCGGGCCGCCCTCGACGCCGCGGGCCACCCGGCCACCGCCATCCTCGCCTACGCCGCCAAGTACGCCTCCGCCCTCTACGGCCCGTTCCGCGACGCGGTGGACGTCACCATCAGCGGCGGCGAGGGCGACCGCCGGGGCTACCAGCAGGACCCCCGCAACGCCCGCGAGGCGCTGGCCGAGGTGGCCGCCGACGTGGCCGAGGGCGCCGACATCGTCATGGTGAAGCCGGCGCTGGCCTACCTCGACGTCATCGCCGCCGTGCGGGCCGCCGTGGACGTCCCCGTGGCCGCCTACGCGGTCAGCGGGGAGTACGCCATGCTCAAGGCGGCCGCCGAGCGGGGCTGGGTCGACGGTCCCGCCGTCGCCCTGGAGACCACTCTCGCCATCAAGCGGGCCGGCGCCGACGTGATCCTCACCTACCTGGCCCGGGAGCTGGCCGAGACCCTGCATGGCTGAGGGGAACGAGGCGCTCTACGAGCGGGCCTGCGAGGCCATCCCCGGCGGGGTCAGCTCGCCGGTGCGGTCGTTCCGCTCGGTCGGCGGCACGCCGTACTTCGTGGCCCGGGCCGAGGGCGCGTCGATTTGGGACGTCGAGGGCCGCCGCTACCTCGACTACGTGCAGTCGTACGGGGCGTCGATCCTGGGCCACGCCCACCCGGCCGTGGTCGAGGCGGTCCGCCGGGCGGCCGGCGAGGGCACCAGCTACGGCGCGCCCACCGAGCGGGAGGTGCTGCTGGCCGAGGCCATCCGCTCCCGGGTGCCCGGGTGCGACCTGGTCCGGCTGGTGAGCAGCGGGACCGAGGCGGCCATGACGGCGGTGCGGGTGGCCCGGGGCTTCACCGGTCGCGACCGGGTGGTGATGTTCGCCGGCTGCTACCACGGCCACAGCGACACGCTGCTGGCGTCGGGCGGGAGCGGGGTGGCGACGCTGGGCCTGCCCGCCTCGGCCGGCGTGCCCGCCGGCGCCGTGGCCGACACCGTCGTGGTCCCCTACAACGTCGTCCCCGAGATCGGCGAGGACGTGGCGTGCGTCATCGTGGAGCCCGTCGCCGCCAACATGGGCCTCGTCCCGCCCGTGGCCGGCTTCCTCGAAGGGTTGCGGGCGGCGTGCGACCGGGCCGGCGCCCTGTTGGTCTTCGACGAGGTGATCTCCGGCTTCCGCCTGGGCCCGGGCGGCGCCCAGGAGCGCTTCGGCGTGCGCCCCGACCTGTCGGTGTTCGGCAAGGTGATCGGCGGCGGCCTCCCGCTGGCGGCGTTCGGCGGGCGTCGCGACGTCATGGAGGTGCTCGCCCCCCTCGGCGACGTGTACCAGGCCGGCACCCTGTCGGGGAACCCGCTGGCGACCGCCGCCGGCCTCGCCGTCCTCGACCTGCTCGACGACGCCGCCTACACGATGCTGGCCGGGCGGGCCGCCGAGCTGGGCCCGGCCCTGGCCGAGGTGGTCGCCGAGGCCGGCCTTCCCGTCCAGGTGCCGGTGGTCGGCCCGCTGGTCGGCCTCTTCTTCGCCGACGCGCCGGTGACCGACTACGACGCCGCCCGGGCGGCCTGCTCCAACGGCCTGTACGCCCGCTTCTTCCGGGCCCTGCTCGACCGCGGCGTGGCCCTGGCGCCCGGCCCCTACGAGGTCATGTTCCCGAGCCTGGCCCACACCCAGGGCGACCTCGAGCGCACCGTCGACCAGGCGAGGGCCGCCGCCGCCGCGCTCCCACCCCCGACGTGAGAACGACCTGAAGTCCCGCCAGTTCGGCAGTCGCCAGTCCGCCGGCGGCCGCCCCGACGCCGCCGCAGGCGGCCTCCCCGGATGCCGGCCGACGAGCCTCGGAGTGCGGAGGGTGCTCGGCTCCGCCGAGCACCCGGAGCCCGGTCGGCCTCGCCCGAACGGAGCGAGCGCAGCGAGCGAGTGAGGGCGAAGCCCTCAGGGCTCGGGGTTGTCGGGGAGGCCGTCGTTGAAGGCCCGGTAGGTCTCGTAGATGTCCTTGCACGTGGCGCACAGCGGCAGCTTGGTGGGGTCCCGCTGCGGCACGAACACCACGCCGCACAGGGCCTCCAGGGGCGTGCCGTAGACCCGGGCCTCGAGGACCTTGGCCGCCGCGTTGCCGCCGTCGGCCTTCACGATGTGGGCGGCCTCGGGCTCGCCCGTGCGCGGCTCGTCGGCCGGGCGGGTCTCCAACACCTCGGCCACACCGGGCTGCAGGGGGGCGACCACGGCCCCGATGCTACCGGCCCACCGGGCGGTCACCCGCCACGCGCCCACGGGGACGGTCAGGCGCGCAGCCCCCGCCCGTGCGTCTCCAGCAGGTGGTCGACCAGTCTCTCAAGCGGCACCAGCGGGTAGTGGGCCATCGAGATGGCGAGCGAGGTGATGCCGTGGACGACGGTCCACAGGCCGGTGGCGACGAGGACCGGGTCCTGGCGGGCGATGGCGCCGCCGGTCATGGCCCGGTCCACCGTCTCCATCAGGGCGTTGAAGCCGCACGCGGCGAGGAACTGCTCGTCGGGCGGCTGCTCGCTCGGGTCCGGTCTCGACATGAACAGGATCCGGTACTGCTCGGGATGCTCACGGCCGAAGCGGACGTACGCCTTCCCCCGATGGAGCAGCTCCTCCAGGGGGTCCTCGATGCCCTCGACCGCCGCCTTGATGTACTGGTCCAGGTCGACGAAGTGGCGGAGGCAGACGGCGTTGATCAGCTCGGCCTTGTCGGCGAAGTGCAGGTAGATCGACGGCGGCGTCACGCCGACGGCGTCGGCGACGGCCCGAATGGAGACGGCCTCCCGGTCGGCGGTGCGGAGGAGGAGCTGCGAGGCGGCGTCGAGGATCTCGGCGCGCAGCCGGTCGCCCTCGCCGCGACGGGCCCGCGGGCGGCGGACGGGAGCGGTCACGACACCCCCGGCCTCGGCTCGCGGTGGGCACGGTCGCGGGCTGCCACACCGACCCGCCCCGGTCGCCGGCTCAGCACCATTTCGTCCTTCTTGACGAGGGTCGCGTCAAGTTGACTCCCCGGCGAACCGACTGTCAACCACGCCGGCGCCCCGCCGGGGCACTCACGGCGCGGTGTGCGACGGCCGCCCGTCGGGGGCGAGGCGGGCGATGGCGGCCACGGCCTTGTAGACCGCCTCGGCGGGACCGAGCTCGTCCGGGCGCAGCAGGTTGGCCATGATGCGCAGGACCCACTCCATGAGCGTGCGCGACCGCATGCCGGTGCTGACCAGGGCGCGCATGGCCGTGGGGTGGCCGATGATGCGGACGAAGGCGGAGGCGACCTTGTAGTAGAGCTCGTACTCCTCCCGGGCCCGCCGGGGGTAGTCCTCCAGCGCCGTGGTGTCGCCGGTGGCGAGGGCCCGGCCCACCGCCTCGGCGGCCATGCGCCCCGTCTCGTAGGCGTAGCAGATGCCCTCGCCGTTGAACGGGTTGATGGCGCCGCCGGCGTCGCCGATCACCAGGTGGGAGGGGCCGCTGGTGGGCGACAGCGAGAACGCCATGGGGAGCTTGCCGCCGGTGGGCGGCCCGCACGACGTCTCCGGGCGGATCCCCCACGACGGCGGCGCGTAGGCGGCGAACGACTCCATCAGGTGGCTGGTGTTCACCGACTTCCACCGCTTCGACGTGGAGAGGAGCCCGACGCCCACGTTGACCCGCCCGTCGCCCACGGGAAAGATCCATCCGTAGCCGGGCAGGACGGTGCCCGACGCGTCACGGATGTCGAGGTGGCTCTCGATCCACGGCTCGTCGTGGCGGGGCGACTCGTAGTACCCCCGGATGGCCAGCCCCATCGGCCGCGACCGGTCGCGGCTGGTGCCCAGGGCCCGGCCGAATCTGGAGTTGGCCCCGTCGGCCACGATCACATAGCGGGCGGCCACCTCCTCGGTCAGGGAGCCGCCGGCGTCCTTGCGCCGCACCACCGCGCCTCGCACGGCGGCGCCGTCCAGCACCGGCGACACCGCCTCGGACTCCTGCCAGATGGTGGCGCCCGCCTTCGCGGCCCGCTCGGCCACCAGCTGGTCGAGGTCCTTGCGGGTGACGACGTAGCCGTAGGTGGGGAAGTCGGGGTGGTCGGGCCAGCGCAGCTCCAGCGTCCGGCCGAACGCGATCGACCGCAGCCCGTCGAAGCGGTGGTGGCCGGCCAGGGCGCCGGCCAGCCCCATGTCGTTGAGCTGCTTCACCGAACGCGGCGTGAGCCCGTCGCCGCACGTCTTCTCCCGGGGGTACCGCTTCTTCTCCACGAGCAGCACGTCGTGGCCCGCCTCGGCCAGCCAGTAGGCGCACGACGCGCCGGCCGGGCCGCCGCCCACGACCAGCACGTCGTGGCTGGTGGTCACCGATCCATCCTCGACTTAGCTCCTGCCCGGCCGCGCGGGCGGGGCTAGAGCTCCTCGCGCTCGTAGAGGACGACGGCCTGGATCTCCTCGTCGGAGAGGCTGGGGAAGCCGGGCATGCCGCCCGTCGCCGTGCGCTGCCCACCGGGCCGGTCCTCGGCGCCGTAAGGCTGGCCGCGGAACGGCGCCGAACCCGTCCTGATCCACTCGGCGTGGTCCGCCTCCTCGGGGAAGGTCAGCGCCGCCTCGCCTCCGGCCACGGCCGGCCCGACGCCGCCCTCGCCGGCGCCGCCGTGGCACGACCCGCAGCCCTGGGCCCGGTACACCTGGGCGCCCAGGGCGGCGCCGGTCAGCGCCTCCTCGTGGGAGCGGTCACCGAAGGCGCCGATGTAGAGGATGCCCCAGAACGGCAGGGCGGCCAGCACGGGCATCACCCACACGGGCATGCGGCCCTTCTTCGCCTCGGGCCGGAGATAGGTGGGGACCGGCTTCTCCTCGACCGGCGCCGGCGGCGGCGCCGGGGCGCCCGCCGGCGCGGGGGCCCCGGCCGGGGCCACGGTGGCGGGCGCCGCCGACCCCGCCGCCGGTGCCGCCTCGGCGGGGGCGGGGGAGGCCTCCGCCGACGACCCCGCATCGGAGCCACCGGCCAGGCCGAGCGCCTTGCGCCGCTCGCGGGAGCGGGCCAGGAGGTGCTCGGGGACTTCGGTCACGCAGGAACCTCCGGACGGGCGAGGGCCGACCCGACGACTGTACGCGCCCCCGGCGGCGGAGCACCAAGCGGGTGCGCGACCGGCCCGGGCGGCGATGTGAAGAAACGAAAGGGGTCGTGCTAGAACCGATCCGGTCGACCGCGACGGGCCTCCCGGCCCGTGGGGTACGATTGTGATCTATTTCACGAGCAGCCGCCGTCGGGAGAGTGGATGGTCGCCTTTCTGGCATCCGTGATCGTCACCCTCATCCAGATCGCCATCATCGTGGTGGTGGCCAAGCGCCGCGCGCCGGGCACGCCGATGACGTGGGGTGAGGGCTACCTGGCGGCCACGTTCGTGTTCGCCTGGATGCTGATGGTCTACGGCATCGTCCCCAACCAGTGGCTGGCGTGGGCCGACAACGAGCTCGGATGGCGGAGCGACTCCATCGGCGTCCCCACGCCGTTCGGACGGCTGTGGCCGGACGGGGTCACCTTCTTCGGGAGGGGCCGCCTCGAGATCACCGCCCAGGTGATCCGGGACCTCATCGCCACGCTCATCTACATCGTGGCGTTCGTGGGCCAGATCGTGGGGTGGCTGTGGTGGCAGAAGCGGGGCAAGAAGACCGCGCCACCCCCGGCGATCGAGACGTCGGCGTTCGGCCGGCCTCTCGTCAGGAAGGTCTAGGAGGCGACATGGCCAAGACGGAAGCGAACCCCCCGATGCCGGCCTTCCCCGGTGAGTACGTCCTCACCGAGGTGGCGCCCGCCGACCTGTCCAAGTCGGTGAAGCCGAAGCAGTTCCTCCACATCGACCAGTCCGAGTGCATCATGTGCGAGGGCTGCGTCGACATCTGCCCGTGGAAGTGCATCCACATGCTCTCCACCGAGTCGATCGCCGAGGCGCCCAACACGACGCAGCCGGGGCTGGACCCCGACGACCACGTGGTGTTCGTGGTCGACGAGGACGTGTGCACCCGTTGCGGCCTCTGTGTGGACCGCTGCCCCACCGGCGTGATCATCATGGGCAAGACCGGGGTGGCGCCCCGCGAGGGCGACCCGCACCAGCGGGACAACAAGTACGGCTATTCCTACGGCATGCGGTTCTAGAAGGGGAGACGGGTGGCGAAGCGCATCGCCTCGAAGGGCGAGTTCTCCAGGAAGCTCTCGGAGCGGATGGAGAAGGTCCAGGGGTCGCAGTTCTGGTCGTCGGTGTTCCGGCCGGGGTCCATCTTCCGCAAGGGCTACACCGACAGCCCGAGGAACCGGTCCTACGTGATCATGAACTCGGTGCTGTACCACCTGCACCCGGTGAAGGTGAAGCGCCACGCCGTCAAGGTCAGCTACACGCTCTGCCTGGGCGGGCTCTCGTTCTTCCTCTTCATCATCCTCACCGTCACCGGCATCTTCCTCATGTTCTTCTACCGGCCGACGGCGGCCCAGGCGTGGAACGACATCGCCACCCTCCACACGTCGGTGGCGTTCGGGCTCCTGGTGAGGAACATGCACCGATGGGCCGCCCACCTGATGGTGCTCACGGTGTTCCTGCACATGGCGCGCGTCTTCTACCACGGCGCCTACAAGCCGCCCCGGGAGTTCAACTGGATCATCGGCGTGGTCCTGCTCACCCTCACCCTGCTGCTGTCCTTCACCGGCTACCTGCTGCCGTGGGACCAGCTGGCGCTGTGGGCGGTGACCGTGGGGACGAACATGATGGGCTACACGCCGGTGTTCGGGAACCAGGTCCGCTTCGTGCTGCTGGGTGGCGTCGAGATCGGCACGGACACCCTGCTGCGGTGGTACGTGCTCCACGTGTTGATGTTGCCGTTCGTCATCGTCATCTTCATGGCCGTCCACTTCTGGCGTGTCCGCAAGGACGGCGGCATCTCCGGGCCGCTGTGATGCACGCCGCGTCGAGCTCCACGGGAGGGCACCGTGCCTGAGGTTCCCGAGCACCTGCTCCAGCGGTCGCGGGACCGTCGCGCCTTCCTCGCCGCCTCGGGCGGCGGGGCCGGGGG
>Ga0247704_1000359_pt1 | contig 13074 bp, 10 predicted proteins | sample 41W_NmetaG_FD_189042 | JGI IMG/M metagenome (GOLD analysis project Ga0247704, IMG submission 189042) | Soil microbial communities from hillslope of Landscape Evolution Observatory, University of Arizona, Oracle, AZ, United States - 4-1-W_N | ecosystem: Engineered > Artificial ecosystem >...
CCGCTGCGCAGCCGCAGGCCGCCCGGGACTGGGGGGCGATGCGGGCGACGGCGTCGAAGAGCACCCCCCGCAGCCGCTCGAGGTTCTCCTCGAAGAAGGCGAAGACCGCTTCCTGGGAGACGGGGGCCACGTCGGGGAGGTCCTCCACGCCGGTGTCGTAGTCGGTCACCAGGGCCAGGGTGGCGTAGCACAGGCCCAGCTCCCGGGCCAGGGCCGCTTCGGGCGCCTGGGTCATGTTGATGACGTCGGCCCCCTGGGCCCGGTACCAGCGGGACTCGGCCCGGGTGGAGAACCGGGGGCCCGCCACCACGACCACCGTCCCCCCGTCGAGCGCCCGCACCCCGCCCGCCCGGGCCGCCTCCAGAGCGGCCTGGCGCAGCTCGGGGCAGTAGGGGTCGGCGAAGGCGATGTGGTTGGCCCGGGGACCGTCGAAGAAGGTTCCCTCCCGGCCCGTCGTGCGGTCGACCAGCTGGTCGCACACCACCACGTCGCCGGGGCGGACACCGGGCCGCAGCGAGCCGGCGGCGCAGGGCCCGAGCACCCGGCGGACGCCGACGTGGTGCAGGGCCCAGAGGTTGGCCCGGTAGTTGACCCGGTGCGGGGGGAACTGGTGGCGGGCGCCGTGGCGGGGCAGGAAGGCCACGGGGCGACCGCCGACCTCCCCCTGGCTCACCGGCCCCGACGGGGGGCCGTAGGGCGTGTCCAGGGCCACCTCCTCGACGTGGTCGAGGAGCCGGTACAGGCCGCTGCCCCCGAAGATGCCGACCGGCGCATCCCCCCCGTCGCCGTGGTCACTCACGGCCCCGATGATGGTCGACAACGACCGCCGGGGCCGAACCCGCCTCTGCGGGTCCGGCCCCCGATCGGCTCGTCAGGCGGCGAGGGCCACCGGAGAGCTGTTGCCCATGGTCGGGTCGTGGAAGGTGCCCCGGAGCTCCAAGACGGCATCCGAGTAGGCACCCAGGTCGGCGCACGACGAGGCGTTGTTGTTGATCAGGACCCGGGGCAGGCACACCAGCTCACCGGTGATGCGGCCCTGGCCCGACAGGTCGGCGAACTCGCCGGTCCCGCCCACGATCTCGAAGCTGCCCTGGCGCAGCACCAGGCGGTTCGCCTCCCGGGCGTCGAAGAGGCCCTCGAACTCGATGAAGATCTGATCGCCGCTGTCGCACTTGATCGTGGTGATCGTGCCCTCGACCCGGCCGCCGAGCTGGCCCTGGGCCGGGTCGCCGAGCAGCTCGACGAAGTCGAACTCGACGAAGCTGCGGGTGGACTCGGGGTAGGTGTCGCCCGGGTAGCCGGGCACGAAGGTGAGCGACCGGTCGTTGAACGGCGCCGGGGACGTGCAGGCGATGGCCGAGTAGCTGGCTTGGGCGCCCTCGGTGACCGGGATCTCCAGGGGCGTGGTCGGGAACATGGGGGGCCGCCCGGAGGGCGTACCGAACTCCGTGCTGTGGGTGTGGATATTGAGGGCGAAGCCGGACCGGTGATCCGCACCCGCCGGCATGGTGAGGACGGCCACCATGACCGCCGATGCGACCACTGCGATCGCTGACCTTTTCTTCATTCTGGGCATCTCCTTGTGAAGGTTTGATTGGTATAGAGGATGCGGGCGACGCGCCGGGTCTCTCGAAAACCGGGTGAAGGTGGTCTACAGGAGAGAACCGGTGACACCGGCTCGAGCAGCATAGATGCATCCGCCTCGCATCCGTCGTGGGCTCTACCCGCCGGCGAGAGATCAGTAACGGTAGCTGTCGGGCTTGTAGGGGCCGTCCTTGGGGATACCCAGGTAGGCCGACTGAGAGTCGGTGAGCTCGCTGAGGTGCACCCCGAGGTGGTCGAGGTGCAGGCGAGCCACCTGCTCGTCGAGGGCCTTGGACAGCACGTAGACCCGGTTCTCGTAGCCGCCGGCCTCGGCGTGCAGCTCCATCTGGGCCATCACCTGGTTGGTGAAGCTGGCCGACATCACGAAGCTCGGGTGGCCGGTGGCGCAGCCGAGGTTGAGCAGGCGACCCTCGGCCAGGACGATCACGGCGTGGCCGTCGGGGAACACCCACTCGTCCACCTGGGGCTTGACGGTGACCCGCTCGATGCCCGGTACCGCGGCCAGGCCGGCCATCTCGATCTCGTTGTCGAAGTGGCCGATGTTGCCCACGATGGCCTGGTGCTTCATCCGGGCCATGTGGTCGGCGGTGATGATGTCGCGGTTGCCGGTGGCGGTCACGAAGATGTCGGCTTGGCCCACCACGTCGTCGAGGGTGACGACCTGGAGGCCGGCCATGGCCGCCTGGAGGGCGCAGATGGGGTCGATCTCGGTGACCACCACCCGGGCGCCCTGGCCCCGCAGGGACTGCACGCAGCCCTTGCCCACGTCCCCGTAGCCGCAGACCACGGCCAGCTTGCCGCCGATCATGACGTCGGTGGCCCGGGCGATCCCGTCGATCAGGGAGTGGCGGCAGCCGTAGAGGTTGTCGAACTTGGACTTGGTCACCGAGTCGTTGACGTTGATGGCCGGGAACAGCAGGGTGCCGGCCTCCTGCATCTGGTAGAGGCGGTGGACACCCGTCGTCGTCTCCTCCGAGACCCCCCGGATGCCACCCGCCACCCGGGTCCAGCGGCCGCTGTCCTCGCCCAGCGAGCGGGCCAGGAGCCGGGCGACCACCGCCTCCTCCTCGGATCCGGCCGCGTCCGGGTCGGGGCCCTCGCCCGCCTTCTCCATCGCCACCCCCTGGTGCACCAGCAGGGTGGCATCGCCGCCGTCGTCGAGCACCAGGTTGGGACCGGCGCCGCCGGGCCAGGCCAGGGCCTGCTCGGTGCACCACCAGTACTCCTCCAGGGTCTCCCCCTTCCAGGCGAAGACGGGCACCCCCTGGGGGTCGGCGGCCGTGCCCCGGGGCCCGACGGCCACGGCGGCGGCGGCATGGTCCTGGGTCGAGAAGATGTTGCACGAGGCCCAGCGGACCTCGGCCCCCAGGGCCACCAGGGTCTCGATGAGCACGGCCGTCTGCACGGTCATGTGCAGCGATCCCGTGATACGGGCCCCGGCCAGGGGCTGGGCGGGACCGTGCTGGCGGCGCAGGGCCATGAGACCGGGCATCTCGTGCTCGGCCAGGGTGATCTCCTTGCGGCCGAAGCCGGCCAGGCCGAGATCGGCCACCTTGAAGTCGGGGGGGGCGCTGTGCGGCGTCATGCCCTCAGTCTGCCCCATCGGCCGAGGTCCGGGAGGCGGCCGGCCGTCAGGCTTCGACGCCGGTGGCGACGTCGGCCTTGATCTGGTCGAGCACGGGGACAGGGCCGGGATCGAGGCCCTCGCAGGTGGCCAGGTCGAGGGAGACAAAGTCGCCCACCAGGACCAGGTCCAGCAGCTGGGCCAGCTGGCCCTCGCCCTCGGCCCGCACCTCCTGGACCGAGGACACCACCTCCTCCAGCAGTGGGGTGACCACGTCGAAGCGGCGCACCACCTGGGGGTGCTCGTAGTCGTGGCGCAGGTTGACCACGGTGAAGGCCTGGCGGGTGAGGTCGCCGTGTTGGCCCCAGCCCGCCACCTCGTTGTGGCACAGCTCGGGATAGGTGTGCCAGAAGGCCGGGGCCTTGGCGTTCTCGTTGACCTGGTTCTTCCACCGCTGGGCGGCGGTGGCACCGAGCTGGCCGCCGCCGTAGAAGATCGGAAGGGTGCGCCCGATGCGCTCGGCCAGGCGCCGGGGACCGGGATCGTCCCCCATGAGCTGGTCCCGGCGCCGCCGCAGCTGCTCGACGGCGAAGTCGATCCACTGCTGGGCACCGGGGAAGAGCCCCATCTCCTCGAGGACCACCAGGGGTGGCACGGCCAGCGCCCCGATGCCCGATCGGGGCTGGGCGATGTCGGTGGGCACGGTGACGATGGGCACGTCCCAGCTGGCCGCCAGGCTGCCCAACTCGCCTCCCTGGGTGACCACCACCAAGCGGGCACCCTCGACGGCCGCCGCCGACGCTACCTCCACCGTCTCCTCGGTGTTGCCGGAGAACGAGACCACGAAGACCAGCGACGTCTCTCCCACGAAGGCAGGCAGCTCGTAGCTCTTGGAGACAACCACGGGCACGGGCAGGAAGGGCCCGGCGGTGGCGGCCAGCACGTCGCCGGCCATCCCGCTGCCTCCCATGCCCAGCACCACCACGTTCTCGATCCGGCCCCGCTCGGGCAGGCCGTCGAGGCCCCGTGCCCGCACCGCGGCGTCGAAAACCTGCTCGGCCAGGCCGGCCGAGGACTCGTACATCCCGAGTGTGTCCACGGCATCCTCCGACTTGGCGAGGGTCACGGCGAGAACGTGGGGTCGATACCCTCGGCCTCCACCTTGGCCATGATCCGCTCGTGCTCGGACTCCTCCACCGCGACCGCCTCGTCGATGAGCATGATGGGGATGTCGTCGCGGACCTCGTAGCGACGCTTGAGCCGGGGGTTGTACAGCGCCTGCTCGCCCTCGAGGTAATAGAGGGGGCCCTTGTCCTCGGGGCAGGCCAGGATCTCCAGCAACTGGGGGTCGAGCGCCATCATCGTCCTTCCCGTATCAGGGCGAGGACCTCGGAGGTACGGGCCTCGCACTCCTCGGCAGTGGGCGCCTCCAGGTTGAGGCGCAGGAGCGGTTCGGTGTTCGAGGGACGGAGGTTGAACCACCACTCGCCGTGGTCGACGGTGAGGCCGTCGAGCCGGTCGATCGCCGCCCCATCGCTGGCGGCAGCCACCCGCTCCATGACTGCCGGGGGGTCGTCGACCCGGGAGTTGATCTCCCCGGAGTTGGCGTAGCGGTCGAGGGGGGCCACCAGCTCCGAGAGGGGCACGCCGGCCACCGACAGCTGCTCGAGCACCACCAGGGTGGCCACCAGCCCGGAGTCGGCCCGGTAGTTCTCCCGGAAGTAGTAGTGGCCCGAGTGCTCCCCCCCGAAGACGGCGCCGGTCTCGGCCATGGTGGCCTTGATGAAGCTGTGCCCCACGCGGGTGCGCACGGGGGTGCCGCCCCGCTCGGTCACGATCTCGGGCACCGCCTTGGAGCAGATGAGGTTGTGCAAGATGGTGGCGCCCGGGTGCTTCTCGAGCATCCCCACCGCCACCAGGGCCGTGGTCAGCGACCCGGAGACGGGTTGGGCCTTCTCGTCGACGAGAAAGACCCGGTCGGCGTCGCCGTCGAAGGCCAGGCCCACGTCGGCGCCCTGCTCGAGTACGGCGGCCTGGAGATCGACCAGGTTCTCGGCCTGGATCGGATCGGCGGGGTGGTTGGGGAAGGTGCCGTCGAGCTCGGGGTAGAGGTAATCGACCGTGAAGGGCAGACCGTCGAAGACCACCGGGGCCACCAGGCCACCCATGCCGTTGGCGGTGTCGGCCACGATGCGCAGGGGTGCCAGGAGCGAGCGGTCGACGAAGGACCTCACGTGCTCGCCGTAGCGTGCGAGCAGGTCCTGGTGGCTCACCGAGCCTCGGGTGGAGCCGGGGGGGAGACCCTCGGCCGTCCACTGGCGGATCTCGGCCAGGCCGGTGTCCTGGCCCACCGGCTTGGCCCCGGCCAGGCACAGCTTGATCCCGTTGTACTGGGCCGGGTTGTGGGAGGCGGTGAACACCGCCGCCGGAGCGTCGAGGTCGCCGGCGGCGAAGTAGATGAGGTCGGTGGAGGCCATGCCCAGGTCGACCACGTCGAGTCCCTGGCCCGTCACCCCCTCGGCGAAGGCAGCGACCAGGTCCTCGCCCGAGGGGCGCATGTCGCGGGCCACCAGGACCCGCTCGCCGCCGGCGAAGCGGGCGAAGGCGGCGCCGATGCGCCGGCACAGCTCGGCGTCGAGCTGGTCGGGGACGGTGCCCCGGATGTCATAGGCCTTGAAGACGGTGTCGAGGGTGTCGATCGGGGCCATGCCGGCTTCACTTTAGGAGGCGGGCGGGAGCCACGCACGTAGCCCGCAGGCCGGTGCTGGCCGGCCTCCAGACGCGACCGATGGCCGGACCGGTGCGCATACGCACCGGCCCGACCATCGACGAGGCGGTCGTTCCCGGGGGGGCGGAGCGACCTAGGGGACGCGAGCCGGGTTGTTCAGCTCGTAGCCCTGGTGGGGAGTGCCGAGGTAGGGGAACCGGTCGAGGTAGGGCACGTCGTTGGCGTTGGCCCCGTCGGTGAGTGCGGTGCCCGCCACCGCGCTGAGGGCGGTGTCGACCACGTCGTCGCCGACCTGGCGCCCGTTGGGCCAGGAGGCGCCCACCGAGTTGGTGTTGAGCCGCAGCATCTCCGCCGGCTGGACCGTCCCCTGGGGCTGGTTGACCCCGGGGATGCCCGTGAGGAAGACGGGGATGAGGTCGTCGCGGGGGGCGTCGGGGACGTCGATCCCGTAGAGGTTCTCGATGTAGAACCCGAGGATCGGGTCCTGCACCAGCGGGATGGCACCCTGGGTGGAGTACGGCGGAGCGGTGACACCCGAGAGGGCGGCGGCGTCGTTGGCCGGCTCCAGGGCGTTGAAGGCGTCCTTGAGCTTGAGCGGCAGGACGACCTCGTTCACCAGCGGGTTGCCCAGGCGGGACACCTGTACCCAGTCGCCGCCGAAGGTGGAGGGACCACCGGCGGCGTCGAGGACCCGGGTCTGGCGCCGGGAGGCGGTCGACCAGATGCCGATGACCGGGTCACCACTGGTGGCGAGCAACTCGCTCTTGGGCACCTGGAGGGCGATGGAGTTGACGTTGTAGCCGGCCAGGGTGTCGATGCCGTCGGACGACGGCGGGCCGGGGATGGCGTGGAGACCGCTGAAGGGCCGCAGGGTGCCGAGGTCGAAGATGGCGGCGATGTCGACGAAGAAGCCCTCGTCACGCTGGCCGGCGAAGACCTGCCCGGCCCGGTTGTTCAGCCGGTGGATGGCGCTCTGGGCGATCTGGGGGTAGTTGGGGGTGCTGCGGGGCCCGACGTTGTTGGGAGCCGTCCGGAAGTTGGTCCCGAGGCTGGTCCGCACGCCGTCGACGACCTTGGTCACCGAGTAGGTCTGGGGACGGTTCCAGTCGGGGTCGTTCACGTTGTCGATGGGCCCGGTGGCGTAGAGGAAGGTGTTGGGGTCGACGGTGTTGGTCGTGAACTGGAACTCGTAGGTCACGTCCTCGACGGCGTCACCGTCGTTGTCGATGTGGATCTCGTACAGCACGTCGTTGCCGAACTCGTAGTAGTTCGGGCCGCCACCAGGCTCCTCGACGGGGATGAAGTTGGTGATGAGGCCGACGGTGTTGGTGTTGCGCCGGTCGACGAAGGCATAGACATCGGTGTTGTCGGCTACCGGATCCTTGGAGATGGCCGGTGCTTCCCGGTGACTGGAGGCGTCGGCCGAGAGCATGAGGGAGGGGGCGATGATCGCTCCCACCCCGGCGACGACCAAGGCGCGACCCAACCGGGGGCGGCGGACGGACAGACGAGGGGGCATCGTGAGACGTTCCTTCCTTTTGGCACGCTGGGGGAGGGCAGCCTGGATCGCCGCCGCACACTCTTCGGAGCCCCCCCGGGGCCCGGATGACGAGATGTCCGAAAAATGCTCCCGGTGCAGGCTAGATGTTGCGGCGCGATAGTCACGGTTCTCGAAACGGTGAGGTCACGCCAACTCGGCCAGCCCCCGGCCGACGATGACCAGGCCGAGCAGGATGAGGGCCCCGGCCCCCACCACCGGGGCGTAGCGGAAGCGCCGGGCGAACCCGCGCCGCTCGAGGAACGAACGTCCGTACACCAACCCGAGGCCGACGACGGTCAGGGTGGCAGCCAGGCCGATTGAAAAGGCAGCCAGCAGGGCGAGGCCGAGGCCTGCCCGCCCCAGGCCGACCGCGCCCACCATGACCAACACGGCGGAGGGCGAGGGAAAGAGCCCGCCGGAGGTGCCCAGCGCCACCAGGCCCCGCCGGGACAGCGGGGCCACGTCGTCGGGCAGGGCGTGGCTGTGGCCTCCCGGGCCGTGGTGGTGCCCGTGCTCATCGTGGTCGTGGCCGTGGTCGTGGTCGTCGTCCCGTTCTCGGCGCGTTTTGGCCCCCTCTTGGGGCGCGGACCGCGCCGAGAACGACTGGGGGGACGGGGTCTGGGGGTGGACCCGGCGCCAGCGGCTGGCCAGCAGCCACGCCCCCACCCCGGTGACCGCCACTCCCGAGATCAGGGTGAGCACCGGGTAGGCGGTCTCGGCGGCGACGGAACGGTCCACCACCAACAGCACGCCGCCGAGCACGAGCACGCTGGCGGTGTGCATGACCGACACGATCCCCCCCAGCAGCACCGCGTCGCGGGGCCGGCCCCGGGTGCTCACCAGGTAGGCGGCCATGATCGTCTTGCCGTGACCGGGACCCACGGCGTGGACAGCGCCGAAGCCGAGGGCCACGACCAACAGACCGGCGAAGGCGGCGGCGCTGAGGTCGGTGCGGGTGATCAGGGCGGCGAAGCCGTCGACCGAGGTCAGGGCGCCCGCCGCTGCTCCGTCCAGGGCCGGTGCCGGGGCCCGGACCTCCCCCTCGGTGTAGGACCAGGTGGTTCGGCGCAGGTCGAGAGGCGATCTGATGCGGTCCTCGGGATAGCTGCGCAGGGCGTCGCTGAGGTCGTCTTCGGGTGCGTCCGACCGCAGGATCTCGGCGCCGGCCGCTGCCCGCACGACGATCTCCCGCCACCCGAGGCGGTCCGGCTCGTTGGTGTCGGTGAAGGCGGCGTCGATGACCTGGTCGGGGCCGAAACCCTCCACATCGGCGGCCAGGACAGCGCTCAGGCGCAGCGTGTCCAGGCCCCCCTGGCCCGGTGGCTGTTCGAGGCGCTGGTCGGTGAGCCGGAGCGGGACCGGGCGGTCGCCGACCACCAACTCGAGGTTGGCGGCGATCTCCCGGGCCCGCTCCCGGGCGTAGCCGGCGGGATCGGCGTCCACCTCCTGGCGCTCCTGGAAGGCGGGGATCTCGGCCAGGTCGAGGACGTACAAGACCTGGACCACGCCCGCCGACACCTCGATGCGGGCGTAGCGGTTCACGGTGAAGTTCCCGAGCGGGTGGGCGGCGACCGGGGCGGCCAGGGCCAGGAGCCCTCCCACCACCAGGACCAGCACCGCCACCGGGCGAGCGCCGCGAGACCGCTGGCGCATCACCGGGATTCGACCGGACTCAGTTGGGCGGCAGCACGCCGATGACCAGCCACTGCTCGCCGACGGGTGCCACCACCGCCTTGAGCGCCACGGGCGCCGACACCGGCACCACCCGGGCCCATTCGGCGGCCTCAGGGCCGAACGCGGTCAGCAGGGGGGCCACCTCGACGTCGTCGGGCCGCTCGGCGCCGCCCACCTGGATCTCCCCGGTCGACCCGCACAGCGGGTCGGCCAGAGCCGGCGAGCCCACCAGGCTGCCCTCCCAGGTGGGCGCCTCGCCGCACGACTGGAGAGCGTCGGCCCACGCCCGCACGGCGCCCGGCGCCTGATCATCCGGCGGGTAGAGGGGTTCGAAGGTGCTGGCGCCGAGGTCGACGCCCCAGGACCCGGCGGAGCCGGCCGTCACCCACCGGACCCGTGAACGGGCCGGCACCAGCCCCACCACCTGGTCGAGGCTGGGCGTGGAGGAGACCAGGGCCAGGACTTCGGCGCGGGCCTGCCGGGCGTCGGGTTCACCGACCTCCTCGATCTCGTAGGACTCCACGGGGGGCACGAGGTCGGCATGGCTGGCGATCCAGCGGGCGGGCGAGCCGAACCCGGCGCGGGTGGCGGCGCTCAGGTAGCCGAACGAGGTGGCGAAGTCCCCGGCGATCTCGGCGTCGAGAAAACCCTCGACGGCGCTGCGGGGGTCAGGGGCGTCGGCACCGGGCGGGGCATCGGCCGGTTCGGGCTCGTTGAGGTCGTCGACCTCACCAGGTTCGGCCAGCTGGCGGTCGCCGCCGTCCCGGGTGAAGGCCACGGTGGCCCCGATGCCCAGCGCCAACCCGCAGGCGACGGCGAGGACGGTGATCAGGGTGCGTCGGCGCTGGGCAGGCACGGCCCTATCCTGGCCGACATCGACACCAAAGGGGCAACGCCCGAGGCACCGGCGGCCCCCCAAGCCGTCGCCAGCCGCAAGGACCGGCCCCGCCGGCCGCTTCCCCTGGCCGTGATCGTCGTGCTGGCGGTCGTGGCCGGGGTGGCCATCGGGCGCTTCGTGACCTACGACGAACCGGCATCGCGCTCGAGCTCGGCGCCGTCGCTCAACCAGAGCCTGGCCTCACTGGAAGCCCGGGTGGACGCCGACCCTGACGACGTGGAGGCTTGGCAGGCCCTCGGCTTCGCCTACCTCCAGCGAGCGGTCGAGATCGGTGATCCGTCCTTCTACGACCTGGCCGATCGGGCCCTGGGCCGGGCCGGGGAGCTGGCACCGGGAGCGCCCGAGATCCTCCTCGGCCAGGCGGCGCTGGCCCTGACCCTCCACCGCTTCCCTGAGGCGCTGGCCCTGGGCCAGCAGGTCAGCACCGAGCTTCCCTCCAACACCTCGGCGCTGGCCGTCCTGGTCGACGCCCAAGTCGAGATGGGCCGCTACGACGAGGCCGAGGCCAGCCTGCAGCGCATGCTCGATCTGCGCCCCAGCCTCCCGGCCCTGGCCCGGGCGTCGTACCTCCGGGAGCTGAACGGTGATCTGCCCGGCGCCATCATGGCCATGACCCAGGCCGAGGCGGCGGGGGCGTCGCCCTACGACCGGGCCAACGTGGCCAGCCTGCTCGGCACCCTGCACTTCCGCCAAGGCGATCTCGACGCCGCTTCCGGTGCCTTCGGGCGAGCGCTGCAGGAGTCGCCCGGTTTCGTGGGGGCCGAGGTCGGCCAGGCCAAGGTGCTGGCCGCTACGGGGCGCGTCGAGGAGGCCATCGGCGTCCTCGACGGGGTGATCGACCGCTTCCCCACCCCCGAGGCCGTCATCGTGCGCGGCGACCTGTTGACCCTGGCCGGCCGGGACGCCGAGGCGGCCGAGTCCTACGCCCTGGTCGACGCCATCAGCGCCCTCCAGGAGAGCTCCGGCCTGGTGGTCGACCTGGAGATGGCCCTCTTCGAAGCCGATCGGGGCGAGGACCCGGCCCGTGCCCTCGAGCTGGCCGAGCAGGCGGCGGCCGTGCGCCCCGACGCCGTCTACGTGGCCGACGCCCTGGCCTGGGCCCGCCTGCAATCCGGCGACGCCGCCGGGGCCCGGGCCCCGATGGAGCAGGCCCTGCGCCTGGGTACCACCGATGCGCTCGTGCGCTACCACGCCGCCGAGGTCTTCAGCGCCCTGGGCGACACCGGGCGAGCCGCCTCCGAGCTGGAGCAGGCCCTGGCGGGCACGCCCTGGTTCTCCTTCCGCCACCACGACCGGGTACTGGAGCTGGCCGCTGAGCTCGGCGTGGCCGCTCCCTAGCGGGCAGCACTTCCTTCACGCTCACGACGCCTGCTCGAACAGCCCCGGCGGGGGCCGGGGGGCTCGCAGTGGGGCGGTACTGGCCAGCACCCGCCCGTCCGGGTCGTGGACCACCAACTCGGCTCCCGCTCGCAGCTCGGCCGACCACCCCGGGCGGTGCAGGCGGCGGTGGTGGCGCCGGGCCACAGCACCAGGTTCTGCGGGCAGGTGGGCCCGCCCTCGGCCACATGCACCACGTGGTGGGCGTCGCACCAGCTGGCCTTGCGGTCACAGCCGGGGAAGCGGCAGTGGCGGTCACGGACCACCAGGGCGTTGAACAGGTTGGCCGGCACTGTGCGGGTGGAGGTGCCGTAATCCAAGACGGCCGAGCCGGCCACCATGACCTGGTGCAGCACCGAGTCGCAGACCAGCGAGGCCAGCGAGACCCCGTCGAGGACCACCCCGTCGGGGCACTGCCCCCCCCTTGGTCTGCTCCAAGTCGCTGACCTCGACCACCACGTTGACGTGCGGGCGGTGGCGGCTGGCCCCGGGATGGGAGCGCTGCTCGAGGAAGAACCGGCAGATGTCGACCAGGGCCTCGCTCCGGCGCTCGGAGGCGCTGCGCCGGGGCTCGCCCTCGGCCGGTGCCGGTCCCTCGCCGGCCAGGCGCAGGGCGGTGTCGAGGATCTCGCCGTCGAGGGGCTCCAGGTGGCCGTCCAGGCGCCAGGTGCCAGGTGCCACCCAAGAGGGTGGACAGCTGCACCCGGGAGGCGGGCTCGGGCTCGGGAGAGGAGGGATCGTCGAGGGCGTCGGCGGCCAGGTCGGCCCAGGTGCGCATGGCGATGGTGAGCTGGTCCAAGTCGAGCTCGACCAGGGTGGGGATGAGCTCGGCCTCGTGGTCGGCGAAGAGCGAAGCCGAGCGCTGAGACACGTTGGCCACGATGATCCGCACCGCCCCAACCGACAGGCGCCCGTCGAGGAAGGCAGCGGTGGTCACCGGCAGGCCTCGCAGGCGCCGGGCCCGGCGCAGCGTGGAGAACGCCTCGCCCGGGGCCATGGCCGCTCTGGTGCGCAGCCAGGCCAGCATGGAACTGGCGGCGGCGCCGTCCCAGCCCTCGGCGGCGTCGAAGGCCCCGTAGGCCACGCTCAGCTTGGCCGCCAGGCGGTCGGCGGCCCGCTGGGCGGCCACCAACTCGTCACCGTCGAGGTCCAGCTCGAGGCCCTCGATCGCCTCCTCGAGCGCCTCCAGCGTCCCCAGTGCCACCCCATCAGCATACACCCGTTCGTTCGGGGATGCAACAGGACAGCACTACCTCTTTCAAGGATGCCGAGGAGATACCTAGTGCCGCGATCGCACCTTCGAAGGGTCCACGGCCTGACCGAGCGGATCGCCCAGACTTCCCCACACCCAGCTTGCTCGGCCGAGGGGGTGCGATGGGCGAGGGAGTCCGGGTCAGGGAGGTCGGCAACGAGGGGGGCTAGCGGCTGTTGCGAATCGTGCGCCGTTCCTCGGGCTCGGATCGCTCATGAGCCTTGCCGATGGCGGAGGCACCCTTCACTTCGGACACCGAATGGGTGGCCCGGGAACTGGCGAGACCGAACGAGGGCGAAACGGCTGACAGCGTCAGTGCGCGGCGGCTCGATCCCGTCTCGGCAGCTTGGCCACCACGGCGGTGACAACGAGCCCGACGGCAAGGCCGACCACTGCGGAGGCCGCCGTATTTACGAGCCACTCCAGGACGCCGCTG
>Ga0247704_1000361_pt1 | contig 13025 bp, 19 predicted proteins | sample 41W_NmetaG_FD_189042 | JGI IMG/M metagenome (GOLD analysis project Ga0247704, IMG submission 189042) | Soil microbial communities from hillslope of Landscape Evolution Observatory, University of Arizona, Oracle, AZ, United States - 4-1-W_N | ecosystem: Engineered > Artificial ecosystem >...
GCCCCCGGCGCCGCCCGTCGAGGCGCCGGGGGCCGCCCTCCCCGAGCAGAGTCGCCGGCCCGACGAGCTCCCGGCCCCGGCGGTGGCCGCCGAGCACCGCGCCACGCCACCGGCGTCCTCGGCTGCCGCCGGCCATCGCCCCGACGGGGTCCCGCCCGAGCACGCCCGCCCCGACCGCTGACGGTCCGTCGTCGCCTTCCGCCGTCCTAACGTGTCGGCGATGAGCGAGCGGTTGTGCCTCCTCTCGGTCCACGCCCATCCCGACGACGAGGCGTCCAAGGGAGCGGGCACGGTGGCCCGGTACGCGGCGAACGGCGTCCACACCGTGCTGGTGTGCTGCACCGGTGGTGAGGAGGGCGACATCCTCAACCCGGCCATGGACCGCCCCGACGTGCGGGAGCGCCTGGCGGAGATCCGCAGGGAGGAGCTGGCCAGGGCGGCGGAGGCGATCGGCTACGCCGAGGTCGTCCTCCTCGGGTACCGGGACTCGGGCATGCCGGGCACCGAGGCCAACGCCCACCCGGACTCGTTCGCCCGGGCCGATCTCGACGAAGCCGTGGGCCGCCTGGTCCGGGAGATCCGCCGGGCCCGACCGCAGGTGATCGTCACCTACCACGAGGACCAGAAGGGCTACCCGCACCCCGACCACCTGCGGGTGCACGACATCTCCGTGCTCGCCTTCGACCGGGCCGGCGACCCGAGCGCCTACCCCGACCTGGGCGAGCCGTGGCAGCCGCTGAAGATGTACTACACGCTGTGGTCGCACCGGCGGACGCGGGCGCTCCACGAGAAGCACCTGGAGCTGGGCCTGGAGTCGCCGTGGGGCGATCGGCTCGAGGGCCCCGGGAACGACCACTACATCACGACCGTCATCGACGTCACCGGCCACACCCGGGCCCGGCGGGAGGCACTGCTCGCCCACGCCACCCAGATCGACCCGACGTCACCGCGGTGGTTCGGGCTGCCCCCCGACGTGGCCGACGCCGTCCACCCCTTCGAGGAGTACACCCTCGCCCGCAGCCTGGTGGAGACGACCCTGCCCGAGGACGACCTGTTCGCGGGCGTGGTCGAGGGCGCCGGCGGGGCGGCGACGCACTCGGCGGTGCCGGCGGACCGGCGTTAGATTCGCCCAGCGATCGCCGGCGAACCAGGAGCGCAGATGCCGAAGTTCCTCACCCAGGAGTGGCACGACGAGTCGAGGCGGATGGCCGAGGGCCAGCCCGAGCGGCCCGGCGCGTCCGCCCGCATGCAGTACGTCGTGACGGGGGCGCCCGGCGGCGAGGACGTCAGGTACTACTGGGTGCTGGAGAACGGGAAGCTGCTGGAGAGCGCCCTGGGCGAGCTCGAGGACTCCGAGATCACCCTCACCCAGTCCTGGACCGACGCCGTCGCCATCCAGAAGGGCGAGCTCGATCCCAGCGCCGCGTTCATGCAGGGGCGGATCAAGGTCACGGGCAACATGGCCAAGCTCATGTCCCTGCTCCCGATCACCGGCTCGCCCGAGTACAAGGCGCTCCAGGAGGAGATCCGCCAGATCACCGAATACTGACCGGTGACGGGCGCGGGCTATCGTCCGCCCGGTACCCGCCGGCGCCCGGCGCCCGGCCCGTTCCGTCACGAGGAGCACCGATACATGAGCAGGGCCAGGTTGAAGCTGTCGGCGTTCGTCCTGGCCGCGGCCGTCCTCGGGACGGCCTGCGGAGGCGGGGGCGACGGTGAGACGGCGCCCACCACGGTGCCCGAGTACAACGTCGACGAAGGCGTCGGTTCCAGCGCCGCCGACCTGCGGACCGACGTCACCACCCTGCTCCAGGAGCACGCCCTTCTCGTCGGGTTGGCGTCGGCCACCTCGATCGGCGGCGGCGACCCGGCGCCCGTCACCGCGGTGCTGGACCAGAACAGCGCCGCGCTCGGCGACCTGATCACAGGGCTCTACGGTGCCCCCGCCGGCCCGGCCTTCCTCGACGCGTGGCGGCGCCATGCCGCCGGCCTCCTCGCCTTCGCCGCCGTGGCGCCCAGCGGTGACAAGGCGGCGATGGACAAGGCCCGCAACGACCTCCTCCCGATCCAGGGGGAGATCGCCGCCACCCTGAACACGGCGAACCCCCAGCTCACCAAGGAGGGCGTCGGCGAGGCGCTCGACGGGTACGCCCGGGGGCTGCAGACGGCGATCACCGCCCAGGCCAAGGACGACGAGGCGGCCTTCTCCAAGCTGAAGGAGGCCGTCGACGAGATGGCGGCCCCCGCCATGGTCCTCACCGCCGGCATCGTCAAGTTCCGGCCCGACGACTTCAAGGGCGCCTACGACGGCATCGGTGCCGCCATGCGGGCCGAGCTGTCTTCCAAGCTCCAGGAGCACACCTACCTGGCCGGCGTGGCCGGGGCGACCGTCGTGGCCGGCGCCGACTCCGAGGGCGTCACCGACGCCATGGAGGAGAACTCCCTGGAGCTGTCCCGGGCGTTCGGCACGGTCTACGGCGACGAGGCCCAGGACCAGTTCCTCGGCCTGTGGCGCCAGCACATCGACCTCGTGCTCGACTTCGCCGCCGCGGCCAGGGCGAACGACGCGGCGGGCATGACCAGGGCCCGGGGCGACCTCGACGCGTACCGGTCGGCCTTCGGGGCGTTCTTGTCGAAGGCCAACCCCAACTTCGCCGCCCGCGACGTCGAGCGGGCGCTGGGCGTGCACGTCGACAGCCTCCTCGCCGCCGTGACGGCGGAGGCCGCCCAGGACCCGGCCCGCGTCGCCAAGCTCAAGGAGGCCGCCGGTCACATGCCCGAGACGGGTCTCTACCTGGCCACCGGGATCGCCAGGCAGTTCCCCGCCAAGTTCGGGTGACGGGTCCTCCGGTGGGCCCGCAATCCACCGGTGCGGGTGGCTCCGAAGAGGGGCTGATGCGGGGGTCGCTCCACGACATGAGTGACGGCGGACTGGTGGTGGCCATCGCGCGCTACCGCCAGGAGGCGCTGGCCGAGGCGTACCGGCGCCACGCCGGGGCGGTCTACGCGCTGGCCCGCCGCGTCCTGCTCGACGTCACCGCCGCCGAGGAGGTGGTGCAGGAGGTCTTCCTGCGCCTGTGGACCCAGCCCGACAAGTTCGACCCGGACCGCGGGTCGCTGCGGTCGTACCTCCTGGCCCAGACCCACGGCCGGTCCGTCGACCTCCTCCGCTCCGACACCTCGCGCCGCCGCCGCGAGGAACGCGAGGCCCGCCAGACGGCGGAGGCCGGGTACGATCTCGAGCACGAAGTCTGGGACCTCGCCGTGGCCGACCAGGTGAAGAAGGTCGTCGCCGTGCTGCCGCCGGCCGAGCGCAAGGCCATCGAGCTGGCGTACTTCGGCGGTCACACCTACCGCGAGGTCGCCACCCTGCTGGGCGAGCCCGAGGGCACGGTCAAGAGCCGGATCCGGGCGGGCCTCAAGCGGATGCGGGCCGCCCTCAAGTCGAGCGAGTTCACGGAATCGGACCTGGCATGGAGCTGACCCACGACGAGATCGAGGAGCTGTTGGGCGCCTACGCCCTCGACGCGGTGTCGCCCGAGGAGGCGGACGCCGTGGAGCTCCACCTGCGCGACTGCCCGCGCTGCCGGACCGAGGTCGCCCAGCACCGGGAGACGGCGGGCGTGCTGGCGTACGCCGGGTCGCCGGCGCCCTCGCAGCTGTGGGACCGCATCGCACACGCCCTCGAGGCGGACGACTCGGCGCCGCCCGAGCTGGACCTGGCCCGGGTGGTGTCCATGACCGACAGGGCCGAGCGCCGTGCCGCCATGGAGCGGGAGGCCCGCCGGAGCGGTCGCCGCCGTGACCGCCGTGCCCGGCGGCCGGGTGAGCGACGGGCGCTGCCCCTGCGGGTCGCGGCGGCCTCGGCGGCGGTGGCCGCCGGCGTGATCGGCGTGCTCGGGGTCCAGGTCGCCCGCCTCGACGATCGCACCGACCAGCTGGCCGACGCCCTCGGCCGGGAGGGCCTCGACCAGGCCGTCCAGGTCGCCCTGTTCGACGCGTCGGCCCGTCGCATCGAGATGCGCTCGGAGGACGGCGCCCGGTTCGCCCAGGCCGTGGTCCGGGACAACGGCGACGGCTTCCTCGTGCGCGACAACCTGCCCGGCCTGGCCGACGACCGCACCTACCAGGTGTGGGCCATCGTCGGCGACCAGCCCGTCTCGATCGGCGTGCTGGGCAACGACCCGGGCGTCGCCGCCTTCAAGGTGTCGGCTCCCGGTGTCACCATGCTGGCCGTCACCGCCGAGCGCGCCGGTGGTGCCACCGCCCCGACGTCGTCCCCCGTCGTCGCCGGGATGCTCCCCGTCACCTGACGGAGGCGGTGAGCGACGGCTCGCCCGTCGCCTCGCCGACGTGCGGCACGATCGGGGCGCGCCGCCACTCGCCCTCCGACCCGGGGCGTCGCGAGGACGCACGCCTCGCCCTCCGACCCGGAGCGTGGCGACGACGCACGCCTCGCCCCTCCGACCGGGGGCGTCGCGACGACGCACGCCTCGCCCTCCGACCGGGGGCGTCGCGACGACGCACGCCTCGCGTCCGACCGGAGTGTCGCCGGTCCGCACGACGGCCGTACCGACCGGAGCGTCGCCGGTCGGTACGCGTGCCGTACCGGGTCACCTCGCTCGTCGCCGCACAGCGCCCAGCGGCTGCTCGTGCGTGCCCGCAGGGGGCCGTCGAGGGCGGCCCGAGTCGGCCGGCCATGGCGGCACGGCGAAGGGCGAGCGCGCCCGTGGTCGCCCGGGCGCGCCACGACCCGCCCTCGCGGGCGGGTCGTGGTGGCGGGCGGAGGCCGGTGGGGGACCGGCCTCGCACGGTTACGCCGGCTTCGCCGCCTTGTCGGTCTTGGCGAAGACGTCGGGCACGGGGTACTCGCCGAGCACGAAGTTGAGGATCGCCACGTGCTTGGCGTCGATGGCCTGGATGGACGCCGCCAGCTTCACGGCGTCGTCGCTCTTCAGGCTCGGGATGGCACTGAGGTAGGTGGCCGCCGCCGTCTCCTCCAGCGTGCGGGCCAGCTTGGCGGCGTCGGCCACCGTCTTGGCCTTGCCGAACTCGGCGTCGACCACCGGCTTGAGCTGGGCGTTGGGGGTCGACACCGCCGACCTGCCGGCGCCGGTGATGACCTTGTTCCACGCCGCGAGGTGCTCCTCGTGGTGCGACATGGCGGTCTTCACGAACTCGGCGACGGCCGGCGGCACGGCGCCGAGCTTGTTGGCCGTGGCGGCGTCGAGCGCCGCCTTGTAGGTGCCCACGGCGAGGACCTCGAGGCCGGCGGCGAACTCGGCGACGGCCAGGTCGCCGTCCGCCCCGCCCTCGGCGTCCGACGCGCCGGTGGTGTCGGTGGTGGCTGCCTCGTCGTCGTCGCTCCCGCAGGCGGCGGTGACGACGGCCAGGCCGGCGGCCAGGCCGCTGCCGATGAGGAACCGGCGGCGGTTGAACGAAGCCGTCGAGAGCTGTTCGAGGGCGGTGGGCTCACTGTCCATCTGGTCGATGATCTCCTGGGTCACTTGACGGCCCCCGTCGTCGGATCGGCGATGGTGGTGACGGGCTCGAAGGCCTCGGGGAAGGCCACGCTCCCGGCGGCGGCCGGCAGCTTGGCGGCGTCCGACCCGATCGGGATCTTGATGAGCTCCGGCGCGCCCCCTGCGATGAGGGCCTTGACGGCCCGCAGGACGGCGGCGTGCTGCGTCTCGACGCCCATGACGCTGGCCATGAGCCTCTTGGCGGTCGAGTCCTCGAGCTGGATGGTGTTCTGGAGGTAGGTCTGGGTCGCCACCGTCTCGAGCGTCTCGGCGAGGTTCACCACGTCGAGCGGGCCCTTGAGCGTCGGCTTGGCCTGCTCGACGACGGGCAGGAACTTGGCGTTGGGCTGGGTCTGCTCCTTGCCGCCGAGCGCCTTCGTCTGCTGCTGGAAGGCCTTGCGGTGCTCGTCGTGCTGCATCATGGTCGTCTGGGCGAACTTCACCACGACGGGGTTGCCGTTCTTGATGAAGTCGAGGCTCAGGGCCGCCCCGTAGGTGGCGACGGCCAGAATCTCCAGCGACGAGGCGGTCTGGAGGATCTGGACGTCGAGCGCCTCGTCGGCACGGGCGGGGGAGGCGAGGAAGCCGGCGAGCAGCGCCCCGAACCCTCCGCCGACCAGCCCGCGGGCGGCCAGGCCGCCCCCGCCCAGACCCATGCTGCGCAGGATCGAACGGCGGTTGGCGTTGAATCGGTTGATCTCGTCGACGTTGATCTCCTGGCCCCGACGCTCCTCGCGGATCTCGACCAGCTCGGGGAGCGTGGCGTTGATGTCGCGGAGGGCGTCGACCTGGAGATCCTGCGACTCGACGATCAACTCGTTGAGTGATCGGTCATCGATGGTCACCGAAGCGGTCTTCCTTTCAGCTTGCGAGGTGAGCGCCCGGGGGGCGGGCGACCCGTATGTCGGGCGGTCTTCGGGACTAGCCACCGACCCGGATGACGCCCCGCATGTAGTCGTGGATGTCGCAGTGGTAGGTGAGCTCGCCGGCGGCCGAGAGGGTGATCTCCTTGCTCTCGTCCCGGGCCAGCTCACCGGTGTCGAACGACATGTCGTCCGCCGTGGCGGTGTGCGGCGCGTCGTCCTTGTTGACGACGCGCACCACGGTGCCCACCGGGACGGTGAGCGGCTCGGGGGAGAACGCGAAGTTCTCGATGGTGAGGACGTCGCCGCCACCGGCGGCCCCCGGGTCAGGGTCGCTGTCGGAGCCACAGCCCCCGGCGACGACGGTGAGGACGAGGGCGGCCAGCGCGGCGGCCCGGCGCCCGGCCCCCCTACTTGGCCAGCGCATCGGGGTCGTCACTGCCCTTGTCGCGGATGCCGGCCTTGAACTCGCTCGACGCCTGCCCGAGCGAGCGGGCCAGGGCGGGAAGGCGCGTCGAGCCGAACAACAGCAGCACCACGGCGAGGATGACGAGGATCTCCGTCGCTCCGAGGCCCATGGGGTCCTCCTTCGTTTCCGTGCCCGACGGTTCGGGCAGCCGGATCTTCCTACGGGAGGGCGGACCGGCGCGGATGACTCCACGTCCAGGCCCGTCCATGGGCTCGTAGGAAGCGTGCCCCCTCCCGCGGACCCGGAGATGCCAGCGCCATGTTCAACCTCGGACCCATGGAAGTGCTCGTGATCGTGGTGGTCGCCCTCGTGGTGCTCGGCCCCCAGCGACTGCCCGACGCCATGCGCCAGGTGGGCAAGGCGGTGGGCGAGGCCCGCCGCTGGTCGACCTCCCTCACCACCACGGTGCAGTCGGCGATGGACCCCGGGCCCGACCGGCCGGCGCCCGCCCCGGCGGCCGAAGTCACCGAGGCATCGGTGTGAGCGTTCTCGAGCGGGAGCGCCCCGCCCCGCCCCCGTTGCCCGCCCCGGGCGGGCCGGCCATGCCGGTCGTCGCGCACCTCACCGAGCTCCGCAACCGGCTGATCGTGTCGGTCGCCGCTCTCGCCGTCGGCGCCGTGGTCGGCTTCGCCCTCTACGACCCGATCCTGCGGTGGCTGCTCGGCCCCTACGTGACGGTCACCGGGACGTCCACGCTGTTCATCACCGACCCGCTGGAGGGGTTCTCCACGCGGTTGAAGGTGTCCGGCTACACGGGCGTGGTCCTCGCCATGCCGGTGGTGCTCTGGCAGCTGTGGCGGTTCGTGACGCCCGGTCTGCACCGGCGCGAGCGGCGCCTCGCCGTGCCCTTCGTCTCGAGCGCGGTGGGGCTCTTCGTGCTGGGCGCCGGGCTGGCGTTCTGGACGCTGCCCAAGGCCCTCGAGTTCCTGGTGGAGATCGGCGGCGAGAACCTGGAGACGATCTTCAGCCCGGGCAAGTACCTCGGCCTGGTGACGTTCATGATGCTGGCGTTCGGGCTCGCCTTCGAGTTCCCGGTCGTGCTCGTGTTCCTCCAGCTGGCCCGCATCCTCCCCAGCCGCAAGCTGCGCGACTGGCGCCGGCCCGTGGCCGTGGGCATCTTCGTGTTCGTGGCGATCGTGACCCCGAGCCAGGACCCCTACTCCCTGTTCGCCCTGGCCGTCCCCATGTACGCGTTCTACGAGCTGTCCATCGTGGCCGGGCGCCTGTTGAAGCGGTGACCGGGGGCCCACGGGCCGGCCGTCACCCGGCGCGCATGGCCTCCCGCAGGGGGCGGTAGCCCACCAGCTCGACGCCGGCGCGCGAGGCCAGGCTGCGGAAGCCGTGGTCGTTCACGAGCAGGTCGTGGTCGTCGACGCGCGCGGCCCAGTCGGGGGCCAGCGCCCGCAGCTCGGAGGCGTCGACGGCGGGGCGGGCCACCACCTCGGTGACGCCCGGCTCGAGCGAGAACAGCACCCGCTCCAGCGCCCGGCGCACGCCCGTGCCCCGCAGCTCCACCGTGTTGTCGGGGAACAGGACGCCCTCCTCGGCCGCCAGGCTCCGGAACGGGAACCCGACGTCGCGTTCGGTGGACGGGCCCGAGAGGCGGATCGGGAGGCGGAAGTCGACGGCGAGCTGGAGGTAGATGTCGAAGAACTCGGGCCGGCCCTGGAGCACGTCGAGGTGCGAGTCGAGGTGGCTCACGTCGAAGCCCCACAGGATGGCCCGCTCGATCTGGGCCCGCAGCTCCTTGGCCACCTCGTCGAGGTCGGCGTGGTCCCAGACGTCCTCCAGCGTGCGGGGGAAGCCGCCGTCGCCGTCGAGCAGCGACGGCGCGTGGGTGATGGGGCCCCAGCGGTAGACCTCGAGCTCGGCGTTGAGGGTGAGGTGCACGCCCACGTCCTCGCCCAGGTAGCGGGCCGCCGCCTCGCGGGCCCAGGGGCCGGGGACCATGAGGCTGGCGCTGGTGGCGATGCCGTGGCGCAGGGCCTCGTACACGCCGACGTTGGCGGCGTGGCTGGCGCCGAGGTCGGCGCAGTTGACCAGGAGGACCTTGGCGTCGGTGGGGAACCCGAGTCGTTCGGCGACGGTGCGCACGCCCGGGACCGTAGCCCCGGCGGTGCCGCCGGGTCAGCCGCCCTCGCCGTTGCCGCCGCCCGCGGGCAGCGACACGTCGGGCCCGCCGCAGCGCCCCCACAACCCCCGCCGGGCCTGGCGGGCGGCCCGCACGGCCGCCACGAGCTCGTCGGCGTGGGCGACGTTGGGCGGGTAGGTGAGCGTGGTGGCGAAGCCCTCACGCGCCATGGCCAGGTTGACGAAGAGCCCGTCGGACGCCCGGTAGACGTAGGCGAGGAGCCGGTCGTAGCGGTCCCGCGCCTCGACGTCGCGCACCAGGCGGACGGGCGTGCCCGGCGGGAGCAGCTCGGTCATGCGGCGGCTCGCCTCCGCCCCGAAGCATTCGCGCAGCCCGCCCTGGCCGTGCGTCTCCGGCGTGTCGATGCCGATCAGGCGGACCCGCTCCTCGGCGCCGCCGATGGTGACGCGGACGGTGTCGCCGTCCACCACCCGGGTGATCTCGGCCCGGCCCGCGTCGGCCGCGGCGTGCGACGGCGAGGGCGACGTGTCCCGCCCGCACGCCGCGCCGGCGAGCACGACGGCGGCGGCGAGCATGACGCGGGCGGTGCGCACGGTCGCCATCTTGGCCGCCGCCGGCGCTCCGCGAGCCCGGAGACCCGCGTCCCGGTACCCTCTCGTCGTGGGCCAGCTGTTCCTCGACGAGCGGGGCCAGGCGTTGCGGGTGACGTGGCACGCCGAGGCGGGGGTGGTGGTGCTCAGCATCTGGCGGGCCGACGTGTGCGTGGGCACGGTGCGGCTCGGGCCGGACGACGTGCGACGCCTGGCGTCGTTCCTGGAGGACGCCAGGACGGCGGAGGCGCCGGCGCCGTAGCCCCGGTCAGGCGGCGACCGGGCGGGAGGCGGCCCGGAGGGCGGCGCGGGCCTGGGCGACGCCTTGGCGGCCCCGCTCCCGGGTGGCCTCGTCGAGGCGCCAGTCGGCCCCGTCGTCGTCGAGGAGGATCAGCTGTCGTTCCATGTCCCCGAGTATGAACGGGGGGTGTGACAACGCGTCCCCGGGCGGGGTGCGCCGCGACGTTCGGTTACCCGGGAGCGGCGGGGGCGTGACACGATGACCGGGTGACCCGAAGCCCGCGCTCCTGCGAGCGGCCCGGCGCACCGCCCGCCGCCGCCCCGACCCACTCCTCCCGCCGCCGTGCGGGGAGGTCGTCGTGAAGCAGGACAGCGTCGCCTTGCGGTGCCTGCTGGTCATCGGCATCGGGGTCATCGCCTGCCTCGCCTTCCTGCTCCTGCCCTTCGAGGCGGCGGGGGGGCTCGACTGCGAGTCGGTGCTGAAGGGCGCCGATCCCAAGGAGCGGGCCACCGAGGGGTTCCTCGTCAACCGTGAGGAACAGGCGTGCAGCGACAAGAGCGGCAGCCGCGTCACCATCACGGGCATCGTCGGGTTGCTCTGGCTGACCGTCGGCATCGGCGCCGCCACCCTCCCCGAGAGCTTCGTGGAGAAGGTCGTCTTCGGCGGCGAGGACCCCGAAGAGGTCTTCGAGCGCTGAGGCTCCCGGCGGGTCGCCGGGGCGTGGGCAGGAGGAACGGGCCCGGCGGCGAACTGGTACGGGACCAGATGCGACGGCCACGGCGTCTTCGGGCGCGCATCGCACGCCTGGTCCGGGGAACGGCCGTCTGGGGATCGGCGGGCTTCATCTGGGCCGTGGTGTTCGCCGAACCGGCAACCTCGCCGCCGGCCCGGTCGGCGACCGCGCCCGGTGAGACGCCCGTGTACGCGGAGCTGGCGGCGGCGGTGGCCGGGCGTCTGCACCGGCCCCAGGCCGCCTCCCGCTCCGAGCCGGCGCCGCCCCCGCCCGTGGCGTGGCCCGCCCGTGGCCAGCTCACCGGCTGGTACGGCGAGCGCCGCGGTGCCGCCCGTCACCCCGGCGTCGACATCGACGGCGCCACCGGCGACCCGGTGACCGCGGCTGCGGCCGGCACGGTGGTCCACGCCGGACCGGCGCCGGCCGGGTACTCGGGCTACGGCACCGTGGTGATCCTCGACCACGGGGACCTCACCAGCATCTACGCCCACCTGTCGAAGGTGACGGTGCGGGCCGGCCAGGACGTGGTCACCGGCCAGTCGCTCGGCGCCATCGGCACCACCGGGTCGGTCACCGGGTCGCATCTCCACTTCGAGGTGCGCCGGGGCGGGGCGGCCATCGACCCCGAGGGGTGGCTGCCCCGCCGGTAGTCCCATGGGGCGAACGTTCGCCGGCCTCGCCGCCCGACTCCACCGACGGGTCGCAACGGAGCCGTCTAGTGGGCCGGCGCCTCCGCCCGGCGGGCGTGGCGGCGCGGCGCCGGGGTAGAACGCCGGTCATGCGACCCGACACGAACGACGGCGGCCCGGCGGCGCCGTCCGGCCGGCCCGAGACCACCGAGGACCAGCGGGGCGAGGGGCAGCCCGCCGACCCCCGGGCGGTGGACGACGCCGCCGAGGAGGCGGAGGCGCTCGAGCGGCCGCCGTCCGGTGCGTAGGCGCCGATCGCCGGGGTGGACGGACGGCAGCCAGCACGATCCCGGCGTGACCGTGCTCGAGCTCCTCGCCTACAGCCTGGCGGCCGCCGCCGCCGGAGCCGTGGCCGTCGCCGTGGGCCGGCGACGGGCCTGCCGCGACCGGCGCTGACCGGCGCCGGCCGGCGGTTCCCGGACGACGGGCGCCGACGACCGGTACGGTGGCGCCCGACGAGGTCAGGGGGGGCCGGTGCCGGAGTACGCGCTCGAGCTGAGCGACGACGAGCGAGCCCGCTACCGGCTCATGGCCGAGGCGGCCTGCCGGTCGGAGGCCGCGTCGTGGGCGACCGCCGGGATCGCCGAGGGCGCTCGCGTGGCCGACGTCGGCTGCGGCCCGGCGGCCGTGTCCGTCGTCGTCGCCGGGGTGGTGGGGCCCACCGGCCACGTGTGGGCCGTCGACGGCACGCCGGAGACGGCCGCCGCCGCCCGGGAGACGGTGGAGGCGGCGGGCGCCACGAACATCACGGTCTCGACGGGCGACGCCGCCGACACCGGCCTCGAGCCCGGCAGCGTCGACGTGGTGATGATCCGCCACGTGCTCGCCCACAACGGCCCGTCGGAGCAGGCCATCGTCGACCACGCCGCCGCGCTCGTGCGCCCGGGGGGTGCCGTCCTCCTCGTCGACACCGACGCCGCCGCCGTGCGGGCGCGCCCGGAGGACCCGGACGTGATGGACCTCGACGCCCGCTACCGCCAGTGGCACGCCCAGCGGGGCAACGACCTCGCCGTCGGCCTCCGCCTCGACGAGCTGCTGGAGAAGGCGGGGCTCGACGTGGTGGCGTACGAAGGGCGCTTCGAGATCGTCCGCCTCCCGCCCGGCATACGCCCGCCGGCGTGGGCGGCTCGCGACGCACTCACGGTCGCCGGCCTGGCCGGCGCCGACGACATCGCCCGCTGGCATGCGGCCCTCGACCGGTACGCGGGCACGACCCCGCCGCCGAAGCTGTTCGCGCCGATCTTCCTGGCCGTCGGTCGCAGGCCGGCGTGACGGCGGACGTCGCCTCCCGTTTGTCGCTGTCGGGCCGTCGGGTAAGGGGCTGCCCGTGAGCGACTACGACGACATGATCGCCCGGGCCGACGCCGAGCAGGCGGACGGGCGGTTCAAGGAGGCTTCGATCGACTACGGGCGGGCGCTGGCCATCGGCGGCCCTCAGGACCGCTACTGCCGCCACATGCGCGGCGTGTGCGCCCGCCGTGTCGGCCTCCAGCGCCTCGACAAGGCGGACCGGCACCCCGAGCAGCGGTCGAGCTTCCTCGACCAGGCGGCCCGCTGGCTCACCAAGTCGGAGGCCAACCTCGACTCCGCCCTGGAGGGCGCCGAGGACGGCGAGCGGGGCCGGATACGCCTCGAGCAGGCGCTCACCGAGGAGTCCCTGGCCCGCTACCTGGAGATGTCCGGCGGCGACTCGCGCCGGCGTGTGTCCGAGGCGGAGCGGCACCGGCACGAGGCGACGGCGCTCTCCGGCCGCCCGCCCCGCTAGCGCCGGCCAGGAGCACGGGACCGCCCGGCGGGGCGACGGTGGCGGCGGGCGTCGGCGGGGT
>Ga0247704_1000362_pt1 | contig 12995 bp, 13 predicted proteins | sample 41W_NmetaG_FD_189042 | JGI IMG/M metagenome (GOLD analysis project Ga0247704, IMG submission 189042) | Soil microbial communities from hillslope of Landscape Evolution Observatory, University of Arizona, Oracle, AZ, United States - 4-1-W_N | ecosystem: Engineered > Artificial ecosystem >...
CCGCCCAACGAGATCCTCGTGGTGTCGGCGAACCTGCTCCAGGGCCGCGGCAGCGAAGATACGTGCCCGACTTCCGGCGCCGCGGCGACGCCGGGTACGCCGGAGTACAAACGCGTCAAAGGTTGCAATGCGGAGGAGCGCGAGCGAGCGTTCGCAGACCGGCTACGCGATCTCGCCGCCAAGATGGCGGGCGAGGCCGACGAGATGGGTGCGATACCCGATGTCGTTTTGCTTCAGGAGATGCGGCGTGACAAGCCCGCCGACGATGATGTCGTCGACCTCGTGGAGCGAATCAACGGCCACTTTCTGACGCCGAACGACGTGAACCCCGCCGACGGGCGGCCCGATCACGCCGACTTTCGCGTCGCAAAGTCGCGCAATGCGGCATGGATCTTCGACAGGACCTTCCGCTCTGATGGGACGCTCGATACGGTCACACAGGCCGACGGAGCGATCATCTACAACCACGACACGTTGCGGCGGCTCTCGACATCACCCGGTGACGACCTGACGGATCTCGATCGCGGCCACTCCGTCGACCACGTTTTCTCCCCGAGGCTTCGCGTACGGGGCGATGAGTGCGTCGATCCGCGAACCGGCAAGCCGGTTGTCCGAGATGTCGATTTCGACGGGATCGACGAGTGCAAGACGCGAACTTTCAGGCGGACGTACCTGATCGGCTTCGAGGAGGTCGCTTCGGCGCGTTCGGTGGTCGTCGCCGACGCCCACTTCGTTCTGAAAAAGCATCTCGACCGCCTCGATGATCCAGCCGTGCAAGACCAGCGGGAAAGGAGCCAAACCGACTTCCACAACACGAAGGCGGATGAGTGGACACGGCAGCTCATCGATGAGATCCAAACCCACTACGGCGCCCGAGCTTCGCACTATGTTTTGGGCGGCGACTTCAACATCGAACGATGCATTCCCGCCCGCTACGAGCCCGACTACGAGCGCAGGAAGGCGATGGGGATCAGGGAGCCCGAAGAACGCGTCGACTGCACTCACCGTCGCTGGTGGGATACGCTCGCCGCGGCCGGGTACGAGGACGCGGTCTTCACCATGCACGGCGCGAGTCAGCCGCTGCTGGATGATCAGTATCGAGATGCGAATACGAAAAGGCGCCTGAGGATAGATCTCATCTTCGCCTCGCCGCCGCCCAGCGTGGCCGACGCGTCGCACGATCTAACTTGTGGCATCCCGAGGAACTGCGACGAACTCGTCAATCCCGAGCGCTACTCCGACCACCGGTTCGTGTGGGGGCGCGTGGATCTCATACGTTGAGTCCGCCGATATTCCTGCCGGTGCATAGGAGCACGCAGAATTCCATGCACGTTCTGTCCTTGATGCCCCCTCGTTCGTGACGCCAATCACGTTTTGAGGGAGTCCGGGATGACGATCCCTATTCCAAACCCGAACGGATGTCTCGCCGGCCTTCAACCGCCGGCTTGTTGACCCAACCAGGTCGTCCCCGTATAGAGAACCGCGTAGGTGGCTAATCCAGTGCCCACGAGGATGACCGCGAACCTCATCAGGCGGGGTCTGGCGGCGCATCGCAATGATCTACGACGAGCCAATAAGAAGGCGGTGACCGCGAAGACTACGCCCGCTAGCTTGAATGCCCAACCCCACTCCGAGTAGAGGCCGGTGGCGAGATCGATGGCAACGGCCGCCGAGGAGAGTCCTAAGAGCGCCCCGACTGCCGGGCCTACGCAACACCCGAGTGCCACGACTCCGGCACTGATCCCGGTCACGATTGCACGGTTAGATATCGCGGAGTCTCGGGCTCTCTGCTCGTTCACGGTCGCGCGAGATCCGCGAGGGCATCCTCGATCCCACGAACGAATGTTGGATACGGGAAGATGAGTTGTCGGAGACGGTCGATCGGAATGCGCTGACTTATAGCAAGGATCAGCAGCCCGATCACCTCGCCGGCTGACGGACCCATAAGGGAAGCCCCGATCAGCACTCCACGATCCCCATCGGCGATGACCTTGGCCACACCATGTTCCGCGCCGGGACCGTGGATCCAACCCCGGGCGGAGGAGGCCGTCTTCGCGATCCCCACCTTTAGGTTTACACCGTTGTCTCGCGCTTGTGCCTCCGAGAGCCCGGCGCTTGCGATCTCGGGGTTCGTGAAGGTCACCCGAGGAATCGCCGAGTAATCCGCGGACGCGTGGGGGCGTCCGAGGATGTCGTCGGCCGCTATGCGTGCTTGGTAGACGGCGACGTGTGTGAATGCCCCCTCCCCGGTGATGTCACCAACCGCCCAGATCCCATCCGCCGCGCGCAGGTTGCGGTCGACGGCGACCGAGCGCGCGTTCGGATCGAGACCCGCCGCGTCGAGATCAAGGTCGGGGAGGTTCAAGCGGCGTCCGGTTGCCACCAGCAATCGGTCGGCCTTTAGCAGCGTCCCATCGCTGAGTCCGACCGCGACCCCATCCGCCGAGCGTCGCACTTTGGTGGCGGAGGCTCCGGTGTGGACATCGATTCCCTCGTTCCGCAGAACTTCCTCCAGTGCCTGAGCATTTTCGGGCTCCTCGAGAGGAAGGATGTGCGGAGCCATCTCGACGACGGTGACCGTAGTCCCGAACCTGCTGAACGCCTGACCGATTTCCAGTCCTATCGGTCCGCCTCCGAGCACGATGAGCGACTCCGGGGCTTCCTTCGCCTCGGTCGCCTCCCGGTTGGTCCAGTAGTCCACGGTCCCAAGCCCCTCGATTGGCGGTACCGCCGGCGCTCCGCCCGCAGCGATCACGACTCCTCGTCGAGCGATATAGCGCTCGCCGTCGACCTCGACCTCCCGGGGCGCCACGAGTCGCGCCTGGCCCCGGAGGAATGTGCCGCCCTTTCCCTCCAGGCGATCTACCGCGACCCGGTCGTTCCAGTCATCGGTCGCCTCGTCCCGGATTCGCCGGGCCACGGGAGCGTAATCGGGATGTGCATGTGCCTCTCCTGCGAGAGATCCGACGCGGGAGGTTTCTGCGAGTGCCCCAGCTGCTCGCACCATCATTTTGCTGGGGATGCACCCCCAATAGGGGCATTCACCGCCCACGAGGTTGCGCTCGATACCGAGGACATCCAGCCCTGCCTCGGCCAACGTGGCGGCGACGGCCTCACCTCCAACTCCCAGCCCTATGACGATCACGTCGTGCGTCTTTGGCATCTCTCTTCCTTTGATCGTAGGTGCAAGCGCATGGAACAGGGGGTCCTGATTAATAGGACAGCCATACCCAGTACTTCGATTGCATAGAGGAGATCAGATGGCTCCAGCAGAGCAGGGCCGCAGGCAGAGCGGTTCGCCGTGTCAGGCACCGAAACGTTCCGCCGCGGCGGCGACGGCTCCTAGTGGCGGCACGGCATTTGCTTGAATTCGCAATCAAGACCTGGTCCGCCACGTCCTATGTGGTGACGGAATACGGCGACGAGGCTGAGATGGTCGGCGTGACGAGAAACGATGGCACCGAAATCGGTAAACGCTATCGCCGAAACCTTTGGAGCCCGTGATGAGATGATCGCGGGTGGGCTATCCGAGGATCATCTCCTTCGATGATTGAGGAGCATCTGGGAGTGGACGGTTAATGACCCTCAACCCATTGCGTACCGGTTCGTCGGCCCCGCGGAGCCGATGGACGATGCCGGTTGCGGGGATGCTGCTCGCTGCCACCCTCGGTGCAGGCACGTACCTTGTTAGCAGGCGCGAAACCCCCGCCTCCGTTTCGAGCTCCCGATCAACCGAGGTCGGCGTCGCCCCGGGAGCCCAGCTTGATCCGGACGACATCGTGGAGGTCCTAGCAGCCGATGGGATCCCCGCGATCGATGATCCTGTCTTCATGGATCCCGCGGACGCGACTTGGCTCCGCGAGCGCGAGCCGGTCATCGCCGTCGATCTCGAGGGCGATGCGCGGGCCTACCCGCTCCAGATCCTCACGTGGCACGAGATCGTCAACGACACTGTGGCAGGGACGCCGGTTGTGGTCACCTTCTGCCCCCTCTGCAACACCGCGATCGCCTTCGAGCGTCCACGCATCGGCGGCGAAATCACGACATTCGGAACGTCGGGCAAACTGATCAACTCAAACCTGTTGATGTACGACCGCAAGACCGAATCACTGTGGCCGCAGGTCACGGGCGTCGCCTTGACCGGTCCCCAGAAGGGGCGATCGTTGAAGCGCGTTCCCGTCCAGATCGTTTCCTGGGGTGACTTCGTTGCCGCGCACCCTGATGGAATGGTCCTGAGCAGGGACACCGGCCACGACCGGCGGTACGGGGAGAACCCATACCCCGGATACGACGATGTAGAAGATGCTCCTTTCCTCTACTCCGGAGAGATCGACGGACGTCTCGCGGCGATGGAACGGGTCCTCGGGATCGAGGTTCGCGGTGACGTGGTTGCTTTCCCGTACTTCCGCCTCCAGGAGGTGGCACGTGGGGACATCTCCACCGCCCAGGCAAGTGTCGGGGGGGATCCGGTCGTGGTTCTGTGGAAAGCCGGAACCACGTCCGCTCTAGACGACGCCGAGATAGCCGTCTCCCGAGATGTCGGAGCAGCCGCCGCATTCTCTCGCAGGGTCGACGGGGAAACGCTGGATTTCATCGTGGAGGGTGGCACGATCCGAGACCGGCAAACGCAGAGCGAGTGGGACATCTTCGGGCGCGCCCTCGCCGGGAAGTTGGAAGGCAAGCGCCTCGATGCCGTTCAGGCGACCGACTCCTTCTGGTTCGACTGGGCAGCCTTCCACCCGGATACGGATCTGTGGCACCCGTGAGCATGCGCAAGAGAAGCCACGACGAGTTCCTCGACGCAACCTTGCCTGCGCTCGACCTCGTGTACAACCTCGCTCGCCGTCTGGTGAACCCAGACGATGTGGAGGATGTGGTGCAGGAGACGTACACGCGCGCCTTCGAAGCTTGGTCGGCGGGTCGCCCGCCTCGGAAGGTCGAGCCTTGGCTCGCCACGATCTGCCTGAACAACGGGCGCAGCTTGTTAAGGCGCGCGTCGACGCGGCGAGAGGTGCCGTCGGAACCCGACCCCACGGTTGCGGCTAGGGGCGACGTATCCGATGATGCGATCGCAAACATGCGAACGCGCGCCGTTCATGCTTCGCTCTGGGAGTTGCCCGAGGAGCAGCGGATCGCGATCACGTTGATGGACCTTGACGGATTCACCGCGTCTCAGGTAGCCAAGATCACGGGTTCGCCGCGCGGCACGGTCCTTTCCCGCGTGCACCGCGGCCGCAAGAAGCTGGCGCGCATACTGGAGAAGGAGGTGAGGCAAGTTGAAACATGACCCAGAGCGCAACGCCGCCGCGTATCTAGGGGGCCTCCTCTCCGGTGCTCGCCGCAGGATGTTCGAACGGCACATCGTCGATTGCGAGGATTGCTGGCGCGAGGTCGACCTCGGACGTCGGGGCCGCTCGGTCGCAGAATCAGGACGCGAGATAGCGCCGCAGGCTCTGCGCGAGCGGGTCCGGGCGGCGGTGGAGACCGTGAGGCCCCGTCGCCGTCCGCTGTGGCTTCTTGGCGGGGGGGCCGTGGGACTGGTGGCATTGGCAACCACCGGGATGATGTTGTTTCTCCCCGAGCGTGAACCCCAAGAGATCGCGGCAGCGCTGGCTGCTTTCCGTAACCGGCGGGCCGGCGTTGCGGTGGAGTCGCAGCTACCCGCGCGCCTCGCCGGGTTCAGGCTGACCGATTCCGCTCAACTCCAGCTGGGAGGCGTGGATGCGGTCGCGCACACCTACGTCGATTCATCAGGCGACGAGGTACTCATCTACGTATCTGATGAGCAGTGGCCGGTGGCGGTCGGAGCCGAGCACGCAAACGCGGGTGAGACGTGGCTCGCCGAGAAAGATGGACTTGTGCTCATCTGCTTGGACGAACCTGCTCCTTCGTTGATCGTGGGCAATGACGTCCACGACGTCGAGCTCGCGGCTTACACCCTGCGGCCCTAGGCGCATAGGTCCGTGTGGTTCGCATCCATGGACCTCTAGCGCGGCACTGATCTCGCAATCACCGGGGGGGCTGCTGCGTCCCTATCTTCGTAAGCAGGACACGACGATGCGGAGGTGATCGGGATGGCAGTTGCTGCCGCGGACAGAGGCTTTGTGAGCAGGGCCAATGTGCGCTCCGTAGTCCGTACAGGGGCGCTGTGGGGCGTTATCGCGGCCGCGGTGATGGCGATGTACGCCATGATCGCAGGGGCAACCTATTTAGGGAGCGGCTTCTTCACCCCTCTGTATCACATCGCCTCATCCGTGACCGAGCCAAAGGCGATGATGACGTCGATGCAGTCGGCGATGGAAGGGCAAGGCGACTTCTACTTCACGATGGGTCCGGCCGCCGTGGGAATGCTGATCCATCTCGCGACCGGGGCGGTGTACGGGATCCTGTTCGCGCTCATTGCGCGGGCGCTTCGACTCTCAGGTGCGGTGGCGTTCGGTGCTGGGATGATCTTCGGGGTAGGGGTCCTTCTGTTCAGCAGTTTCGTCGGCCTTCCGGTCGCCGCAGCCCTATTCGACGGCGGCGATCCCATCGCCGACATGCCCAAGATGGTCGGGTGGACTACTTTCACCATCGAGCACGTGATATTCGGAGCGGTCCTGGGACTTGGATGGGTCATCGCGACGCGTCGACCCACGCAACAACGATCCCGCGCTTGAATCGAACGCCACGCAGCGTTGCACTTAAGCGTCACAAAATTGACGTTGCGGCCCCGCGCGAGCTCGTTTTCGAGGTGATCGCCAGCGCTGGAAGGAGCGTCGGTGAGACGTACGAGGGCAAGCTCGTCGAATTCGAGACGAGATGGCGCGGCCGGGTCATCAAGACGGTCGAGCTGGTGATGTTAGACCCGCCGGCACGGATAGGTTACCGGTGGGTCGAAGGGCCACTTGATCGCGTCGAGGAAGAGATCCTGCTGGACGCGCCTACACCGGGCAAAACGGTCATGACCTACGCAGGTCGGCTAGGCACTGAGGCGGGCCTCAAAGGTTGGCTCCGCACGATGTTGTTCGTCCGGCCGATCTTCAACAGCCTGATCCGGAGTCATCTTCTGGAAGGCAAGACTTTGGCGGAGAAGCGATCCCGGCGAAGCCGCGTTCATCGAAGATCGGGAGCCGATGCTAACGGTTAACGGCCCTCCTCGCAGGCTTACAGATATGCGATGAGCACGACATGGGTACTTCATCCCGCTCACCCGAGTTGTGCACGGAGTGCGGGGATGGAGCCTCTACAACCACGACACGTTGCGGCGAATCTCCACCACACCCGCCGACGACCTGACGAATCTCGATCGTGGCTGTCGTCGACCACGTTTTCTCCCCGAAGCTTCGCTCGCGAGGCGATGAGTGGATCGACCCGCGAACAGGCAACCCAGTTGTCCCCCCGGATTGCCGGTCTCGTGCGGGTCGAGGGGGCCGACGCCGTCGGTGGGGCTCCCTGAGCGCCTCCGCCTACGATCCCGGCACTCGGAGGGCGACCCACACGAGACGATGGTCCGAACTCGGGAACGGGAACGTGCCCACCAGGCGGAAGAGCGGGTCGCTGCTGAGCGGCCAGAACACGCCCGACGCGCGGATGCGCAAACTCTTGCGCGGCAGCACGTAGTCGACCCTCAGGTTTCCGGGGGCGCCGTCGGCAAAGTCGGCGGTGTCGAACTTCGGGTCGCCTTCGTGGCTCGCGTTCGCTCCGCCCTGGAGCTCCGCCTGCTCGACCGCGCCGTCGCTCGCCGGCGTCATCTTGTTGTTGACGAGCGGGTGGTCGAGGAGCAGCTGGGCGGAGCCGGGAATGCTGTCGCCGTCGAACGGGTCCGAGTTCATGTCGCCCATGATCACGAACGGCGCGCCCGGCTCGAGCCCGCCCTCGCCGCCGCCGTCGTCGTAGATGTAATCGGAGCGAGCAGGATGAATGTAATCGGCCCAGAACCGGATCTCATCGTAATTGCGCGTGCCGTTGCGGTCCTCTGCTCCGTCGAAAACCGGAGGTGTCGGGTGGCTCACGAGCGCGTGCACGACCCGGCCGCTGATATCGATCGGCACGTCCCAATGGCTCTTCGACGACAGCCGAAACACATCGAGCTCCGACGGCGAGTACCAGTCGGCCGGTGCCTCCGTCGACGGGTCGTCGGGCAACAGGGCGCCGGGCATGTCCTTCCACAGAAAGAGCTGGAACGTCCTGATGTCGTCGTGGACGATCGGGTATCTCGAGAACACCGCCATGCCGTATTGCCCTGGGAAGAACCCGAAACCGAACGCATCGTTGGGTCCACCTACCGAACCGTTGTTGTCGAGGTCGAAACCGGACGGGATGCCGGTGTTCGACGGGGCCACGAACCGGTACGGATACTCGATCGGCGCGGCTCCGTTCTGGGACACCGACAGGTAGTTCTGCTGGAACAAGTCGTCGGCTCTGCCCTCGTGGTCGAAGTCAAACTCGTTGATGAGCAGGACGTCGGGACGCGTGCGCTGGATGATCTCCGCGACCGCCTGCGCCTGGTCGTTATCGGGAGTCGATAGGTCGTCGATCAACTGCCCCGCGAAGTTGCGGTTGAGCGACGCGTTGAACGTCGCGAACCGCACGTTCTCGGGACCGCTCTTGCCCAGCGCCGGCGACGCCCGGCCCATCTGGGCGACGGTCGCCGCCACGACCGCGACCCCTGCCACGAACGCTGCGCGCCGGAGTTTCCGATCGCGCGCAAGTGTCATCGTCATCGTCCGTCCCCCCGTTCTCGGTGCTGCTCTGTGTTGAGCCTCCCGCCGGCCGTGAGCCTATCCGGTCGGCGCCGGCCTCGATGGGACATGTTCTGGTTGAGCCGGAGGACGTTTGTGCGGGTCGAACCTGTCCGTCACGGGCGAGGGAGATCCCCGAGCGACGGCGAATTGTCCACGACATGCGCCGTCATCCAAAGCACCTCCTCGCCCGGATCCTGCTGCCGGTTGCCCTGGTTGCAATGCTCGCCCCAGTCGCACCGGCCGGTGCCGATTCCGTCCCTCCGGACGGGTGGTTCGTCGTTTCGTTCGACCACCGCATCAGGAGCTCCGATCGCACTCGCCTCGAAGAAGCCGGCGCTCGTTCCCTGCAGTACCTTCCCGCCGACTCCTACATTGCGTGGATGGATCGCAAGGCTCGGGCGACGGCGGAGCGACTCGTCGGAATCGATGTCGTACGCCGACTGGAGCCCGAAGAGAAGGTGGCGGCGACGGTCGATGCAACGCGCCATCTGCTCGACGTGACCGTCGCAGCCGACGATCCCGCCGCCGTTGTTGCCGACCTGGATCGCATCGCCGACGTGGTTCGAGCCAATCTTGTGGATCCGGATGCCGCGCTCATGAGTGTGGTGGTCAGTGCCGGCCCCGAGGATCTTGCCCCGCTCGGGCGCGATGCCCGAGTGTTGTCGATCGGGCCCGGCGCGGACGGGATCGAGCTTATGGACGAGGGCACCGCCCAGATCGTCGCCGGAAACGTGAGGAAGGGGCGGCCGCGCCTCGGCTACCGCAAGTTCCTCACCAAGCTTGGGCTCGATGGTTCGGGAGTGACCGTAGCGATCGCGGATTCCGGGATAGACGACAATCACCCCGACCTTGCCGGGCGCGTCAAGCTGAGGAAGGATTACACACCGCTGCCCGACTATCGCGATTCCGACGGCCACGGAACCCACGTCGCGGGAATCGCCGGGGGCAGCGGACGAGGGTTGCCCGGCGCCACCGATCCCCGCGGGTTCGCCTACGGGCAAGGGATTGCCCCGGAGGTCACGTTCCTCGATCTCGGCGTGTTGGGCATCATCGAGGAGGTAGTCGGACTCGACGAGTTCCCGCCGTTCGAGCGGGTGTCTCGCGATGCATCACGTAACGGTGCGGTCGGTTGGAACGCGTCGTGGGGGAGCGGTGAGGGCGATCGCGCCGGCTACACCCAGACCGCTCGGACGATGGACATCATCACCCGCGACGCGGACTGGAAGAAGCGCGGCGCGCAGCCGTTCACCCTCGTATTCGCGGCGGGGAATTCGGGCCAACAGGGACCCGGCGCCCCAACCGAGGCGAAAAACCTGATAGCCGTCGCATCTTCCAAATCGCAGCGCGCCGGGGACATCGAGGAGATTTCCTCGTTCTCGTCGCGGGGACCGACCGCCGACGGCCGCATCGGCCCCACCGTCGCGGCACCCGGCGAGCAGGTCGTATCGACCCGCAGCGTCCCGGCGTCGGTCCTCTGCAACGTGCCGCCGGCCGAGCCCTCTCCGATGGCCGCCTTTTACGGGACCTGCTCGGGAACCTCGATGGCGGCACCACACGTGACGGGCGCCGTCACCCTCATTACACAGTGGTGGCGGCAGCGCTTCGACGACGCCACTCCGTCGCCCGCGATGACCAAGGCCCTCCTCGTCAACAGCGCCACCGACATGGGACCGAGGGATATCCCGAACCCCAACGAGGGTTGGGGCCGGGTAAACCTCAAGAGGCTGTTCGATCGTGGAGCGACCCGTGTCTACGTCGATCAAAGGCGCACCTTCGCCGGCGTGGGCGACCGTTACAGCTTCGAGGTGATCCCGGTTGACAGGTCGAAGCCGGTAAAGGTGACGCTCGCGTGGAGCGACGCCCCCGCGGCGCCTAATGCTCGCCGGGCGCTGGTCAACGACCTCGACTTGCGGATAATCGCGGAGAACGGGAAGACGTTCTGGGGCAATCATTTCGCTGCGGGTCGCTCGATTGCCGGGGGCAGGCCCGATCGACGAGAGGTTGTGGAGAACGTTTTCCTGCGGCGGATTTCGAAGCGCTACACGGTGGAGGTACGAGCCTTCAACCTGCCCGGAGACGGCATCCCCTTCTCCGGAGATGGAACCGATCAGGATTTCGCCCTGATCGTTTCGAATGCGCGCAGTTCGGCAAGTTAACGCGGCCCGGCAATCGACACGCGCGGGCGGGCTGTGAACGACCCTGTCGCCCGGGTCGCCAACCGCGTTGCAGTCCCTAACAGGATCTCGCCCCGCGCCGTCGTCAGCAGGTACATTCCGCGCCCCCCTGGGAGACGACGAAGTAGGAATCTCCGTCGGTCCCGTTGTCGTAGCTGATCTCGAGGAATCCGAAGCCTTGTTCGTCTACTCGTACGCGCAGCTCTCGGTTTTGACCTGCTGAGTGCCGGTCCCGTAGTTGTAATCGAGGGACTGTGAGCACTTCCCGCCCGGCATGAGCTTCATAACGCCCGCCCCGGTAGCGCGTTCACCGAAGATCGTGCCGTCCAAAAGGAACTCCCCCGACGGGACCCTTCGTTGCCGGCCGAGCCCTCCGGTGCATGACGCCGGCGGCCACGACGCCTTGGTCCGGCGACACGAACGAAATCTCGTTTGCTCCGATGGAGAACGAGATCGACCCTTCCTCACCGTCGAGCGAGAACGCTGCCGTCCCGGTGCTCCCCCTCGTCACTTTGTAGGAGCACGAATCGGCGTCGGCATAGTGATCGTAGGCCTGCTTGACGCCGGAGTTTTCCTTCAGTGAGATTGTGCACCCTCCCTTCCCGTCGAAGGTTGCGATGCCGATGGAGGCAAATGGGTACCGCACCAGTCTTCCGGAATAGGACCACGCCCAGGTGCCGGCTATGGATGCGTTCGAAAATCCGGCTTGTGGTCCGCGACGTGCAAGAACGGGAACCGCCGCAACGGCGATCACCGCAGCCGCAATCCCGATCATCCCATGCTCGTCTCATCGCCCTGCGCCCCCTATTCCGATCGTGTTCCCCTTGGAGGCTCGACTCACGCTGACCGTGAGCGCGGGGGAGCGCGTCTCACAGGGACAAGTGATCGCTGCCTGTGGCCTCGACGGGTCAGTCCACCGGCGACCACCTTCATTTCGAGATCCGGCTCAACGGAAGCCCGCAGGATCCGCTCCGCTACCTTCCTTGACTGCGGGCCGGTCGCGGCGTTACTCGCCGTAGAGGACGTAGACCTTCTGCACGCGCGAACGATCGTGGCGGGCGAGGGTGGCTCGGAACTTGTAAGGAGTGTCCTGGTCGGCGTGCCGCCGTCGCGTTTGCCAGACGTACCGGTAGCGACCTCCTTCAAGATCAACGCGCGCGACCGTTCGCCACGCCGCCGCTCCCTTGCGCCGCTGGATCTTCACGGTCCCGCCGTGCTCTGGCCGCGCACGCCCGCGGATCGGCACGTTGGAGCCGTACCTGTACGAGACTGCCTCGTCACGACGAGCGCAATCGGCACCGGGGTAGTAGGGAATGCAGATCGACAGGTTGACGACTCGGTGTGCTTCTGCCGATCGCGGAACGCTCAGCGCAAGCGCTCCGACGAGTCCGACCGAGAGCACCCATCTTGCCGCCACCGACCTGCCGCCGTGAGCAGGGCCGTGACCGCCGGCCCGACTACGATCGGTGCCATCACGAACGCTGGATGGTTGCATATCTCCTCCGATCCGATGATGCGTGTCGCGACGCTACAGGGGATCGCGGCAGCGGAGTGTGAGCTTCGTCACTGTTTCGGCTATCCGTCCAAACGAAGGTCGACTTAGTCGGTTCTATCACCGGGTCCTAGCGACAGCTGGGGAAATCCGCGCCGGACCACATGCCGGTGTTCGTCGAGCGACCGAAGGACCGGGTGACTTCCGACCCCGCGGCCCGGTAACCTTGGTTCGTGTCCATCGAGGCGGGCTACTGGATCGCCCTGATCCTGGGAGTGTCATTCCTTCTTCTTTCCGTCGTGATGGGAGACGTCTTTGATTTCCTCGACTTTCTCGACTTCGATCTAGGCGATGGTTTTGCCGCCACGCCCGTGCTCTTCACGGCGCTGGCTGCCTTCGGCGGCGGCGGCCTGCTGGCGATCAACGGATTCGGCGCGAGTCCCGGGCTGTCTGTGCTGTGGGGCCTTGGAGCGGGGATCGTGGGCGGGGCTCTCACCACCGGCTTCTTCGCACTCCTCCGTCGCCAAGAAGCAGGGGAGGGCTTCACGGTTGGTCAACTCGTGGGAGCGAGAGGTCGCTGCACACTCGCCATCCATCCGGGTA
>Ga0247704_1000363_pt1 | contig 12973 bp, 8 predicted proteins | sample 41W_NmetaG_FD_189042 | JGI IMG/M metagenome (GOLD analysis project Ga0247704, IMG submission 189042) | Soil microbial communities from hillslope of Landscape Evolution Observatory, University of Arizona, Oracle, AZ, United States - 4-1-W_N | ecosystem: Engineered > Artificial ecosystem > Mesocosm...
GGGCGGCGTGGGCGCGGCGCCGGCCCCTCCGGCCGCCGCCGCGCCCACGCCGCCCCCCGCGGCACCTCCGGTCGAGGCGCCTGCCCCGCCGGCGCCCGCCGCCTCCGAGGCGGAGGCGCCCGCCGCGGCCGAGCCTCCCGTGGTCCAACCCGAGACGCCCGTGACGGTCCCCGAGACGCCGATCGTGCAGCCCGAGACCCCGGTCGTCGAGCCGGCGACGCCCATCATCCCCATGCCGGAGCCGGAGATCCCCCTGGCCGAGCCCGAGACCCCGGTGGAGGTGCCGCCGCTGGAGGTGCCGCAGCCGGCGGAGGAGCCCCGTCCCCCGGAGGTCACGCCCTAGAGGGCGGCGACGCCCAGCCCGACCGCGGGTCAGGCGATGACGGGCACGATGCCGTGGGCGTGCAGGAACTCGGCCAGGCCCTCGGTGAGCCGCAGGTGGGTCACCTCGTCGAGGGGCACCCAGGCCGCCTCGGCCGCGTCGCTGCCCGCCTTCGGGGCGGCCTCGGGGTCGTCCAGGACGGTCACGAGGAAGTCGAGGATGACGAAGTGGTGGCCGTCGCCGATGCGCTCCACCCAGCCGACCAGGTCGTCGCACACCGCTTCGAGGCCGGTCTCCTCGGCCAGCTCCCGGACGACCGCCTCGGCCAGCGTCTCGCCGCCCTCGACCCGCCCGCCGGGAAGGCTCCACTCCCCTGCGGCGGGCCCGTGCCCCCGGCGGACGAGCAGAAGGCGGCCGTCGAGGACGGCGACCGCGCCGACGCACACTTCGGGCCTCATCGCTCGAAGGAGTGGTGCATGACCAGCTTGCGGGCGGTGAAGCCCGACTCCTCGAAGAAGTTCTTGGTCGCCCGGTGCCCCGGAAGGGCCAGGGCGTCCATCCCGATGCACTTGCGCTCATCGCACCAGGCCATGAGGTCGTCGATCATCAGCTCGCCCAGGCCGACCTGGCGGGCGCCCTCCTCCACGAAGATGTCGTCGACCACGCCCAGCACCGACCCGTCGGCCAGGTGCTCGAGGCGCACGACGGCGTAGCCGACGACGACCCCGTCGATGGTAGCGACGACCATGCGGGCGTCGGCGTCGTCGAGGAGGGCGGCCAGGCCCTCGTCCAGGGGCTCCTGGCGGGCCTCGCGGGCCTTCCAGACGGCGCCGCCCCGCATCGGCGCCAGCTCGTCGATGGCGGCCCGGGCGAGTTCGGTCACCCGGGCGACGTCGGCCGGCTGCGCCGGCCGGCAGGCCTCCTCCACTAGGCGCTGCCGCGCAGCTGGGCGATCCGGGTGAGGATCGTCTTGCGAGCCCGGGTGGCCTCCTCGTAGGCCTGGATGGCGGCGAGCTCGTCGGCCGACAGCCCTTCCAGGCGGGGGACGACCTGGGAGGCGGCGAGGGTGTCGTAGCCGGGGATCGCCAGCGACGACGCCACCGGGGCGACCGTGCCTGCCGGCGCGCCGGGGGGCGGCGAGGCGGCCGACGACGGGGTGGTGGCGGCGGCCGGCGGCTGGTGGCCGTTGGCCGCCCCCGTGGCGTCCGAGGGCCCGCCCGCGCCGCGCGAGGTCGCGCCCTGCTGCTCCCTGAACTGCCGGAGGACCTTCTCGGCCCGCTTCTGGCCCTGGCGCACGGCCAGCTCGCCGATCATGCGGGCCACCGTCACCTGCCCACCCATGCGCTGGCGTCCCTTGTCGGCCAGCTTGGGCAGCAGCTCGCGGGCCTCCACCAGAAGGCCCAGGGGGGCGTACACCAGCAGGTCGAGGAGCTGCTCAGCAGGGTCCTGGCGCTTGCTCATGATCCCAGCCTACGACCGCCGGCCGCCGTGCAGACGACAGCGCCGGCGAGACGCAGTCGCGGCTAGACGCAGTCGCGGCAGTACTGGCGCTCGGGGTCGGCCAGCTGGCTGGGATGCTTCACCAGGAAGCACGACTGGCAGACGAACTCGCCGGGACGCTTGGGGAGGACCTTCGAGGATCCTTCGGTGCGGTCCTCGGTGTCGGGGACCTCGTCCTCCTCGTCCTCCTCCTCGTCGGCGACGACGAGGCGGTCCTTCAGGATGACGTCGAGGCCGGCCTCCACGTCGTCGGGGTCGATGTCCTCGTCGTCCTCGTCGTCCTCGTCGTCGTCGGTGACCACGCCGACGGGCACCGGCTCGTCGTCGTCGACCTCGTCGTCGAGCACGTCGACCTCGTCGTCGACCTCGAGGACGTCGACATCGTCCTCGATGAGGTCGTCGTCATCGTCTTCGAGGGACTCCAGGTCGATGTCCGGCTCATCCGGCTCGTCAACCTCGTCGAGGTCCTCGTCTGGCTCCTCAGGCATCGCGGCGTTCCGTTCCAAGGGGGGTTCGGGGGCGGCAGCATAGACGACTCCGCGACCCACGTCGGAGGGGACGGCCGGCGCATGGTGTGGCGTCGGAACCCGAGGGACCGTTGGTACCGCTTCCTAGCCCTACCGTGACGGCGGTGGCCGGCCCGCCGGCCGTGGTGGGTTGTCGAAACGTTCTCTACTTGGTCCCTCGAGTCCCGCGCCTGCCCTCTTCGCGCCCCCACCGCGGCCCCGTCCGGAGACGGTGCCGAGGCCCACGACCCGGGGGTGTGGGGCGTGTAGGACGGGTGTGAGCATGGCAAGCCGGGCGGCGCCGTGCAAGGGGCCCGAAGGTGCCTCTGACCAGCCTCTTCGCGCGTCGTCGCAGGTCAGAGGTATCGAGAAATTTGCTCCGACTTTGCCTCGAGTTCATGTTGAGGCTTGGCGGGGAGCGGTGCGGCGGGCCTCGGCCCGGCGCTCCCCGGCCAGCCGTTCGAGGCCGGCGCCGGCGTCGGTGTGGTCGACGAACCGCATGAGATCGGCCACCACGTGGTGGCCGGCCCGCTCGGCGATCAGCCGGTGCATCTCCTGGCAGATCCGGCGGTACGAGGGGTGGCCGGCGGGCGACGTTCGCAGCTCCAGCATGTGCAGCGCGGCCCGGGCGTTGAGCTCGATCGAGTACCGCAGGCGGTAGGCCAGGGCGACGGCGTAGGCGGCCTGGGCCGGGAGCTGCTGCTCCAGGGCGTCGTGGAGGGCGGCCGAGCTGGCCATGGCCTCCTCGAAGGTGCCGACCGCCCCGGCGTCGACCAGGTCGTCGGACATGACGTACCCGTGGCGCGGCGTCAGCGCCTGCCACTGGATGGTCAGCATCCGGTGGCGCTGGAGGTCGCGGAACGCGCCGTAGTCGGACAGGACGTCGAAGCGGTACGAGAGATGCTCCAGCGCCCGGCCCGGCTTGTGCCGGCGGTTGCGGCGGTCACCCACGTAGGCGTCGACCACCGCCCGCCGCTCGTCGGCCGAAAGGGTCCGCACCCGGGCCAGGATCTGGTCGTCGGGCAGGTCGAGGTGGGGGTAGAGCATGGCGGCCAGGAGCTTGTCCTCACCGTCGGGGTCCCAGTCCACCAGCGTGACGGCGGGGCGCGGCTCGGGCTCCACCCCGGCGAAGAGCCGGTGGGCCACCTCGGCCGTGTCGGTGGTGGTGGCGGCCAGGTAGGCGGTCCACTCCCCTCCCCGGTCGGGCCGGTCGAGGCGGGTCAGGAACGAGGGGATGACCTTGCGCAGCTCGGCCACCATCAGTTCGGCGTAGGCCCGGGCCTCCGGCAGCGGGTGGCCCCGCATGCGCAGGAGGAGCAGCTCATAGGCCTGGCCGGTGCCGTAGATGCCCACGTTGGACAGGGCGGCCGCCGGCAGCAGGCCCCGCAGGGCGTCGAAGGCCTTGGCCTTGATCGACTGGCGGTACACGAAGTCCGAGTCGCCCGGCTCCTTGGGGTGGCGGGCCCGGTAGTAGTCGCTCAGCACCGGCACCAGCCCGGCGTAGGTGTCGAAGAGGTGGTCGAGGTCGGCGACGTAGCGGGTGCCCAGCGGCGAGGCCAGCACGGCCGGGTCGCGGTGGTACCGGTAGCGGCCGCCGAGGCGGGCGTCGTAGGCGACGTAGCGGGTGGACTGCTCCAGGTACGCCATCAGCCGGCCCCACTCGAGGACCTTGGTCAGCAGGTTCGAGGCCTGCTCGCAGGCCAGGTGCACCCCGCCCAGCTGGGCCACCGAGTCGTCGCCGTACTCGGTGAAGACCCGCTCGTAGAGGGCCTCGGCCCGCTTCAGGCCGACGGTGGCGTCGATGGACGCATCCCCGGCGGTGTCGAGGTCGCCCACGAACTCGTCGAGGAACAGCCGGCGCAGGCTCTTGGCCGACCGGGAGTAGCGGGCGAAGAGGGCGCCCTTGACCACCTCCGGCAGGTTGACCAGAGCGAACACCGGGCCGTCGAGGTTGGTGAAGTAGCGGCGCAGGACGTCGGCCTCCTGCTCCGTCCAGCGCTCCACCACGTAGGGATGCATGCGACCGGGGAGATTAGGGTCCCGAGCCGAACGTGGCGCGGACCTCGGCGAGGGCGCCCGGGTCGAGCCACAGGTCGACCACGGTCATGGCCAGGGCCTTGGCCCCCTCCAGCACCGCCTTGTCGCCGCTCTCCGACCCCGCCCACCCGGCGAACTCGGCGGTGTGGAGGGGCACGTCGGGCGGGGCCAGGGCGATCATCGGGTGGATCGACGGCACCCAGTGGCTGACGTTGCCCATGTCGGTGCTGGCCACCACCCGGTTGACCGGGCTGGGGTCGGCCAGGGGCCGGCCGAGGGCCTCGCTGTTGGCCCGGTAGAGGTCGATGAGGGCGGGGTTGGTCCGCAGGTCGCAGTACTCGGGGCAGGTCGGGTGGATCTCCATCCGGCAGCCGGCGGCGTCGGCGCCGGCCTGCAGGCAGGCTCGGACCCGGTCCTTGAGCAGCTGGAGGGTGTCGATGGTGGCCGACCGCACGTACCACTCGGCCACCGTGTGGTCGGGGACGATGTTCGGCTTGTCGCCGGCCCGGTGGAACACGCCGTGGATGCGGTCGGCGGGGGCGATGTGCTGGCGGAGGGCGGCCACGCCGTTGTACCCGAGGACCATGGCGTCGAGGGCGTTGCGGCCCAGGTGGGGGGCGGCCGCCGCGTGGGCGCCCCGCCCGAAGTACTCCACCCGCCAGGTGGCGATGGCGATCACGTCGGGCTCGGTGAGGTCGGACCCGGCCGGATGGACCATGAGGGCGGCGTCGACCCCCTCGAAGGCCCCCCGGTCGCCCATCAGCACCTTGCCCCCGCCACCCTCCTCGGCCGGCGTCCCGAGCACGACAAGGCGCCCCCCGGCCTCCTCGGCCACGGCGGCCGCGGCCAGGCCCGCGCCCAGGCCGGCGGCGGCGATGACGTTGTGGCCGCAGCCGTGGCCGATGCGGGGCAGGGCGTCGTACTCGCAGATCACGGCGACGGTCGGGCCGTCGCCCGAGCCGTACCGTGACTCGAAGGCCGTATCGAGGCCGTACGCCCCCGCCTCCGTGCCCAGGGCCGACGCCAGCAGGTCGGCGGCGAAGGTCTCCTCGAAGACGACCTCCGGATGGCCGTGGATCCGGTGTGAAACCTCGAGGAGGAGGTCGGCCCGGCGGTCGACCTCCTCCTGCACCCGCGCCTTTGCCTGCTCCAGGTCCATCCCGGCCAGGCTAGGCCCCGGCCGGGACGGGCGGGGCAGGGCTACTTGAGCTTGTCGCCCACCCGGTCGACGAAGTCCTTGACCTTGCCCTTGCCCTGGTCCACCTGGCCCTCGCGCTTGAGGTCGTCGTCGTCGGTGAGGTCGCCGGCTGCTTCCTTCACCCGTCCCTTGAGGTCATCGGTGTTGTCGACCATGTCGAGTTCTCCTTGTGTCGTGTGCAGGGAAGCCTTCCCTCTTGGGCCGCCCGGCTAACGGTCCCACCGGCGCGCTCCCTGGCCCATGCCCGCCCCACGGCGCGGGAGGGCATTCGGCGATACTGGGCCATGGCGTCCCTTTCCGGCGAGACCATCCCGATCCTGGCGTCGCGGGACATCAGCGAGACGGTCGCCTTCTACGAGCGGCTGGGGTTCGAGGTGCGGGGCCTGTACGAGGAGTTCGGGCCCGCCTACCTGATCGTGCGGCGCGACGACGTGGAGCTGCACTTCGTCCACTCCCCCGAGACCCATCCCCACGAGAGCCACGGGGGCTGCTACCTCCGGCTGGCCGACGCCCAGGCCGTCTACGACGAGTGGGAACCCCAGGGGATCGGTGAGCTCCATGCCCCGAGGGACACCCCATGGGGCATGCGGGAGTTCTTCATCGTCGACCCCAGCGGCAACCTGCTGCGGATCGGCACCCGCCTGTAGGCGGTCAGTCCTCCTCGCCTGACCACTCCCGGTCCTCGCGGTCCCAGGCCTCGTTGCGGGCCTCCACCCGCTCCTTCCAGTGCTCCGCCGCGTCCCGGGACTCGTACGGGCCCATCCGGTCCTCGGGCGGGCAGTCGCCGCCCGCGTCCTCGGCCCGCCCGTGCTTGAGACACCAGTACCAGGAGCCGGCCATGGCCCTCCCTTCTGCTCGCAACCGTACGTACACCTCAAGCCTCGGCCCGAAACCGCCGATAACCCCCCCAGGAGCTCCTTTGACCTGCGACCCAGCACGACGAGGCCCGGGGGGGTGAACGTCACGGTCACACCATCGCCAGCAGAGCCGGACCAGCCCCGGCGCTTCGGCGACCGCTTCCGCGCCACGCGGGTGCTCAAGCGCTCCCCGGCCGGGGAGACCCTGCGGGGGATCGACGCGGCCGACGGTCGCGAGGTCGTGATCCGGACGACGACCAACCCCGATGCGACGAGCATGGCCCGCGTCGACCAGGAGATGGCCCTGCTCGCGCGGCTGGACGGCACCCAGCTCGTCCGCCCGATGGCCGCCGGCCGCCAGGGTGGCGTGCTCTACTCCGTGCTCCCCTACGTGCCCGGCGTCACCCTGGAAGCGCACCTCTCGACCCGGCACGAGCCGCTTCCCGTGGCCGACGCCCTCACCGTGGGCCGCGGCATCCTCGCCGCCCTGGCCGAGGCCCACCGGCTGGGCTACCTCCACCGAGACGTCCGGCCCTCGAACGTCGTCGTGCGCCCCGCCAACCCCACCGGGGGCCGGCTCGAAGCGGCCACCCTCGCCGACTTCGGCGTGAGCCAGATCCGGAGGGTGGCGGGCTCGCCGCCCGAGTCGGACCTGCGTACGGCCCGGTACGCCTCGCCCGAGGCGGCCGGCCTGGTCGCCCATGAGGTCGAGGAGCGGTCGGACCTGTACTCGGCCGGCGCCGTGCTCTTCGAGTGCCTGGCCGGGCGCCCCCTCTGCGAGGGCGACACCGTGGGCGAGGTCCTGCGCCAGCACCTCACCGAGGCGGCGCCCCGCCTCCGCAGCCTCGGTCTGGTCGTGCCCGGCGCCCTCGACGAGGTGGTGCAGCGCCTGCTGATGAAGGAGCCGGCCGACCGGTACGCGTCGGCGGCGGCCGCCCTGGCCGACCTCGACCAGATCGTTGCCGGCCTGGAGGCCGGCGACGACGACCCGCACGTGGTCGTCGGCGCCTCCGACCTGCGCCACACCCTCACCCAGCCGGCCTTCGTCGGCCGCGACGCCGAGCTGGCCGCCATCGAGGCCGAGCTGGACCACGGCCGCCACGGTGCTGGGGGCCTGGTCCTGGTCGAGGGCGAGTCGGGGGCCGGCAAGACCAAGCTCCTGGAGGAGCTCGTCGAGCGCAGCGCGGAGCACGGGATCTGGGTGCTGCGCGGCCAGGGCGTCGACCAGATGGCCCAGCGCCCCCTGCGGGTGCTCGACGGGGTGGTCGACGGCGTCATGCGCCGGGCCCGGAGCGATCCCGGCTTCGTCGAGCGGCTGGCGGGGGCCATGGGCGCCCAGCTCCAGGCCCTCGTCGACGCCCTTCCCGCCCTGGCCGCAGTCTTCGGATCCGCCAACGTGGGCTCGCTCGGGCCTGAGGCCTACGGCGAGGCCCGGTCCCTCCCGGCGCTCACCGCCTTCCTCGACGCCCTGGCACCGTCCGGCCCACCGGCGATGGTCGTCCTCGACGACTGCCAGTGGGCCGACGAGCTGACCCTCAAGCTGCTGCACCACTGGGCGACCCACCGCCCGGCGCAGGACGGGGCCCGCCATGTGGTGGTGGTGGCCGCCTTCCGGTCCGAAGAGGCGCTGCCGGGCCACCCGCTGCGCCGCCTCCGCCCGTCGTCGCACCTGGTCCTGCCCCCGTTCGCCGGCCACGACCTGCGCCGCATCCTCGTCTCCATGGCCGGTCCGCTCCCCGACGAGGCGGTGGGCGTGGTCGAGAGCCTGTCGGCCGGCAACCCGTTCATGGCCACCGCCGTGCTCCGGGGCCTGGTGGAGACGGGCGCCCTGGTCGAGGAGGCCACCGGCTGGCGGGTGGAACCGGAGGCCATGGCCGGCGTGCAGACGTCGCGCCACGCGGCGGCCTTCCTCTCCCGGCGCCTCGACCTGCTCCCCGAACCGGCCCGACGCCTGCTCTCGGTGGGGGCGCTCCTCGGCAAGGAGTTCGACCCGGCCATGGCCGCGTCGCTGATCGGCCAGGGCGAGGCCGAGGCGGCCGCCGCCGTCGACGAGGCCCGCCGCCGCCACATCCTGTGGACCTCGACCGGGCGGTGCACGTTCGTCCACGACAAGCTGCGTGAGGCGCTCCTGGAGCAGCTGGACGGTCAGGTCCGGCGGGCGCTCCACCGCGACGCCGCCCTGGCCCTCGAGGCCCTGGGCGACGAGCGGGTGTTCGAGCTGGCCTATCACTTCGACGCCGCCGGCGACGCCGACCGGGCGCTCCCCTACGCCCTGGCCGCCGCCGACATGGCCCGCTCCCAGCACGCCCTGGAGATCGCCGAGCGCCATTACCGCATCGCCGAGCGAGGGGCGGCCGGCGCCGGCGCCAAGGCCCGCCGCCTGGTGGCCGAAGGGCTGGGCGACGTGCTCATGCTGCGGGGCCAGTACGAGGCGGCCGCCCGCCAGCTCCAGCTGGCCGGTCAGCTGGCCGACGATGTCGTCGACCGGGCCGAGATCGAGGGCAAGCTGGGCGAGCTGGCCTTCAAGCAGGGCGACGTGACCCACGCCAGCGAAGCGGTCGAGCGGGCCGTCCGCCTCCTGCGCCGGCGCATGCCCAGGCGCCAGGCCGGCTACCTGCTGTCGGCGATCGCCGAGATCGTCGTCCAGGTCCTCCACACGCTGGCGCCCCGGCTCTTCCTGGCCCGCCGCCGCCCCGACGACGCCCGGGCCGAGCTGCTCGCCGTCCGCCTCTACAGCCGCCTGGCCTACATCTACTGGTTCCAGCGGGGCCGCATCCCCTGCCTGTGGGCCCACCTGCGGGAGATGAACCTGGCCGAGCGGTACCCGCCCTCGCTGGAGCTGGCCCAGGCGTACTCGGAGCACGCGCCGGTGATGACCATGGTCCCCTGGTTCTCGCGGGGCCGGGCCTACGGCCACAAGTCCCTCCAGATCCGGACCGACCTGGGCGACGTCTGGGGCCAGGGCCAGTCGCTGCACTTCATCGGGATCGTGGACTACGCGGCGGCCAACTTCCGGGCGTGCATCGACTACTGCCGGCGGGCCGCCGCCCTCCTCGACCGCACCGGCGACTGCTGGGAGTCGAACACCGCCAAGTGGCACATCGCCTTCTCCCACTACCGCCTTGGCGAGCTCGACGCGGCCGTCGACGCCGCTCGCGGCGTCCGCCGGGCGGCCATGGAGATCGGCGACCACCAGGCCGCCGGCATCGCCCTGGGCGCCTGGGCCAAGGCCTCGGCGGGCGACGTCCCCGCCGAGCTGATCAAGGGTGACCTCGACCGCCTGGGGGCCGACGTCCACACCGGGGCCGAGGTCCTCCAGGCCGAGGCCATGCGCCTCCTGGGCAGCGGCCGCCCGGGCGAGGCGGTGACCGTGCTCGACCAGGCGGCCCGCATGGTGGCGGCCAAGGGCCTCAAGCAGGAGTACGTCGCCCCGATCCAGCCCTGGCTGACCACCGCCCTGCGCCTGGAGGCCGAGGCCTGCCCACCGTGGTCCCGCCGGCGGCGCCAGCTGCTCCGCCGGGCCCGCCGGGCGGCCCGCCGGGCCCGGCGCATCGCCCGCAGCTACCCGAACAACCGCCCGCACGCCCTCCGCGAGACGGCGCTGCTCGCCGCGGCCCGAGGGAGGGCCCGGCGGGCCCGCCGGTGCTTCGACGAGAGCCTGCGCACCGCCGACCGGCAGTCGGCCCGCCACGAGCACGCCCAGACGCTCCTGGCCCGAGGCCTGGTGGGCGAGGACCTCGGGTGGCCGGGCGCCACCGAGCAGGTGACCCGGGCCCGGGAGGCGCTGGCCGAACTGGCGCCCGACCGCCCCGCCCGCCCGGGCGACGACGGCGAGGTGACGCTGTCGCTCCTCGACCGGTTCGACTCCGTCCTGGGCGTGGGCCAGCAGATCGCCTCCGCCCTGACGCCCCACGCCGTGTACGCCGCCGTGCGCGACGGCGCCCTGACCCTGCTCCGGGCCCAGGACTGTGCCGTCCTCGGCCTGGTCCCCGGCGATCCGCCCACGACGACCGTGGTGGCGGGACGGGCCGGCCGCGTCATCGACCACGGGCTGGTCGCCCGCGCCCTCTCCACCGGCAAGCCCGTCGTCCTGGAGACCTCGGAGGACGAAGACGCCCTCGTCCTCGGCGAGGGCACGGTGCGCTCCGCGCTCTGCGCGCCGATCTTCACCCGGGGCCGGGCCGTCGCCTGCTTCTACCTCACCCACGCCCAGGTGGGCGCCCTCTTCGGCGAGGAGGAGATCCGCCTCGCCGAGTTCATCGCCATCCTCGCCGGCACCGCCCTGGAGAACGCCGAGGGCTTCGCCGAGGTCCAGGCCCTGAGCCGCTCGCTGGAGCGCCGGGTCGAGGAGCGCACCGCCGAACTGGCCGAAGCCAACCGCCAGCTCACCGAGCGGTCCGAGGCGGTGGACCTGTTGAAGCGGATCGCCGTCGCCACGAACGAGGCGTCGTCGGTGGAGGCCGCCCTCCAGGTCGCCGTCGACGAGGTCTGCCGGCACACCGGCTGGCCGGTCGGCCACGTCTGCCGGATCGCCGACGACCTCAGCCGGGAGGCCATCCCCACCGAGATCTGGCACCTCGACGAGCCATCCCGGTTCGACGCCTTCCGGCGGGTCACCGAGGCCTCAACGTTCCCGGTCGGCACCGGGCTCCCGGGCCGGGTCGCGGCCAGCGGGACGTCGGAGTGGATACCCGACGTCACCGAGGACTTGAACTTCCCCCGCGCCGGCCACGGGGTGGAGATCGGTGTGCGGGCCGGCTTCGCCGTCCCCCTCCTGGCCGGCCAGGACGTGGTCGGCGTGCTCGAGTTCTTCTCCCCCGACCCTCTCCCCGTCGACCATCGCCTCCTCGACCTGGTCGGGCAGGTCGGCACCGAGCTGGGCCGGGTGGCCGAGCGCAAGCGGGCCGAGGACGCCCTGCGCCGCAGCGAGGAGCGCACGCGGTCCATCCTCGCCGCCGCCAACGACGCCTTCATCGGGATGGACGACGGTGGGTTCATCACCGACTGGAACCGCAGCGCCGAGGCCATCTTCGGCTGGGCGCGCTCGGAGGTCATCGGCCGGCGGCTGTCCGAGACCATCGTCCCGCCGGGCTTCCGGGCCGCCCACGAGGAGGGCATGCGCCGGTTCCTGGAGACCGGCCACGGCCCCGTCCTGGGCAAGCGCCTGGAGCTGACCGCCCTCCACCGCAACGGCCACGAGTTCCCCGCCGAGCTGTCGATCTGGCACAGCGTGGCGGGGACCAAGCACCGGTTCAACGCGTTCGTCCAGGACATCAGCGAGCGCAAGCGCACCGAGCAGGCCCTGGCCGTGGCCCGGGACCAGGCCATGGAGGCCTCCCGGATGAAGTCGCAGTTCCTGGCCACCATGAGCCACGAGATCCGCACGCCCCTGAACGGCGTGATCGGCCTGGCCGAGCTGCTGCTCGACACCGACCTGGCCCCCGAGCAGCGGCCGTACGCCGAAGGCCTGCACAGCGCGGGCGAGGCCCTCCTGGGCGTCATCAACGACATCCTGGACTTCTCCAAGATCGAGGCCGGCAAGCTCGAGCTGGAGGACGTCCCCTTCGACCCCCGCAACCTGGTGGAGGAGGTCGTCCAGCTCCTGGCGCCCAGCGCCCACGCCAAGGGCCTGGAGATCATCGGCGACTGTGCGCCGGACATCCCGATGTCCGTCCGCGGCGACCCGGGCCGGCTGCGCCAGATCCTGGTCAACCTCACGTCGAACGCGGTGAAGTTCACCGAGCGGGGCGAGGTGGTCGTCAGGGCGACCCGGGCCGGGGAGCTCCTCGGCGACTGGCTCACCGTCGACCTCCAGGTGACCGACACCGGCATCGGCATCGACCCCGCCGACCAGGCCCACATCATGGAGCCCTTCGCCCAGGCCGACGCCTCGACGACCCGGCGCTACGGCGGGACCGGGCTGGGGCTGGCCATCTCCCGGCAGCTGGCCGAGGCCATGGGCGGGGGGATGACCCTCGAGAGCACGCCCGGGCTGGGCAGCACCTTCACGGTCACCGTCCCGCTGGGACGGGACTGGGCGGCGGCGGACGGCGGCTCCACCTCGTCGCCCCACCTGCACGCCACCCGGATGATCGTGGTCGACGACAACCCGGCGGCCCGGTCCGTGGTGGTGTCCCGGCTCTCCTCCTGGGGCGTGCTGGCCGACGCTGCGGTCGACGTCGCCGACGCGACCGAGCGCCTGACCGCGGCCTCGGGCGCCGGCCAGCACTACGACGTGGCGATCATCGACGCGGCGATGCCGGGCATGGACGGCCTCGAGCTGGCGGCCCGCATCTCCGGCACCGCTGGCCTCGCCCGGACCCGGGTGCTGCTGCTGACCACGGGGCGGCCGCTGGACGCCGCCACCGGGGCCCGGCTCGGCGTCGAGGCCTCCTTGGCCAAGCCGGTGCTGAGCGCCGACCTCCACGACGCCCTGGTCCGGCTGGTGACGTCGCCCCTGGCCGCGTTCGCCCCGCCCGCCGCCCCCGCCCCGGCGGCCCCAGGCGCGACCGGCGACGAGCCGGCCGTGCGGCCCCGGCGGGCGGCTCGTCGC
>Ga0247704_1000364_pt1 | contig 12948 bp, 9 predicted proteins | sample 41W_NmetaG_FD_189042 | JGI IMG/M metagenome (GOLD analysis project Ga0247704, IMG submission 189042) | Soil microbial communities from hillslope of Landscape Evolution Observatory, University of Arizona, Oracle, AZ, United States - 4-1-W_N | ecosystem: Engineered > Artificial ecosystem > Mesocosm...
CGATCAGGTCGGCCACGCCGAAGACCATCTCGGCCGTCGACGCCGACTGGCGCAGCTCGCCGTTGACGTAGCCACGGATGGCCAGCACCTGCGGGTCGCCGACCTCGTCGGCCGTTACGAGCGCGGGCCCCATCGGGGTGAAGGTGTCGAGCGACTTGGCGCGCGTGAACTGGCGATCGGCGTACTGCAGGTCGCGCGCGCTGACATCGTTCAGGCAGGTGTAGCCGAGCACGTGCTCCAACGCCTGCCTCCGCGCGACGCGCCGGCACGTGCGCCCGATCACGACCGCCAGCTCAGCCTCTGCATCGACCGCCTGGGTCAGCCGCGGATCCCACTCGACCGTCGCCCCGCTGCCGATGACCGAGGAGGCGAACTTGGCGAAGATGACCGGCGCCTCCGGCGGCTCGCGGCCCTGCTCGTCGGCGTGGCTGCGGTAATTGACGCCGACGGCGACGATCTTGCCCGGTCTTGGAACGGGCGCCAACAGCTCGAGGTCGCCAATCGCTAGGCCGGTCGTCGGGCCGACCAGCGCGAGGGAGATGGTCTGGCGCAGCCGCTCGATGCTGTCCGGGGCGCCGGCCAGCAGGTCGGCCATGGTCACGATCGCGCCGTCAGTCAGGACATCGGCCGGCAGCACGCGCTCGCCGAGCAGCACGCCCAGCCGCTCGGCACGGCCGGGCTCGTCGCTGAAGGCGGCGGGGGTGCGGTACGAGACCAGCCTCATGCCGCCGATGCTACCTTGGGCACGATGTCCGAGCCCCTGCCCGCCATCGCCGTGTTGGCGGATGACCTCATCTGGTCCTCGCGCCTCGTGGCGGCGGTCGAGAACGCCGGCGCTCGGCCGGTCCGCGAGTCGAGCGTCGACGGCCTCGGGCGGGGCCTGGCCTCTGGCGACGCCGGCGCCGCGATCGTCGACCTCAACGGTCGCGCCTACCACGGCCTGGCGGCGGTCGAGCAGGCGGCGGCCACGGGCCGGCCGGTGGTGGCTGTCGGCCAGCACGAGGACGTCGAGCTGCGGCGCCAGGCGATCGCCGCCGGTGCGCGCCAGGTTTACTCGTACAACCGCTTCTACCGCGAGGGACCTGTCCTGGTCCAGCGGCTGCTCGAAGAGATGGCCAGGCTGGCGCGGTGAGCCGCTCGGTGATCTCAGGCGAGCGCTATGCCGAGCGGCTGGCGCGCACGCAGGCGCTCCTGCCGGCGCATGACGCGGCGGCGCTGCTGATCGGCGTCGGTGCTGACCTGGTCTGGCTGACCGGCTACGCGGCGATGCCGCTTGAGCGGCTGACGATGCTCGTGCTGGCACCTGAGGGCCGTCCCACGCTGGTCGTGCCGCGGCTCGAGCTGGCCGCCGCCCAGACCGCGCCGGCTGTCCGCGGCGGCCTCCTGGAGGTGGCCACGTGGCGCGAGACGGAGAGCCCGTTCGAGCTCGTCGCTGACCTGCTTGCCGCCAGCAAGAGCCGGCCGGAGATCCAGCTCGGGCCGCTCGGCGGGGCGTGGGGCAGGCTGGGCGCGCTGCTCGTGTCTGACAGCCTCCGCGCTGCCTTCTTGCTGAACCTCCAGGCGGCCGTGCCCGATGCAGCCTTCGGTATCGCGTCGCCGGTGCTCGGCCCGCTCCGCGCGATCAAGGACGCCGAGGAGGTGGCGCTCCTCCGGCAGGCCGCCGAGGCCGCCGACCGGGTGGTCGAGCAGATCTGCAGCGGCCGCCTCGTTGGGCGCACAGAGGTCGATGTCGCGCGCGAGGTCAGTGAGCGGCTAGTCGGCGAAGGCCACGACAGCGCAGCCTTCGCCATCGTCGCCAGCGGCCCGAGCTCGGCCTCGCCGCACCACGAGGCATCGGACCGGATCATCGCGGCCGGTGAGCCGATCGTGCTCGACATCGGCGGGCGGCTCGGCGGCTACTACTCGGACATCACGCGCACGCTGTGGGTGACCGGCGACGAGGGCGTCGGCCCGACGGAGGACTTCGCGCGGCTGTACGAGGTGCTGGAGTCTGCCCAGGCGGCCGGCCGCGAGCGGGTGGCTGTCGGCGTCGCCGCGCAGGAGGTTGATGCCGCGGCGCGCGCAGTCATCGACGAGGCCGGGCTGGGCGAGCACTTCATCCATCGCACCGGCCACGGCATCGGCCTCGAAGGCCACGAGGACCCGTACATCGTCGCCGGCAACGACGAGCCGCTGGCCGCGGGTCACGCCTTCAGCGTCGAGCCGGGCATCTACCTCGACGGCCGCCACGGTGCGCGGCTGGAAGACATCGTCGTCTGCTCGGCAGCCGGCGCCGATTCACTCAACCGCGCGTCGCGCGCCCTGCGGGTCATTCGCGGCACCTGACTGGCACACGCGCTGGATTCGCCGCGCCAACAGCGAGCGGAAGCCCGCGTCCGCTTTGGGCAGCAGCTATGTGGCGCGCGTTGCGTGGCTTCCCAGGCTCTTGAGTGGTGATACCGTACCCCGACCGTTGCGACGCGCCTGAACGCCGGGCGCTCGCGGAGAGAGGGGATCAAGGGCATGCATCTCGGGCACCGGGGCGCTCCGCGTCCTGCCATGCCGCGCCGCCACATCACCGTGGCTGCGGTTGTGCTCGCGCTGGTCGGCGTCGTCGCCGGTTCGTCCACGACTCTCGGCGCGTCGCGCATCGTCCAGGAGATCAACGCCAGCGCCAACCTGCTGGCCAAACGCTTCCCCAACAACAACGCCACCGAGCCAGTCATCGCCGTCGACCCGACCGACGCGACCAGGGTGGCGCTGACCTACAACACGCGCGGCGCTCGCTGCGGCATCAGCCCGGGGGTGCGAGTCAGCCTGGACGGCGGGGCGACATGGAAGGATGCGGCGCGAAAGCCGTGGGCGGGCAGCGGCCGTTTCCCCAATTGGCACGCGACACTGGCCTGGGGGCCCGGCCCGGAGCAGGGCAAGAGCCGTCTTTACTGGGCGGACACGACGGTCCGCGACTGCACTTTCTCTGATCACCGTCTGAGCATCGCGTACAGCGACGACCTTGGTGCAACCTGGTCCAAGCTGTTCGTCTACCAGGGCAGTGCTGCCACGCCCTTTGGTGGCTACCCCGACATCTCCGTCGATCGCAATCCGGCCAGCCCGAACTACGGCGTCGTCTACGCGGCCATCAACTGGTTCGCGCGCAGCGCGGATGAGCCGGGCTTCCGACTGATCGCGTCGGCTGATTTCGGGACGACCTGGTCTGCCGCCGAGGTAGGCGCCCTGCCTGCGCGGAGCGGCTACCGCTTCCGCTACCGCATCGGCTACAGGCTCCGCGCTGCGCCTGATGGCGCCCTGTATGCGTCTTTCTGCCAGCGCGACCGTAGATCGCCCAGTGGTGCCGTTGGCAGGCTCGCCTTCGGTGTCTCGCGCGTCACCTTCGATCGCACAACGGGGACCCTGGCGCCGTCCCCGCCTGCTCTCGCCGCCAAAGTGAACGTCAACAGCTTCACGCTCGGTGGCCGCGCCGCCCCTGGCACACGCGATCGGCTGCGCCTCAATCCCTGCTGGACTCACGGTCTCGACGTCGACTCGAACGGCGACGTCTACCTGGCGATCGCCAATTTCAGGCCAAAGCCGGGCGCTGGCGAGACCCGCGGCGTGGTCCTGCTTGGGCGCTCCTCCGACGCTGGCACGACGTGGTCCTGGCGGACCCTTCCCAGCCTGGCTCCCGCAGAGGGACGATCACAGTCTGCACACAAGCCGGCCCTGGTCGTTGAGAACCGCACTGTCTTCGTCGGCTTCCACGTCCTGGCCGACGTGCCACTTGCCAGTGGGGTCACGCCGGCGGCTGTCGTCGGCAACGCGTACACGGTCTCCTACGATCAGGGAGCCACCTTCGAGCCACCGACGCTGATCTCCAACCTGGTTTGGCATCCTGATTGGCTCGACCATTCGCGGAACGCCTCCGGCATCCGCGACCGGGCAGAGCTGGCTGGTACCGGCACTGTCGTGTACGCCTACGGTGACGGGCGAGACGCCGCCGCCAAGCCGGACGCCCGGTGGGGCCGGGGCCAGATCTACGTGGCCTCAATCGAGCTGGGCACGCCCTGAAGCACCTATCATCGCCAGATGAACGATCGCCAGGAGCCGATCAGCGCGCGCGAGCCCTCGACGGCTGCACCGGTCGGCGAGCCAGCTTCCTCCGCTGACGACGATGCCCTCACTGCTCGAGCTGCTTCGAGCGCGACGGGCGCGGACGACGCGGGTGCGTCCGGTCGGCCGACGCCCACCACCGCACAGCTCCGGCGCTTCATAAAGTCGCGGCCATACGTGCCGATGCATGAGCTGCGGCGTCGTTTCGAGGTCAATGGAGAGATGGACGAGGTCTGCCCGATCCTCGTGCCGGACGGCCTTACCGTCTACGTTGGGCTACCCGAGCAGGAGGCGCGCTGCCTCGGCGAGCTGGCCCGGGACGGCGAGATCGGCCTGGAGCTGTCGCGCGATCCGCAAGTGCCCATCGTAGTCGGCGTCTTCGCCATGAAGCCCGTCGCCCGGAGCTGAGCCGCCGCTCTCGCGCTATACTCCCCCGGAGTATGGAAACCACGCTTTCGGGCGGCAGCGCGCCGCCAGAACTTCAAATCGAGCTGGATCTGCCCATCGAGGGCATGACCTGCGCATCGTGCGTCAACCGCGTAGAGCGTTTCCTGCGCAAGGCCGACGGGGTTGTCCAGGCGAGCGTGAACCTGGCAACTGAGCAGGCGACGGTGCGCTTCGACCCGTCAGTCGTCGGCCGCACCGAGCTGATTCGAGCAGTGGAGCAGGCCGGATATGGCGTTCGCGAGGCGCCACCGGCCGCCGACCCCGCGGCGCTCGACGCCGAGGCCGACGCGCTGGCCGAGCAGCGTCGGCGCGAGACTCGCCGGCTGGGCATCGAGGCGCTCGCCTCGCTCGCCGTCGGCCTGGCCATCCTCGCGCTGATGCTCGTGCCCCTCCGCCTGCTTCCGATGGAGCAGCTCAACTTGCTCTTCGTCGTCCCGGCGACGCTTGTCCAGTTCGTCGCCGGCTGGCGCTTCTACGTCACCGCCGCCAGGGCCGCGCGCCATGGCTCGGCCAACATGAGCACACTGGTCGTGATCGGCACCACCGCCGCCTGGCTCTACTCGACCGTCGTCGCCTTCTCGCCACACCTGCTGATGGGCATCGGCGTCGAGCCGCTGACCTACTACGACACCTCAGCGATCATCATCGGCCTCGTCCTCGCCGGCCGCTGGCTGGAGCTGCGGGCGAAGGCCCAGACCGCGGGCGCCGTGCGCCGGCTGGCCGGGCTGCAGGCACGCACGGCGCGAGTCGTGCGCGACGGTCGCGAGACTGACGTGCCGCTGGCTGACGTCCAGCCGGGCGACATGCTGCGCGTCCGGCCGGGCGAGAAGGTGCCCGTCGACGGGCGGGTCGTAGAGGGCTCCTCGGCCGTCGACGAGTCGATGCTGACCGGCGAGTCGATGCCCGTCATGAAGGGCCCGGGCGACGACGTGATCGGCGCGACCATAAACACCAGCGGCTCGTTCCTCTTCCGGGCGACGCGCGTCGGGCGCGATACCGTTCTGGCCCAGATCGTGCGCCTCGTCCAGCAGGCCCAGGGCTCGCGCGCGCCCATTCAGCGCGTCGCCGACGCCGTCACCGGCTGGTTCGTGCCGGTGGTCCTGGCCATCGCCCTGGCGACGCTCGTCATCTGGCTCGCGTTCGGGCCGGATCCGCGGCTGACATACGCGCTGGTGACCTTTATCACCGTGCTCATCATTGCCTGCCCATGCGCCATGGGCCTGGCCACGCCGACGGCGATCATGGTCTCCACCGGCCGCGGCGCTGAGGCTGGCGTGCTGATCCGGGGTGGCGAGGCGCTCGAGCAGGCGCACCGCGTGGACACCGTCATCTTCGACAAGACCGGCACGCTGACGCGCGGCCGGCCCGAGGTGGCCAAGGTCGTGCCCGCGCCGGGCATCGATCCCGGTGAGCTGCTGGCGGTGGCGGCGGCGGCCGAGCAGGGCAGCGAGCACCCGCTGGGCGCGGCGATTGTCCAGCGAGCTGCTGACGATGGGCTCGTGCTGCCGGCGGTCGGCGACTTCGAGGCGCTGACCGGACACGGCGTCCACGCGACGATCGACGGGCGGACCGTGGTCGTGGGAAGGCGTCAGCTACTGGCGGATCATGGCGTTGACACCGGCTCGCTGGCGGCTGCGGCCGAGCAAGCTGGCGGCGCGGCACAGACGCCGGTCTACGTCGCGCACGACGGTCGGCTGCTCGGGCTGATCGCGATCGCTGACCCTGTGCGGCCGGAATCGCCAGCGGCGGTGGCGCAGCTGCGCCGGCGCGGCATCGCGGTGTGGCTGATCAGTGGCGACGAGCAGCGCGTCGCCGACGCGGTCGCGGCACAGGTTGGCATCGAGCCGAGCAACGTCGTCGCCGGCGTCTTGCCCGCCGACAAGGCCGCCCGCGTGGCAGAGCTGCAGCGCGCAGGTCGAGTCGTGGCCATGGTCGGCGACGGCATCAACGATGCCCCGGCGCTTGCCCAGGCAGACCTCGGTGTGGCCATTGGCACCGGCACTGACGTGGCCCTGGAGGCGTCAGACGTGACACTCGTCGGCGGCGATCCGCGGCTCGTCGTGTCGGCCATCGGGCTGTCCAAGAAGACGATGCGCGTCATTCGCCAGAACCTCTTCTGGGCGTTCGCATACAACGTGCTGCTCATCCCCGTGGCGATGGGCGCGCTGTATCCGTTCTTCGGCCTGCTGCTCGACCCCATCCTGGCCGCGGCCGCGATGGCCACCTCTTCGGTCAGCGTCATCGCCAACTCGCTGCGCCTGCGCCGGGTCGACGTCCGGCCGGGCGGCGAATCGGGCGGCCGTACGAGCGCATCCGCCGTACCCGCACCACACACCGGCTGATCGAACCTTCCCTCCGCTCACACGGAGGTACTGGTACGCGCTTACCAAGGTGGCGTGGTCGTCCGCCGGAGCGCTGCCTAGGTTGGTGCTCGACCCGTCAAGGGGAGCGCCGTGGCCGCGCTGCGAGGCAGCGGTCGAGGGGAAAGGTTCGTGGAGGGGACAAGGGTGTTGGTTCGCGTGGCAGGCCGGCTGCTGATCGTTTTCACAATGACACTGCTCGTGTTCAGCGTACCCGTCGCCCGACCGGCAGCGACCGTCGCCGCCAGCGCGCCCAGCGTCCCGCAGGGCCTGACAGCGACCGCCCACGACAACTTCGTCATCAAGTTGAGCTGGAAGCCGAGCGTCGGTGCCTCCGGCACGATGCGCTACCGCGTCTTCCGCAACGGCACCGCGATCGGCACCAAGCAGGCGGCTACGACCTTCACCGACAAGCGCAGCAAGGCCAACACCTTCAAGTACCAGGTCCGAGCCATCGATTCGGCCGGCCGGCGGAGCGCGCTGTCGCCGGCGGTCACGATCTCGTCGGTCAAGTCGACGAGCCTGTCCGGCAGCGCGCCGGCAACTCGCCGGCCCTCGGTGCCGCAGGGGCTGACCGGGCAGGCAGAGTCGAACTTCGTGGTCAAGCTCTCATGGGGCACGAGCGTGTCCAGCGCCTCAGGCACGATGCGCTACCGCGTCTTCCGCAACGGCGTCGCCATCGGCAGGCTGCAGACGGCAACCACCTACTCCGACCAGCGTGCCCGAGCCCGGACGTTCCGGTATCAGGTCCGGGCGGTGGACTCGGCCGGCCGCCGCAGCGCTCTCTCGCCGGCGATCACGGTCACGACGGTACGCGTCGCGTCATCGCCTTCGCCCAGCGTCTCGCCGTCAGCCGACCCCAGCCCGTCAGCCGACCCCAGCCCGCCAGCGTCGCCCAGCCCGTCAGCGTCACTTGGCGTTTCGCCGTCACCCAGTCCCAGCCCGTCGCCCAGCCCCAGCCCGTCGCCGAGCACGTCGACGGCCCCGTCCCCAAGTCCCAGCATGCCGCCCAGTCCTTCGCCAAGCGTGTCACCTTCGCCGAGCCCAAGCCCGACGCCGACTCCGACGCCGCTGTTCAACTTCTACGGCCGGGGCACCCACCACGGCGTGGGCCTGTCGCAGTACGGGGCGCGCGGCCGCGCCAACGACGGCCAGACATTCGACCAGATCCTGATGCACTACTACACCAACACCCAGATCGGGACGATCGACGGCCAGGCGCTGATCCGCGTCCAGCTCGCCGCCAGCTACAAGCCGACCGCGAGCAAGCCGGCTCGCGTGACGACCATCGCCGGTGGCTGGACGAACGCGCTCTTCCCCGGACAGACGTTCGGTCCGGGAACTTATGTCGAGATGTGGCAGCCGGCCCTCGCGCCAGCGGCGCCACCGACCCCCGAGCCGAGCCCCGATCCGTCTTCCTCGCCGAGCGCCTCACCAAGTGCCCCGCCCTCGCCGAGCCCGACGCCGACGCCGATCCCTGCCGGCCACTGGGTTGCGGTCGTGTTCACCAGCACCGGCACCGAGATCGCCCGCGCCACCGGGCCCGAGCTGTACATGGAGGCGACGGACGCGAGCACGGTCCTCAATACCTCATTCAAGGACAGCCACCCCGCGTACACCCAGTTCCGCGGTTCGATGCGCCTGACTGTCACCTCGTCGGGCGGGCTGCAGCAGGTCAACGTGCTGCCGCTCGATGTGTACCTGCGTGGCGTGATCCCGTCGGAGATGCCGGCCAGCTGGCACATCGAGGCGGTCAAGGCGCAGTCCATCGCCGCGCGCAGCTACGCCTGGCCGCGCATCGGCCGCGCCGGCAGCTATGACATCCTGCCCACCTCGGCCAACCAGGTCTATCGCGGCCTGATGGCCGAGCACCCGCGCTCGAATCTGGCCGTCGATGACACGGCCGGGATGGTCCTACTGCACAACGGCAAGGTGATCACGGCCTACTTCCACGCGGCCTCCGGCGGCCACACCGAGAACAGCGAGTACGCCTTTCCGGGCACTGCCGGCAAGCCGGGCTCGGTCGTGGCGTATGTCCGGGGCAAGCCGGACGTGGACGCCAACGGCCTGGCCTACGACCGAAGCTACGGCAAGTTCGAATTCACCAGCGCCTCATTCACGATGGCCCAGCTGAGCACGATCATGAGCAAGAACAGTGCCACTGACGTGGGCAACATCACCTCGCTCAGCTTCGAGCGCGGCGTCTCCGGGCGGGTCTACCGCGTGACGATGATCGGCAGCAAGGGCACCAAGGTCGTCTCGGGCGGGATCTTCCGGAACACGTACAACAGCCATCGCCTGTCGGGCGACTCGGTCAACAGCACGATGTACTGGCTGCAGCCAATCACCCCGTAGCCGGGACGCACCCTCTGGCATGATCGGCGGCGATGAGCGTCCGCCGTGAGCCACCCGCCGGTGAGTTCCGCTACGAGCACCCGATCGAGGTCCGCTTCGTCGACACCGACGCGCTGGGCCACGTCAACAATGCCGTCTACCTCTCTTACTTCGAGGCTGCCCGCGCCGGCTACTACGCCGCCGTCGCCGGCGCGCCGTTCGGCACCGGCGAGCGGGCCGGCGAGCGGACCTTCGTCATCGCCGAGGCCAGCCTCGTCTACCGCCGGCCGGCCTTCTTCGGTGAGCAGCTGTGGGTGGGTTGCCGCTTTGCCTGGACGAGTCGCTCGTCGTTCGGGCTCGAGTACCGCGTCCGGGCCGGCGCGTCAGCGCTGGGCGAGGCGCGGCTGCTGGCTGACGGCACATCGACGCAGGTGATGTTCGACCTCGCGCGCAACCGGGTGATGCGCGTGCCCGCTGACCTGCTCGAGATGTTCGAAGCGTTCGAGGGCCGGCCGATCCCGCGTCGTTGAGCGCTTACTCCTGGAAACGGCGGAAGACCGCGACCGCGTTCTGGCCGCCGAAGCCGAAGCCGTTGATCATCGCCGTCTCGACGCGGCGCTGGCGGGCGACCAGCGGCGTGTAGTCGAGGTCGCACTCCGGATCAGGGTGCTCGAGATTGATTGTCGGCGGGATGATCCCCTCGCGGATCGCGCCCACGGCAGCGATCGCGCCGACCACCCCGGCGGCGCCGATCATGTGGCCGACCATCGACTTTGGGCCGCTGATCGCGACCTTGTAGGCGTGGTCGCCGAACGCGGCCTTGATGGCGCGCGTCTCGGTCACGTCGTTGAGCGGCGTGCTCGTGCCGTGGGCGGCGATGTAATCGACCTCGTCGGGCGCCACGCCGCCGTCAGCCAACGCCTTGGTCATGGCCATCGCCGCGCCACGGCCGGTCGGCTCGGGAGCGGAGATATGGAACGCGTCGGCGGTAAGTGCGGAGCCCACCACCTCAGCCTGGATGCGCGCCCCGCGACGCAGTGCGTGCTCGGCCGATTCGACGACCATCACCCCGGCGCCCTCGCCGTAGACGAAGCCGTCACGCGTCCGATCGAACGGCCGCGACGCCTTCTCGGGCTCGTCGTTGCGCTTCGACAGCGCGCCCATGTTGGCCAGGGCGGCGAAGCCCATGGGCAGCAGCGGGGCCTCCGTGCCGCCGGCGAGCACGACGTCGACCTCTCCGCGCTCGATCATCCGCAGCGCGTCGTGGAAGCAGATGATCGACGTTGCGCAGGCTGCTGACTGGGTGATCACCGGCCCGGTCAGGCCGTACTCCATCGACAGCATGCAGGCGCCCATCGAACACGACAGGGCGGGGAACGAGAACGGGCTGACCTGCCCGGGACCGCGCGTGGCCAGCACGTCGGCGCCGGTCGTCACCACCTCGATGCCGCCCCCGCCGGTGTTCACGGCAACCGCCACCCGGTCACGCCTCTCAGGCGACCACTCGGCGAAGTCGAGCCCGGCGTCCGCAACCGCCTCCTTGCCGGCGGCCATCGCGAAGTGCACGAAGCGGCTCATCCGCCGGGCCATCTTGCGGTCCATCGCCACGGTCGGGTCGAAGCCTTTGACCTCAGCCGCAATGCGCACGTCGAAGATGCTCGCGTCGAAGGTCGTGATCGGACCGGTGCCTGACCTGCCGGCGACGAGGCTCTGCCAGGTAGTTGGATGGTCGTTGCCGATCGGCGTGACGGCACCGATGCCCGTCACCACGGCACGGCGCGACAGGTCATTGTTGGGCAAGGGGACAGCTCCTGACTGCTCGGGCACGAATTGTAGCGGCGCTCAGCGGGCACGCCGCCGGGCAGCGCGGCGCCAGGCCGCGTTCGCTTGCGGCAGCGAGCGCAGGCGGGCGGGCACGACAGCGACCCAGGCGCGGACGGCCAGGCCAAGCAGCCGGGCAAGCCGGTCGCGGCCCGGACCCCACTCGATGCCGAACTCGGCGCGCAGTCGCGGCGGCAGCAGCGCCAAGCCGGGTAGTGCCAGCAGGTCGACCATCAGCCCGGGCACAAACGGCAGCGGCGGGCGCAGGATAAGTGGCGCCAGCCGGCGCGCCCTGTCGGTCACCGTGATCGGCCCGCCGGGCGCGAGCATCGAATCCCAGTAGCCCAGCAGTGCCGGCCAGTCGGCCGGGCTGACTGACAGCGGGATGCCCAGGCGCACGCCCACCGACCGTGCTTCCTGCCAGAACTGCTCCTTCTCGGCTGCGCTGAGGCGGCCGACCCACCGCTCGTAGGCGCGCACGCTGGTGACGATCAGCGTCACCTGCACCCACAGCAGCAAGGCCGGATCGAGCGCTCGGTAGCCGTCACCGCGGATGCCGGCATGGATGCCGTTCAGCCGCCGGACAGCGCGCTCGGCTGCCCGGCCGTCGCCGAAGACGAGCGCCATCGTGGTGTTGATCGTGCCGTGCAGGCGGCGGAACGGGTCCGCCTCGAAGTCGGAGTGCTCGGCCACCCCGCGAGCCACGGACGGATGCGCGATCTGGAGCAGCAGTGCCGTTGGGCCGGCGCCGAGCAGCACCGCCTCGCGGTTGATCCGCCACATCATCGAATCCGGGCCGTAGAACCCGAGCACGTCGTGGGCGCGCGGTGGGGATTCCATCGCCACCGATGGTGGCATAGCCTGAGCACCAGCCATGTCAGAGCGATTGGACCTCGTCATCGTCAACGGCACCGTCCTCACCGCCGCCGGGCGGCGGCAGGCGGACGTGGCCATTCGAGATGGCCGCATCCATGCCCTCGGCGAGCGCCACGAGTTCGACGAGTCGGCGGCCGAGCTGCTGGATGCCGGCGGACTTTTCGTGCTGCCCGGCGTGATCGACGGCCACGTCCACTTTCGCGAGCCCGGGCTGGAGCACAAGGAGACCTGGCTGACCGGTTCCCGGGCGGCCGTCCACGGTGGAGTCACGACCGTGCTCGAGATGCCCAACACCGTCCCGCCGACGCGCTCCGTGGCAGACGCCCTGGCCAAGCTCGAGCTCGCGGCGGCAAGCTCCTACTGCGACTTCGGGATCTTCGGTCTGGTCGACCCGCCGTCGATCGCGGACCTGCCTGAGCTGCTGGAGTCCGGGCTGATCGTCGGCCTCAAGGTCTTCCTCGCGCCGTCGACGGGCGGGATCGCGGCGCCGACCGATGAGCAGCTGCTGCGCGCGCTCGCCCTGGCGCGGGCGGTCGGCATGCGCACTGCCTTCCACGCCGAGGACGGACGGACCATCCAGGCCTCCGGCGGCGCGCGGCCAATCGAGGCCGAGGTGCGGGCGATCGACCACGCCGCCGGGATGCTATCTCGGTCCGGTGCTGCGGGTCACATCCTGCACCTCAGCTCAGAGGCGGGCATCGAGGCAGTCCGGCGCTGGCGCGCGCGCGGCGTCGACCTGACCTGTGAGGTGACGCCCCACCACTTGCTGCTGCGTTCGCCAGATGAGGCCAAGGTTTATCCGCCGCTTCGCGGAGAGCCGCACACCGAGGCGTTGATGGCCGCCCTGGTGGACGGCACGATCGATTGCGTGGCGTCCGACCATGCCCCCCATTCGCCAGCAGAGAAGTCAGGTCCGGATCCCAGCCGTTTGGCCGCCGGCGCGCCCGGCGTGGAGACCATGCTGCCGCTGATGCTGACGCTGGTCGATGCTGGGCCGCTGTCGCTCGAACGGATGGTCGCCGTG
>Ga0247704_1000367_pt1 | contig 12880 bp, 9 predicted proteins | sample 41W_NmetaG_FD_189042 | JGI IMG/M metagenome (GOLD analysis project Ga0247704, IMG submission 189042) | Soil microbial communities from hillslope of Landscape Evolution Observatory, University of Arizona, Oracle, AZ, United States - 4-1-W_N | ecosystem: Engineered > Artificial ecosystem > Mesocosm...
CCAGGCCCATCCAGTAGCCGTCACCGGCGATGGACTCGTCCATGATCGAGCCCTCCCAGGTGATGACGTAGGGGGCGTCGAGCTCGCCGCGCTCGGCCATGAACAGGTTGTGGGTCCACTCCGGGCCGACCTCGGTGGAGACGACGGTGTGGATCAGCTCCACCCGGGGCAGGCCCGGGATGATGCCGGCCAGCAGGTGCTCCACCCGGGGGTGGGTGGCGGCGGTGACCGACACGGTGCAGCCGTCGCAGGAGCCGCCGACCATCCAGATCAGGTAGATCTTCTCCAGCGGGCCGAGGCGGATCTTGGAGGTGTCGGGCTCAACGGCACGGGACCGGACGCCGATGGGGGCCATCGGGTCGAGGGGGTTCTCCCGCCAGTCTTCGATACCCGTCGTCCCCGCGGGGGCGACGGTGCGCTCCCTCCCGGGGTCGGGAACAATCTCACGGGTTCGCGTGGTTGACCGCCGTGACCTCACGTCAGACATACGAATCTCCTGCAGGCTCGAGGCTGATCGCCGGATATGCGCCAGTAGGTGGCCCAGTAGGTGTCAGAAGACAGGTGTTCCCGTCCTCTAGGTGTACGCTACATCTACTCGAAGCGGATTTCAGGTGGATCTTTTCGTTCTCCGAAAGGTTCTCCCGGTGCGACACTGGGATCGTGGTGAACACTGCGCACGTGACCGTCCCTGACGAAGTCGCCCGGGTGGCCGAGTCGCTGGCCCGCGCCTCGCTGGCCCTGGCCCGCCGGTTCAACGAGGGCGCCACCATGTGGTGCGCCTCGCCCAACTGGCCCTTCCACGCCCATCACGTCGCCGTGGAGTTCGTGCACCCGGTGATCGTGGGCAAGCGGGCCCTCCCCGCGGTCACCGTGCCGCCGGCGGCCGACCTGGTGGCGACGCTGCGGGCCTCGGTGGCGCCCGGCGACATCGTCCTCGTCCTGGCCGACGCCGGCGACCCGACCGTGCTCGACGCCATGCGCCGCGGCGCGGCCTGGGGCGTGGAGACGGTCTGGATCGGCGCCGGACCCCAGCGCCCGCCGCTGGGCATGGTCGACCACGTGATCTGGATCGACACCGAGGCCCCCCTCGACGCCTCGGAGCAGTTCGTCCGCATCTACCACCTGCTGTGGGAGCTGACCCACGTGTGCTTCGAGCACCCCGGCCTGCTCAAGCCCGAGCCCGAGTGCAGCGACGAGGTGTGCATCACCTGCTCCGACGAGGGCCGCCCGGGCGAGATCGTGTCGGTGGCGGGCGACGAAGCCCTCGTCCGCACCCCCGACGGTCAGGAGACGATCGACGTCTCCCTCATCGACCCACCCTCGCCCGGCGACCTCGTCCTCATCCACGCCGGCTTCGCCATCAACGCCTCCTAGCCGCCATGCCCGAGACCACCGACTTCCTGTACCCGTTCATCGAGGGCGACGAGACCGACGCCGAGGATCTGCTGGAGGACCTGGCCCGCTCGGCCGAGGGCAAGTGGGCCCAGAGCACGGCCCTGCGCACGGCCACCCTGGCCCGGTGCGAGGAGCAGCTCACGGCCACCGCGGCGGCCATGGCCGAGCGCTTCGCCGCGGGCGGGCGGCTCTTCACCTTCGGCAACGGCGGCAGCGCCACCGATGCCGAGGCGGTCGCCCACCTCTACACCCAGCCCCCGTCGGGCCGGCCCGGCGATCCCGCGCCGAGGGCCGCTCGGGCCCTGCCCGCCCGCTCGCTGGCCGAGGACCAGGCGGTGATGACCGCCCTGGGCAACGACGTGGGCTTCGACCTGGTCTTCTCCCGGCAGCTGATCGCCCACGGCCGGCGCACCGACATCGCCATGGGCTTCTCCACCAGCGGCAACTCGGAGAACCTCATGCGGGCCTTCGCCGAGGCCCGCAAGCAGGGGATGCTCACCGTCGGCCTGTCCGGGTACGACGGCGGCCGCATGGCGGCCGAGGGCACGCCGGTCGAGCAGTGCCTGGTGGCCCGCTCCGACAGCGTCCACCGGATCCAGGAGGCCCAGGCCGCCCTCAACCACGCGCTGTGGGCCGCGGTCCAGAAGGCCCTCGCCGAGCGCTCGGCGAACTAGACCGCCGGCTTGCGGCCGATCTGCAGGGGGGCCCGGCAGGTGCACAGGGCCTCCTCGCAACGGTGGACGCCCTCGTCGCGGGCCAGGCGGTCGAGCACGCCCGTCAGCGTGCCCCGCAGCGACTGGAGCTCGGCGATGCGCTGCTCGGTCTCGGCCAGCTTGCCCTCGACCAGGGCGGCCAGCTCGGGGTGGTGGTCGCCGCAGCAGCCCTCGGCCACGTGGAGGAACTCCTTGGCCTCGGTGAGGCTCAAGCCGAGCATCTTGGCCCGGTTGACCAGCTCGATGCGGCGCAGGGCCTCGTCGTCGTAGAGGCGGTAGCCGGCCTCGGTGCGGCCGGCCGGTTCGACCAGGCCGATCTCCTCGTAGAGCCGGAGCGCCTTCCGGGTCACGCCGGTCAGGCGGCCGAGGTCGGCGACGCCCAGGAAGCCCTCGGGGGACATGCCCCAATGCTACAAGTGGCTCGCCCTTGGGTGGCCCCAAGGGCCGGGATCAGGCCGCAGGCCCGTAGGGCCGTCCGGCGTTCTCGTAGCAGTCCACGTGGTAGTGCTCCACCCGCTCCCACACGCCCTCGTTGTAGACGTTGGCGATGACCTGCTGGAGCCTGCTCTTGGCCCGGAACTTGACCGGCAGCTTGCAGGAGGAGCATGTGGCGGTGTTCCCCGCCTCGATGAGGCGCGTTACCGCCCGACTGGTGAAGATGCTCTGAACGGTCATGCTTCAGATATCGGCACCAGTTGGGCGGCAGTTGAGGATTTGCCGCCCGGCCACTTGACGCCGGGACCCCCGGTCTGCCAAGTTTCCCGGCGTCGGGGCGAGGGGTGCGTCCGCCGTGCACTCCCGCCCCGACCTCTCTTTTCCCGGCGAAGGCGGTGCGGCCCCCGCCGGCGGTGGGCACCTCAGGTCTTCGGCGGCTGGAACGACGACGAGAACCGGATGAAGAACGCCTGGACCACCGACCAGTTGCTCTCCCGGGACTCGAAGTTGAGAGTGAACGTCTTGGCGCCGGTCACCACCCCGAGGTCCAGGTTGTGCAACTGGGTGTTGCGGCGGGCGTAGGTGAACTCCCACTCGGCGGCGTCGAACTCGCGGAAGGTCAGGGGCTCCAGGCGGATCCGGCTGTAGCTCGGCCACTCGTTGCGGAAGCGCCGCTCGAGCTCGATCCAGGCGTTCTCGGCCGTGCGGCCGTTGGTGTCCTGCACGACCACGCGGAGGGCGGCGGCCGACGCCGGGTGGCGGAAGTCGGTGTAGTTGCCCTCCCGGCTGACCAGCCAGTCCCTGGGGTAGTCGATGCGGAACCCGGTGGCGGGGTCGGTGTACTGCGCCCAGTCCACCGACGCGATGATCCGGGCCGTGCGGCCCCGCTCGGTGAAGATCTGCCGGCCGTTGGTGAAGAGGATGGCCAGGAGCACGACAACCACCAGCACGCTCAGCCCCAGCAGCCAGCCGCTGCGGCGGCGCGGGACCGGCCACGGCGGCGCCGGCTGGCGGTGCTCCTCGTCGGGGGTGAACACCATCGGCGGTGCCGAGGGGTCGGGGAAGAACATGCGCTCGATGGCGGCCCGGGGGCTGAGCGGCTCCGGCGGGGGCCGCTCCTCCGCGGCTTCGGGCTCCGCGCCGGCCGCGGCGCCGTTGGCGGCCGGCCCGGCCGTGCCGGCCGTGCCGGCCGTGCCGGCTGTGCCGGCGGTGCCGTCGAAGTCCAGCTCCAACGGAAAGTCACGCGAGCCGTCCGGCTCGGCCCACAGGATGGTGTCGTCGAGGTCGAGGCCGAGGTCGTCGCCGAGGTCGTCGTCGACCGCCGGCTGGGGGGCGAAGGGCCCGGCGGCCACCTCGAGCATCACCCGCAGCTCGTCGGCGGTCGGCCGCTCGGACGGGTCCTTCTGCAGGGTGGCCTCGAACACCCGCGCCAGCGGGCCGGCGTTGCCGGCCGGGCGGGGAGGGTCCGAGGCGACGGCCTCGAGGACGGCGGTGGAGTCGCGGCCGGAGAACGGCGGCACGCCCTCGACCGCGAGGTAGAGCACGGCGCCCAGCGACCAGATGTCGGCCTCGATGGTGCCCGCCTGCTCGGGCGACATGAACGACACGTTGCCCACCGCGCCGTCCCGGGCGACGGCGGGGTCGCCGATCAGCGATGCGATCCCGAAGTCGGCGAGGCGGACCTCGCCCGAGGGGTCGACGAACACCTTCGACGGCTGCAGGAAGCGGTGGACCATGTCCTGGTCGGTGGCGGCGTCGAGCACGTCGAGGAGGCGGATGCCGAGGGCGGCGGCCCGCTCGGGATCCAGGGGGCCGTCGCGCTGGACGAGCTGGGCGAGCGTGGGGGCGTCGATCAGCTCGGTGACGACCCAGGGCCGGTCGCCGTCGTCGACCACGTCGACGATCCGGGCCAGCCCGGGGTGCTCGACGGCGGCCATGGCCCGGGCCTCCCGGCGCACCCGTGCGGCCAGCGCCCGGCGCTGCATGTGGTCGAGCGGGTCGGGGAAGCGCAACTCCTTCACCGTGACCAACCGCTCGGAGATGAGATCCTCGGCCCGCCAGAGGATCCCCATGCCCCCCTCCTCGATCGGTTCGAGGAGGCGGTAGCGGTCGTCCACAAGGCGGCCGGCAGTGACAACGCCCGGCATGTGGGCAGAGAGTAGCCCGGTCAGGGCGCCGGAGGGGTGCCCGGTAGACTGGGATCACATGGCACAGCAGCGCCAGGCCGCCTTCGGTCCCAACGCCTGGCTGGTCGACGAGATGTACGACCGGTACCGGGCCGACCCCGAATCGGTCACCGAGAGCTGGCGCGACTTCTTCGAGGACTACCGCAGGGAACCGGAGGCGCCGGCCGCGGTGGAGGCGCCCGCCCCGCCTCCCGCACCGGTCACGCCCCCGCCGAAGCCGGGCGGCCGCGACGGCAGGCCGCTACGGGGTGCCGCGGCCCGGCTCGTCGCCAACATGGAGGCCAGCCTGGCCGTGCCCACGGCGACCAGCGCCCGGGGAGTGCCGGCCCGCCTGCTCGAGGTGAACCGCAAGGTCCTCAACGGCCACCTGGGCCGGGTGGGCGGGACCAAGGTCAGCTTCACCCACCTCATCGGCTACGCGGTGGTGCGGGCGCTCGAGGCCGTTGCCGCCATGCGGTCGATCTACGCGGACGGGATGGTCGCCCGCCCGGACTCGGTCGGCCTGGGGCTGGCCATCGACGTGGCCAAGGCCGACGGGTCGCGCACGCTGGTCGTGCCCTGCATCCGCAACGCCGACACGCTGGACTTCGCCTCCTTCCACGCCGCCTACGAGGACGTCGTCCGCCGGGTCCGCACCAACAAGATCACCGCCGACGACTTCGCCGGCGTCACCATGACCCTCACCAACCCGGGCACGCTCGGCACGGCCTCCTCCGTGCCCCGGCTGATGCCGGGCCAGAGCGTGATCGTGGGCGTGGGCGCCCTGGGCTGGCCGCCCGAGTACGCCGGGGCCGACCCCCGGGTCATGGCCCAGCTCGGCATCTCCAAGGTGCTGACCCTCACCTCCACCTACGACCACCGGGTGATCCAGGGCGCCGAGTCCGGCCTCTACCTGCAGCGGGTGGAGCAGCTCCTCCTGGGGGCCGACGGCTTCTACGACCAGGTCTTCCGCTCGCTGTGCGTCCCCTACGAGGCCGTCCGCTGGCGGCCCGACGTGAATTCCATGGACGCCGACGCCCAGCGGGAGAAGCAGGTCCACGTCCAGACGCTCACCAACATGTACCGCGTCCGCGGCCACCTCATCGCCGACCTCGACCCGCTCCAGTGGCAGGAGCCCCGCACCCATCCCGAGCTCGACCCGGCCACCTACGGCCTGACCATCTGGGACCTCGACCGCGAGTTCTACACCGACGGTGCCGCCGGGGGGCGGGTGATGACCCTCGGCGACATCCTCGGCGTGCTGCGCGACGCCTACTGCCGGCGGATCGGCGTCGAGTACATGCACATCCAGGAGCCCGACCAGAAGCAGTGGATCCAGCAGCAGGTGGAGGTCGACCAGCCGCCGCTCAGTGCGGAGGAGCAGCTCCACATCCTCGACCGCCTCAACGCGGCCGAGGCCTTCGAGCGGTTCCTGCACACCAAGTACATGGGCCACAAGCGCTTCGGGCTGGAGGGGGCCGAGAGCCTGATCCCGTTGGTCGACGAGATCCTCGACGCCGCCGCGGTGGAGGGCTGCCAGGAGGCCGTCCTCGGCATGGCCCACCGGGGCCGTCTGAACGTGCTGGCCAACATCGTGGGAAAGTCGTTCCGCCAGATCTTCCGGGAGTTCGAGGGCGACATCGACCCGGCCACCACCCAGGGCACGGGCGACGTGAAGTACCACCTGGGCGCGGCGGGGAAGTTCGCCGGCCGCTCCGGCCGGGCCCTGCCGGTCACCCTCGCGTCGAACCCGTCGCACCTGGAGGCGGTCGACCCCGTGGTCCTCGGCATGGTCCGGGCCCGCCACGACCTGGTCGACGACCCGGGCACGTTCTCGGTGCTGCCCGTCCTGATCCACGGCGACGCCGCCTTCGCCGGCCAGGGCGTGGTGGCCGAGACCCTCAACCTCTCCGGCCTGCGCGGCTACCGGGTGGGGGGCACCATCCACGTCGTCGTCAACAACCAGGTGGGGTTCACCACCGCGCCGGCCGAGGCCCGCACGTCGGTCTACGCCACCGACGTGGCCAAGATGGTGCAGGCGCCGATCTTCCACGTGAACGGCGACGATCCCGAGGCCGTGGTGCGCGTGGCCCGCCTGGCCTTCGGGTTCCGCCAGCGGTTCCACAAGGACGTGGTGATCGACCTCGTCTGCTACCGCCGCCACGGCCACAACGAGGGCGACGACCCCTCGTACACCCAGCCCCTCATGTACAGCCGCATCGAGGCCCGGCGCTCGGTGCGCAAGCTCTACACCGAGACCCTCGTGCGGCGGGGCGACATCAGCCTGGAGGAGGCCGAGCGGGCCCTCGACGACTTCATGGCCCGCATGCAGGTCGCCTTCGAGGAGACCCGCCACTCGGCGCCCCCCACGCCCGCCGAGCCCCGGCCGGCCGACGTGGCGCCCCCGCCCGTGCCGGGCATGCTGGCGCCCGTCGCCACCGGCGTCGAGCGGGCCGCCCTGGACCGGGCGGCGACGGCCATGGACGCCACGCCGCCCGGGTTCACCGTCCACCCCAAGCTGGCCCAGATCCTCCAGACCCGCCGCCAGCTCTACGACAACGGGACGGTCGACTGGTCGATGGCGGAGGCGCTGGCCCTCGGGTCGCTGCTCGTCGAGGGCACCGACATCCGCATGGCCGGCCAGGACACCCGCCGGGGCACGTTCTCCCAGCGCCACCAGGTGCTCGTCGACCACCGCACCGGCGCCGAGTGGCTGCCGCTCTCCGAGCTGGGCGGCGGGGGCAAGCTGTGGCTGTACGACTCGATGCTGTCGGAGTACGCCGCCCTCGGCTTCGAGTACGGCTACTCCACCGTGCATGCCGACGCCTTGGTGGCGTGGGAGGCGCAGTTCGGCGACTTCGCCAACGGCGCCCAGGTGATCATCGACCAGTTCATCACCGCCGGCCATGGGAAGTGGGGCCAGGCCTCGGGCCTGGTGCTGCTCCTGCCCCACGGGTACGAGGGCCAGGGCCCGGAGCACTCGTCGGCCCGGCTGGAGCGGTTCCTCACCCTGTGCGCCGGCGACAACATGCAGGTGGTCAACGCCACCACCGCGGCCCAGTACTTCCACCTGCTGCGCCGCCAGGCCCGCCGCCCGGCCCGCCGGCCGCTGATCGTCTTCACCCCCAAGTCGCTGCTGCGGGCCCGCCACGCCCGCTCGCCGGTGGACGAGCTGGTCACCGGCCACTTCCGCGAGGTGCTCGACGACCCCGGCGCCCGTCGCCGTGAAGATGTGCGGCGGGTGATCCTCGCCTCCGGCAAGGTCGCCTACGAGGCCATCGGCCACCGCGACGAGCACGGGTTGGCGGCCGCCGTGGTGCGGATCGAGCAGCTGTACCCGTGGCCGGAGGCCCTCCTGCTCGACGTGGTGTCGCGGTACCCGTCGGCCGGCGAGGTGGTCTGGCTCCAGGAGGAGCCGGAGAACATGGGCGCGTGGACCTTCGTCCACGGCCGCCTCCACCGGCTGCTGCGCGACGACTTCACCCTGCGCCACGTCAGCCGGGCCGAGTCGGCCAGCCCCGCGACGGGCAGCCAGACCGTCCACACCCGCGAGCAGGAGGACCTGCTGACCCGGGCGTTCGAGGGCCTGTAGCCGGCGGGATCGCACGCTCGCGCCGTCGCGGATGCTTGACTGATCGCGACATGGCACCGCGTCCCACCTCAGGCCGTCGTGTGGTGGTCGACGGGTCGAACCTGGCCACCGAGGGCCGCAACACACCCAGCCTGGCCCAGCTCGACGAGGCCGTCCGCGCCTTCGCCGAGGAGCGTCCCGGCGACGAGATCATCGTCGTGGTCGACGCGTCCTTCGGCTACCGGATCGACGAGTCCGAGCGCAAGATGTTCGAGGAGGCCGAGGCCGCCGGCGAGATCGTGTCCCCCCCGGCGGGCGCCATCGGCCGGGGCGACGGGTTCCTCCTCCGCATCGCCGACCGCATCGACGCCGACGTCCTCTCCAACGACTCGTTCCAGGAGTTCCACGGCGAGTACACGTGGCTCTTCGACGAGGGCCGCCTGGTCGGGGGCAAGCCCGTCCCGGGTGTCGGGTGGATCTTCACGCCCCGCACGCCGGTCCGCGGCCCCAAGAGCCGGGTGGCCACGCGCGACGCCGACCGGGCCCGCAAGCGGGCCGCCGCCGTCGCGGTCAAGCCCGAGCCCACGGCCGAGGCCATCGCCGAGGCCACGGCCGAGGCCATCGCCCCCGACGCCCCCAAGACGCCCAAGCGGGGTGGCCGCCGGCGCCGGGGTGCTGCGGCGGGCACCGACGCCCGGCCGCCCGAGGCGGTGAACGAGCCGCTGCCGTTCATCACCTTCATCGCCGAGCACCCGCTGGGCACCGAGGTGGAGGGCACGGTCGAGAGCTTCACGTCGCACGGGGCGTTCATCACCGCCGACGGGGCCCGCTGCTACGCCCCGGTGTCGGGCCTCGGCGACCCACCGCCCCGCAGCGCCAAGGAGGTGCTCAAGCGGGGCGAGACCCACACCTTCGTCATCCAGGCGCTCGATGCCCCCCGCCGCGGCATCGAGCTTGCCCTGCCCGGGCTGGCCAAGGTGGCCGGGGCGCCCACCGAGGAGACCGTCGAGGCCGAGATCGACGCCACCCACCCCGCGCCGGCGCCCGAGCCGGAGGCCGAGCCGGCGCCGGCCAAGGCCCGCCGCAGCCGCAAGAAGGCGGCGCCCGAGCCGGTCGCCGCCGAGCCGGTCGCCGAGGAGCCGGTGCCGGCCAAGCCGAAGCGCACCCGCAAGAAGGCGGCGCCCGAGCCGGTCGCGGTGGCGCCGGTGACCGTCGAGGCCGAGGTCGAGCCAGCGCCGGCCAAGCCCCGCCGCAGCCGGCTGCGCAAGGCGTCGGAGCCGGTCCCCGAACCGGCGCCCGCGCCGCCGAAGAAGGCCACCCGGGCCCGCAAGAAGGCCGCCGAGCCGGTCCTCGCCGCTGAGCCGGTGCAGAAGGCGGCCCGGTCGCGCAGGAAGGCGGCGGCCGAGCCGGTGGTCGTGGAGGAGCCGGTGGTCGCCAAGAAGGCCACCCGCTCACGTAGGAAGGCGGTCGCCGAGCCGGTGGCCGTCGAGCCGGAGCCGCCCAAGAAGGCCACCCGGTCCCGGAGGAAGGCCGTCGCCCCCGTCGAGTGAGCAGAATTCCGTCTCTGGCACCGAAAATTGCACACTCGGCATCGCCGTAGAGTCGGACCCGGATGCGCATCGCCACATGGAACGTCAATTCGCTCAAGGTCCGCCTCCCCAAGGTGGAGGAGTGGCTGGCCTACGCACAGCCCGACGTCCTCTGCATGCAGGAGACCAAGCTGGCCGACAGCGCATTCCCGGCCATGGCCTTCTCGGCGCTGGGCTACGAGTCGGTCCACTGCGGGGAGGGCCGGTGGAACGGCGTCGCCATCCTCAGCAAGGTCGGTATCGAGCACGTGGTCGCCGGGTTCTCCGACCAGGCCGAGGACGAGACGGTGGAGGCCCGCCTGCTGTGGGCGACGTGCGGGGGCGTGCGGGTGGCCAGCGTCTACGTCCCCAACGGCCGCCAGGTCGGCAGCGAGCACTACGAGGCCAAGCTGGCCTGGCTGGAGCGGCTGCGCCGGCACGTCGAGACGGGCTGTGACCCGACGTCCAACCTGGTGATCTGCGGCGACTTCAACGTGGCCCCCGAGGACCGCGACGTCTGGGATCCCACCAAGCTGCACGGGGGCACCCACATCAGCCCGCCCGAGCGGGAGGCGGTGGCCGCCCTGTGCGACTGGGGCCTGTCCGACGTGTTCCGCCGCCTCTACCCCCAGCCGGGCGTCTACTCGTGGTGGGACTACCGGGCCGGCGACTTCCACCAGGGCCGGGGCCTGCGCATCGATCTGGTGCTGGCCACCAAGCCCCTGGCCGAGCGGGCCACCTGGGCCCTCATCGACCGCCAGGCCCGCAAGGGCAAGCTGCCCTCGGACCACGCCCCCCTGCTGGTCGACTTCGACCTGTAGGGGGCGCTACTCGGCCAGGCTGGCCCGGAGCTTGGCCAGGCCGCCGGCCAGGGCCTCCCGCAGCTCGGCGCGGGACATGCCCATCTCGTGGTGGAGCTCCTTCATCGTCTTGGGCGGCGACCCGTCGAGCCCGTAGTGGGCCGTGATGACCTGGCGCTCCAGGGGGTCGAGGAACTCGAAGAGCTTGGGTCCCAGGCCGCGCAGGACCATGGCGTCCTCGTCGATGTTCGAATCGAGATCAGGCAGCTCCGCCTTGCCGTCCGGGTAGGGCCAACCGTCCTCGGGCCAGAGATAGGAGCGCATAACCCGTTCTCGCGCTCCTGAAGCGCGATGTCAACGTGCGTCCGCGTGCTCCGCAACCACGGCCAGCAGGGCGTCGCCGTAGCGATCCGCCTTCACCGGGCCCATGCCCGGCAGGGCCAGCAGCGACGACAGGTCACGGGGCCGGGCCTCGGCCACCGCGGCCAGCGTGGTGTCGTGGAAGACCACGAACGCGGGCACGCCTGACGCCCGGGCCGCCGCCGCCCGCCAGGAGCGCAGGGCCTGGAGGACGGTGGGGTCGGCCCGCTCGCCCGCCCTCGGGGCCCGCCGGCCGCCGGCGGTGGACCGCAGCCGGGCCCGCCCGTCGCTCACGCAGCTCCGCCACCCGTCGCCCGCCCCGCCCGGGGCGTCGTGCATGGCGCCGACCGCGTCCTCGATGGCCCCCAGCCAGGGCGACGGCGACCGGCCCATGGTGCCGGCCCCGAACGTGCGCCGCTGGGCCCACGAGCAGTGGAGCTCGCGCTCGGCCCGGCTGACGGCCACGTAGAGCAGGCGGCGCTCCTCGGCCCGGGCCTCGGGTGTGGTGGCGTGGCCGATGGGCAGGAGGCCCTGCTCGAGCCCGACCACGAAGACCACCGGCCACTCCAGGCCCTTGGCCGCGTGGAAGGTGGCCAGCTCCACGGCCTGGCCCTTGACCGCGGGCTCCTCCCGGGCCAGCCGGGCGGTCAGCCAGGCGACGAAGCCGCCCACGGAGCCGGCAGGGTCGAGCACGAGGAACTCCCGGGCCTGGCGGGCGAGCGCGTCGAGGTCGGGGGAGTCGCCCGCCGTGGGGTCGAGGTCGGCCACCACGTCGCGCAGGGCGGAGCCCGGCCGGCGGCGGAGCGCACCGACGGCCTCCCTGACCGCCGGCTGGTCGAGGAACGCCGATGCCCCCCGCAGGCGGTAGGGGATGGCGGCCGCCTGCAGGGCCTCCTCGAACGCCACCAGCTGGGCGTTGGTCCGGGCCAGCACGGCCAGGTCCGACCACCTCCCCGGGCCACCCCGGCGACGGAGGGCCCGCACGACGCTGCGCACCTCCTCGGTGTCGCTGGCGTACATGGTCACCGTGGGCGGGGCGCCGTCGGCGCCCGCCGCCCGCAGCGGGTGGCCGCCCATCCCGTCGAGCACGGCGTTGGCCACGGCGACGACCTGGGGCGTGGACCGGTGGTTGTCGTCGAGGTGGACGACGGTGGCGCCCGGGAACCGGCGGGCGAACCCGGTGAGGAACCGGGGGTCGGCGCCGTTCCAGGAGTAGATGGCCTGGCGGGCGTCGCCCACCACGCAGAGGTCGTCGCGGCCGTCGCGCCACGCCTCCAGGAGGCGGAACTGGAGGGGGTTCACGTCCTGGAACTCGTCGACGAAGAGGTGCCGGAACCGCCAGCGCTGGGTGGTGGCGAAGGCGGCGTCGGACTCGAGGGCCCGTGCGCAGTGGAGCAGGAGGTCGTCGAAGTCGACCAGCTGCTGGCGGCGCTTCTCGTCCTGGTACCGCTGGTAGATGGAGGCGACGGCCGCCGGGGGCATCGGCGGCTTGCGGCCGGCGGCGGCCACCGCCTCCTCGTAGCCGGCGGGCGAGACCATGCGGGCCTGGGCCCACTCGATCTCGGCCGCCAGCTCCATGGGGCCGGGATCGGACGGCGACCGGCGGGCGGGCAGGAGGCGGTGGAGGAGGCGGGTCTTGCGGTCGAGCAGGGCGGGCGGGCGCTCGCCGGTGTCGGCCCAGCGCTGGCGCAGCTGGGCGTAGGCGGTGGCGTGGAAGGTGCCGGTGGCGACATGGTCGCGCACGCCCAGGGCGGCGAGCCGGGACGACAGCTCGTCGGCCGCCCTGCGGGTGAAGGTGAGGGCGAGCACGTGGGCGGGGGCCGCCGAACCATCCCCGATCCGCCGGGCGATGCGCCGGGTGAGCACCCGGGTC
>Ga0247704_1000372_pt1 | contig 12773 bp, 15 predicted proteins | sample 41W_NmetaG_FD_189042 | JGI IMG/M metagenome (GOLD analysis project Ga0247704, IMG submission 189042) | Soil microbial communities from hillslope of Landscape Evolution Observatory, University of Arizona, Oracle, AZ, United States - 4-1-W_N | ecosystem: Engineered > Artificial ecosystem >...
TTCGTTCGCTTCGCTCACTCCATTCGGTCGAGTTGGGTCGTGCTCCGGCGGGCGAGCGGGGCTCGCCCCGCCTCCGCCCTGTCCTCCCTCGGTGTCCGCAGCCGCAGAGGCCGCCTGCGGCGGCGAGTGCGGCCGCAGACCTTGACGCTGCGAACGCAGCGAACGTTCGTGGCCAGGGCACTGGCCGGGCCCCGCACCCAGGGGCTCCGGTAGTGGCCGACGCCGAGGACCTGTCCCGCCAGGCCCGCACCCTCGCCCAGGCCCACCCGCTCACCCCCCTCGCGTCGGAGTTCGTCAACCGGGCGATCGAGGAGCAGAAGGCGTCGCAGCCCTCGCCCGAGGTCGCCACGTGGGCGGGCGCCTGCCTGATCAACGGCTACTGCCTGCGGCGGGTCGAGGAGGTGGAGGCGGGCATGGTGCTCCAGACCCAGGCGGGTGCCGACGTCGACGTCGACCGCCTGGCGACGGACGCCACGCGCATCGTGGGCGAGCTGCGGGAGGGGAGCGCCCCGGGGCCGTTCCTCATCGGCGAGGACGCCATCGTGGACGCCCTGGACCGCATCATCTCCACCGAGGTGAGCCGCCGGCTCGACAACCTGCGCAACTCGATCGACAAGGCCGCCGCCACCGAGATCGAGGAGTTCCTCACCTTCTTCACCGTCCAGGGGTACGCCCTGCGGGTCGCCGAGCGGGCCGCCGGGGCGCTGGCGTGACGATGCGGATCCTCATCGCCGGGGTCGGCAACGTCTTGAAGGCGGACGACGCCTTCGGCGTGGAGGTGGCCCGCCGGCTCGAAGGAATGGAGCTCCCCGAGCAGGTCCGGGTCGTGGAGACCGGCATCGGCGGCATCGCCCTCGTCCAGGAGCTGCAGGACGGGTTCGACGCCCTCATCGTGGCCGACGCCGTGGACCGGGGCCGGCCGCCGGGGACGATCATGCTCATCGAGCCCGACGTGATCGACGTCCACGCCCTGTCCTGGGGCGAGAAGCACGACCTGCTGGCCGACGCCCACCTGGCCACGCCCGAGCGGGTCTTCATGCTGTCCCGGGCGCTCGGGGTGCTGCCCGAGCGGCTGTTGATGGTGGGCTGCCAGCCCGTCGACGCCGACGCCCTCGGCACGCAGATGTCCGAGCCGGTGCGGATGGCGGTCGAGGTCGCGGTCGGCGAGATCCTCCGCCACGTGGACGAGCTGCTCACCCTCGACTCGCCGGCGGCCTGAATGACGAGCGAGGCGGTCACCCCGGGCCAGCGCAGCGACCCCCGCAGCGCCATCGAGGCCCTCGAGGCGCAGATGCGGTCGACGCCGCGATCGCTGCGGCCCTACGAGCACGCCGCCATCGCCTACCGCCTCGGGTTGGCCTACGCCGAGAACCCGGGCGGCAGCCGGGGCGAGATGCTCCGCAAGGCGCTGGCCTGCTTCGACGTGGCGGCCGCCGTCTTCGACCCCCGCTTCGACCCCATCGAGCACGCCCGCGTGCTGAACGCGGCCGGCGCCGCCCAGCGGGCGCTGGGGGACCGGCGCAAGGCGGCCGAGCTGTTCACCAGGGCGGCCGAGCTGTTCGAGGGGCGCGAGCGCGACGACGAGCGGGCGGCCGCCCTCAACAACCTCGGCCTGGCCCGCACCGAGCTGGGGCAGTTCGACGAGGCGGTCACCGCCTTCGACGCTGCCGCCGTCCTGTTCGACACCACCACCGCCGACGGCCGGCGCGGCCTGGTCGCCACCCTGCTCAACCGGGGCCAGGCCCATGCCGCGGTGGGGACCGAGGAGGGCCTGGAAGCGGCGCTGGACGACTACGACCAGGCCCAGGGCGACCTCGACGCCGACGAGGCGCCGTACCACTACGCCCTCGTCCACCACAGCGCCGGATCGGCGTACAGCGCGCTGGCCGCCCGCCGGCCGGCCGAACGCCTCCGCCTCCTGGAGGAGGCGGTACGGGCGTTCGGCGAGTCGCTGACCGTATTCACCCGGACAGGCTTCCCGTACCAGCACGCCCTCGCCAAGTACAACCTCGGCTCGGCCCAGGCGGCCATGGCCGACGTGGCCGCCCAGGAGGTCGGCCGCGGCGGCAAGTCCCGCCTCCAGAACCTGCGGCGGGCACTGGCCAACTTCGAGGACGCCGTCGCCCTGCTGGACACCCGGCTCCACGCCGATGCCTGGAAGCAGGCGTTCTCCCGGCTGTCGCAGATCGAGGAGCAGCTGGGCGAGGAGGTCCCGGGCGCCACCCGCGCCGACCACTTCGCCGCCCTGCTGGCGCTCACCACCGAGGAGGAGCGCCATGCTCTCCTGCGGGAGCGGCTCCTCCGCCTGCTCGCCCTGCCCGAGCCCAGGAACCTCTCCACCCTCACCGAGCTGGCGGTGGCCGCCGTGCGGGTCGGCCGCAACGGCGGGCTCATCATAGAGTCGCAGCTGGCGCTGGTCATGGAGCTGCCCCACGAGAGCCAGGAGGTCTCCCTCCGGGCCGTCTTCGAGGCGCACCAGACGCTGAGCGGCGAGGAGCGTGAGAGCGCCGACCGGGCGCTGGACGCCGCCATCGGCGCCGCCCTGGGCGCGCCGCAGCGGATCTTCGTCCGTGACTACCTCTACTCGCTGGGATGGGAGCGGCCGTGACGAGCGTGGACGGGAACGGATCGGGTGGAGGCGGGACGGCCGAGGCCACCACCGAGGAGGCCACGACGGTGGCGCAGACCTTCATCGAGGCCATCGCCTGGGGCGAGCACCGGCGGGTGTGGGAGCTGCTGGCCCCCGAGGGCCGCAAGGTGGTGCTGCGGGTGGCGGTGAAGAACGGGATGGACGAGGCGCTGGCCGCCCGCCTGCGGGACGGCACCGCCGGGCCCGGGGAGATGGAGGAGTTCCTGGCCGAGCTGCTCACGGGACTGCGGGCCGACCTGGCCGGCAACGACCTCGACTCCCTCGAGTACTCGGCCGACGAGGACGCCTCCCCCGAGCGGGTGCGGATCATGCTCAGGGCCCCCGTTCCGCCGCTGCTCGGCCCCGTCGGCCTGCCCGTGGGCTCCATCGAGGTGGCCCGCCACGACGGCCGGTGGCTGGTCGAGCGCCTCACGCCGCGCCCGGACGTGATCGCGTGATCGCCGTCGCCAGCGGAGCTCGCTCGGCCGGTCGGGCGGTGCTCCGCCGGGCCGCCGGGGCCGGCCCGGTGCCGCCTCGGCGTGGTCCCGCGCGCGGGAACGCCGGAGGCCGGTGATGGGGGCCGATCTCCCGGGCCCGGGCGGGACTCCCGGCGGCGCGGGGAGCGTCGGGCCCGGCCAGGAGGCCGACGAGTACGGCCACGTCGTCCGCCGCTTCCGGATGGGTGTCTCCGGCGCCGCCCTCGCCCTGGCGTGGGCCCGCCAGGAGGAGGCCCCCCACGGTGCCACCGTGGTCGTCGAGCGGGAGGTCAGCCCGCTCGGTCGGCTGGGCCGCCTGTGGGCGACGGCGCCGGAGCAGACCTTGTCGATCGCCGTCGTGTTGCGTCCCCCGCTGTCGGTCGAGGACGCCGACGCCAGCTGGCTGCTGGCCGGCCTCGCCGCCTCCGAGGGCGCCGAGGCGGCGTCCGGTCGGCCCACGGAGACCTGGTGGCCCGACCGCGTCGTGGACAAGGAGACCGGCGACGAGGTCGCCAACATCAAGGTCGAGGTCCAGCTCGGGCCCGGTCGCGTGCGCAGCGCGGTGGCCAGCATCCGCGTCGACCTGGAGAAGCTGGGTCTCGCCGACGTGGGCCGCGGCGCCCTCCTGGAGGGGATCCTCGGCTCCGTCGACCGCCACACCGAGGGGCTGGACGAAGGGTCGGAGGGCGTCGCCGCCGCCTACGAGGGCCGGTGTGCGCTCGTCGGCCGCCGGGTCAAGATCAAGCTGCTGCCCAAGGGCGAGACGCGCGGCGTCGCCCGGGGAGTCGACCGCACCGGCCGGCTCCAGCTGGAGTCGGCCACCGGCATGGTGCAGCGGGTGGCCATCGACACCGTGCGCGAGCTCGAGGCGGTGTAGGCCGCGGCCCAGGCCGCCGCTAGAACCTGGCCCGCCCCCCGGTCTGCCTGGGATCAGCCGCCGTGCTGGCCGCCGCCGGCCTGCTCGCCCGGGTCCTGCTGGCTGTCGGAGTCGGCGATGGCCATGGACTCGTGCTCGGTGTCGGACTCGTTGGGGTTGGTGGACACGTAACCTCCGGCGCTGCCGGCGTCGGTGCCGGAGACGGCCTCGTCCTTGTCAGGCATTCGCTTCCTCCAGAGTGGGAGTTGGGTCGAGAGCCATGTACCCCGGTGGCGCCGGTTCTTACCCGCGCTGCGCACTGTGCGGGGAACATGGAGTCCCGACGGTCATAGGTGCATAATGGCTCCACCCCACCGGGGCGACCGCGCGCTCCGGGGCCGGGACGAGGGTGGGGAGCGCCGAGAGGAGCAGGGTGGCCAAGGCGAAGTCCGAGGCGGGGAACGAGGACCTCCGGGCCCGAAGCCTTCTCCGCCCGGCGATCCTGCTGCTGCTGAAGGAGCGTGAGAGCCACGGCTACGAGCTGGTGAGCCGCCTGGCCGAGCTCGGGTTCGACGTGCCGGACTTCGGCGGGCTGTACCGGGCGCTGCGCTCCATGGAGGACGAGGGCCTGGTGAGCTCGCACTGGGGGACGCCGGCGCGGGGGCCGGCGCGTCGCGTCTACGCCATCACCGCCGAGGGCGAGCAGCAGCTCAAGGAGTCGGCACCGGCCCTGGTGAACCAACGGCGGGCCATCGGCGGGCTGCTCGACCGCTACCGCGGCCTGGTGCACCAGGAGCGCAAGTCGAAGCGCCAGCGCCGGCGCGTCCTGGTGGTCGAGGACGACGACGATATGCGCCACACGTTGTGGGTCCTCCTGGAGCAGCGCGGGTGGGTCGTCGAGGAGGCGCCCGACGGGGAGACGGCCCTCGACCGGTGGTCCAACGCGCCCGACGGCATCGTCCTGCTGGACCAGCGGATGCCGGGGATGTCCGGCCTCGAGGTGGCCCGCCGCATGCGCAAGGGTGGCTACGACGGGCCCATCCTGTTGTACTCGGCCTACCTCCAGCCCGAGCTCGAGGCCAAGGCGGCGGCGCTGGACGTGCAGACCCTCAGCAAGGCCAACTTCACCGAGCTGTTCGACGCCCTCGCCCAGTACGAGGACACCTGGCAGAAGCAGAAGCGCACGGGCAAGGGAGGGTAGCGGGGGTCAGCGGCGGCGCCGCTGCCTGCGGCGGTCGCCCGCCGGCGGGCTGTCGGCGGAGGGGCTCTCGCCCGGCGGCCGGCGGGGCAGCACGACGGTGAACCGGCTCCCACGTCCGAGCTTGCTGGCGGCCAGGAGCTGGCCGCCCTGCGCCTCCAGCACGGCCCGGCTGACGTAGAGGCCGAGGCCCGTCCCCGGGATGCCCTCGGCGCCCGAACCGCGGTGGAACTTCTCGAACACCGTCGCCAGGTCGGCGGCGCTCATCCCCTGGCCACGGTCCTCGACCACCAGCTGCACGGTGTCCGGCGTGGCCGACGCCTCCACCGTGATCGGCGACCCGGGAGGCGAGAACTTCAAGGCGTTGGACACCAGGTTCGCCATGACCTGGTCGAGGCGGTCCGGGTCGACGAACGCCGGTGGGAGGTCGGTCGGCACGTCGACGCTGACCGGGCGCCGCCCCGCGATGTCCGCCTCCAGCTGGATCAGGGCGAAGCGGATGTCCGTCGTCACCGGCCGCACGACGATGGGCCGGCCGGCGCCGAGGCGCGAGTAGTCCAGGAACTGCTGGACGAGCCGGCGCAGCTGGAGCCCCCGCCGGCCCATGCGCTCGTAGAGGTGCCCGCGCTCGCGCGGGCTGAGGTCCTCTCCCGCCTCGAGGGCCCGGATCGAACCCAGGAGCACGGCGAGCGGGGTCTGCATGTCGTGCGACACGGCCGCCATCAGCTCCTCACGGAAGCGGGCAGCCTCCTCACCCGCCTCGAAGCGGGAGACGGCGTCGCGCAGGTCGCTGTTGGCGATCGCCATGGCCACCCGGGCGGCGGCCTGCTCGATGAGGGCCCGCTGGCGGATCCCGCCCGGCTCGGGGCTGTGCACCAGGAGCACGCCGAGGGTGGTGTTGCGGGCGACGAGCGGTACCACCGCCGCCGACCCGACCCCGTCCGGGATCCCGGTGTGGTCGAGGAGGGGCAGGTCGCGCGAGAGGGTCGGGGCGTGCACGGTCTGCGACCCGTGGACGGCGGTGTAGAGCGCCGAGCCCGGCTCGAGTGGCGACCCGACCATGGCTTCCAGCCGCTCGGCGACGGGCCCTTCGTCGGGCCACGCCACCACCCGCTCGACCGTCATCGCCGGCGCCAGCACCATGGCGACGCCCGCCCCGGTCGAGCGGCTCAGCCACCGGGACGTCTCGGCCAGCGACTCGCGGGGGTCGAGCTGGCGGCCGAGGAGGTCGCCGAGCTGCGCCAGCAGCCGCCACCGGGCCTCGGCCTGCTCGAGGCGGGTGACGAGCTGGCGGGTCTCGCTGAGGTCGCGCGCCACGTAGGCGGCGCCGACGATCCTGCCCCCCGTGGCCCGCAGCAGCGAGCACCGCACGCTGACGGGGACCGACCGGGCGGCGCCGTGGACCGTCGTCTCGAAGGTGACGCGCTCGTGCGAGGCGCTCGCGAACAGCTCCCAGGGCGTTCGCGGGCCGCGGCCGCCGAAGACGTCCTCGGCCGGCACGCCGAGCAGCTCGGCGGCGTCGCGTCCGGTCAGGGCGGCCATCGCCGGGTTGGCGTGAGAGATGTGCCCCCGGGCGTCCACCAGCGCCATCGCGTCGGGGATCGCCCCGAGGACCAGGTCGAACAGGCCCTGGACCTCGAGCCGGGAGCGCCACTCGTCCTCGAGCTCCCGGCGGACCTGGGCGAGGGCATCGTTGGCCCGGGCCAGCTGGTCGTCGACCGGTCCCGGATCGGGCGCAGGCGGTTGGGCCATCGGCGCGCGCCTCCCCGTCAGCCCGAGGTGCACGCCGGAGGGCGCTCGTGCATCATGGTGCCGGCCACCGGCCACGAATCCCTTGCCATAGGGGCTTTCGCTCTATAGGTTGGCAACATACAATGACGGCGTCGGCGGTGCCGACCTCACATCCGAAAACGGGGGTATGCCGTGCTGCTGTGGTGGATCGGCAACTTGGTGCTGCTGTTCGTGGTGGTCCCGGTTGTCCTCTTGCTCCTCAACCGCCTGCTGCGCCAGATCATGGAGATCGACGCGTACGCGAACGACATCCTCGAGCACGGTGTCGGCATCACGGCCGCGCTCGACTCCGTACCGAAGCTCGTGCGCACACGCGAGCTGGTCAGCACCGCTCACGGCGCTGCCGGCCGTTACGTCGGCGCGCTGCAGCGCGTCCTCTGAGCTGACCGACCGGGCAAGCAGGATTTTCGACCACCACAGGGAAAGGTAAGGGGCATGGGGCCAGAGACCGTCGTCACGTTGATCGGAGTGTTCCTCGGGGTGGGGGCGGTTGCCGTCTACCTCATCATCATCGCCTACACGCTCAACAAGGTGAGCTTCACGGTCGGCACCGTGCTCATCGGCGTGCGCGCCATCGCGTCGCAGACCGAGCCGGTGGGCGCCGTGGTCACCGACATCCTTCGCCAGACCGAGGCGATCGAGAACGCGCTGGCGAACCTGCTCGGCGAGAAGCAGCGGCGGGTCCTGCGGGCGCCCGGCCGGGCCCGCGCCCTCGGCGCCTGATCGCCACACCGCACACGAACCGCACGGTCCACCACGACGAACCACGCGAGCAGCAACACCCGGCGCCATGTCGGTGCCCGGTGTCTTCACCCCACACAAGGAGGAGCGGTGCCTGAGTTCAGGTGAAGGGATGCCGGACATGCCTGCCGTTGGCGAGGCTCAGCGAGTTCGGAGGACGAGTTGATCCGCAAGGTCGGCGACCACGTGCGGAAGGTGCACAAGGTCCAGACCCCCACGGACACGATCATCAACTTCGTGAAGAAGAACACCCGGAGCTAGATCGCCCGGCTCCGAGCCCGATCGAGGCGCCCCCGAGGGGCGCCTCGATCCGCGTCCGGCCCCGGATTTCGTGACGACATCGGGGCTGCGAAAAGTTTGAGAACTTCCGAATATTCGCCGCCCCGGGCGCATCTGTCTCAGCACACAGGGGCAGTTTGCGTAGTGCGTGCCGTCGTTCGGCGACCCTTGGCGGGTGGTCGTGCGGGCCGCCCTCGGAGGTGGGCCCCTGTGGTGCCCGGCCCATCCGAGAAGGGAAGAACACATGAGTCATCGATGGAGGCTCGCCAGGAGCGAACGGGGCCAGGCCTCGTTCTCTGTCGTGGCGACCCTCGTCGCGGTGCTGCTCGCGGGCGTCCTCGTGAACCGCGTCGCGTGGACGGCCGAATCCATCAACAAGAAGGCGGATCGGATCTCCAAGACGGCGACGCCGATCAACGAGGCCACCGACGCGGTCCTCAACCTGGACCGCACAAACGAGCTCGGCGGGTCGATCCTCAACACGGCTGAGCCCCTCCAGGGCAAGCTGGCCGAGATCGTGCGGCTCGCCAGGTCGGTCGACGGGCTGGCGACGTCGATCAACGGCAGCGCCACCACCGTCGACGGGGTCGCCAAGAGCATCAACTCCGACGCCGTCGGGATCCTCCAGACCGCCCAGTCGATCGACCGGGGCGTCAAGACCATCATCGCCGGCCTCAACACCTCGCTCGGGATCGTCACCGCCGTCAAGGGTGACTCCGGCAACATCCTGACCCAGGCGCAGATCGCCCACCGCCTCGCGGCTTGCATCGACCAGGGTCTCCCCGGTCCCGGCTCGCCCCCCGACAGCCACTGCAGATAAGGAGTCAACGAGCCAATGGCTGAGACGATCGGCCCGTCGCAACGGGCGTACCAGAGGGCCTCTTCCGACCAGGCGCAGTTCCTGAAGCGCTGGCTGGCGGTGTGGGTCGCCCTCCTCACCGTGGTTGTCCTCGTCGTGATCGTGTTCCTCCTCAAGATCACCGACTCGCTGGCGAACATCGACGACAACCTGGCCACCACCGACCCCGGCCTGGTGTCCGCGGGCGGCAACGTCGTCCGCCTGCCCGACCAGGTGCAGGCCATCAACGAGGGGCTGACCGCCATCGACCCGGCGCTCAAGCCCATCCCGCAGCAGACGCAGGACATCCTGGCCACCCTGCAGTCGATCAACGGCAAGCTCACCACCACCGACGGCTCCCTGAAGGACACCAACGGGAACCTGAAGACGGTCCTGGGCCAGGCCAACGACATCCAGGCCATGCTGGTCGACGCCGACGACCCGCCGGACGGCAGGGGCGTCCAGAACATCCACCAGCGGGTGGCGTTCGCCAACGGCCAGGGAAACACCGGCCGCTTCGGCACCAACCCCCACAGCCTCACGGCCGCCGAGCAGGACGCCCAGAACATCCTCGCCGGCCTGGTCAACACCAACAAGCACCTGACCAGCATCTGCCGGTCGCCTGCCGTTCTGGGGGCGAAGACGTGCTGACCGCCCGGCGTCTGCGGAAGGCCGGCGAGGCCGGCGTCGTCGGCGCCAACCTGGCCATCACCCTGGCCTTCGCCCTGTTCGCCGTCATCCAGCTCACTCGCACCACGCTGGCGGCGCAGCAGATCGACGACCGGGTCGAGGTCATCACCAGCGACGTCGGCGAGATCGACGAGGAGCTGGTGAACGTGCCCAAGCTCGACCAGACGGTCGAGATCGTGAAGGGGATCCAGGCGGCGGCGGCCCCGCTGTCCGCTCAGGCCAACGACATCCTCGTCACGGCCAGGTCGATCGACGGGACGGTGTCGGGGATCCTCGGCAACGCCACGTCGATCAACGGGACGGTCAGGAGCATCCGGGGCAACCTGGGCGCCCTCCAGCCCGTCGTCCGTTCGATCAACGACGGCGTGGCCACCATCAACGGCCAGGCCGACCGGGCCATCGATCTCGTCCGGGGCATCAAGCTCGACCTCGACGGCGTGCTCAACGAGGTGGGCGGCGGCGGTGTCGCCGGCCACACGGTGGGCGGCCAGAAGACCATCTCCGGCCACGCCAACTCCATCGACTGCTCCACCGCCGTCAACCTGCCGCTCGCCGGCAGCGCCGGCTGCGAGAGGTAGGGGCCGTGACAACCGTTCACCGATCCAACCCAGGAGGGGGATCCGCAACAATGACGTCCAAGTCAGCAAGAGACGAGAGGGGGCAGGGGGCCATCATGCTTGTGGCCGTCACCCTCGTCCTCGTCGTCGCCGTCGCCCTGCTGATCCGCACGACCACACTGGCGAGCGCGATCGACAGCAAGGCGGAGAACATCGCCCGGACCGGCCGCGGCATCAACACCGCGACCGACGCCATCCTCCAGCTGGCGCAGACCAACCAGCTGGGCACGTCGATCCTCGAGACGTCGAAGCCCCTGGTGCCGACCCTCGACCAGATCGTCGGCGTGGCCGCGTCCATCGACGGTCTCGCCACCTCGATCACGGCCACCGCCGTGGACGTCAACGGCACCGCCAAGGGCATCAACGGAACGGCGACCCGCATCCAGGCCACCGCCCGCTCGATCAACACCGGCGTCGAGACGATCAACCGGAACGTCGACGTCCTCATCGGCCTGGCGAGGGCCGTGAAGACCGACACGGCGAACATCGTCGGCCAGGCCAACCTCGCCGTGCTCAACGGCTCGTGCATCAACTCCGGTCTGCCGCTCGGCCCCGCCCCCGACGGCAACTGCAAGTAAGGAGCGAACAGAACCCATGGCAACCGCGATGCGCAGTGGAGGGGCGGCACGTGAGTCCGACTCCTCGCAGTACCTGAAGAAGTGGATCACGGTGTGGGTGGCGCTGCTCGCCATCGTCACCCTCGTCGTGGTCGTCTTCCTGGTGACCATCACCAACTCGCTGGCCTCGATCAACGGCAGCCTGGCCGTCGCCGACAACGCCGTCACCGGCGCCGGCGGCGACGTCAAGACCCTGCCCAGCGAGGTCGAGACGGTGAACAACAGCCTCGCCCAGATCGACCCGAACCTGAAGCCGATCCCGGGCCAGGCCGACGCCATCATCGCCTCACTGACGTCGATCAACTCCAAGCTGACCACGACGGACAACTCGCTGAAGGACACCACCGGCGTCCTCCAGACCGTCAACCGTCAGACGACCGACGTGCGGGGCGTGCTCGTCGACGCCGACGATCCGCCCGACGGCTTCGGCGTCCAGAACATCCACCAGCGGGTGGCGTTCCTCAACGGCACCGGCAACACCGGTCGCTTCGGCACCAACCCCGCCAACCTGTCGGCGGCCAAGGGCGACACCGGCCACATCCTGGCGCAGCTCCAGGTCGTCAACCGGAACCTGCGTGGCATCTGCAGCAACCCGGCGGTGATGGGAGCGAAGGTATGCGGCTGAACCGACGCTCCCTGCGGAAGGCCGGCGAGGCCGGCGTCGTCGGCGCCAACCTGGCCATCACCCTGGCCTTCGCCCTGTTCGCCGTCATCCAGCTCACTCGCACCACGCTGGCGGCGCAGCAGATCGACGACCGGGTCGAGGTCATCACCAGCGACGTCGGCGAGATCGACGAGGAGCTGGTGAACGTGCCCAAGCTCGACCAGACGGTCGAGATCGTGAAGGGGATCCAGGCGGCGGCGGCCCCGCTGTCCGCTCAGGCCAACGACATCCTCGTCACGGCCAGGTCGATCGACGGGACGGTGTCGGGGATCCTCGGCAACGCCACGTCGATCAACGGGACGGTCAGGAGCATCCGGGGCAACCTGGGCGCCCTCCAGCCCGTCGTCCGTTCGATCAACGACGGCGTGGCCACCATCAACGGCCAGGCCGACCGGGCCATCGATCTCGTCCGGGGCATCAAGCTCGACCTCGACGGCGTGCTCAACGAGGTGGGCGGCGGCGGTGTCGCCGGCCACACGGTGGGCGGCCAGAAGACCATCTCCGGCCACGCCAACTCCATCGACTGCTCCACCGCCGTCAACCTGCCGCTCGCCGGCAGCGCCGGCTGCGAGAGGTAGGGGCCGTGACAACCGTTCACCGATCCAACCCAGGAGGGGGATCCGCAACAATGACGTCCAAGTCAGCAAGAGACGAGAGGGGGCAGGGGGCCATCATGCTTGTGGCCGTCACCCTCGTCCTCGTCGTCGCCGTCGCCCTGCTGATCCGCACGACCACACTGGCGAGCGCGATCGACAGCAAGGCGGAGAACATCGCCCGGACCGGCCGCGGCATCAACACCGCGACCGACGCCATCCTCCAGCTGGCGCAGACCAACCAGCTGGGCACGTCGATCCTCGAGACGTCGAAGCCCCTGGTGCCGACCCTCGACCAGATCGTCGGCGTGGCCGCGTCCATCGACGGTCTCGCCACCTCGATCACGGCCACCGCCGTGGACGTCAACGGCACCGCCAAGGGCATCAACGGAACGGCGACCCGCATCCAGGCCACCGCCCGCTCGATCAACACCGGCGTCGAGACGATCAACCGGAACGTCGACGTCCTCATCGGCCTGGCGAGGGCCGTGAAGACCGACACGGCGAACATCGTCGGCCAGGCCAACCTCGCCGTGCTCAACGGCTCGTGCATCAACTCCGGTCTGCCGCTCGGCCCCGCCCCCGACGGCAACTGCAAGTAAGGAGCGAACAGAACCCATGGCAACCGCGATGCGCAGTGGAGGGGCGGCACGTGAGTCCGACTCCTCGCAGTACCTGAAGAAGTGGATCACGGTGTGGGTGGCGCTGCTCGCCATCGTCACCCTCGTCGTGGTCGTCTTCCTGGTGACCATCACCAACTCGCTGGCCTCGATCAACGGCAGCC
>Ga0247704_1000373_pt1 | contig 12739 bp, 1 predicted proteins | sample 41W_NmetaG_FD_189042 | JGI IMG/M metagenome (GOLD analysis project Ga0247704, IMG submission 189042) | Soil microbial communities from hillslope of Landscape Evolution Observatory, University of Arizona, Oracle, AZ, United States - 4-1-W_N | ecosystem: Engineered > Artificial ecosystem > Mesocosm...
ACGAACCAGCCCTCCACGGGCCTACGGATCAAGAGGTTGCAGGTTCGAATCCTGCCGAGCGCGCCCATCTCGTGCCGGTTCGTGCTGCCCCGTTCGCCCTGGTGCGCGTAGTCCGTTAGCAGCGCTGCTAACGAGACTGCTAACGGAGCCTCTTGACTGTGGCGTCAATTGCCCGTCGTGCTGGCTCGTGCCGTGCGCGGCTCGTCCGTCCAGTGGGGAGCCACCTGACGCCGATCGTGGGCGTCGTTCGACGGTCCGTGCCGTCCGGGCCGAGTCGGGGCTTGCTTCGGGCGGTGCGTGAGGACATGCGCGTGGAGGTGCGCGTCTCGTTGCTCCATCCGGCGGTCGAGGATCCGCTCGGGGTCGAGGACGTCGAGGCGGCTGTGCTGTGGGACTGGTATGCCGGCGAGCGGCTCGCCGACGACGACGAGGCTTGGCTGCTGCGGGCAGCCGTACACCGTATCTGCGCAGAGCGAGCCGGTCGCGGCTGCACCGGGCGCGGCGGCGGCGGCAGACGCCGGCGGGGACGGTGATCGTGTCGATCGGCTCTTCAGTCTGGGGACGGTGAGGCTGCTGCGCTGCGACGTGCAGTACGACCTGTACGAGGCGCTGGACTCCCGGTCCAGCGACGCCGAGGAGCTGGCGTCGGTGCTGTTCGCCCCCGGGCCTGGCGGAGGACTGTCGGAGCTGGCGCTGGCGGCGGTGGCCGAGCCGTACGCCCCGACGTTCCTGCTGGTTGATCACGTTGCGATCGCACCGCCGTGGCGAGGTCGCCCGGCTCGGTCTGCAGGCGGTGGTGCTGCTGCTGCGGCACTACGCCGCGGGTGCAGGCGGCGCGGCGCTGTGCGCGATGACCCTGGGACCGGGGACGCCGACCGCGAGGTGGTGCATGAGGGCCTGCGGCGGTACTACGGCCGAGGCCGGGTTCGTGCCGCTGACCGGGAGGGTGATGGTCTGTGACTTCGGGCGATCGCGACCCCCTATGCGTGGGAGCGCGTGCTGGCGATCTGACCGCAAGGTGGCGCTCAGGCGCGCAAGCCGGAGAGGCGCGGCGGCCTTCGACGCGCCACGGACTAACCGTGACCCCGCTGGGCACCCGACCGCTGCCGTAGCTGGCCCTACGTCGCCGGTGCTGCGCGGAGCAATGCGAATGGTGCATGGCGCAGAGAAATCGACCGGGTTCACGCTCGGGGGCTGCTACGCCATGTGAGGGCATGGCTTCGCACTGTCACAGACAGTGAATGGTCCTTTCTGGCTATGGCTGAGCGGCGTGGACGTCTTGTCTGATGTCGCCTTCGCCGCGCTACGTGTCCCTTGCGCGCCGGTTTCCTGTCGCGCGCCTTTGAGGGGTTTTCGTGGCTCGTCCGAGTTGGCTGTCCGGCCTTGAGGGCACGAACCCGGGACGGCGCAGTGCGCGCCGAACGGCGCCGGCGGTGTTGGCGCCGGCGGTGCTGGTGTCGCTGCTGCCGTTGTGGTCGGCGCCCGCGGTGGCTGAAGCGGAGTCGTCGTCGACGTCCGCGGCGGCGCTGGAGCCGGAGTTCCTGGAGCCTGGGGGGCGGCCCAAGAGCGGCACGGTGCAGGCGCCGGTTCCGAATGTGGCGGCCGTGCCGGCGGGTGGGTCCCGGCCTATGGGTGGGCCGAACTTCGCCGAGGGCGACCCCGCACCGCCGTTGTCGGCGGCCGATCAGGCTCGGCAGCGGGCGCGTCAGAAGGCGCAGTCGTCCGGTGCTCGGGTGCGGGTCGAGGAGACCATCACCGACTCGAGCGTGGAGTACGCCAACCCGGACGGCACATTCACTGCCGAGCTGTCGGCCGGGCCGGCTCGGGTGCGTCAGGACGGCGAGTGGGTCCCGGTCGACACATCGCTGGAGCCCCGCGGCGGCCGCTGGGCCGCTCGGGCCGCGACCGCGCAGGTCGAGCTGTCTCCGGGCGGGGACCGGACGCTGTCGCGGGTTAGCCGTGACGACTGGACGGTCGGTGTTGACTGGACAGGCTCGGCGCTGCCGGCTCCGACGATCAAGGACGGCGTCGCGACCTACCGGAAGGTCCGACCGGGCGTGGACCTGGTCACCCGGGTCAACCGGTACGGCACCGAGCACAGCTTCGTCCTGCACGAGCGGCCGAGCTCGGCGCCGGTGTTCACCCTGCCGCTGAAGCTGTCACCGGGCGTGACGGCCGAGCAGGACGGGCACGGCGTGCTGCTGCGCGCACCGTCGGGCGAGCAGGTCGGTCATGTCGGCGGCACGTTCAGCTTCGGCGCCGAGCGCGATCCGCGAAGCGACGAGCCGGTGCACGCCTCCTCGACCCGCACCCGGCTGGAGCAGACACCGTCCGGCCCCGTGGTGCACGTCGAACCCGATCCGGCGTTCCTGGCCGATCCGGCGGTGACCTATCCGGTGACGGTCGACCCGGACGTGGCGCTGGGAGACACGTTCGACACCTACATCGACCGCAGCTACCCCAACACTGGCTACTCGACGTCCTGGGAGCTGCATGTCGGCTACTACACGAGCGGGGGTACGTCGGGCCTCAAGCGCTCGTTCGCCTCGTTCGACACGGCTGCGATCGCGGGCAAGAAGGTCACCGACGCGAAGTTGCGGTTGTGGGCGCACCACTCCTGGTCGTGCAACCCCACGCCGATGGCGGTCAAGGGAGCGGCGCACTCCAGCTCGTCGTCGACGTGGAACAACCCGCCGAACATCTACACCCAGTACGACACTGCCTACAGCTTCGCCATCGGGTACGACAGCAACTGCGCGGACGGCACGGTGCACGTGCCGGTGACCAAGCTGCTGCAGTACTGGGCCGGTGCGAACGCCCAGACCGCCGCGCTGGCCCTGGTGGCCGGCAACGAAGGCGACGTCTACGGATACAAGAAATTCCACTCCGGCAACGCCGGCTCCTGGGTACCGGTGATCCTGGTGACCTACGACGGCGCGCCCGGCCGACCGTACGGACGCAGCGTCACCCCGAACACCTGCGGCAGCAGCTGCGTCAACCCGGTCCCGACGACCAGCCTGACCCCGAAGCTGACCGGCAACGCCAGCGACCCCGAGGGTGACACGCTGCGGTACGACTTCGAGGTCTTCGCCGGCCACCTGACCACCACCAACAGCAGCGGTGAGCCACTGCCCGGCACGGCGACCCGCGTGGCCTACGGGTCGGCCAGCGGTGCCTCCGGCACCACGGTCGGCTGGAACGTGCCGGCCGCCAAGCTCGTCGACGGCGGCGAGTACTCCTACCGGGTGCGTGCCTGGGACGGGCAGCAGTACGGGCTGTGGTCCGAGGGATGGGCGCAGTTCACCGTCGACCTGACCGCCACCGTCGCCCCGACGGTGTCGATCAGCCGCACCCCGACCGCCGGGCCGGGCGGCATCGACCCGGACGGTGCCGGTCCGCTGAGCGCTCCGTTCGGACACGGCGACACCGCCGGCTTCCTGGTCACCGTGACCAACCCCGGAACGATCACCGACGATGCCGTCGGGCTCAGCGTCAACCTCGGCGACACCGTCCTGGGCGCAGTCCGGGAGGGCACCGGGCTGAGCAGCCCGGCATGCCCGACCACCGTGTGCAGCGTCTCGGGGCAGGTGCTGACGATCGCCGCCAAGGCTCTGTCGGCCGGTGCTAGCCGCTCCTACTTCCTGACCGGCACGATGACCGGCACCGAGCGTGACTGCATCGACCGGGTGCTGACCGCCACCGCCAGCGGCGAGGCGGGGATCGGCAGCAACACCCTGTCGACCACGGTGTGCGCCTCTGGGCTCGGACGCGAGGCATGGTGGTCGCAGGCCGCCGCGACCACCGTCGGTGCTCAGGTGCAGCTGGCGGTCAATCCCGCGAACGGGAACGTGGTGGTCTCGGCGGAGGACAGCACTGCGGTGCCGGCCCGCGGCCGGCTGGCGTACGTGCTGCGCCGCACCTACAACAGCCAGGAGACCAGCGTCGCGACGCTGCCCGGCTCGCTCGGCGCGGGCTGGTCGCTCAACGTCGGGTTCTCCGGCGACCTGGCCGGCGCCGGCGTCACCCCGACCGGTCTGCACGTCCCGCGCCTGGGTGAAACGGTGGCCAGCCTGACCGACCCGCTGGCGGTCACGCTGGTCGACCGTGACGGCACCCGGCACCTGTTCCGACCCAAGGGACTGGCGGTCAACACCACGGGCCTGGCCGAAACCGACCCGCGGCGCCTGCAGCGGCTGACGCTGCCGCCACCGAAGGCCGATGGGACGACCTACAAGTCGATCTGCCTGGCCGGCACCTACACCCCGCCACCGGGCGTCGAGCTCGGCTTGTTCCGCTACGTCGCAGTCACCACTGACGGCACCAGCGCCTGCACCGCCACCACCATCGCCGCCGGCGTGATGGTCGGCTACGTCGCGGTCCGGCCGGACCGGCTGCGGACCGAGTTCGCCGCGACCGGCCAGCTGCTGAGTATGCTCGACGGCTCCGGAGTCGAGCTGCGCTACGCCTACGACGGCACCACGCTGACCAACGGCCAACTCGTCGGTGGCGTCGTCACCGGGCCACTGCGGCTGGTGTACGAGCCGCGGTCCACCGACGGCGCCGGCGGCGCCTGCCCCGAAGGCCGCAGCGGCACCACACCGACCCTGCCCGCCGGCTGCCGCGCATTCCGCTTCGACTACACCACCAGCACCGGCGGCGGCACCACAACCGTCACCGACCCGGCCGGCCGCGCCACCCGCTACGAGCTCAGCGCCACCACCATCGCCGGCGTCCCCACCGAAACGCAGCTGCTGACCCGGGTGGTCAACCCCCCGGAGACCGCTGGCGGCGCAGCCGACCACGTCGAATACCGCTACTCCGGCGACGGAAGCACCCCGTGCGGCGGCTCGACCGCCCAGCTCTGCGCGATCACCGACGCACGGCAACACACCAGCAGCCTGAGCTACAGCATCCCGGCCAGCGGCGACCCGGTCAGCAAGCTCGCCGGCGTGGGCCGCGCCGCCAGCGTCACCGACCGGCTCGGCACCGCCACGACGATCAGCTACCCCAGCCGCACTGCGACCAGCACGCTGCGCGACGGGCAGCAGCAGCAGGCGTTCCTGGCGATCGACGAGTTCGGCCGCGCTGGGCAGGTCAAGCACGGCAGCCCCGGCGACGCGACCGTCGACAGCTACCCGGCGCTGCGCGCCACCACCTTCACCTGGGACGGCGACAGCAGCGCCTCCTGCGCCCGCCCGCAGGCCAACCGGGACAACAACCTGTGCGGGCAGGTTCGGCACGGCTCGACCAACGCCAGCTCCAGCGGGATCAGCACGCCCGACGGCACGACCGGCTGGCTGTACAACGACCTTGGTCAGGTGCTGCGCGAGGAGCGGCAGGTCCCCAACGACCCGAACAGCTCGTACAAGAGCGGTGTCGAGCAGACCTCGCTGATCACCACGCACAGCTACGCCAAGCAGTACTGGACCGGCTCGGGGACGGTTCTGAGCAAGACCGACTCGCTGAGCGGCGCCGGCCTGGTCAGCGGCAGCGCACCCAGCAGCACCGAGAGCACCAGCGTGCTGTTCGCGGTGTCGGACCGGACCAGCTCCCTGCCGGCCCGTGGCAACGCCTCCACCCTGCCGACCGGCGAGACCTACGCCCGCTACCTGACCGAGTACACCGTTGACCGCTCGAGCTCTGCCCCGCCGAACGTCCAGCACGGCGACGGGGTCTGCGGCGGCACGACCGCCAACACCGGCCTGCTCTGCTCAAGCTCCGTCACTACCGGACCTGTGACTGCGTCGGTGTCGGCGACCACCCGCTACAGCTACGACAGCTTCGGGCAGCGCCGCACGATGCGCACCCCGAACGCCGGCGCTACCGGAGCCCCCTACACCTACGTCTACGCATCGGGCAACCGCAAGGACCTGTCCGGTGGGGTCAGCGCAGTCGGTTGGCTGATCGGTGTCGCCGACCCGACCGGCAAGATCGCGGTGTTCGGTCACGACCGGGCCGGCAACGTCGCCCGAACCTGGGACCGCAACGCCACCGCGGGCGTGTCCGGTGCCGACACCGACAGCAAGGTCAACAGCTTCCTGGACGCCCAGAGCACCACGCAGCGCTCGACCCGCTACGCCGAGACGCTGTACAACACCGGCACCGATCAGCAGGCCCTGGCCGCCCCGTGGCGGTACCTGGTCAGCGAGCGCACTCCGACCGGTGACCGGACCAACACCTGCCGCGACGAGCACGGCAGCCCGCTGCTGGTGCGGCCCCCGCGCGGCTCCAGCGGCACCACGATCGGTGACTGCGCCGCGGCGCTGACCAGCCCGGGCAGCTACGACACCCTGTACAACACCAGCACCGGCCGGGAGGCGACCCCGGACGACCAGCCGACCAGCGTCTTGCTGCCGGCTGACGCGGCCCGCAACGGCGCCAGCACCGACCGGCCGACGACGTTCGGCTACGACGATTTCGGCAACCAGACGTCGGTCACCGACCCCCGTGGCGTGCCGACCAGCACCAGCTTCGACGTCGTCAACCGGCCGCAGGCGGTCCGAACGATCCGCGGCACCGAGACCGACACCGGCCCCAAGCCGGCCGCCTGCAGCACCGGGACCACCGGGGCAGAGAACGGCAAGGTCGTCTGCACCACCAGCACCGCCTACGACAGCCACGACAACCCGGTCACGGTCACCGACCGGGACGGCCAGACCACCAGAACGAGCTACAACGCGGTCGGCTGGCCGGTCCGCATCACCACCCCCGGCCACTCCTCCGACCGGCTCCGCAACGGCGCGAGCGCCACCGGCCCGAACGAGCTGCTGCGCACCGAGCGGCGCTACGACGCGGACGGCAACGTGCTGACCACCTGCGCCCCACGCCAGCTACCGGCTGAGACCAGCAGCTGCACCGCGAGCTCGCAGTACGCCCGCCATGCCAGCTACGACCCGGCCGGCCGGCAGCTCACCGACGCGAGCTACCGCGACGCCGGCACACGTCTCGAGACCACGTTCGGCTACGACGCGACCGGCAACCGCACCAGCGTCAAGGATGCCAACGACCACACCACGACGGCGGCGTTCGACGTGCTGGACCGGCAGACCGGTCTGACCAGGCCCCGGTCAACTGACCCATCGACCACACCACCGACCACGCTGTCGTTCACGACGAGCTTCGGCTACGACGCGGTCGGGAACCGCACCAGCGTCACCCAGCAGCTCGACACCGCCGGCGCCCCCCGCGTCGACGCCTACAGCTACGACGCCAACAACCGGCTCGTCGACACCGTGATCGGCGCCAGCAGCACCGACGCCGCGCAGGCCGGCACCGGCAGCGGCACCGCCAACGTCCGCACCCGGCAGATGTACGACGCCGACGGGCACCTGGTCGGGCAGTACGGTCCGCGGGCCTTCACCGCCTCGACCAGCGACCCCGACGAGCGGTTCCTGACCCGCGTCGACGTCGACCGCAACGGCCGACCGGCCGCGACCTACACCCCCCGCTACGACACCGCGGACAGCGCTACCAACGACGCCGCCGGCTCCGCCAGCGGGGAGTTCGGCTGGGGCACGCAGCGCGCCGAGTGCCCGACCACCGCCCGGCCGACCGTCACCGTCGCGAGCGTTCCCGACTACCCACCGTCGGTCGGGGTGTGCGTGACCCGCACCAGCTACGACGCCGCCGGCCGTGCCACCACCGTCACCCTGCCCACCGCCGGTGGCGCACAGCCCGGCAGCACCAGCCGGCAGCTGACCTACGGTTACAGCGACGACGGGCTGCAAGTCCGCCAGGACGCTCCCAGCCCCACCGGCACCGGCACCGTCACCACCCGCACCGACTACGACGGCACCGGCCGCCCGGTGCGGGTCATCGCCCCGCCCGCACCCGACATCGCCGGCGGCACAGAGCAGCCCCGCACCGCGACCACCAGCTGGACCGCCGACGGACTGCTCGCCACCACCGTCGAACAGGGCTACACCCGCGACACCACCACCGTCACGCACGAGACCGTGTTCGGCTACGACGCCGATGGCAACCGGCTGTCCACCCGCGACGCCGCCGGCCACACCGCCTGGCAGAGCTGGACCAGCGACGGTCTGCTCGCCAGCTCCACCGTCGGCGGCAGCTCCACAGCCGACACCGGCCTCAAGACGACCTACGGCCACGACAGAGTCGGCAACGTCCTGACGGTGCTCGACCCGTCGGGCAACGCCGGCGACGCCACCAACCCGACCAAGGTCGCCACCGCCCACACCTACACCCACGACAACCTGCTCGACACCACCACGCTGCCGCCAGGAGCGGGCGGGCAGCGGCTGCGGACCAGCTACGGCTACGACGGTGCCGGCCGCAAGATCAGCCAGAACACCGCCAAAGTCGTCGACGACAATAACGACACCGCCCCCGCGGTCGTAGTCAGCGACGCCGGCACCATGACCTTCGCTCACAGCCCGGCGAACCGGCTGGCCAGCCAGACCGGCCGCGCCGGCACCAGCACCATCAGCACCGACTACGACGCCGCCGGCAACCCGACCCGCACCCGGGACAGCACGGCCAACGTCGACGACAGCACCGGCGGACCCGGCAGCACCCTGACCGCCACGTTCTACCTGGACAACCTGGTCCGCACCGTCGACGACACCGGCAGCAGCGGCGCCGGCGGCATGCAGACCGCCTACGGCTACAACGGCAGCGGCCAGCCCACCGTCCGCTTGCACGGACCAACTACCGACACCACGAACACCCGGTTCGAGTACAACGACGCCGGCGTGCTGACCAAGACCGCCTCCAGCGCCACCCTGCCCGCCGGCGCCGACAAGATCTGGCAGACCAGCTACGACCCGGCCGCCCGACCGATCAGCGAGACCGCCCCGAACGGCCAGCTGACCCGCTTCGAGTACAACCCCGACGACACGCTGCGGACCAAGACGACCTGGACCGACAGCACCACCAGCAGCGTTGTTGCCAAGTGGGACTACACCTACGACAACCTCAAGCGGCAGCTCACCGCCCAGCACAGCGGCACCGCCGCCGGCGGCAGCACCCTGCCCGCGGACGACCATCAGTACGAGTACGACCCCGCCGGACGCGTGAAGACCTTTAGAGACGGGGCGAACGCCAGCGTCACCCACACCGCGACCTACGACGACAACAGCAACCGGCTCAGCTACAGCACCCCGGGCAAGGGCGTGCAGTACAGCACCTACCACGCCGACAACACCGTCAACACCAGCACCGACGAGACCGGCGGCGACAGCCGCACCCACAGCTACTGGCCGTTCGGCGGCCTGCAGACCGACGGGTGCTACCGCTACGACTACGACGCCTTCGACCGGCTCCGCCGCACCGGCCCGCAAGCCGGCAGCACCACCTGCGCCACCGCACCCGTCACCATCTACGCCTACGACGGGCAAGACCGCCAACGCGAACGCCTCGAAGACCCCGCCGGCCTGACCGCCAGCACCCGCACCGGCCTGCACCACGACGGACTCGGCACCGCCGTAGCCCGCCAGGACAGCCGCGAAGCGTCCACCGGGCTATCGCTGGCCACCGGGCGGGCGGTGACGCTCGACGCCGCCGGCACCGCCGTTGCTGACAGCAGCCGCACAGCCACCGGCAGTAGCACCAACACCGACTACCTGCTCACCGACGGACACGGCACCGTCACCACCATCACCGACGACACGCCCACCGACGGCGGCGGCAGCACCAGCACCTTCACCAACTGCACCGCCCGCTTCGACCCGTGGGGACGGAACAAGACCACCAGCGCCGGCAACCAGACCCCCGGCAAGACCGGCAGCGACCCCGCCACCAGCCCCTGCAACACCGGCAGCACCAGCAACGACAACTTTTACAGAGGGGAACGACGCGACACCGCCACCGGCACCTACCAGCTCGGCAGCCGCACCTACGACCCCGCCCGCACCGCGTTCCTCACACCAGACGGGCATCGCGATCAGCACAGCAACGCGGACTTGTCCGTCGGCACAGACCCGCTCACCCTCAACCGGTACAACTACGTCAACGGCGATCCGCTGAACTACCTCGACCCGTCCGGTCACGAGCCTCGCCCTTGGCACGGCGGGCAGCGGTGCGACACCAAGTGCGCCAGGACGTACTTGGCCGGAGAAGCAGTGGCGTATGCCGCCATGAAGGCCCGCGTTGCGGCCGCGAGCGGTCAACCCAGCCCGACGCCTGGCCTTCCGCCTGGCGCCAGTGCCACCGGCTATGCCGGGCCTCGCTTGGTGGTCGTTCCGCCTAGCGAGGTCTGCGCGGCCCCTAGCCGCGGCGTAGCAGCCCAATGCGGTGAACGGCCGGGGATGCTGTACGGCGTCGGCGAGCCCTCAGATCTCGTGCGCTTCTCAGAGAAGCTCGGCATCTTCCTGACCGAAGACTATGTCCAATGCGGGCAGGGTGTGGCCACCGCAAGCGGCGGCGCCGACACCGTCGTCAGTTGTGCATTCTCGATCCCCTGGGGCAAGCTGGCGAAGCTCGGCAAGCTACCTGGTGGCGGATCGGGCCGGGGTGTGTGGGACCTGGATCCCTTCGAGCGGGGTCGAGAGATCGAGAAGCAACTTGGCCACAATCTGCACCCCGACTTTCCGACGATAGACGTGTTTGATAACGGCGTCGCCACAAGCATCAAGTCCCTGGACTTGGCCGCTCCATCGTATGCTGATGCGTCGAAGCTCGAGGCCGCCGTGCGGGCGCACGTACGCAAGGTGAGCAACTTTAACGGAGCCACATACGGGGGGTATACCGTGGACGGTGCCGCGATTACGAAGCGCGAACTGGTGCTTGCCGTCAATCCCGACGACTTCCAGCCTTCGCAGGCGGGCACATTCGCCAATCTAGGCGTGTACGCCGCGCGGCGCGGCGTTGACTTCATACTCGTCCCGTACAAGTGACAGACCCTCGGCGCGCTCACGCCTATTTCCGGGGCCAGAGCGTATATGTAGTGCCGGTGCATAGGATGCAGCCCGGATTCTGGAAGGTGGCTGGGCCTGTGGCACAGATCGACCGTCGTGCCGAACCATCGGTCTTGGGCGAAGCGGTTATGCGGTGTTTGACTGCTAGCCGAGTAGGCGTTGCTTTCAACCGAGACGAGCGGCTTCAACCTAGCGAGCTTGAAATGCACGTTGGGGCGCGTAGTTGGGGCAGCTTCATGAGGGGGACTGTTCAGGTAGATATCCTGGCTGACGAAGTCGGAATACATGTGCAGCGGGACCAGGTTCGCGCGGACGGGTACGGCGTGACGCTAACTGGCGACGCCTCAGAGGAGAAGCTTGGTATAGCGGTTACTCATTGCGCTCGGGAAGCATGAGCTACTCAATACACGTCCACCGTCGCGACTTCTGGGCTGATGACTCCAGCGCGGCTCGCGATATCGCACTCGATGAATGGCGAAAATGCATCGGCGAGTTGGCTTCGCTAGAGCCGGTCGGTCCTATATCAGGAGCTTGGGTAGACACTGAGGACGGCGACGTGCTATTCGAATGGCATGAAGGCGTCGTCTCTGTCGATGCCCGGTCACCGGCAGCCGTTCACGCCGCTTCGGTGGTGGCGAGCCGACTGGGTGCGCGGGTGCAAGGCGATGACGGCGAGTGGTACGGGCCCGCAGAGCAAGGAAGCGAATAGTCGTCACATTCGATGCTTCCGCTTGCTGAGCACCGAACCCGGTGTCGCTGTGCCGGCGGGCGGCGGTGAGCACTGCGGCGAACTCCAGCGGGTGCAGCACGGTGCGGCGCTGGCCCTCCCACTGGAGCTTGGGCCGGGTGACAGCCAGCGCCGGGTTTCTTCGCGACGATCTCGTCGATGACGGCGTACCGAAAGAGCCCTGCGACGGTTGAGAGGCGCCGGCTGATGGCCGCCGGGCGCAGCCCTTGGTGTGCAGGTCACGCAGGTACAGCTCGAGCTGACCGCGCTGCGCCTGCAGCGGCTGGAGGTCGTGCTGCGCGCACCAGGCCCGGTAGCAGCGCAGGTGGATCTGCCACCTCTTCGGTTGACCGTCGCGCCGGCTCATCTGCTAACGGGGTTGCTAACGGAGCTGGGACCAAGAGACGGCACAGGGCGGCACCAGCCGGACGACCAGGCGGCACGGGAGCGCACGTGGCCCACCGGCGCGGACTGTCGCGGTACGGATCAAGAGGTTGCAGGTTCGAATCCTGCCGAGCGCGCTCGAAGAATCGCAGGTCAGGGCCGGTTCTGGCGTGACCGCGCTGGCTGACTGAACGGCGCTATCCCTAGAACCGTCCCTACAACGTCGCGACCGTGTGCTCATGACACGTCGTGGAGCAGGAACGCTGCGGCAAACGCCGACCCGGGGTCTGGGAGGTCAGGGTCTGTGTCGGCACCGACCCGGTCAGCGGAGGGCTGGTGCAGCGCTCTGTCACCGTGCACGGCCAGCTCGCTGACGCCGAGCGGCACCGGGCGCTGTTGGCGGCGCAGGCCGAGCAGCTGCGGGCCCGCGGCCAGCGGCCGCTGCGCACCGTCGGGGAGCTGCTCGAGGTGTGGCTGGCCGCCGAGTACGACTGGAAGCCCTCGACCTGGCAGGGCTACCGGCAAGCCGCGCGGCACCTGAGCGCTGGTCCGCTGGCCCGGCGCTCGCCGGTCACGGGTCAGCCCGCCGGTGCTGCGCGCCGCGATCGCGGCCTGGCAGCGCGACGGCGTTCCGACCACGACCGCCGCGCTGTGGGCCCGCACCCTCAAGGCAGCGCTCGGCTGGGCGTTCGACGAGCGGCTGCTGCCCGCCAGCCGCTCGTCGAACGCCCAGCCGAGCGCTGCCTTGAGG